>Ga0302319_10024468_pt1 | contig 10735 bp, 8 predicted proteins | sample Bog_T0_2_FD_203319 | JGI IMG/M metagenome (GOLD analysis project Ga0302319, IMG submission 203319) | Peat permafrost microbial communities from Stordalen Mire near Abisko, Sweden - Bog_T0_2 | ecosystem: Environmental > Terrestrial > Soil > Wetlands > Peat | place: Sweden: Abisko, Stordalen Mire... | reverse complement strand
GGGGGCACAATTTGCTTTACAGCCTCGCGGGACAGTCTTTAGGACTCGAATCACGATTGTTTAGTTCAGTCGTACCAACAAAACTAACCAAAAGGAGAAATCAGTATGAAGAAACTCGTAATTGGGTTTGCGATGCTCGGGGCGCTTGCGGCCACGGGTCTTGCGGGGACGGAAAGCTACTCAGGCCCAGCCTCGAAGGAGAGCAAGCAGGTGGAGACGCCGGCGTGTTTCTCCGATACCGAAATCCAGGCGGATGCGTTCGGCGCATACTCCGTGGGGAACGGTCCGGACCATGCGGGTCCGATCCATGATCATGGGTGGGGCGGAGGGGTCGCGGTGAATTACTTCTTTGCCCGGTACTTCGGCCTAAGCACTGAAGGGACGTGGCAGGAAGGGCATGACAATGCGGCATCCGGTTATGGCCACGATATGCACTCGACGCAGTTCCAGAGCGTAACGGGGAGCCTGATCTTCCGGTACCCGCTGGACCAGTGGTGCATAGCGCCTTATGTATTCACGGGCGGCGGGGCGACGATGGATGGCTCCGCATGGGCGGTGTACCACATAGGGGTGGGTCTGGAATACCGGATTATCCCGAATAAGATGGGCGTGTTCGCGGACGGTCGCTGGAATTACTACGGTGATCGCTACGGCCACGACAACCAGAACAACTTCCTGTTCCGGCTGGGCACCCGCTGGGTGTTCTAACGGGGACGGTGAAATTGAAACTATAACTTCACAAAACGCCGGGGTCGCGAGGCTCCGGCGTTTTTTTTGCCATGAGACCAAAACGGAAACGGGTGGATGGGTGGGGGGTGCTGCTGCTGGCGGCGGTTTTCATGGTGGGCGGGATTGCGCTGCTGCTGCACCATGGGGCGGCGGGGGTAAATGAAACGAGGGGGCTGGGAATCGATGAGCCGGGAGCGGAGTATCATGAGTCTGTGGCGGTATCGGTGGGGGGGGGGGGGGGAATGAGCGTGGTTCTTGTGCCGTTCATGTATCTTGCGGCGTGGGGGTTTCTTTTGAGCCTGGCGGCGCATTGTCTTTCGCTGGCTAATGTTCCAATCCCCGGGGGGAACCTTGTGTTCGGGCTGCATGTGGGGGTTTTCGTGGTTTTCTTCCCGGCTTTGTTTGCATCGCGCGGCATTACGCGAAATGTGAATCGCAGAGATTATTGGAGAGTCATTCTGGCAGGCTGCCCGGCGTGGATGCGGTGGGGTGTGTACACGGTGTTTGCCTATGCGGTGGTCAATTTCATCTACTTTATGGCGTTCCTTTCCCCGTGGATTAAGAAGACAGGGAACATGAATGGGGGTGTTCCGCCGCCGGCTGTAATTCGCGCGTTCTCGGGCCATTGGATGGCGTTTTATTTTGCCTCGTTTGCGATGCTCTATTCGAGAATCCATGCGCCGCAGCTTTATTGCATCCGGAAGTGCGCGGAAGGACATAGCGTGCCGCCGCTGGCGAAGTATTGCCCGGAGTGCGGGGCGGAAATGTCAGATGCTTAAGAGATATGCCATGCGTGACGTGATAGCCAATGGCTATGGCAAGGGATGATTGCTTTCCAAAGCTGCCAGTGTAACCCGGTGTAACGGGCGAAATCGCGGATAGGTTGCGGCTATGAGCATGCCGCCGAGGAGGTATTGGCCCGGTGATTACAGTAACCCGAAGGTGCCAGCAACCTGCTTATCATGAAAAAATCACTGTTCCTCCCATTGTTTCGGTTTCGTGTGTTGTTATTTGCCAGTCTTGCGGTGGCATCGGCGGCGTGGGGGGCGCCGGACGCGCGACGGATCGTGGGGATCACGAATGGGATGGGAGCGGACGTGGTGACGATCCAGTGCAGCAATTTTCCGCAAGGCCCGCTCGAGTGCAAATATGGGTGGGTGACTCTGAGTGGAACTTATAATTACGCGGCGCAAACTTATACCACCACTGAGCCGGGTGGGCTGTCGCCGGGCAATCATGTGCTTACTTTCTCGAAGAATGGGGCGCATGTGGCTTCGGTAAATGCGGATCTTATTAACTGCTGCTGTGACTCGGGGGGAACGCCGGGGCCGACGGGGCCGGCTGGGCCAATCGGGTTGACCGGGTCCACGGGGGCGACGGGGCAAACGGGGGCGACGGGAGCAATTGGGGCGACGGGCGCTATCGGACCGGTTGGACCGTCGGGAGGGGCTATCGGAGCTACGGGGGCGACTGGGGCAGTGGGACCGGCTGGCGTGATCGGGCTGACGGGGGCGGTGGGACCGGCGGGAGCAACCGGGGCGATTGGGGCGACGGGAGCAACGGGGGCAAGGGGGCCGATTGGACCATCGGGCGGGCCGAAAGGCGCGACTGGGGCTACCGGGGCGACTGGCAAGGCAGGGCCGGCGGGGGCGATTGGGCCGACAGGCGCTACGGGCGCCGCGGGAGTGACTGGGGCAATGGGAGCTGTTGGACCGATGGGAGTTATTGGACTAACGGGTGCTACAGGCGCGGTGGGAGTGACTGGGGCGGTGGGGCCGGTGGGCGCGACGGGGCCGATTGGACCGTCGGGAGGAGCGACGGGCGCAACTGGGGCGACGGGAGCCACTGGGCTTACGGGGGCAACTGGGGCACAGGGACCGGCAGGGGCGATAGGATTGACAGGATCAACGGGGGCAACCGGATTGACGGGGACGGCGGGATCGGGGTTGGGCGAGTATGGATATATTTACAATGTGAGCGCGCAAGTGGTGGCGCTGGAAGCGAATGTTCTATTTGATTCCAATGGGCTTGGGACGCCGGGGATAACTCATGGGCTGGGGAGCGGTAACATCGCAATTACGGATGCGGGGGCTTATAAGATCACCTTTTCTGTGTCGGGGACGCAGCCGTGCCAGTTCGCGCTGTTTATCAATGGCAATCTGGTGCCGGAAAGTATTTATGGGTCGGGCGCGGGCACTCAGCAGGATAATGGGCAGGTAATCGTGGCAATCAATGCGAACGATGTTGTGACACTTAGGAATCATACTTCCGCCGCGGCGGTTAGCATGGCGGCGGCGCCGCCAATCGGCGGGACGGCGGCGGCGGTGAATGCTTCTGTGTTGCTTGAGAAATTGGATTGATGTGGTTTTGCGAGCGTGGGGAGCGATGCGGATTGAACAGGGTCTTATACCAAATCGAGTAATTACCTGGACTGGCTGCTTTGCGATCCGTGTTCTGGCGGGCAAAAATATGTTTAACCGCAAAGATCGCAGAGATCACAAAGATCCGTTTCGCGGAAAGTCGATCCGGATGATTGCTTGAATTGGTCTTATTCAATCACGGAACTTGCGTGAGACTCCGCCAAGACGTGACCCTTCACCAAGGCGGGTCAGTTTGAAACCAGCCACTCTGCGAGGCGGGACTGGAGGGCGGGGGTTAGGGTTATGGCGAATTGGGGGCCCAGGGTCATTAGGATTTTGCGACCGGCGGGGTCTATGAATTCCACCTGGACGGGGCGGGGGCCGGGGTGGCTGGTTAGGGTTTCGCGGAGCTCGATGAGCTGGCGCTCGGTGGTGGCGGGGTGGTGGAGGCGGAGGAGGATGGGGGTGGTTTCGGGGGAGACTTGGGTGTGGCCGTTGGCGTTTGCGGCGGGGGGGGTGATGGGGCGGATTTCGTTGGCGGAGATGCGAGCGGCTTCCTCGCGGTTATCTACGCGGCCGGTGATGGCGACTACTTTGCCGAGGTCGAGGAAGCGGCCATGCTTTACGAAGGTCTCGTTCCAGACGAGGACTTCGACGCTGCCGGTGAGGTCCTCGAGGATGACGATGGCGAAGGGTTTCGAGTCTTTTTTTGTGAAGCGTTTCTCGACGCTGATGAGGGCGCCGCCGACGGTGACGGTGGCTTTGTCCTCGGCCTCGGCGAGGTTGTGGATGGGGAGGTATTTGCCGTTCTCGAGGTCGGCGCGGTACTCGTCGAGGGGGTGGCCGGTGACGTAGAAGCCGAGGAGATCCTTCTCGAAAGCGAGTTTCTCGGCCTTGGACCATGGGAGGACGGGGATGGCGGCGCGGCGCGTGGGGGGTGCGGCGATGAGGGAATCGAAGAGGGCGGCCTGGCCGCTGGCTTTGTCGCGCTGGGAGGAGGCGGAGGCGGCGAGCGTGGCGTCGATGTCTGCGGCGAGGGCGGCGCGCTCGATGCGTGTCCAATCGAAGGCGCCGCATTTGACGAGGCTCTCGACGACTTTTTTGTTCACCTTGCGTGAGTCGAGGCGGGCGCAGAAGTCCTCGAGGGAGGCGAATGGGCCGTGAAGGTCGCGCTCGAGGATGGCGGCTTCCATGGCGGCTTCGCCCACGTTCTTGATTGCGGCGAGGCCATAGCGGATGCCGGGGGTCTCGCCGGCGGTCTCGGGGAGGAACTTGAGGGCGGAGCGGTTGACATCCGGCGGGAGGATGTTCATGCCCATGCGCTTGCACTCGGCGACGAAGGTGGAGATTTTGTCTGTGTTGCTGATCTCGTTGCTGAGCACGGCGGCCATGAACTCGACGGGGTAATTTGCCTTTAGATAAGCGGTCTGGTAGCTGACCCATGCGTAGGCGGCGGAGTGGGACCGGTTAAAGCCGTAACCGGCGAATTTCTCGAGGAGGTCGAATATCTCGTTGGCTTTTTTCGCGTCGATGCCGTTGAGCTCGTGGCAGCCCTTTATGAATTTCTCGCGCTCCTTTGCCATTTTCTCCTTGTCCTTCTTGCCCATGGCGCGGCGGAGGATATCTGCGCCGCCGAGGGTGTAGCCGGCGAGGACCTGCGCGGCCTGCATGACCTGCTCCTGGTAGATGAAGATTCCGTAGGTCTCGGCGCAGACTTTCTCGAGTAGCTTGTGGGCGTACTTGATCTTGGCCTGGCCTTTCTTGCGCTTGATGTAGTCCGGGATGAGGTCCATGGGACCGGGGCGATAAAGGGCGAGGATGGCGTTGATGTCCTCGATATCCGCGATGTCGAACTGGCGGCAGACGTTGACCATGCCGCCGGACTCCAACTGGAACACAGCTACGGTTTCGCCGCGGTTGAGGAGATCGAAGGTGGGCTGGTCCGAGACGGGGATGGTGGCGATGTCGAAGTTCGGGACCTTGCGGCGGATGAGGGCCTGGGCGTCCGTAAGTACCGTGAGGGTCTTGAGGCCGAGGAAGTCCATCTTGAGCATGCCGAGGTCCCCAAGGGGGCCCATGGGATACTGGCTGACGATGCTGCCATCATTTGCGCGGAAGAGAGGGACGTATTCCGAGAGATCGCGGTCGCTGATGACGACGCCGGCTGCGTGGACGCCGGAGTTGCGCTTGAGCCCCTCGAGGACGGTGGCGTATTGCCAGAGCTGGGCGGTGGCGCCCTCGGACTCGACGGCTTTTTTCAGCTCTGGGTTTTTATCGATAGCGCCGGGGATGTGCTCGAGCTGGCCGGTCTCCTTGTTTTTCCTGTCCTCGCCGTTGAGGGAGATGTTGAGCTCATTGGGGATCATCTTGGCGATGCGGTCGGCATCGCCGTAACTGAGGCCCATCACGCGGCCGACATCGCGGACCACGCTTTTCGCGCCCATGGTGCCGAAGGTGGCGATCTGCGCGACGGCGCGGTCGCCGTATTTCTGGCGGACGTAGTCGATGACCTCCGGGCGGCGGTTCTGGCAGAAATCGACGTCGATATCCGGCGGGCTGACGCGCTCGGGATTGAGGAAGCGCTCGAAGAGGAGCTTGTAGTGGATGGGGTCGATATCGGTGATGGCGATCACGTAGGCGACCATGGAGCCGGCGGCGGAACCGCGGCCCGGGCCGACGGGGATGCCGTGCTGGCGGGCCCAATGGATGAAATCCCAGACGATGAGGAAGTAGTTTACGAAGCCTTGTTTCTCGAGGATGGCGAGCTCGCGCTCGAGGCGCTCGCGGATCTCGGGCGAATCGGCGCGCAGGCCGTAGCGGGCGCGGAGGCCTTCCTCGCATAGGTTGCGGAGGTACTGGTTTTGGGTGAGGCCCTCGGGCGGGGTGTAGTTTGGGTATTTTGGCTTGCCGAACTCGAGCTTTAGGTTGCACCGCTCAGCGATGCGGAGCGTGTTATCGAGGGCATCGGGATGGGCGGCGAAGAGGGAGCGCATCTCGGCGGGGGACTTGAAGTAAAGCTCCGGGACGTAGCGCATGCGGCGCTCGTCGGCGACATTGGCGCCGGTGCCGATGCAGAGCATGACGTCGTGGGCCTCGTGATGGGTGCGCTCGAGGAAGTGGACATCATTGGCGGCCACGAGGCCGACATTGAACTCGCGGGCAAGGGCGGGGAGGGCGGCGTTGCAGCGCTGCTGGGCCTCGATGCCGTGGTCGTGAAGCTCGAGGAAGAAGTTCTCGCGGCCCAATATTTGGACGAAGGAATCGAGGGCGTCGCGGGCTTTTTGCGGCTGATCGGAGAGGATGCCCTGGTTGATCTCGCCTTTAAGGCATGCGCTCATGCCGATGAGGCCGGCGCTGTGCCGGGCGAGGACTTCCTTGTCGATGCGGGGCTTGTAGTACATGCCATCGAGGTGGCCGATGGAAACCAGCTTGACGAGGTTGCGGTAGCCGGTCTCGTCCTGTGCGAGGAGGGTGAAGTGGTACGCGGCGTCGCGGGCGGAGGCGGCTTGTTTTTCCGTGAGCTTGCCGGGGGCCATGTACATCTCGCAGCCGATGATGGGCTTGATGCCGTGTTTCCCGGCCTCCTGGTAGAACTCGATGGCGCCGAAGAGGTTGCCGTGATCTGTCATGGCGACGGCGGGCATGCCGAGCTCTCGCGCTTTTTTCATGACGTCCGGGATGCGGTTGGCGCCGTCGAGCATCGAGTACTCGGTATGGAGATGGAGGTGGACGAAGGAGTCTGCGGACATGCGGGGAGTAATATGGACCGGCGGGGGGGAAATCGAAAATTCGAAATGAGGAAATCGGGGAAGAATTTGCGGGGCCGGGTGGAGACTGGGCTTTTGAGTCTGGGAGGAATACTCGAGTGAGCCAAACACGGTGGTTTAAGGAGGCGCTGGAGGTTTATTACCAGATGATGCAGGCGCCTGCGGCGCGGCAGGATGGATTGCGCGAGATAGTGGGCTTTGACTTTTAAGCGGGGGATGGCTAGATAATGCGGCTGAGGAATCCCCTTTATGACAACGATGTTCAGGCGGTTAATTTTTGCGGCAATTGCAATTGTGGCGGGCAGCCGTGCTTATGCGGATTCGGAATGGCTTACGAATTACTCGAAGGCAGTGGAGCAGGCGAAGGAGAGCGATAAAGCGATCTTGCTGGATTTTACGGGGTCGGATTGGTGCCCGTGGTGCATCAAGATGAAGAAGGAAACACTGGATACGGGGGCGTTTCGAGATTATGCGGAGAAGAACCTTGTGCTGATGGAGGTGGATTTTCCGCAGAACAAGCCGCAACCGGATTCTGTGAAGAAGCAGAACGCGGAACTGGGCAAGAAATTTAAAGCGGATGGGTTTCCGACGTTTGTGGTGGTGAGCAAGACTGGGAGGGTGCTGTGGCGGCAGGTGGGGTACCTGGAGGGAGGGCCGGAGGCGTTTATCGGGGATATCAAGAAAGTGTACAAGGGATCGAGCGGGACGGGGAGCGGCGGTGGAACGGATGACTTTGACGCATTCTTCAACCACGCGGGGGCAAGCCCGACGCCGTAGGGCCTTAACAGGCCTTGGCGGGGCGGGAAGCGGAGAAAAAAATCCTTTGACGGTGGTGCGGGGTGTGCTTATTTTGCGGGCACTCTTATCGAGAGTGGCTGAGGGACTGGCCCGTTGAAGCCACGGCAACCGCCCGGAAGGGATGCGCTGAAAAGCGAATCCGCCGGGGACCAGGTGCCAAATCCAGCTGGGGGCCTTGAACCGGGCGCCCGGAAAGATGAGAGGGAGCGGCGCATTGTCGTCGTTCCAGATCGCGACTGGATTTTTCTCGGTGGGGGGCGCCAGAGCCATGGACAAAAATCTCAGCCCTTATTTCACGCACCTGAAGTGCCGCGAGTGCGGCCGGAAGTACGCCAAGGAGGCGGTGCATGTGTGCGATTTTGACTTCGGGCCGCTCGAGGCGGCCTATGATTACGACGCGATCCGGTCTGTGCTGACGCGCAAGGTGATCGAGAGCCGGCCGGAATCGATGTGGAGATACCGCGAGCTGCTGCCGATAGATGGGGAGCCGACGGTGGGGACGCAGGTCGGTTTTACCCCGCTGGTAAAGGCTGAGCGGCTGGCGAAACGGCTCGGCATCCGGGAGCTTTATATCAAGAACGACACGGTCAATTACCCGACGCTTTCCTTCAAGGACCGGGTTGTTTCCGTGGCGTTGAGCCGGGCGCGGGAGATGGGATTCAAGGTGGTGGCGTGCGCATCCACTGGCAACCTGGCAAACAGCGTGGCGGCCAACGCGGCGAGCGCGGGAATGAAGAGCTACGTGCTGATCCCCGCGGACCTGGAGCAGGGGAAGGTGCTCGGGTCGCGTGTGTATGGGACAAATGTCATCGGCATCCACGGGGCGTACGACCAGGTGAACCGGCTGTGCTCGGAGATCGCGGGGAAGTACGGGTGGGGTTTCGTGAATGTGAACCTGCGCCCCTACTACGCGGAGGGGTCGAAGTCGATGGGGTTCGAGATCGCCGAGCAGCTGGGGTGGACACTCCCCCGGCATACCGTGGCGCCCATGGCGAGCGGGTCGCTATTGACCAAGATCAGCAAGGCTTACACGGAATTCCAGACGCTGGGGCTGGTGGACGCTGGGCAGAAACACACCATCCACGGCGCGCAGGCGGCAGGGTGCGCCCCGATCTCAAGCGCGTTCAAGCGGGGGACGGACATCGTGAAGCCGGTGCAGAAGCCGGAGACGATCGCAAAGTCACTGGCAATCGGCACGCCGGCGGACGGCTATTACGCCATCCATGTGATGAGGAGCACGGGCGGCAGCGCGGAGGATTGCACGGACGATGAGATCGTGGATGGCATACGGCTGCTGGCGGAGTGCGAGGGGATCTTCGCGGAAACGGCGGGCGGCGTGACCGTGGCGTGCGCGCGCAAATTGATCGCGGCGGGCAAAATCCCGGCGGACGATAGCGCGGTGCTTTGCATCACCGGCAACGGGCTCAAGACGCAGGAGGCAATCATCGGCAAGTGCGGCGAGCCGCGGCTGATCAAGCCAAGCCTGCGGGAATTCGAGAGCTTGATCGCGGCGGAGGTGGCGGCGGACTCGCCGCAAGGATAAGCAACCAACTTAGCTAAAGATTTATGTCAAATAACATCCGAATCCCAACCCCCATGCGCAAGCTGACCAATGACCGCGAGGTGGTCGAGGCCACCGGCGCGAATGTGTCCGAATTGATTGATGACCTGGACAAGAGCTTTCCCGGAATCAAGGAGCGCCTTTGCGATGATGCGGGTAACGTGCGGCGCTTCGTGAACATATTCCTCAATGACGAGGATATCCGCTTCCTCGATGACAAGGCGACGCCTGTGAAGGCTGGGGATGAGATATCGATCGTCCCGGCGATTGCCGGGGGGTAGGTTAGACCGGGCGCGGGGAAATAAGTTGAACAAATTCCCCGGACAAGCGGTCCAATGTAGTAGATTGAATAAGAGACTTCGCCAAACGCCGAGAGGCTTGCGCGGAAGTCCGGTGGTATGCGCGTTTTGCTTCCGGACCTTCCGGGTGGTGCCGTCGGCGTCAATGCGGCCACCAGAAGGCCATCTACGGCGTTTGCCCGATGTGCCGGATATTGAACGACCGCCGGATGTAACGCGCGTGTTAGAAATTGATGATGTAAGTCAGGCGGTAGGTGGAGTCGAAGTTGTGCGGGGTGGTTACGGGGAGATCGACGCCGGCCATGAAGATATTGCCATGGCCAAGGTTGAAGCGGATGCCGGGAGTGACATCGATGGCGGTGTTGCCACTTTCCGCGCCGTCAAGCGGGGTTTCGCCGTAGAACTCGACGAAGGTGGTGAAGTTGCCGATGAGCGGCTCGGTGGGTTGAGTCCAGGTCTTGGCGAGCGCGACGGCGTAGCCCAATGCGTTGCGCCTGTTATTGGAATCTGGGGGGCCGACGTATGAGTTATCCGTAATGGAATAATAGAGGCCGACGCGGCTCAGCCCATAGCGACTCAGATCCTGCCAGCCGGCAAGGCTGGGACTATAGGTGGTCTGCGGGCTTTTAATGCCGGCATTGGGGGCGCTGACGCGGAAATTGAAGGCGTAGGAGGCGCCGGGGACGTCGATCAATTGAATGCGAGTGACGAAAGCGCCGCCGAGGCCGTTTCTTTCGCGCCCGGACCGGGCGGTGTTCCATTGATAAGCGCCAAGGGCCTCGAACATGATGCGACGGTTAAGGCCGTAGGCGATGAGGCTATCGAGGTAATCCAGGCTGCGGGTGCCAGCGCCGGAAACGTCATGCTGGGAATAGAAATCCGTGCGCTCCTCGCGCTCGAGAAAGTTCGTGGTGACGTGGAGCAGCGACATATCGGGCGCGCCGTCCGGAGTGGCGCGGTGGGTCCATGCGTCATCCCAGCCCTCCGTAAAAAAATTCGCCAGCGTGAGGTCAGAGGGTTGCCCGGGAGCGGCGGTCTGCTTGTCGAGAATGGAAACCGCGGAATCACCCGCGAAGGCCGGTAGAGATGCCAGAAGTGCAAATGATGTGACGCAGATCGCCTTGAGACAGGCGGAGCGGGGTGATGATGCGGTCATGGGTTAGGGGGCGTGTTTAAGGGGGTGTGGTATATCGTGCTGTCCGGCCCGGTCAATGCGGATGT
>Ga0302319_10024467_pt1 | contig 10735 bp, 12 predicted proteins | sample Bog_T0_2_FD_203319 | JGI IMG/M metagenome (GOLD analysis project Ga0302319, IMG submission 203319) | Peat permafrost microbial communities from Stordalen Mire near Abisko, Sweden - Bog_T0_2 | ecosystem: Environmental > Terrestrial > Soil > Wetlands > Peat | place: Sweden: Abisko, Stordalen Mire... | reverse complement strand
GAACCGCACACTGAAAGGAGCGTAGCCGGTGCTGGTGACTGTGAAAGGATTTGGCGGCATCTGGGAGCGACGGTTTGGAACGAGCACTGCCCGTTCTAAGCGGTTCGCTCAGGCAGCGTTTTACAACACAACTGGCGTGCCGGTGAGCGGCAAGGTTCGTTACCGCTGGAGAATCGGTGGCAAGATCCGGTTCAACGGAGTCGGCGGTTTCACTCCAAGCGACCCGTCACGTTCGCTGAACCGCGTGTTTGAGTGTAAGGATCCGGAGACCACTCGCGCAGGTTGGACGCAAATTCTGTTCAAACGAATGCTGAGTGGTCCGGAACGGCCCGACTTTTACCTGTTCGTTGTGACAGCCGAGTACACCGGACGACTCGACATTGAGTCTTCTTGCTGGAAGGCCGATCCGGTTCAGGTTGTCTCAGTCAGTGAAAACGCTGACCAACAAGAGGCGATGCTGTTGATGCCGGCGTACTCCTGGGTGCGCGGGGAACTGGGCACGTTTTACGCGGAGCCTTCCACGAGGCAGTTCTGGTCCGCCAGCCTTCGGCTGGAAAGGGCAGGCCTGGCAGAGTAAGGAACGGCCGATGCGTTACGAAAAAGGAACCATGGAATTGAGCCCAGCGAGGGACATCCCTCTCCTGCAGCAGGTCCTGCGATCCGGATTCGTTACCGGAAACCAGTTGTACGAGTTCATGCGACTGGAACAGACGGAAGGCTCCCGGCAGGCATTTGATCACCGGGTCCGGCGGCTGGTCGGACATGGCTTGATCGAGAAACGTCCCGGGCTGGCACGCGGGCGGCGCCAGGTGTACTCGATTAGCAAGGACGGTGCGTCCGTGTTGATCGATGCGGGTGAGTTGTTCGCGGGACGCAGAAACGTAGACGTGGTTAAGCAGAGCTGTGCGCACTGGCTCGAGCTTAACGAAGTGCATCTTGCGCTCTGGAGGAGCCGGGCGCTGGTGAGGTGGACTCCTGCAACCGAAATCTGCTCGCAGAATCTGACCAGCTACAGGTACGCGAAAGATTACGACGCGGTGGTGGCGGTCGGTTGTGATGGTGGCGAGGCGCGCTTTGCGCTCGAGTACGAACGAACGCCTAAGACGTTTGGGGCTTACGGCGAAATCGCCAACACGCTGGAGGACGAAACGCTTGTTGATACGATCCTGTACCTCGCGTCGAACTATCACTTGATGTGCATAGTCCGGGATCGCGTCACGCCACAACGAGTGCGAGTCTGCGTCGGACTGGCCGCGGAGTTCATGGGTAAGCTGCTTCGAACCCCCGTGATGATCGCAGGAACAACCCAGCGAGATATCCCCTTCCAAAACATCCTGGCACAACCCCGAGAGAGACGCGTACGCCCATAGAGGGCTTGCCAGTTGTCCCTTTGCCATCACTTTGAAGCGCATTGGCGCTTTTATTCATGAGTGAATAAATTGCAGGTCGCTCAAGGAAGGCGGCTTAGGCGACGAATTACTCCCCCCGTCTTCTGCGAAGCCGGGGCTCGTAATGAATAAACCGGCCGTGGCGGGTGCTTGCGTGCGTTGCGCGCGCCCGTCGCTTACGCTCCTGGCGCTTCGCAACACACTGGCGCGTCCAGGTGGCCGGCTGTTTGCGCGGTTCGTGTAGCGAGGGTGCGCCGGTTGAGGCGTGCTCCGCACGGATGATGTTGTAGCATGTTGGTGGTCGTGGTTGCGTAGTATGGTGGCGTGGCCGGCAATTGGCGCGAGTTCCTACCGGCCTGTGCGTAGCCGCGCCATCTTCTGTTTTCGATCTAGAGAACGTCAACCGGCAGATTTCGACCATTCAATCTGCTCGGGTTTGTGAACTGCTCGCCGCTGGCATGTACTCCTGAGAGCTAGGTTCAGGCTCAGGCGGATTCCTCACGCCAGTTGATGACGGCTTCGTCTACTGGGTGTGCACCGGTCACAAGTGGAAAGTCCATCTCGGGATTGTCGATTAGACCGTAGTCCCTCCTGACCTTGAGCACCCCGCGCAGATAGTCATGTCGGAAGGGTACGCCAAAGTATTCGGTGCCCTCATCCCACGTCCGATCGACGACGAAATTGTCCGAGCCAACGCACCAGGCGTGCGCAACCGTGTGCATCGCCACCCATCTGTTGACCGCGTAACCCTCCACGTACACATAGAGGTCGGGCTTCCGAAGCGCAAGTGTCGCGGCGTTGCGGAAGCATTCGCGCGGTCGCCCCATCCGGACTCCGCGTGGCAATGCAGCGCTTTCGAATGAGCGGCCATTCTTCAGGATGAAATCGGCTTCGCTTGTGTACGCATCGCGGCGCTCGCCGGCAACGGCTTGGCGGTTGAAAGCGTCCGCCCAGGATTCGAGGAATCGGCGGGTGGCGCCCGGTGCGGTCTCGCCGTGTCGCAGCCGAGATAGCCCACTCTCGATGCAGGTCCAGTGACAGATGAGGCCGTCAGCCAGCGTTGGTTCTTCGGAATCGAGTGGTGGAACGAGCCCGGTCCTATCGCCGGCGCGGATCGCGCGCTTACATAGAACGCACCGTCGGCCGATCCCAGAATGGTCGGCTCGGAGCGGCGACGACTTTCGAAGTCCCAGCGTCCGTAAATTCATCCGAATTCCCTTTAACGAATAATACCGCCGCGCGGAAGGCGTGCGCCTTACCCGCATCCCGAAACGCGGGCGCGTTTGGGAAACTCCGCGCAGACTGCGTACGTTACTGCGCAGATCTGGGTTGCCCGCGCATAACGCCGCGGTTAATCCAAAACGCACCGCGCGATTCGATTCTTAGCGCAGCCTTCGATTCCGTGCCGGTTGCGCTGATGAAGGTAAAGATCGGCGTTCGGTTCGAGCCGGATACGCCGAGGCATGGAGTGTTCGAACTGCGAGCGGAGAGTGCTGTCTCGAAGAGGAGGTTCGATGAGAACGCTGTACTACGTCAACGCGGGCGCGAGTTGGTTCGGGTTCTACCTCGATGAAGGAGCGTTAGCTCTGGCAGACGATGGCGCCCGATTTAACTCGTTTGGTGCAGTCCTGGCCTGGGCCGGTGAGCACGATTTCGAGTTCGTTGCCAAATGCGAGCCGGAACGATCGGCGCGCGTCGCGATTGAGATGCGTCGGAACGGAGGTCGAATATGAGCGAAGTTGAGATCACAACTGACGGTTCGTGTCTCGGGAACCCCGGTCCCGGAGGCTGGGCGTGCATCCTTCGGTGCGGTCAGCATGAGCGGGTCCTGCAAGGTGGTGTGGCGGACACGACCAACAATCGGATGGAACTGATCGCGGCCATTGAGGGGCTGCGGGCTTTGAAGCGTGCCAGCCAGGTCACCGTGCTGACCGACTCCGAGTATGTACGCCGGGGAATCACCGAGTTCCTTCCGAGGTGGAAGGCCAACGGCTGGCGAGCCTCCAGTGGAAAGCCAGTGGTGAATCGGGATTTGTGGGAGGATCTCGAGGATTTGGTCGGCTACCACGAGGTGACGTGGATACACGTCCGAGGCCACTCCGGGCAACCGAATCACGAACGGTGTGACTCGTTGGCGGTAACGGCTGCGCGCGCGGCAAAGCGAGACGCTGCTCTGGCTTGAGTGGGACGTGGCCGACATAAAGGAGGTAACGAGGTAGGCAACTACGTGGCCAAGCTAAACACCGCGGCGCCTTTCGTGGTTGACGTTCGCGGACACGCACCCGCACCGATCCGTAGCGAGGAGAAGGATATCTAACGGATGGGCATCACTTGCCGACACAGTGCGCCAGCAGTTCGATGCCGGAGCACCAGCGAATAGAGATCGGTCCGCGCAACGCATATAGTCCGGAAGGAAAGTCGCGCGGCAAATGACGAAGGAATGTGCCGGAAGGATAACCAAAGTATGCAGCCAGCGACCGGAATACCGCCCTACAATCAAGGAGATCTCGGCTGCGCGCCTGATCCCGGCGCCCTGCAGATTGCAGGCTTTTCCGCCGATAGAAGAATACCGTGAAACGCATTTTCAGAGCTATTGCCGTCGTGTTGCTGGGCGTTCTCCTGGAGAGCGCTCTTGTCGCGCAGGCAAGCGCGCCCCGGACGTTCCGGGCCGTTGCCGGTGAATCCCGGACCGCAGCCCTGAACGATGGCGTCCCGCCGTTGACGGCGATCACGTCCGCGCGGACAACGCCGCCGCTGGAATTCCCGATCCGCGCCCTGACGACGGAACCGTCGGGATTGAAGCTCGTGATACCGCCGGCAACGCCACCGGGGGACTATACCGTCGAGATCGCGGGACCCGGTCCGGACGGTCGCAGCATTTCGACGGTGCTGAAGATCACGATCGATGCCGTGACCTTTTCGCCGGAAGCTATCGCCGCGCGGCCTCCCGTAATCCTGCTCAACGGATTTCAGCTCATCTGCGGTGATACCGCCAGCACGCTCGCGGCCTCGGTCGATACCTTCGGCCAGCTGGCCGCGTTGCTGCAGACGGACGGCGTGGGCGTCGCCTATTTCAATAACTGCACCTACGGGAATATTTCCATCGAGCAACTGGCCGGGCAGCTCAACATTTACCTCGCTGGGCTCCAATACACGGACGGTACGCCCATCCCCCAGGTCGATCTCGTCGTTCACAGCATGGGCGGCCTGATCGCCCGCGCCTATCTGGCGGGGAAGGGACAGAGTTCCGGCGTCTTCTCGCCGCCCGTCAATCACAAGGTTCGCAAGCTAGTCGCGATTGCGACGCCTCATTTCGGGTCGTTCCAGGCCGGGTACATCGGCACGCAGGAATCCGAAATGGCGCTCGGGAACCAGTTTCTCTGGGATCTTGCGACGTGGAACCAGGGGCAGGACGACTTGCGCGGCATCGATGCCCTGGCGATCATCGGTAATGCCGGGACATACGGAACCACCAACAATGCCTCCGATGGCGTCGTCTCTCTAACCAGCGGGTCGCTCGGCTTCGTGGAGCCGGATCAACGCACGAGAATTGTTCCCTATTGCCATATCACGCCCGGCTTCCTGACGGGCCTCGGCATGAGCTGTGCCAACGATCAAGGCATCGCCGATATCAACAGCGCCTCTCATCTGACCTCCCTGATCGTGCGCTCTTTCCTCGCGGATACTCCGGCCTGGCAATCGCTCGGCACTCAGCCCAGCGCGGACCCCTTCCTCTCGCGCTATGGCGGCGCGCTACTGGCGCTGAAGGGCTCCAATGATGTCTATTTCTCGGACCTGACGGGAGTGACCTTCGACAATGCAGCCGGGTCGCTGACTGCGGGTCCGAGCAACGCGGTCGCCAGTGTTTACTATTCGGAATTCCTCGGCGGCGGGCAGCATAGCTTTTCCATGGCGCATGCCAACGGACAGGTAACGACCGGTACGGGCACACCCGTTGCGGGTTCGGGGCGCGCGCTGATGTTCAAATTCGGGCCGGTTATCACTGCCGTCCGCTCCGCCACGGGCGGCTTGCCGGGCCTCACTGTCGCCTCGGGCTCGAACATTACCGTCAATGGCGGCGGCTTCTCTGGCAGCAGCACCCAATTGACGGCCAACGGCGCGGCGCTCGCGATCTCCAGTCTTTCCGATCAGCAGATCACGGCCTTTCTTCCTTCCGGCTACAGCGGGCTTGTCAAGTTGAAGGTGAGCAATGCCGGCGGACAGCATACGGTTAACATCATGACGGCCGCAGCCGCGCCGCCTCCAACGATCTCGCTTTCCGCGGGACAGGCTAGTTTTTCATATACCTTGGGCGACAGCACTCCGGCTTCGCAAACGGTCAGCATCACGAATACCGGCGGCGGCACTCTTACCTGGTCCGCCACGTCCGGCAGCTCATGGCTGATGGTGTCGCCGAGTTCCGGCGTCGGCGCTGGGACGCTGACGCTCTCGGTCAATCCGGCCGGGCTGACCGCGCAAACCTATAACGGCGCGATCACCTTCAGTGCCTCGGGCGCGACTAACAGCCCGCAAACGATCTCCGTGGTACTGACGGTCAATCCGGCGCCGCAACCCTCGCTCGCGCTTTCCGCGAGCCAGGCCAGTTTCTCCTTAACCTTTGGGGGCAGCACTCCGGCATCGCAGGCAGTCAACATTATGAATGCCGGCGGCGGCACTCTTACCTGGTCTGCAACGTCCGGTAGTTCATGGCTGACGGTGTCGCCGAGTTCGGGCGTCGGCGCCGGAACGCTGATGCTCGGGATCAATCCAGCCGGGCTGACGGCGCAAACTAATAATGGCGCAATCACCGTTACGGCCCCCGGTGCCACCAACAGCCCGCGAACGATCTCCGTGACCTTGACGGTCAGCGCAGCACCTCCGCCTCCAGTGACCGTGAGCGGCGTCGCGAATGCGGCAAGCTGGACGGGCGGCGCTATCGCGCCCGGAGAACTGGTCGTCATCGGCGGCGCCATGCTCGGGCCTTCTACGGGTGTATCGGGATCGGTCGATCCATCCACCGGAAAAATGGTTTCGCAGCTTGCGGGAACGACGGTGCTGTTCGACGGGATCGCCGCGCCGCTGCTCTATGTCTCCGCAACACAGGTGAACGCTATCGTCCCTTACGAAACGGCGGGCTGCACGCAAACCGTGCTGCAAGTCCGGTATCAGGGCGTTCTCTCCTCGGGCACAGCGCTTCCTTGCGCAAGCGCCGCACCTGGGATATTCACGTTCAATGCGTCGGGGACGGGACAGGCTGCCGCTGCCAATCAGGACGGCACGTTCAACGGGCCGTCCGCGCCCGCCGCAAAAGGATCGTACGTGACGGTTTATTTCACGGGGGGCGGACAGACGAACCCGGCGGGCGTCACGGGTTCGATCACCGGCTCGACCCTGAAGTGGTTGACGCAGGGAGCCTCCGTCAGTGTCGGCGGCGTTGCCGCCACTGTCGCCTTCGACGGCGCGGCCCCGACCTTCGTTGACGGCGTCTTACAGTTGAATATTCAGCTCTCTGGCAGCACGCCGTCAGGCAATGCCTTGCCCGTGGTCATCAAAGTCGGAAGCGTATCCAGCCCCGGCACGGCAACGCTGGCCGTGCAGTAGGCTTGCTTTGGTGAAGAGTTTCCCCGGGAATGAAAACAGTCAATCACCGTGCGTACTTCACACCGACGTGTGATTGGTGTAATCTGGCGGGCGAGTGCTGGGGAACAACCTCTCCAAGAGGTCCCACGAGCCTCGATCAAATAAGGAGGAAACACCATCCAGCAAACGGGCTTTGACTTCCTCTCCGGTTCCGGTTTCTGCGCGTTTCCATCGGTAGAGCTGGCCCCCGGTTAGGACATAGTTGACCAGCCGTAGGGCGCCGGATTGGTCTTCGTCAATCTTGCCGTCCTTGAGCAGCATCCCAATGAGAACCGCCAGGGGAGGAGTTTGATTTTTGTAAAGCACTGTAGGAGACGCGTATATCTGGCGAAGCGTCTTGATCCTTTTAAACAAATCGCGGACCGCCTCGGATCTGCCTGCCCGGCAGGCCGCTAAGAAGCAGAATTCTGGTTCAAATTTCTGGAGCCAATTCCCCACGACACTCCAGGTACGCAAGCCATCGCCCGTCAACACCAGCCCGGCTTCGTTACTATGACCGACTATGAGAATGGAGCGGACACGACCGTGTTCCTGGAACGCATTGGCGAGGTCCTCCTGGAGTTTCCCCTCGGATGAGGTCTGTACGATGGCGAGACGTTTTTCAGGGAATAGGGTTTTGACCAGTTGGCCGAAAGCGCTGCCGAGGTTAAGCCCATCAGCGGCAAGCTTCCGAGAATCGCACTCTATGATCAGTAGGTGGGCTCGGGGTTGTCGGCGCTGTTTAATCTGCCCCGAACGACGCTTCCCCCGCGACGGTGCCGGACCGGGTTTTCTACGTGATGGCATATGCAGGAAAGACCCTCTCTGCTATCAAAAGTCTACCAGCTCACGCGTCGTGAAACGATCATAGAGCTACCCAAGAAGGGCACTGAGCGGAACGCGCCAGCCTATTTTCGGCGTCCCCACATGAACGTAACCTCGGCTACGGGTCCATGTGAGTCCGCGAACTGGCTTGCGGCGGATTCCGAGCTGTCACCGTTTAGCGTCTTCCCGTAAGGCTGTCAGCGCGCCCAGGGCTTGGCCCACTTGGTCACCTAAATGCGCATATCAGAGACAACCGACGCGGCTGATCCCCGTACGCTGGCCATCAGGGCGAGTTCAGGCTACAGACCCTATATATAGATTCGTCACGCCAGCTTCGCTCGCATCCGGCCAATCCTCAACGATGGCCAACCCGCAACTCCCGTCCTAAGACCCACCTGCATGGAGATCCGAACAGACTCACTGCGCTTGGCGTGTCTCAGGACGTAACCCATTGAATACCAGGAGGTTCAACATGCAAACACGAATATCGCCGACGCTAACAGCGAATCCGATCCTAACACTGGAAGATCTTGGCTTGGAGCGAAGCGTTGGCTTAGACCAAGCCAGCCGCGGGCTGGCGGAGCGTTCAGAAGCCCAAATCGTTCGTTGGGTTCAGTTTCCGGCTGGCGCCCTGTTCTTTACCCTGGTCACGGGCGATCCGGAGTCGGGTGCAGTATATGTACTCGACCGCAAGAACGGGGTGTTCTACCTCGTGGACTTCAACGACCAGAAATGGGGCGGCTACAGTCTGGCCGAATACGAGGTATTGGAACGGACGCACCGGCTGACTGTGCTGGCGCAGCGCCCGTGGCTGCTTGAACGGAGGTATGACCAACGAAAGGCGAGCTGACCGACAGCCTGGCCCGTTCATTTGCGCGGGTTTCGATTTCGGGTTATGAAAGAGCAGGACGAAACGAGAAGCCGCTATGCCCAAGCGCTATCAGGCAACTTCCACAAATGTGGAGGATTATTGGCAGCTGTTCGTGAATCGGCGTGCCTACGTTCTCCAATCGATGCGGCCGCACGCGGAAAGCGGCCGCTATTACTATTTCCGGCCCAAGGCCGGAAAAAACGGCGAGGCGCCCAGTCTGGCGGCTGAGACGGTCCGGCGACATCTGGAAGGTGATCTGACGATCGGCGTGTATGCGATGAGTCCGGCGACGCAACGGTGCAAGTGGATTGCAATGGACGGGGATTATAAGGACTCGCTGAAGCACCTTTGTGAACTGCAGTGGGAATTGCAGCAACAAAAGGTGGAGGCTGCACTGGAACAGAGCCGGCGCGGCGCCCACCTTTGGATATTTGGAGAGCAGCCGCTCTTGGCCCGACAATGCCGGCTTCTGATCGCCGGCTTGGCTCAGAAACTCGGTATCCCGGTAAAAGGAGCGGGGACGGCCGAGGGAATCGAGATATTCCCGAAGCATGATGAGTTGAAGGATGGCGACTTCGGCAATGCTATCCGTGGACCGCTGGGAATTCATCGCACGATCAGCGCGCGGTTCTGGTTCTACGGCGCCGATTACAATCTCGACAATCAACTGGCATTCCTCAAGCGCGTGACGAAGCTGTCCGAGGAGCAACTCGGAGTTCTGCTCCAGAAGTTGGGACAGCCGAGCGAAGGGGAAAAGAAGGAAATCAAGCCGACTCCACGCTGGCAGTACCCGGCACAACAAAGGCAGTTTCACATCCTGGATCATCTCCAGGTACGGCGGAAGACGGGGAGAAACTGGATCACGCGATGCCCATCGTGCGCCGCGGCGGGGCGAGACAAGAGCGGCGACAACCTGGCGATCTCGGTTGACGAACCGCAGAAGTACATCTGCTGGGCGGGTTGCAGCAAAGAGATGATTCGAGCGGCCCTGGGGTGTCCAATTCCGGAGAAAAGGGAAAGTGGGTATGCGGTGGGATAAGAGGAATTCCGTTGTAGCCGGAGCGCTGATCACGTTGATCGCGACGTGGCGGTTTGTCTGTTCGGCGGCTTTAGGCGTGACTGGGGGAGGGTTCTGAGATGGAACTTGAACCTGTCAATTGGAAGCCATTAGAGCGCCTGATCGGTTATCGGTGCGGAGAGTTCATGTGGATGTGGCGGGAAAACGGCCTTGAACATTACAAACACATCGACAGCCGCAGGTACTTGATCCTCGACGCCGAAGGGCACTCCTACGGCCGACAGGGTGACCAGTTAGTACGCGTTGATTTCCGGAAAGAATTCCGCCGGGTTACGGAGGCAATCGGTGTCTGATGTATCGATTGAGTCGATAGCCACGGCTGGCGCTGTTTTGGCTTTTCTACTTGCGGCGGCTGCTGGCATCACGAGCCGACGCGGCATTCAGTTGATCGTAATCGGCATGCTGTTCTCGTTGCTGCCGCATGTCAGCGGGGTTGGGCGTACGTGGATTGCCGACCAGAGAGGGAGTCATGAGCGAAGTGACGCAAGGGGAGTTAAACGGATCGATCGCGGTCCGGAAATGGATTGGGGAGGTATCAGCAGACCGAGTCGGGCAAGTGTGGAGAGCGGAGGACCACGAAGCGCTCTTGCGAACGATGCGCGCTGCCGATGAGCTCACGCTCGCGCTCGTAGCGCTCGCTCGACGCGAGGCGCTGGAAGCGGGTTTGGGAACGAACGAAAGGATGGATCTCGATGGAATCCGATCGACGGCTGAACCGGTGGGGGTTAACATTCACGCCCACGGTGATTAACCGCCTGCGCAAATTGGCGATCTACGGACAACCCCAGTTGAGCCTGGAACACCAGGGACGAGCCAAACGATACGTCGCACGCGGTGTGGAATCAGGCGGAGCAAATGAAGAAGTCGGATATTACGTTACCTTCGCCGGGGAGAGCGGGGATGCTCTCGCGTGGTTGCAGACGCTCGATTCGCTCACCGTCAACGGGCCGCACG
>Ga0302319_10024466_pt1 | contig 10736 bp, 9 predicted proteins | sample Bog_T0_2_FD_203319 | JGI IMG/M metagenome (GOLD analysis project Ga0302319, IMG submission 203319) | Peat permafrost microbial communities from Stordalen Mire near Abisko, Sweden - Bog_T0_2 | ecosystem: Environmental > Terrestrial > Soil > Wetlands > Peat | place: Sweden: Abisko, Stordalen Mire... | reverse complement strand
TTGCGACTTGTTTTGCTGATGCAGAATCACTTCGCCGGAGACAAGCGCTTGCGGAGGGAGAAGCCGCATGAGAGCAAGCGACGTGACCGATTTGCCCGAGCCGGATTCGCCTACCAATCCGAGAACTTCGCCCGCAGCGAGATTGAAGCTGAGATCATGAACCGCATAGCGCGGCGGCGCGGTGCTCTGGCCAGATGGAAAGCGGATGCTCAGATGGCGCACTGCCAGCAACTCAGGCACGCAATCATCCTAGCAGGCGTGGGCCAACGGCGAGGGGCGAAGAATCCTGCGTATAAAATGAAATAGAAGATGAATGTTCCTGATTCCACTCCGACAGCAACCAAGCTCGATCCTGCGAAGGATGCCGTCGAGGCCAAGCCTTCGAATTTTATTCGAGACATTATTGTCGCGGACATCAAGTCGGGCAAGTATGGCGGAGCTGTGCAAACCCGCTTTCCGCCTGAGCCGAATGGGTATCTTCATATCGGCCATGCCAAGGCGATCTGCCTGGACTTCGGGCTGGCAGCCGAGTTTGGCGGCAAGACCAATCTGCGTTTCGATGACACCAATCCGTCCAAAGAAGAAATCGAGTATGTGGATTCGATCATGGAGGACGTTCGCTGGCTTGGTTTTCAGTGGGATGAACTGCGCTATGCCTCGGATTATTTCGATCAGCTTTACGAGTGGGCTGTGAAGTTGATTCGCGACGGTAAGGCGTATGTCGATGATCTTTCCGCGGAACAGATTCGCGAGATGCGCGGGACATTGAAAGAGCCTGGAAAGGAAAGTCCATATCGCAATCGCAGCGTCGAGGAGAATTTAAACCTTTTCGAAAGAATGAAGGCGGGCGAATTTCCCGATGGCTCGCGGACGTTGCGGGTGAAGATAGATATGGCTTCGCCGAATGTGAATTTTCGCGATCCCGTGATCTATCGCATTCTGCGCGCGCACCATCATCGCACGGGCGACAAGTGGTGCATTTATCCGATGTATGACTTCGCGCATGGGCAGTCGGATTCTCTTGAGCGGGTGACACACTCGATGTGTACGCTCGAATTCGCCGATCATCGGCCGCTCTACAACTGGTTCATCGAGCAGCTGGGAATTTTTCCTTCTCAGCAAATCGAGTTCGACCGGCTCAGCCTCACGTATACGATTTTGAGCAAGCGCAAACTGCTGCAATTGGTGCGCGACGGCCATGTGAGCGGGTGGAACGATCCGCGGATGCCGACAATTTCCGGGATCCGGCGGCGCGGTTATACCCCTGAAGCGATTCGCAACTTCTGCACTGCCATCGGCGTTTCGAAGACCAACGGGTCGATTGAGTTGGCCATGCTGGAGCATTTTGTGCGCGAGGATTTGAATCGCCGCGCGCCGCGGGCGATGGCGGTGCTGCGTCCGCTAAAGGTCGTGATCGATAACTATCCTGAGAATCTCGTTGAAGAAATGGAAGCGGCGAACCATCCTGAAGATGGAGCTGCGGGAATGCGCAAGGTGCCGTTCTCGCGAGCGCTCTACATCGAGCGCGACGATTTCATGGAGAATCCGCCGAAGCAGTTCTTCCGCCTGTCGCCGGGGCGCGAAGTGCGGCTACGTTACGGCTATCTGGTGACGTGTACGAGCGCAGTGAAGAACGAAGCGGGCGAAGTCGTCGAAGTGCATTGCACGTATGATCCCGCAACGCGTGGCGGCAACGCTCCCGACGGGCGCAAAGTAAAAGCCACGATTCATTGGGTGTCAGCGGCGCACGCCGTCGATGCGGAAGTGCGGCTCTACGACAATTTGTTCGCCAAAGAAAATCCCGACGACGCGCCGGATGGCGATTTCATGAAGAATCTAAATCCGAACTCGCTGGAGATCGTAGCGGGAGCGAAGCTGGAACCTTCGTTAGGCGCGCCGAAGGCGGGCGAGCGCTATCAGTTCGAGCGCCTGGGATATTTCTGCGCCGACGAAGATTCGCGGGACGGGAAGCTCGTATTCAATCGCACTGTAGCGCTGAAGGATGCACGGAAGGTTAAGCAGTAGCGTTGTTCCCCTCAGGGCGCGCTCTGCGCCAGTTCATACTCAAACTCATACGAATGCTTGCCGTTGGCGATGATGATGTTCATGGTGCCGGTGATGCCGGTTAGCTGGCCTGTGCCGGAGTCAGGGACGACTGTGACCGCCAGATGCGGCGTGCCGCGGGTCATGGTGCCGACGTGGTAGAGGGCGAAGCTGCCGGTGCGTCCGTGGAGGGTGCCGGTGACGCGCTCGACAGCGACGTAGGCGCCTGAGCCTTTCACGCTGCCGCTCATGGCGGTGAGCATCTCGCCCTTGCTGGTGGCTTCGAGGTCGCCGTGAAATTGTTTGTCGATGGACATGCGGCCGAGGACGGCGTCGGCGGGAATGCCTTCCATAGTTTCGGGAGCGAGCTTGACTTCGAATGGTCCGGCGGCGTGCTGGGTCATGGAAGTTTCCTTATTTGTGGATGACGGATTTGTCTGCGCTGCAGCGGTGAGGGCGCATGCGAGAAAGAACATTATTCGCCATTTGTTCGCCATGCTCTGTAGTGTGCCATAACTTGAGGTTCGCTTCAAGGGGCGCATTAGGCGGCCGAGGGCACCCGCCCCACCCCATCAAAGTCTACAGCGGAATGTTCCCGTGCTTTTTCGGAGGATTCTTATCGCGCTTTGTCGCCAGCATTTCCAGCGCCTGGATTAGCTTTTTGCGGGTGTCTCGCGGCCGGATGACTGCATCGACGAAGCCGCGGTCGGCCGCTACGTACGGGTTGGCGAAGCGGTCGCGGAATTCTTCGATTTTTTTCTGGCGAACTTCGTCACGGTTTTCCGCGCGGTCGAGTTCGCGTTTGTAGACGATGTCTACCGCGCCTTCTGGTCCCATGACTGCAATTTCGGCGGTGGGCCATGCATAATTCACGTCGGTGCGAATGTGTTTTGAGGCCATGACGCAATAGGCTCCGCCGTAGGCTTTGCGGGTGATCACAGTGATTTTCGGCACCGTGGCTTCGGCGAAGGCGTAGAGCAGTTTGGCGCCGTGCTTGATGATTCCTCCAAACTCTTGTTGCGTGCCGGGCAGAAAGCCGGGGACATCTTCGAACACGATGAGCGGAATGTTGAAGCAGTCGCAGAAGCGGACGAAGCGCGCACCTTTTATGGATGCGTTGATATCGAGCGTTCCGGCGAGAAATGCGGGCTGATTCGCAACGATGCCGACGGATTTTCCGTTGAGACGGGCGAATCCCACCACGATGTTTTTCGCGTAGTGTTCGTGAACTTCGAAAAAGTAAGCGTCATCGACGACAGAGTGGATGACGTCTTTGATGTCATATGGAAGATTGGATTGTGCGGGAATAACTTGGTCTAGAGTGGCGTCGGCGCGGTCGATAGGATCGCTGCAAGGCTTACGCGGTGGATCGTCCACGTTATTCGACGGCAGAAAACTCAGCAGTTCACGCACCATGGACAAACATTCGGCGTCGTCATGCGCCATGAAGTGAGCTACGCCGGAAGTTTCGTTGTGTGTGGCCGCACCGCCGAGCTCATCTTTCGTGACCTCTTCGTGCGTAACGGTCTTGATCACGTCGGGGCCGGTGATGAACATGTAGGAAGTTTTGTCCACCATGAGGATGAAGTCAGTGATGGTGGGCGAATAAACCGCACCGCCGGCGCAGGGCCCCATGATGGCGGAAATTTGCGGGATGACTCCGCTGTAAAGAGTGTTGCGCAGAAAAATGTCGGCGTATCCGGCGAGCGACATCACGCCTTCCTGAATGCGTGCGCCGCCAGAGTCGTTGAGGCCGATGAGGGGCGCGCCCATCTTGACGGCGAGGTCCATGATCTTGACGATCTTGGCTGCGTTGGCTTCCGATAGCGACCCGCCGAAGACGGTGAAGTCCTGGGCGAAGACGAAAACCAGTCGGCCTTCGATGCGACCATAGCCGGTGATGAAACCGTCCCCGTAAAACTTTTGCTCGGCCATTCCGAAGTCGGTGGAGCGGTGGGTGACGAGTTTGTCGGTTTCTTCGAAGGTGCCTTCGTCGAGCAGAAAGTCAATGCGCTCGCGGGCCGACATCTTGCCTTCTTTGTGCTGGCGTTCGCGGCGCTGCGCGCCTCCACCCTCTTCAGCTCGGCGATCGCGGGTCTGAAGTTCTTGCAATTTTTCTTCGGGAGTCATCGACCCAGATTATAGGCGATGCAGCAGCGGGCTTACCGCCGACGCCCGGTTCACATATCGTTCCAAGAGAAACGAATTCCTGCAATCGGCCGAACGCAGGGCTTTTCACCCCAATCCCGCGCGTCGTAAAATGGAGATGAAATGGCTTTCCCCATCAAAGTTTGCAGCATCTGCGAGGAGGAGTTCGAGCTGAAGCCGGACAAGCCGGGTTTCGCCAACCAGTGTCCGGAATGCACTGCTGCCGAGGCCGCCGCGCCAGCCGCATCCAAGCGCTCCGTGGACGCCGTCGAACGCGCCACCACCAAAGAAGCCAACGAAGCCCGGAGGCAGGCTATGCGGGAACTGCTCTATCGCAAAGACAGCTAGGTCGTCGCTACTGTTGCGAAAGGGCTTTCGCTTTTGTGCCGAAATATTCGCCCGTCACGTGCAGATCGCTATCCAGCGCTACAGCTGAGGTGAGCATTTTGCGGCCTGTTAACTCCGGATAGCCGTAGCGCAGATCGCGGAAGTGAACCAGAAATCCATCCGCCGTCGTCTCTTGCTCAACCAGCGGATAGGCCGCCCAATCCAAATACACCCGCCCTAAGAAAGACTGCTTCGCCGCCAGCGTAGCCGGAGTCTCCGCTGGCTTGGCAAAGATCTGCTGCGTTTGTGTTGGATCGATTTCGCGCTTCTTGGAATTCACCATCAGCGTGGCGAAGAAATTGTCGGTTTCGGCAACGCTGTACCACTTTGTCATCGTCCACCAGTAGGGATAAGCCGACGCCCTGACTGGCCGCGCGCCCTGATACGTCGCCGCGTTCAATACATCCAAAGCGTGATGATGCTCGGTGTCGCGGGCTGCCCACACGAAGACCACTCCGGCTAAAGCGGCGAAGGCGAAGCGGCGTTTCCAGACGGCGTTTCTCTCGACTCGCCCGCTGAAGAGTGAAAGGATCGACGGCAGCACGAGGCCACCGATCAACAGTCCCAGGAGCCACGGGTCGGCGATGAAAACGATATCCCACGAATACCACTTCTCTGAAAATGGCCAGAAAGGACGCACGCCGTAAGCGTTGGTGTAGTCCAGCAAAATATGCGTCAGGCCGGCAATGTATGCAAGCACAAACAACAATCCCCATCGCGGCTTTAGCGGCGCATCGATAAGTTTCTTGCGGCTTAGGAGCGAGAGCAGATAGACCACGCCAACGACCGCGGCGCAGACCGGAATCAATCCTAAAAATGAGTGCGTGAACCCGCGATGGTGCGCGAACTCAAAGACCGGACTCTTGAAGTCAGCAATAATATCGATGTCAGGCGCTTCCGCGGCCAGTGTCATGGTGAGCGTCGCCAGCGCGGTTCTGCGATTGAATCCGGCGCGGCCCAGGCATGCGCCGGTGAGAAAGTGCGTGAGTGGCTCCAAGAGTTTGTTTTAACACATGAGCGCGGGACTTATGTCGTACACGCGATCCCATTCGGTCGCTTTCGCTCACTCAGGGCAGGCCCTCACTCCGCCCGAAGAACGGCTATGTTCGGGATGACTTAGGGAGAATTTAATGAGCCAGCAATTCTCTCTCAAAGTGATTCTCAATCATGTGGAACAGATGCGAGCGGGCATCCGCGCCACCGATGCCATGCGTTTTGTCGGGATAGAGCATCAGATCAAACTGCTTGCCCGACTTGATCAGCGCGTCGATCATTTGAATGCTGTTCTGGAAATGAACGTTGTCGTCGCTCGTGCCATGCACCAGCAGCAGCGCGCCATGCAAATTGCCGGCCGCTTTCGGCATTGAGGAGTCGTCGTAACCCTTGGCGTTGTCCTTGGGCAGGCCCATGTAGCGCTCGGTGTACGCTGAATCGTAGTTGCGCCAATCGGTCACGGGCGCGACTGAGGCGCCCGCTTTGAACGCATCGGAGTGCGTCATCGAATAGAGCGTCATGGAGCCACCGTTGCTCCATCCCCAGAGCGCGACGCGGTTGTGATCAAGCTGCGGAACTTCGTCGAGCAACTGATGCAGCGCCGCGAGTTGATCGCTCAATTCGACTGCGCCGAATTGATGGCGCAACGCGGTTTGAAATTTGCGGTCGCGGTTGGGCGTGCCGCGATTGTCCACGGAAAAAAGCGCGAAGCCTTTCTGCGCCAGCATCTGATCGAAGAGTTCACCGGTTCCGCCCCACTCGTTCTGAACAATCTGCGCCGCCGGACCGCCATACACATTCACGATCAGCGGAATCTTCGTGTTGCCGTTGCCCGCAGCGGGCAGAAGCAGTTTGCCATAAAGCGTGGTTCCATCGTCGGCTTTGAATTCAAGGAACTTTGGGGGCAATAGGCCATAGGCATCGAGCTGCTGAGAACCCCACACTGCGTGACAATCGGCTCGCGCATTACAAAGCGAAAGCTGCGTTGGCGTGAGCAGCGAAGAAAATCCGTCCAGATAATGTTTGCCGTCTTCGGCGAACGTCACTGCATGGTGACCTTCTTCTTTACTGACCTGGGTCATCGCGTCACCATCGAGCTTGACCGAGTAAAGCTGCAACTGGCGAGGATCACCGCGATTGCAGGAGAAATAAACTGTGCCCGACGTCTCGTCGATACCATCGAGGCTGAGCACTTCAAAGTCGCCTTGCGTGAGCTGCTTTTCGAGCTTCGCATCGGCAGCCAGCGGATTCTGCTTGTCGAAACTATAGAGATACAAATGGGTGTTGCCGGTGCGCCAGCTCGACCAGGTGAAGCGGTCTCCCGATTTTAAAACTTTCATCGCATCGTTGGCATAGACCCATCCCGTGGGATCGCTCTCGGTGAGCACCTTGCGCGACTTGCCTGAGCGAACATCGACGAAATAAAGGTCCAAATTATCCTGCGTGCGGTTCAGTACTTCCGCCCAGATAATTCCTTCGCGCACCCAGCCGAAGCGCGGCACGTAGGTGTCTTCGTTATCGGTAAGTTTGATCCATTTCGTTTTGCCGCTGGAAGTGTTCACAACACCAATGCGAACCGAAGGATTTGGGTCACCCGGCTGCGGATATTTTTCCTGATCCACTCTGGGGTGCGTCGGCAGCCAGTCCGTGATCGGATACTCCGGCACGCGCGTTTCATTGCTCTGCAAGTAAACGATCTGCTTGCTGTCCGGCGACCAGAAATAATTGCTGCGCACACTCAACTCTTCTTCGTATAGCCAGTCCACTTCTCCGTTGAGAATGTTCGCATTGCTGTCTTTGGTCAGAGCTTTTTCGCTGCCGCCGGAAATTGGCTTCACAAATAAATTGTGGTTGCGAAGATAGGCAAGATGATTTCCGTCGGGAGAGAACTTGGGATCCTGCGCAGGCGCGGGATCGGAAGTGAACTGCAGGCCGGTCGCGGTGTCCAGCGAATACAGCCACAGCTGGCCATGAGAATCGAAGAGCAAATGCTTGGAATCGGGCGCCCAATCATAGGCCGCGACGTGATAGCGCATAAGGCGCTCTTTCTCGCGCTCGTCCTTCACTGCGCTGATCGGAGGCGCGAGCGTGGCAAGTTTTGACTCGCTGACCAAAACTTTCTTATCTCCGCTGGCTGCGTCCACGTACCAGAGTTCGCCGTGGTCGCCCGCAGCATCGCGCTGCACGAACGAAACCTTCGTGCCGTCTGGACTCCAGGCCACGTTCTCCGGCCCGCGACCAGTGAGTCCGCCCTCGGCAAAGATTGATTCGATGGTGAGGGGCTTTGTGCCTTGCGCTCTGGTCCCGGAGTTCTGCCCCAACGCAAACGGAACAGCCAAAGCGAACATCAACAGCAAACGAGGAATCACGAAACCCCTCCAAGATTGGTTGCACGGCCTATAGCTGAATGACGCCGCGCTTCATTGTTAGCCAAGCGGAGAGCGGTTTGCAAGCGTCCCGGCACAATCCGAACTGGGAATGCGCCTTTCCGCGCCAACTTGACAGGCCCATGCTAAAATTGAATTACAGCCAAAACATGCTCCCTGACATTGAAAACTTAATGCGCCTGCAGGAAGCTGACCGGGAAATCCGGCGCCTGCAGGATGAAGTTGCCGCCCTTCCCAAACGTGTTGCCCTCATCGAAGAAAAACTAGCCGGAACCAAAACCGCCCTCGAAACTGCGCGCGCCGCCGTGAAAGGCGATGAAGCCGCCCGCCGCAAGTACGATGCCGCCATCCAGGATTTTCAGGGCAAGATATCCAAGTATCGCGATCAATCCCTCGGGGTTAAAACCAACGAACACTACAAGGCGTTGATGCTCGAGATTCAGCTTGCCGAGCAGGAAATCCGCTCTAACGAAGACAAGATTCTCGAGCTGATGATGAACGTCGATGGCCGGGAAAAGGAAGTCAAAGTTGTCGAAGCGCGATTGAAAGCAGAGACGGCGGAAGTCGAGAAAGAAAAGAATCAAGCACGCGAACAAACTGCAGAGGACGAAAAGCTCCTCACGGCATGGCGTGCGAAGCGTGAAACCGCGCACAGCGCGGTGAATCCCGACCTCATCCGGCATTACGAGCGGGTGATGAAATTTCGCGGATCAGGAATCGCGGAAGTCCGCGACCAGAAATGCATGGGCTGCCAGACGCTGCTGCGTCCGCAAACCTATAACGAAGTTCGCAGCGGACAGACGGTGATTTGCGAATCCTGCCAGCGTATTCTTTATTTCGATCCCAGTCGCGCAGACGCCGCGCTCAAGCCGGTTCCGGTGGCGAAGAAGAGAGTCCGTCACAAGGTTCACGCCGCGCGGGCCTGGTTCTACCGCTCGGACTTTGATAACGCGGGCGAAGTTTTCATCGCGGTGTCGAATGGCGAAATGCGCTCCAGTTGCCGGGTTTACGATGCCATCTCAGGACGCAAGGTCGGTCTCACTCGCAGCCGTGAAGGCGATTTCGTGAATGCGTTTGCTTACGAAATCGGCAACGGAATTCAGCTCAAGAATGGATTTGTCGAGAAAGAATTGGACGACTGGGGATCGGAACTGCCGACCGCCGTGCTCGACGACTTGCACAAAGATCTAAAGATTGCGCGCGCTTTGCTCGGCCCCGAAACTGAGCCCGCCAATCAGCCCGCTGCTAGCTAGACTGCCAGAGACAACCCACGGTCCTCGCCTCCAATTACTCACAAGTACATCGCCGATTTGCCCAAATCCACAGTGAAATCTCCCTCAGAATCCCGGAACCCGCATGTTTTGTGGCCTTTTATGGTTCCCTTTTCGATAAATCCGCATAAAATGCGGGGTAAACGCTTCTTTTCCACAGCCGAGGGGTATAGTATGGCGTTCATCGTAGCTAAATCAATTGTTCCATTCCGATAGGAGGATCCATGGCTTCAGGCATGACCAAGACTCAGCTGGTGCGTCATTTGGCTGAGAAACTTGAAACCAACAACAAGACCATCGCGTCATTTCTTGAGCAACTCAGCGATGTCGCAGTGAAAGAAACGAAGAAGAACGGCGTGTTTGTCGTCCCCGGCTTGGGCCGTCTGGTAAAGGCGCACCGAAAAGCCCGCATGGGACGCAATCCGCAAACCGGTGAACCGATTCAGATCAAGGCAAAGACGGTGGTGAAATTCCGCATCGCGAAGGCGACCAAGGATGCGATCGCTCCTCCGGCGCCCAAGAAGTAGGTGACGTTTTAAAGTAGGAGAACTACAGAGGCCGGCCCATGCGCCGGCCTTCTGCTTTTTGCGACGCTTGTTTGTAACCCATTTAGCAGCAGCACTAATCATCTGCCAATCGCAAATTGCTCCGTAAGCCCTCTGCCGTAACTCGGCATCTAAACGAATACGAGTACTTACAAAAGTTACTTGCGTTTTGAGTTTTTTCGCGGTAAGTATGAAGGACAAATTCGGCGGAAACCTTGCGCCGGGCGCGGGGTTTCCAAGAGGGGAGATTTCGTGATACCTGAGTCGCACCCGCTGCAGAACTTGTTTGTCGAAATGGTCGGACGCCACTACGCGCAAGAGATTGGCATCCGGGACTCCCAGGTGGTGAACTATGTCGCCCACCTGCTCACCGAATTCTGCGAAGCCGAACAGCTGTTTAAAGTCCGCAATGCCGCAGAGCGCCGCCTCACCGACGTGGGAGAAATGCTGATCGAATCGGATCCCGTCTATGGCCCCGCACCGTCGTTCGAGCGCGAGCGCGAGGTGCGCAAACACATCGGCGACTACACGTTGTTCTTCGCGGGCATGTTCCCCGAGAGCATCAACCACTATCGCCTGCGCCGCAACCGCGTGGAAAATTTCGTTGAATGGATCAAGGCCGGAAAAGAAAGCTACTACGTGGTGTCTAAGTTTGAGCACTTCGAGTATGAAAAAGTTGCGCCACTCTTTGCCCGCCTGTCGAGGAATTTCGAAGATTGCGTCTACGGACTGAACATGGTGAAGAATGAGTTGCAGGAGATGCAGCACCCCATCGTTCGCGTGGATCGCGATCTGCTTACGTAAATCCTTCTATCCGGCGCGATAGAAGCTAAGCACCGCGTCACCCTGCGCGAGTGTGCGAAATCTCCGCAAACTTCCGAAAGACTCTCCTGGATCGAACTTCTTAAAGTGCTCTGCAATCACCAGGGCATTCGGGGCCAAGATTCCTGTATCCGCAAGCT
>Ga0302319_10024465_pt1 | contig 10736 bp, 8 predicted proteins | sample Bog_T0_2_FD_203319 | JGI IMG/M metagenome (GOLD analysis project Ga0302319, IMG submission 203319) | Peat permafrost microbial communities from Stordalen Mire near Abisko, Sweden - Bog_T0_2 | ecosystem: Environmental > Terrestrial > Soil > Wetlands > Peat | place: Sweden: Abisko, Stordalen Mire... | reverse complement strand
CGCCGACCGAGCGCGAGAAGACGCAATGGTACTTCCAGCGGTACGTGCCGCATTTGCCGGCGGCAGGCGAGATGGTGCTGTTTGATCGAAGCTGGTATAACCGGGCCGGGGTGGAGCGTGTGATGGGTTTCTGCACCGAGGCTCAGTATCAGGAGTTCATGCTGACCTGTCCGGAGTTTGAGCGGATGCTGGTGCGGTCTGGAATTATCCTGATCAAGTACTGGTTTTCCGTGAGCGACGCGGAACAGGAACGGCGTTTTCAGGAGCGCATGACCAATCCTACGAAGCGGTGGAAGATCAGTCCGATGGATCTGGAATCCCGGAAGCATTGGGCAGATTACTCGCGCGCCAAGGACGATATGTTTAACGCGACGGACCACAAACAGGCTCCGTGGTTCGTGGTGAGCGCAGAGGACAAAAAGGCCGCGCGTCTGAATGTGATTCGCCATCTTTTGTCGAAGATTCCTTACAAAGATCTGACGCCTGAGCCGATCGATCTGCCTCCGATTGTGAAGGCGGACTACGTGCGGCCGCCGTTCCAGGAGCAGCACTTTATTCCGGTAGTCTACAAGTAGAACCTGGGGCCGGCGGCTCGATTGCCAAGCGGATGAACTACAGTCACGGTCGACCCGTGCCTTCGAATTCATCGAGAAAGTTTCGCGGCGTCATGATGCGAAGGCCTTCGTAGCTGCCAAGCGATAGAAGGTCCTTGTCGCCGGAGGATGAAATCGGCTTTGGCGAGGACGGCGCATTCGAGAACCATGTCGTCGTTTGGGTCGCCGCAGATGCCGCGGATTTGGCCTGTTATTTCCAAAAGTATTGCTCGGTCAAGATGGTTCGCAAAGATGCCGTCGATGCGGGTTTGAGACCAATTGAATGTCTTGCTCAGCGTAATGCGAAGCTCCCGTAAGATCGGGCGGCAAATTGCAATCGTGTGCTTCTGAATTGCTAAATCGATAGCTTTGAGTGGTGTCCCGCCAAATTGGAACCCAGATACCCAAACGCTGGAATCGATTACGCAGATCAAGCGGTCATCTTTTTGCCCGCTGCAAGCTCCGCACGGACTTCATGCGCGAGAGCTTCGACGTCGTCCTCCGAATAGGGAACAGGGCCTCGCTTGGCTGCCTCCGCGCGCCCAGCCTCCAATGCCAAATGAAATCTCTCCATGCGGTAGGCGCGGAAAGCTTCGCGGAAGAGTTCGCTGATGTTGCGGCTTTCTTCTTTGGCTACGGCTTCGACCTGTTGGGCCAGGTCCTCCGGGAAGCTGATGGTGAAGACGCGGGAGGAGCGGGTTGGGGTGGATTTTGCCATGGATGGATTATTACATAGTACGACATTGTCGTACAGTTGATTTTGAATTGGTTGTGAGGGGGTTTTTAGGATTGACATAGATGGACTTGTGCATGGATACTCATCTCCATGCTGAACTCTTGGGAACACGGAACTGAGGCAATGGCTATGTGCATGTCGATGTGCATGCAGCGGGGCCTTGTCCGTGAGAGCTTTGAGCGGCGAATGCGTTAAGCGTTTCCGATTTTGAAGGTAAGCGGCCCGGGTCCTGATCAGGATGCGGGCATTTTTGTGTGCGGGGTTTGTGCTTTCCACGGTCCCGAAATGCGAGGGACCGGGGGCACCCAGGTTCGTGGTGGGTTCAACATTGGTTGGTTGAGGTTTGTGGTTTCCCACCCATCGCACAGAACGCGATGGATGGGGCACCCAGGTTCATTGGTTTTTTGGAGCATCCGAAAACTGAAGGCGGTACGAATTCAAAAATTCAAGGAGAAAACAATGTCGGAAGAGAAGCAGCAGATTGGAACTTTGGCGGTTCATGCCGGGCAGACGGTAGACCCTACGACGAACTCGCGGGCGGTGCCGATTTACCAGACAACTTCTTATGTGTTCAACGATGCCGACCATGCGGCTCGGCTGTTTGGCTTGCAGGAGTTTGGCAACATCTACACGCGCATCATGAACCCGACGACGGATGTATTGGAAAAGCGCGTGGCGGCTCTGGAGGGCGGCGCGGCGGGGCTGGCTGTGGCATCCGGGCAGGCGGCGGAGACGCTGGCGATTTTGACGCTGGCATCTGCGGGCGAGGAAATTGTATCGACCACGTCGCTTTACGGCGGCACGTACAACTTGTTCCACTACACGCTGCCCAAGCTGGGCATCAAGGTAAAGTTTGTCGACGCGGATGATTTCTCCGGGCTGAAGGCAGCCATTCACGACAAGACTCGGGCTGTTTATACCGAGACGCTGGGCAATCCCAAGCTCGATGTGGTGGATATTGAGAAGCTGGCAGAGATTGCGCACGCGCACAAGTTGCCGCTGATCATCGACAACACATCTGCATCGCCGGCGCTGGTCAGGCCCATCGAGCATGGGGCGGATATTGTGGTGAACTCGGCGACCAAATTCCTCGGCGGGCACGGCACGGCGATTGGCGGCGTGATAGTGGATGCCGGCAAGTTTGACTGGGCGGCATCGGGGAGGTTCAAGGAGTTTACCGAGCCCGATCCCTCGTATCACGGCCTCAAGTTTGCGGAGGCCTTTGGGCCGCTGGCGTTTATCTTGAAGGCGCGGGTGCAGGGCTTGCGGGATACAGGCGCGGCGCTTTCCCCGTTCAATGCATTTCTGCTCTTGCAGGGGATTGAGACGCTGCACCTGCGGATGGAGCGGCACTCTTCCAATGCTCTGGCTGTGGCCAAGCATCTGGCTCAGCATCCGGGCGTGGATTGGGTGAACTATCCGGGCCTGGATACGAGCCCGTATGCAGCGCGGGCGAAGAAATATCTACCCGACGGGCAGGGATCGCTGGTGACGTTTGGAATTAAGGGCGGGTATGAGGCCGGGAAGAAATTAATCAACTCACTGAAGCTGTTCTCGCTGCTGGCGAATATCGGGGATGCAAAAAGCCTGGTGATTCATCCGGCCTCGACGACGCATCAGCAATTGACAGTGGCCGAGCAGGCGTCTACGGGAGTTGTGCCGGAGATGGTGAGGCTTTCCGTGGGCATTGAGGATATTCGCGACATTGTGGCAGATCTGGATCAGGCGCTGGCGAAAAGCAGCTAACAGCTTTCAGCTCTCAGCTTTCAGCCAAGAGGTGACGACTCATTTGCGGAGGTTTTGACGCAGACGGTCAGTAACGAAGGGCTGAAAGCTGAGAGCTGAGAACTGCACTTCGAGGCTATAGGCTAGATAAGAATGTTTGAAAACCCCAAAGGAGCCGGGAACGCGCCGGACAGACCCAAGCCAGAAGGGCCCAAGCCGGAAGGGCCCAAAGTGATTGCGCCTACCTACGAGGGCGACTTTGTGCTCGACGAGCCATTGCCGCTGGAGTGCGGGTGTACCTTGGCGTTTCCCACGTTGCATTACGCCGTGTATGGGCGATTGAATGCGGCGCGGGACAACGCCGTACTGATTTGCCATGCGCTGTCGGGCTCGGCGCTGGTGGGGTCGTGGTGGCCGGAAGTCTTTGGGCCAGGGGCGGTGCTTTCGCTCGAACATGATTTCGCTATTTGCATCAACTTGATTGGCTCGTGCTATGGGTCCACGGGGCCGGGCTCGGTGAATCCGGATACAGGCGAGAGCTACGGGCCGGACTTTCCTCTGGTTTCGATTCGCGACAATGTGCGGGCACAGGCAAAGCTTCTTGACTCGCTGGGTGTGAAGAAGCTGCGGCTGGTGATGGGCGGGTCGATTGGCGGCATGCAGGCGCTGGAGTGGACCATACTGCATCCGAAGCGCGTCGAACGGGCGCTGGTAATCGGCGTGGCGCCGCTGGGAGCGATGGGGTTGGCCTTGAATCACTTGCAGCGGCAGGCGATCCAGCACGATCCGGAGTGGCTGGGCGGGCGGTACCTGCCGCAAAAGCCGCCGCGACGGGGGCTCTCGCTGGCGCGGCAGATTGCCATGTTGAGTTACAAATCCGCGCCGTTGTTTGAAGAGCGCTACGGCCGCAACCCGGACCGCAGCGGCGAGGACCCGTGGGCGGCTGAGGGCGAGGGTAGTGGGCTTATTGGCGGACGGTTTGATATTGCGGGGTACCTCGACTCGCAAGGCAAGCGCTTTCTGGAGCGATTTGATGCCAATTCGTATATGGCGATTCTTCGAACCATGGATACCTGGGACCCGCTGCGAGGCCATGAGTCGGCGGAAAAAGCCTTTGGGCGCATCAAAGCGCAGTTGACGTTTGTCGGCATCAGCTCGGACGGGCTGTTTCCGGCCGACGGCGTGCGGCGGTTGGCGGAGCAGATTCGCGCCGCGGGGGCCAAGGTGGACTACCGGGAGATGGTGAGCGACCACGGGCATGATGCGTTCCTGGCCGAGCAGGTGGAACTGGTGCGGCTACTGCAGTAGGGGCGGTGTTGGAGTGAGGCCGGCGGAAAGATTTGGCGCAGAGATCCCGTAAGAGACAGCTGGTAATTTACAATCCTTCCGTGGACTTGTTGAGGATCGTGTTATCGTATTATCCGTTGCCGGGGATTTTGTTCTCCGGCCGGTTTGGCGGTTGCCGATCATGCAAGCAAATGAGTATGATTGACGACTATATAGTCAATTCCCAGATAGTCAATTTCAGGAGCACAGAATGAAGAAGTTCGTAGTTGTATCTGCGATGGTATTGGTAAGCCTCGTGCTTGTGAACACGCCTGCGTTGCGCGCACAGAACACCGGCCAGCTTACGATTCAGGATCCGGCAGAGTTTAACGCTTATCAAGCCGCATCCACCCAGACCGATCCGGCGGCCAAGGCGACCGCGCTCGAAGCCTTCCTGACAACGTATCCGCAGAGCGTGGTGAAGAACGCCGTGCTGGACCAACTGATGGATGCCTACCAGGCCACCAACAGCCCGGACAAGGAACTGGGCGCAGCCACTCGCCTGCTGCAGGTTGACCCGAACAATCTGAAGGCCACCTTCATGTCGGTCTATATCAAGAAGTCCCAGTGCGGCACCACCAGCGACGCGCAGACCTGCGACGATGCCGGGGCTTTGGCGCAGAAGGGGCTGACACTGCCCAAGCCCGCGGGCATGGACGACGCGAACTTCAAGAAGATGACGGATACGACCTATCCGATCTACCACTCGGCGATTGCGCTGGACGACGTTCTGGGCAAGAAGGACGATGCGGCCGCGATCAAGGAGTACAAGACCGAGTTGATGATGTATACGGATGCGCAGACCAAGACCGGTCCCGGACTTGTGGATACGCTGGCGCTGGCCGAGGTATATGCCAAGCAGGATGTGCGCGACATGGTGCTGGCCTGCTGGTTCTACGCCCGCGCGTGGAACTTTGCGCCAGCGGCCTACAAAGCGCAGATTGAGCCCAAGCTCGAGTACTGGTACAAGCGGTTCCACGGCAACCTGGACGGCATCGACGCGGTGAAGACCAAATCCGCTACGTCGCTGTTTCCGACGAGCGACTTCGCCATTGAGCCTGCGCCAACGCCGGACAAGCTCGCTCACGCAGCTTTAGTCGGCGGCGATCCGATGAAGCTGAATCTGGAAGACAAGGAGTACATCCTGGCTAACGGCAACAAAGCAGACGCCGACACGCTGTGGAGCCAGGTGAAGGATCAGCCGACGCCGGTCCCGGGAATCGTGATCTCCGATCCGGCAACGGCTCTAAGGGTGTCTGTGACCGGCCCGCTGGCCACATCCAAGCCCAGGGATTTTGTGGTCAAGCTGAACACGCCGGGGCCATGCGCTTCGGTGGCTGCCGCGCCGTCGGAGTTGAAAGTGCAGGATGCGTCAGCCTATCTGACGGCCAATGGCGCTGCTGCCGATGTATCTGCGATCTCCGATCTCGACAAGGCGAAGAAGGTTCTGGTTGAGCCGGCGGTGACTGCCATTTCCATGGCGGTGACGCAGGATGCCAAGGACTCAAAGCGCGCCGACTTCAACGTGAAGCTGAAGGAGCCTTTGTCGTGCAAGGACGCACCGGCAGCCGGCTTCGAGATGAAGATCCAGCCCGCCGAGGAACTGGACGCGACCTACGACACGTACACGACGACACCTGCTTCGGGCACCACGGCCGCCTCGGCACAGATCGTGCTTCGCGACGGCTTCGTGCAGATGGAGAAGAAGGCCACTGCGCCGGTTCATCACGCTGCGCCTGCACGCCCGCACCACGGGGCGTAAATAACCCAAGCACCGGGGCAAGTTTTCTTTGCCCGGGCGCTTCATCTTCGCCGCATTTAACGTGTATTTGGCTCTGTGATTTGGGAACGGAAGGGCAGTTCGCTTTGGGCGGGCTGCCCTTTTTGTCTCTCTGTTGGGAAACAGGCGAGCCATTGCGACGGCAGCCAACAGCTGCAACAAAGTTGGAATGGTAACCTTAAGTTTGTATGGTTCGCATCCGCCCGATATCCGTAACGATCACATTTGCCGCCCTCTCCATAATTGGGTTCACCGCCGCAGCGCAGACACCAGTGACCGCGACAGAACAGGTCCCCGGCAAGCTGCGGGTCTCTCCGAACCAGCAATTCCCGCCCATGCCCCCGTCCAACCGGAACCTGACGATTGAACTGCGCCAGGTGGACAGGATGAGCGAAGCGGATCGGCGGCTGGAGGCGAGCTCAGAGGCTGCTGTCTTCCGCCGCGCCGAACTCTGGGGAATGAACTTGAGCGCGGGCAAGTGGACGGTGGAGCAGGTGAGTTGCCCGGCGCTGCCCGATCATTTGCTGCTGCGCTATACACGCAACGGCGGCCCCAGGGACGTGAGCATCTTTTCAGCATCGATTCCGCGCCAGGGCGGTGCGAGTCAGATCGGCCCAAGCCAAATCGGTCCAGTGCGCGTGATGCCCTTGGTGCGGCGCGGCTACGGGCTCTATACGCCGGCGCAGGTGAATCCGCTCACGATGGCCACCTTCAATCGCGTCCGAGCCGAAGAGAAGCGGGTGCAGAATCCGGACTGGCTGGCGGCGGGGCTTTGCTATGCGGCCTTCGCGGGATCGATTGCGCGGATCGATGCGCCTGAGGCGGAGGCTCCGGAGCCGAAGACGACCTTTCCGGCCTGGATACCGACGGTGATGATGACGGTGGCTGGAGAAGCGGTCGTTGAGTTTACCGACAATGCAGCCAAGCCGCAGCCAATGCAGTGGACGTTGAGCTTCGATGCACAGGGCAAGCTGGTGCAGGCGGTGCATGAGGCCAACCCGGCTCTCAAGGTGTTGCGGATTGTCGGGGAGCCAACGGAGCCGCAGGGGCCGGCGATCCACTCGACGGTCGGTATCGATCCGGGGGCTCCAGTGATTCACGGCAAGGACTCGAGCGAGCCGGACGGGCCGGTGATTCACTCGCCGAATGATAATAAGGTGCCATTGCCGAAGGGTGTTGAGCCTGATCCGAAGATTCCTCAGCCATCGCAGCAGTAGCGCGAGTCTTCCGTCGGCGGCGCAAGTACTTCCATTCCATTTGTATAAATGAATCATTCCCCCAGCATGATGCGCTGGATGGCGGAGGCGCGGCCTGTTGTCTCGTCGCATGTAACCAGCGCGGCGCACATCTTCGGATTTCCCTTGGCCGCTTCGAACTTGCCCGGCATGCCGGTGAGAAAACGGTGTAGCACCAGCTCCCTTTCCACGCCGATCACGCTGTCGTAAGGGCCGCTCATGCCTACGTCGGTCTGGTACGCTGTGCCGCCGGGCAAGACGCGCTCGTCCGCGGTGGGGATGTGCGTGTGGGTGCCGAGGACTGCGGTGACGCGGCCGTCAAGATGCCAGCCCATGGCAACCTTTTCGCTGGTGGCTTCGGCGTGGAAGTCCACGAGAATCACTTTGGCCTTGATTTTGGCCAGCAGATCATTGGCCGCGTGGAAGGGGTCGTTGGTGTTGCTCATGAAGACGCGGCCTTGCAGGTTGAGGACGGCGTAGGGGATGCCGTTGGTTGTTGTGCCTTCGTAGACGCCGTGGCCGGGCAGGTTGGGCTGGAAGTTGGCGGGGCGCAGCACGCGGCGGGGGCGGTCATGGCTGTCTGCGGGAGCGGAGTTCAGGTAGTCGCAGAGTTCGCGCTTGTCCCAGATGTGATTGCCGGTGGTCAGCACGTCTGCGCCGAGGTTGAAGACGTCTTCGCAGATTTGCGGCGTGACACCGAAGCCGCCGGCGGCATTCTCTACGTTTACGACTGTCAGCTCCACGTTGTGCGCCTTGCGGACGTGGCCGATGTGCTCGCGGACAATGCGGCGTCCCGCGCTGCCGAAGATGTCACCGACGAAAAGAATGTTCAAAAAACAGCTCCTAGCTTTTAGCTTCTAGCTTTTAGCTTGAAGCCCGGTGTCCCAAGCAAACCAACCCCAGAAATTGGGAGTTCGAAGCTCGGTGTACAAAGCAAACCAACCTCAAAAATGGGGTGCCCCATCCATTCGACGCTTTTTGTCGAATGGGTGGGAAAGCACGAACCTCAACCAACAGGCTCTTCTGGCTCCTGATCCCCCGGCTGCGCCACCCCTGAAACCTGATCCCTGTTTCTCATCAACGGAAATAGAATCACGTCACGGATGGATTTGGAGCCGGTGAGGAGCATGACTAAACGGTCGATGCCGATGCCCATGCCGCCGGTGGGGGGCAGGCCGTATTGGAGGGCGCGGACGTAGTCCTCGTCCATCTGGTGGGCTTCGTCGTCGCCGGCTGCGCGCTGGGCTAGTTGGTCTTCGAAGCGCTTTTGCTGTTCGACGGGATCGTTCAGCTCGCTGAAGGCGTTGCCTAGCTCGAAGCCGCCGCAGTAGATTTCAAAACGCTCTACCCAATCCCGGTTTTTGGGGTCTTGCTTGGAGAGCGGGGAGACGGCGGTGGGGAATTCGTAGATTATGGTGGGTTGGATTAGGTGGGGTTCGGCTATCAGCTCGAATAACTCTGCGATGGCCTTGCCCAACGGAGCACCCCCCTCGATGACCCAAAGAACATGCTGCAGCCCCATCGTGAGAAGCGTAAATGCCACAGGATATTTTGGGCCCGTTAGTTGCGTACTGGCGATCGCGAGCTCGATTCGTAACCGAAAATTCTCAACTTTGCTGAAATCGAGGAAGGTTGGAGGGGCACCAGCTTCCTCTGGCCACCACTTGATGATTGCTTCCCGCATGGTCAGCCGCGTCCACTTGCCGAGGTCGATCTCTACGACTTCTCCGGCGCGGGAGCCCTTGGGGATGGGGAAGTTGGTGATCGTCTTCCCGTTGACTTCCTGTGCAACTTGAGAAATCAGCTCTTCCGTGAGGTCCATCAGGTCGTGGTAGTTGGCGTAGGCCTGGTAGAACTCCAGCATGGTGAATTCAGGATTGTGCTGGGTGCTTACGCCTTCGTTACGAAAGTTTCGGTTGATCTCGTAGACGCGGTCGAGGCCCCCTACTACCAGCCGCTTAAGGTAAAGCTCGGGGGCGATGCGGAGGTAGAGGTCCTGGTCGAGGGCGTTGTGATGCGTCTTGAAAGGCCGCGCCGCAGCGCCGCCGGCGATCTGCTGCATCATGGGAGTTTCGACTTCCAAGTAGCCGCGGTCGTCGAAGAATTTGCGCAGGGCCTTGAGCGTCTTGGCTCGCTTGACAAACACTTCCCGAGCTTCGAGGTTGGCGAAGAGGTCTACGTAGCGCTGGCGGTAGCGGAGCTCGACATCGGCGAGGCCGTGGAACTTTTCCGGCATGGCGAGCATGGCTTTGGCGAGAAATGTGAGTATTTCGACATGGATGGTTAGCTCGCCGGTGCGGGTGCGGAAGAGGTAGCCCTTGACGCCGATGTGGTCGCCGAGGTCGAGGAGCTTGTAGAGGGCGAAGCCCTGTTCGCCAACGGCGTCGAGGCGGACGTAGATCTGGAGGCGCTGGCCGTCTTGCTGGAGGGTAGCGAATCCGGCTTTGCCCTGTGCGCGAATGGCCATGATGCGGCCGGCGACGAGGACGGTGGTGCGATTGGCCTCAAGGGACTCGGCGGTTGCGGAGTCAAACTGGGCGCGCACGGCGGGGATGGGTGTGGCCGTCTCGCGCTTATTGGCGGGGAAGCGGTTGGGGTAAGCCTGCTGGCCCAGCTTCTCAATTTCTTTCAGCTTTTCCAGACGCAGATTGAAAAGATTCTGCTCAAATTCAGAGTCGAACACTTGGGATTCCTTCCGTTGATGGCCCAAAGGGAAGTATACCTGTTGGCTCATTCGCACTGTATGCTTTGACAGGAGAGACCGTGGCCTTTCATCCGCCGATTCCGGAGCGCAAGGAGAGCGGTGGCCGCTCCAGCATTATGAGCGCCATCATTCAGGCGGAGAAACTCGGCCAGATCGCGCTGATTCTGCCCTGTGCGGCGTTTATTGGGTGGCTGGCTGGAGCGTGGATCGGTTCCAAGATGCACCAGGTTTGGCCGGGGGCGCTGGGGGTGGTCTTTGGCGGCGCGGCGGGGCTTTATTACGTGATCCGGATGGCGATGGATGCGGTGAACGATCCGGCCAACGCAGACGACAAGAGTGCTAACGACAAAGGCGGCGACGGGAAGGGAAGCGGCAGCAGGTGATGATGGAACAAGAACCTCCATTAGCGTCCCCACTCGCGTCCCTTACTGATGCTGGGCTTGAGGCGCTGCTGAAGCGGGCGATTCGGTTGACGCTGATTCTGGGGCTCGTGGCGGCGCTGATTGTGTGGAAGGCGTCCGACTGGCGGAATGCGGCGATGCTGGCTACGGGTACGGCGATTTCAGCGGCCAGCATTCTGGAGTGGCAGCGGCTGCTGCGCTATATCAACGCCAAACTGGATAACAAGCAAATTTCT
>Ga0302319_10024462_pt1 | contig 10737 bp, 8 predicted proteins | sample Bog_T0_2_FD_203319 | JGI IMG/M metagenome (GOLD analysis project Ga0302319, IMG submission 203319) | Peat permafrost microbial communities from Stordalen Mire near Abisko, Sweden - Bog_T0_2 | ecosystem: Environmental > Terrestrial > Soil > Wetlands > Peat | place: Sweden: Abisko, Stordalen Mire... | reverse complement strand
AAACGAAGCTCACAGAATCGGCGAAGGCATGATTGACTTCCTTCACAATCTCCGCCAGGTCAAGGTGGTTCTGCTCCCCAGCCTTGGTCATATGAAGATCGCCAAAGTGAACCCAGCTAACCACACCCGCAGCATCGGGCGATTGCGGTTGAAACAGATGTGTCGATGCGAGAGTGCTCATGCTGGAATCTCCTGGGGAGGGTTTGGGGTAGAAATGTTCTTGTCTGGTTCGTTCTCGCTCGGTAGCGTCTCGGGAATCGCGGTCCACAGCAGCACAAACGCAAGAGCAGCGATAGCTCCCAGAGACAGAAACGAGATGCGATAGCTGAAGTGCTGAATCAACTCTCCGCCAAACGTATTACTGAGAGCCGCACCGATCCCGACGGCAGTTGCAAGACTACCCTGTGCGAGATTGAACCGCCCCGTACCGCGCGTTCTGTCCGCTACGACGAGGATCGAAACGACGACAAAGATTGCATTCGCCACGCCATCGAGTAGTTGGATTGCGATCAGACTTCCCGAGTTGTGAGTCAGGGTGTAAAGAATCGCGCGGATCGGGAGAACGCCAAAGCCGACCATCAGCAACGGCTTCCGGCCATGCAGGTTGGCGAACCGTCCAATCGCCGGGGCGAAGCACATGATGACCACCTGCGTCACGATAATGCAGGCCGACATAAAGGGAGCGGCAGAGGCCCTCGAACCGTGCGAAAGCATCTCGCCGAGTTCCGGCAACATCGCCGCGTTCGCAAAGTGGAAGAGGAAAGCACAGCCGAGAAAGATCAGCAACGTCCGGTCGCCAAGCAGCGTTTTCATCACGGAAGCTCTCGCAGCGACCTCCTTGCCGTCTACCTCGATCGCTCCGCCACGCGCAAGGTCATAGTCGATGTCCTTGCTATTGATCGCCCGGATCGCGAGCACAGTGGGGATGGTCAGCACCGCAGCCGTGATGAAGATGGATCGGTTTCCGAACCAGTGACTCATGCCCGCGATCAGGAGCGCACACGCCACGTTGCCCGCCGAGTTAAAGGACTGGTTCTTCCCAAACTGGCGATCGAAGAAGGTAACGCCCACTATTCCCATCGTGATCGCAGCAAGTGTGGGTCCGAGGAACGGTCCCGCACCTCCAATGAGAACTTGAGACGTGTACACCGCCCAAGGTGCAGCCGTGATGCTCAGCAGAACAGCCCCCACAGCGAGCACGGCGGAAGCCAGAAAGAGAATCAATCTCTTCGACCTCAGTTGATCGACAATCGCGCCAGCCGGGGCCTGCAGGGCAACGGTGATGATGCCGCCAACGGTCAACGCTATCCCGACGCGCCCCGGCTCCCAACCGGCTCCCGCCAGGTAGGCAGCGAGAAATGGCCCGAGGCCGGTTTGCACATCGGCAAGAAAGAAGTTCGTCGCCTCCAACGCGTGGATACTTCGTCTCTTATCAGGTTCGAGTTCCGTAGCCAGCATCATTCGAGACAACCTTCGCGGAACTAAGCGCTTTTGAGTTGCAGTTTCTTGGCGCCTCTTTCAAGCTTGAGAGGACCATGCTCCTTCACATGAGCAAGAGCTTCCGCAGCGCGCGCAAACTCGAGGGCCTGGTGATAAGCGCGAGCCTTGAACGCCTTTACGGCGCTGTTGCGAGAGTTTTGATAGATCACGGTCAGGCTGCTGGTGTGCTGCTCTTCTTCCTCCCAGTGTTCATCCGCCCTTTGCGTCAGCTCATCGAGTTGCTCCGTGATGGCCTCTTTCAGTCCGGCAGAGACACTCACGGCGCCAGAGAGCTCGCCGGCCGAGACCGCGAAGCATAGATGCTCCGATGCCCGGAGAAGATCGGCCGCGTCTTTGCTGTGTCCGTCCTTGATCGCCCGCTGAGCCAGCGCAGTAAGTTCGGCAACGGCATCCGTCGCAGACGACTGCGAGGTTTGCCGGAGCACAGCGACCCTCCCCAGGTGCTCATAGGCGCGGCGCAGATCATTCGCCTCGTGATGCTTATCGTGAGGATGTCCGGCAGGCTTCTTCGCAGCCTTCTTTGCAGCTTTCTTCGCGGCTTTCTTCGGGTGTGGCATAAACGTTAGTCCTCTCTTTCGCTTGGTAATTAGATTGGATGGCATCGAGTGCGGCTCAACTGAGTAGTACGAAGCAATGTAACCGCAAGACGCACTCCGCAAAGGACGCTTCGTTAACGACGCGTTAAGCGTGGCTGTGAGCAATGCAGCTCATCTTTGAACGGGCCGACTCGCTAACATCTTGAAATGGCGAACTTTCGTGTCGACTCCTGCGCTTCGAGGAGTAGAGTCACAGCGAAGTAGGAACGACACGTGAGCACCGAAGCTGTAACTGTGCATCTCGCAGTTTGAAAAGACAATGCTGCTCCAGCATGTTGATCGACTGCATAACGCACAGAGTCCTAAGAGCTACGCACGTTAGGTCAAAGACATGCGCCAGTCGAGCTTCAAGGTACGTCTCGCGTTCAGCGTAGCCATGGCAACGCTGCTCATTGTCGGCTCCATTTCCTATCGACAAGTGACGATCTCTGCAGATAGCGCTCGGTGGGTAGAGCATTCGCATGAAGTAATCGAGAATGTCCAAAGCTTGCGCTTCGCGATGGAGCATCTCGATGCAGATTGCCAAACCTACGTGTGGAGCGGTCAGGATTCTTCCCTCAGCGGCTGCCAGGCAAGCCTCAGCGAAATTCCATCGCTACAAATTAGTTTGCGAAAGCTAACAGAAGATAACTCCCTCCAACAGAGGCAGCTAACGTCGCTGGAAGCCTTGGCGAACAGACACATTGAAGCCACAAAAAACGCAATCTCGATGCGTCAGGGGACGGGGCTTTCGCCGGCAGATATTGTGCGGCTTTCCCAAGACGAACAGTGGACGGAACAATATCAACGGGCCAGCGACTTGGTTCGGAATGAGGAGCTTCGACTCCTGGTGGACCGCGATGCGGATACCAGGCACCGCCTTCACCAGACAAAAATCATTCTGAGCACCGGAACCTTGCTTGGCTTGTTGATCGCCCTCGCCGCCGGATGGAGCGTCCTACGAGACAGTTGGGCCAGAGGGACCGCAGAAGAAGCGCTACGCGATAGCGAAGAGCAACATCAGCTGCTCTTGAACGGAGTTCTGGACTATGCAATCTTCATGCTGGACTTACAGGGGAGGGTTGTCAGTTGGAGTGCGGGAGCGCAGCGGATTAAAGGCTATAAAGCAGAAGAAATCATTGGGAAAAATTTTTCGGTCTTCTTCGTTCCGGAAGATCGGCAGCGACACAAGCCAGCAGAAATCCTGCGAATGGCCGTCGCGAATGGCCGCTACGAGGAATATAGCCTGCGCATCCGCAAGGATCGTTCCATCTTCCCCGCAGATGTGATCCTCACCGCACTCTACGACACAAAGGGTGCCCTCACAGGATTCTCCGAGGTCACTCGCGACCTCACCGAGATACAGGCTTCCGAGGCCAGATATCGTGGACTCCTTGAAGCCGCTCCCGACGCGATGGTTGTGATCGATCAATCGGGAGAAATCGTCCTTGTCAACGTGAAGGCGGAAAGCCAATTTGGTTATAGTCGCGATCAACTTGTAGGTCACAGGATCGAAGAAATCCTTCCCGTAGGATTTCCGGAACGCCTCATTGCGGATGCACTTCGCACCGACGAAGACGCACGGACACAAGAAATTGGCATGGGCATTGAGTTGCGCGGACGTCGCAGAGATGGATCGGAGTTCCCAGTTGAGATCATGCTAAGCCCTCTCAAAACGGAGAACGGCATTCTCGTGACGACTGCGATTCGTGATATTTCCGCTCGAAAGACGATCGAGCAAGCTTTATTTGTCGAGAAGGAGCTTGCTCAGATCACGCTGGATTGTATCGAGGATGCGATTGCGACGACCGATACAGCGGGCAACGTAAGCTTTCTCAACATCTCGGCTGAGAAGATGACCGGGTGGTTGATCGCCGATGCCCTCGGAAAGCCCATTGAAGATATCTTTTTGATTGTTGATGGAACCAGTCACAATTCGATTCGGAAAACCGAACTGGTTGACGGACAAAATCGCGTTCCCGCTTTTCCCGAAAGCTGCATTCTCACTCTCCACGATAATACTGAGATTCCAATCGAATACTCTGTCGCGGCACTCAATGGCAGTGACGGGGTATCCATAGGATCGGTAATGGTCTTTCGGGACGTGAGCGCTTCCCGCGCGCTATCACTCCAAATATCCTATGCCGCAGAACACGACTTTCTCACTGGCCTGCCAAACCGCTTGTTACTAAAGGACAGAATCACACAAGCCGTCGCGGTTGCCTCCCGCAACAATTCTAGGTTTGCGGTCATGTTTCTGGATTTGGATGGCTTCAAACATATCAACGATTCTTTGGGACATCCGGTAGGGGACAAACTCCTTCAGTTGATCGCCATGAGGCTCCTCGAATGCGTACGTGCACCGGATACCGTCAGTAGGCAGGGGGGAGACGAGTTCGTCATCCTGCTCACGGACATCGCCCATCCGAGAGGTTCCATGGCCGCGGCAAGAAGGATGTTGGATGCAGTGGCTAAGGTCTGCACCATTGAAGCGAGCCAACTTCACGTGACCACCAGCATCGGCGTGAGCGTCTATCCTGACGATGGTGTCAATGCTGAGGCGCTTCTCACAAATGCAGATATCGCCATGTATCAGGCCAAGGAAGATGGTCGCCAGAGTTATCGCTTCTTTGAACCGGCCATGAATACCCAGGCTGTCGAGAGGCAATCTATCGAGGAGAGTCTGCGGCGTGCCTTGCAGAATAAGGAATTCACGTTGAGCTACCAACCAAAGATAGACCTGAACACTGGAGCGATCACAGGGGCAGAAGCTCTCATTCGATGGACGCATTCTGCAAGGGGTCCAATGTCTCCGGCTGAATTCATCCCGATTGCTGAAGCCTGCGGTCTGATCCTGCCGATTGGACGTTGGGTCCTTTGCGAGGCCTGCACGCAGGCGCGCATTTGGATGGAGGCAGGTTTGCCCCCCATAGTAATGGCCGTGAACATCTCAGCGCTTGATTTTCGCGATGAGCACTTTGTCGAAAATGTTTTCAATACGCTCGAGAACACCGGTTGGCCGCCTGAGTGCCTTGAGTTAGAGCTTACGGAAAGCGTTCTGATGAAACGCGCGGATTCGGCCGAGTCCGCGCTCAAGGCACTCCGCGCCGGAGGAGTGAAGCTAGCCATCGACGATTTCGGCACGGGGTATTCCAGCTTGAGTTATCTCAGAAAGTTCTCGATCGACACGCTCAAAATTGATCAGTCCTTCATCGGACAACTAAGCCTGACCCCTGATGAGACGAGCATTGTGGCCTCCATGATCAGCATGGGACACAGTCTCAAATTACGGGTGGTTGCGGAAGGAGTCGAGAATCTCGAACAGCTTATATTTCTTCAAGCGCACCATTGCGACGAAGCCCAGGGCTTTTACTTCAGCAGCCCCTTACCTCCGTTGCGATTCGCGACGTTGCTAAAGAGAGGCTCGTTCCCTTTACCCATCCTATCGAGATTGGCCGCTGACTCTGTGCAGAATCCCAACCCTGCGATAACCTAGCCCAGTAAGTTGCACGCAAGATGGGAGACAACCAGGTGGAGATTCAACGAGTAGGAACGCAGCCGTCCGGCAAAGGCCCAGCCGATTGGTTCACAGGAACAGTCCGCATCGACCCGCTATTTCAAGCGCCCGACCCCGCATTTGTTTCCGGAGCAAGCGTCACCTTCGAACCCGGCGCACGCACCGCCTGGCACACTCATCCCCTCGGCCAAACCTTGATCGTCACAGCCGGAGCCGGTTGGGTCCAACTCGAAGGTGGTCTCATCCAGAACATCCATCCCGGCGACGTAGTCTGGTTTGCGCCCAACGAAAAACATTGGCACGGCGCAACCTCCACCACGGCCCTTACCCACATCGCCATCCAGGAAAAGCAGGAAGGCAAAGTAGTTGACTGGCTAGAGCACGTCACCGACGAGCAGTACCTCGCCCCTCATCGCTAAGTCGTCTCCACCGGAAGGTATTCGCGGCTCATCGTCACGTACCCCTCGCGCGCCGTCTTCTTGCCGCGCTCGCGGTAGAGCTCTTCGTCCCGCGGCTGCCACGTATCGAGCCCATCCACGTAGCGGTTGAACATACAAAACGCAGCCGCAATCAAGACCGTATCGTGGATCTCCATATCCGTAGCTCCCTGTGCGCGAGCATCGTCCACGTCAGCAGCAGTCACCAGCTTCCCATCTTTCTGCACCTTCGCTGCAATCACCAGCAGCGCTTTCAGCTTCTCTGAAATGTCAGCCGCCAGAAAATCCGCTTTCACCTGCTTCACCAATTCATAATCATCATTCAGGCACGCCGCCGCAATTGACCCGTGGACCGTCTGGCAAAAATAGCAGTCGTTCAAACTGGAAACATACGTAGCGATCAGCTCGCGATCGCCCTGCGGCAGCGAGTTCGGCGCATGAAGCAAAGCCTCGGCAAGCTCGTTGAGTGGCTTCGCCGTCTCCGGACGAAAGGCCATCGCGCTGCGAATCCCTTGCAATCCTTCGGGCAAATGAATATGAGGCATACGGTCTCCTTGGTTTCGTTAGCGCGCTAAGCATACCCGAACAGCAACCCTCGGAACAGGTTGAATTTTCCCTCAACCTTCCGATGGATGACAGCCCTCGCCACCGTTCAGTACATTCAGATAAACTTTCCCGCCGCATCCTCCCGGAGTTCCATTGAAGCCGCTGACTGACGAGCAACCGCTGCAAGACGAGCAGGGAAGTCAACCCTTCCGCGCGACCAACCTGCCAATAATCAGCGAGTGCAACGCGCCACCCGCAGTCGCCGCCCTCTACGCCCAATTCCGCAGCACGTTCGGACGCCCGCAGGTCCCCGGCATCCTGCAATGTTTCGCCACGCACCCACCGCTTCTCGAACACATGATGGGCTTGGCCAAAACCATGCTCTTCACCGACGGCGCGCTAGGCCGCAAGAACAAAGAGCTCCTAGCCACCTTCGTCTCCGCGCGCAACCACTGCGACTACTGCGCCGACAGCCACGGCTCCTCCCTCCTCATGAGCGGCGGCTCGCCCGATCTCCTATCCGCCGCCATGACCTGCGACCTCCACGCGACATCCATCGACGCCAACCAATCTGCCCTCCTGCGCTTTGTCCAAAAAGTCACCGACGACTCCCAGTCCATCCACCCCGCCGACATCGAAACCCTCCGCGCCCATCATTTCGCCGATCTCCAAATCGCTGAGGCGATCCACCTAGCCGCGCTCTTCGCGTGCTTCAACCGCGTAGTCAACGCCTTCGGCCTCCAATCCCAGGGCATCCTCACCGCGAGCAACACGCCATGAGCACCGCCCTCCCGCAGGACAACGAAAGCTCGCTCCACTACCCCGGCTGGAAAATAGCCGCCGCTGCATTCACCGGCGTAGCAGTGAGCTTCTCGCCCATCGTCCCGTACACCTTCAGCCTCTTCCTCAACCCGCTGCACGCGGCCTTCGGTTGGCAGCGCCAAGCCATATCCGGAACCTTCGCCCTCGCCGCCATCACGGTAGCCATCGTCAGCCCCGGCATCGGAGTCCTCTTTGACCGTTACTCCCCGCGCCGCATCATCCTTCCGTGCATCCTGATCTTCGCCGCGGCATTAGCATCGCTCAGCCTGCTGGGCCCGGACATCCGCCGCTTCTACCTCAACTACTTCATCTTGGGTCTCGTAGCCAACGGCACAGCGCAGTTCGCCTACACGCGCACCATGCTCACCTGGTTCAAGCGCCATCGCGGAATCGCACTAGCCCTCATCCTCACCGGCAGCGGAGTAGGCTCCATCCTTATCCCACCGGCGACGCAGTGGATGATCACCCACCACGGCTGGCGCAACGCGTACCTGATGCTAGGCGGCATCGCCCTTCTAGGCCTCCCACTCACCGCGCTCCTCATGCGCAATCGCCCCGCCACCACTCTCCATGAAGACAACACCATCCTCTCCGGCACCACCGTCTCCGCCGCCTTACGCAGCGCCCCGTTCTGGATCATGGCCGCCATCATCATGCTCTCCGCCTTCGGAGAAAACGGCCTCGTTACCAACCTCGCCGCCATGCTCACCGAGCACGGAATCACCGCGCAATCCGCCGCGCTCGCCCTCTCCGTTCGAGGAGGCGCCGGCATCATCGGCCGCCTCTTCACCGGCTTCCTCATCGACCGCTTCTCTCCGCAGCGAATCCAAACCGGCATCCTTCTCCTCTCCGCCGCCGGCACGCTCATCCTCGCGCTCTGCGGAACCTCCGCCTTCGCACTCATCGGAGCAGCCCTGCTGGGCATCGGCCTCGGCAGCGAATCCGATATCGTCCCCTACCTCCTCGCGCGCTACTTCGGCCGCAAACATTTCTCCGTCCTCTACGGCCTCACCTGGACGGCCTACGCCATCGGCGGAGCAACTGGCCCCATCCTCGTCGGCCATTTCTACGACCGCTTCGGAGCCTATCAACCCCGCTTCATCGTCGGCCTCGCCTGCACCGCGCTCCTGGCCGCCATCATCAGCCTCTTTCTGCGCAGCACCTCGGCAACCTATTCGCCAACTGTCGCAGACCTCATCCCCTCACCCATCTCACTGGAGGAATAACCATGTCCCACATCAGTCTTCCCGAAGGCCTCCCCGGCATCACCGCCGGTTTCGCCCTCCGCCCCGACACCGCCAAGCCCATGCGCGAGCTCGCCCACGTCCTCCTCCACACCTCCGGCACCGACAGCTTCAGTTCCCGCGACCGCGAGCTCATCGCCGCCTTCGTCTCCTCGCGCAACACCTGCTACTTCTGCCAGACCAGCCACGGAGCCGCCGCCGATCATCTCAACGCCGGGCTTATCTCCCTCACCTACGCTGTCTGCAACGACTACAAATCCGCGCCCATCCCCGAAAAGCTAAAGGCCCTCCTGGCTATCGCCGAGCAAGTCCAGATCGACGGCAAGCGCGTCACCACCGACCTCATAACGAACGCCCGCACCCAAGGCGCCACCGACCTCGACATCCACGACACAGTCCTCATCGCCGCCGCTTTCTGCATGTACAACCGCTACGTAGACGGCTTAGGAACCTGGCAGCCCCGAGACCCCGCAATGTACGCCGAAATGGGCAAGCGAATGGCCGAGCAAGGCTACGTCTCCGCCCCCGAATCGGCCCCGCTCCACCTCTAAGGACGCCCACCCAAACTTCGTCATCTCGACCGGATCGCAACCAAAACCTTGTCATCTCGACCGAAGCGCAGCGCAGTGGAGAGAGCCTGTATTGGCACTTGCTCTTGCTTTTCTTTCTGTCATTCCCTACGGGAAACTGCTTCTGCCTTTCGCCCTTCGATTTAATCGTTTCCTCCCCGCATTTGACGCCCAACAATCCAAGTCGTAACATAACGAAACATTGCGATCAGATACATGCGACGGGACGCCTACGTCCAGCCGACCCTACCCGGCACACGACAGCAGCCTCCTCCGTCCAACGTCGCGCGATCGAAGCAAGGTCAAGGAGTCGCCGTTATGCGCACCATCCGTTGGGCACGATCCACCTCTGTCGCTCTAGCGTCCATCGCCCTCACCTGCGCGGCCCACTCACAAACCGCGACCATCCAGGGCCAGTCCCTAACCGCGACCGCCGACCCCGACGGCACCTACACCCTCTCCACCAAGGCCTCGTCCGCCCCGATCCTAAGCTCCTCCGTAGAAGCCAGCGTCAACGACGAGCTCCTGAACTCCTCCGCCTACCCGCAACACAAAACCACCGAGTCCGCCTTCCACGACGAGTTCGGCAATGGCCGCAAGCTCACCATCACCAATAGTGGTCTCCCCAACAAACCCACGCTCATCACCACCGTCCGCGTCTACGCCGACCAGCCCTACGGCGACCTCACCGTAGAAGTCCGCAACACCACCGACCACCCGCTCACCATCCAATCCATCCGCAGCATCCAGACCAGCGCCGTCAACCTCAACGCCCCCGCTTCCGCCGACCGCGTCCTCTCAGACAGCTACAGCGAAGACCGCCCGCAGCTAGCCATCCACGACCTCGGGGACGCACCCCACGGCATGCTCCGCGCGGTCGGCACGCAGCTCATCTACAACCGCCAAAGCCACGTCAGCCTCTTCTTCGGCGCGCTCACCACCGACCGCCTCCTCACCGTCTTCCACCTCCGCGAGCAGGGAACTGGCCCCGACGCAAAGATCCTCTCCTACGAAGCCGCAGCCACCGGAACCACCGAAATCATGAAGGAGGAATCCCTCCGCGACGCACCACCCGCCGAGCAAGTCAGCCTCAGCCTCCCCGTAGAACCCGGCGCCAGCCTCTCCTCCGAGCGCCTCATGTTCGCCATCGGCACCGACTATCACGCGCAGCTAGACACCTACGCGCACGTCATCAAACTCCTCCACCACGCCCGCGTCGACGCGCCAACGCCCCTCGGTTGGTGGTCCTGGACCGCCTACTACTTCGGCCTCAACCAGGGTGCCGCCATCACCAACGCCAACTTCCTAGCCGACAACCTAAAGAGCCTCGGCTATACCTTCTACCAGATCGACGAGGGCTACCAGTACGCGCGCGGCGAATACACCACGCCCGACGCCAACCTCTTTCCCAAGGGCCTCGGCTACATCGCCAACAAAGTTCGCGGCGACGGCCTCACGTTCGGCGTCTGGACCGCTCCCTTCGAAGTCTCCGACCGAGCCTCGGTCTATCAAAATCACAAAGACTGG
>Ga0302319_10024461_pt1 | contig 10737 bp, 6 predicted proteins | sample Bog_T0_2_FD_203319 | JGI IMG/M metagenome (GOLD analysis project Ga0302319, IMG submission 203319) | Peat permafrost microbial communities from Stordalen Mire near Abisko, Sweden - Bog_T0_2 | ecosystem: Environmental > Terrestrial > Soil > Wetlands > Peat | place: Sweden: Abisko, Stordalen Mire... | reverse complement strand
AGGCCGCCCAGGCCGTTACATAGCCTCCGGCTGCTGCGGCCAGAAACGAATATCCCAGATTGACGAAGACATAGTCCAGTTGTGGATTGCTTTGTTCGCCGACCCACTCCGGCACCAGGCGCGTGAGCATTGCCGTGACAACGATGACCAGGATCGCCATGGTGGCGAACCCGGCCAGCAGCGCCAAAAACCCACGGAGAATCACCATGGTTTTTGATCGTCCTGGGTTGGCGTTCCCACCAGGCCCTTCTCAATGCGCGCGAGAAACGCACGCGCCAGTTTCTTCTCCCCGGGATTGCTTTCGCCGTGAATGGAGCAGAGATCCAGAAACTCATCGCACAGCGGACTCGGTTCTTCCTGCTGAGCGAAGATAGCTTGCAGCGCAAGCGCAAGTTCGCGCAGCCGCGCAGCCTCCGGCCATGCCTGCACTTCCGAGCCGCCCAGATATTCGCGGCCGGCAAACAGGCCCTCGCGCCCGTGGGAGCATTCTTCAAGACAAGCCAGAAGCTGTTCGCGAAAAACCTGCGCCAGAATCTCCAATTGCCCGGGTTCTATTTCATCGCTGGAATCCATAAGATCAGCCTCGGCGACAGCGCCAACGCTGTCAAGCGAAGAACACAATCCGCAACCGCGTTTAAGATGCCTCTCCATTTACCTCAATCCGGGTACACTCTGTTCGAATCGGGGTCGTAGTGAGCCAAGCTCACACACAATCGGTTGGAACCGCGATTGCCAGTTCTTCTTCGGCAAGCAAACGAAGAAACGCTTCGGCCAGAACCGGTCGTCCAAAGAGCCAGCCTTGGGCGAGGATGGGCTGACCCGAGTTTGCGAAATAATTGGCTTGCTGTTCCGTTTCAATTCCTTCCACAATCACCTGCAGTTTCAGCGCGGCGGCGAGGGCGAGAATCTGTGGAAGAATGGCCACCGTCACGGCTTCTGTGCCAATCGCTCTGGTGAAGGACCTGTCAATTTTAATAGCATCCACGGATAGATCGTGCAGATAAGACAGGCTCGAATATCCCGTGCCGAAGTCGTCGATATGGATGCTGTGACCCTTTTCGCGCAGGTGTCGGATGGTCTCGATGGCAATTTCGTGGAGGGCGGTCGAACTCTCGGTAATCTCAAGCGCCAGACTCTCTGCCGAGACACCCTCCCGCTTGACGGAGCGTTCCAACATGGGTAGAAACGAGGGATCTTTCAGGTCGGCGGCGGTGATATTGATGCTGAGGCGAAAATCTGAGTGGCCTTGCAGAGTCTCTGCGAAACTCGCAAGCGCATGCTTGACAACAAGCTCGGTAATCGCTCCTACGAAGCCGCGATTCTCCGCGATTTTGACAAAGAGCTCGGGGCTGACGGCAACGCCGTCCTCATCGGACCATCGCACCAGAGCCTCGGCTCCCACGATGCGCCTTGATGCAAGATCAACGATCGGCTGGTAGACAACCCACAGCGCATCATGGCGAATTGCGCGCCGAAGTTGCTGCTCAAGGCTCTTGTTTCGGCGGTAAAGAAGAGAACAAACCAGACCGAAGACCGCGCCGACCAGCCCGCCCGCTACCAAGTATGCTCTGAACTCACCGCGATTGACGTGCAAAGCTTCAGGGATGGAGATATAGGTGGTGATGCAACTGGTGAAACGGGGAGAGCAACGGGTGACGTACATGGTGTTCCCCAGCCGGGTGTGCCCCTCGCCAGTGAGAATCGACACTGGGGCCTGAGATGGCTCGCCAACCAGCAGACCGGCCTGGCGGCTAACCGCATCGACATCGGTGACCGTGAAGTGCATCGAACCCGAACCTAAATCTTTGAGGTTATAAGGGCTGTAAACGGCAAACGCAGCACCATCCTGGATGGTAATTACGGATTGATTCGCAATCTGAAATGATGGAAGATTGCGATAGAGACTGGTTCCATCATTCAACGAGAAATCCGGCCCGGGGAGCGCGGCTGGTTGTGCCAAACGATCAAGCGTCGCCGAGCATTCGATTTTGCCGTTGCGGATGCGTCCGGCGTCTTTGAGATACTCCGATTGAAAGATGAGTTTGTGAAACCACGCGATTTCCTGGTCGGAGCAGAATGCGTAGTGCGATGCTTTAATGGTCGCGAGTTCGGCACGCGCCTGGCGTGCCGCAGTTTCCGCCTCCTGGAGGATGCGGTCTGCATAGGGATTGAGCCGAGCTTCGGCGTGCCTCACCGTCAGGGCGAGGCCCAGCAGATAGCCAGCGGCCGTGCCACACGCGGATGCAGCGACAGTAGCCGCAATGGTTGCCAAAACGCGCTGCTTCATGATGCGCATTATCTGATCAACCATTCGTCCTCTTTTTTGTCCCAATGGACAAGCCCATCGCAATAATCATCCCAACCAATTCCCGTTTGCTTATTCTGCTGCGGCTTCGATCATTGAGCCGAGGCTAAGCTCCACGTCGTCCTTGGTCGTTTCCCAGCTTGACACGCTTATGCGCATTGCGGTCCTGCCCTGCCAGACGGTTGAGCCGCACCAGCATATTCCCTTGGCCTGAAGGCGCGCAATCACGCCCAGGGTCTTCTCCGGCGTGCCGAATGAAACCAGCACCTGATTCAGGACTACATCGTTCAGCACCTCATACCCGGCAGCCTTCAGGCCCGTGGCGAAACGGCGGGCATAACTCGAGGTACGCTCCACAATCGAAGCAATTCCGGATTGCCCCAGCGACCTCAAACCAGCCCACAACTCCACGCCTCGCGCACGGCGGCTGAGTTCCGGTCCATAGTTTGAAGGATCGCGCTCTTCACTGTGCACAAGATAGGCCGCCTGAATTGACATAGCAGCCCGCAGAAGTTTCGGGTCGCGAACGAGCGCAATGCCACAGTCGTAACCAATATTCGGCCATTTGTGTCCATCCGTTGCCCATGAGTCCGCCTGCTCAAATCCCTTTGTTAATCGGCGGAATTCAGGAGAAGCGGCGGCCCACAAACCGAATGCGCCATCGACATGAATCCACGCGCCGGCAGCCCTGGCAGCCGGGCAAATAGCTGCCGCTGGATCGAACGCGCCCGTATTCACGTTACCGGCCTGGATGCAAAGAATGGTCTGAGAATCGAGATGCGGCAGCGCGTCGGCCCGCATCCGGCCCTGGCCGTCGACGGGAACGCGAACTACGCGCTTGCGGCCCATGCCCAGTAGTCCCAGTGCCTTAATGACCGACTGATGCACTTCTTCGCCGACCACGACGGTGATGGGAGGCGCACCAAAAAGGCCGTCTGCCTCCACGTCCCATCCGGCGCGGGTAAGCAAAGCATGGCGCGCCGCGGCCAGGCCGGAAAAGTTGGCCATGGTGGCTCCCGTCACCACCGCGCCTCCGGTTCCTTCCGGCAAGCTGAACAACTGCCGGACCCAATCGAGCGCGGTCTCTTCCAGTTGCGCAGCCACGGGAGACTGCACAGCGTGCGCGGCGTTCTGGTCCCAGGCACTCACCAGCCAGGAAGCGGCCAACGCGGCGGGGAGGCAGTCGCCGGTCACGAAGCCGAAAAAGCGGCCGGATGTCTTGGCCATGGTCGCGGGGGAGCCATATTCATGCAGCAGGTGCAGTACGGCTTCGGCGCTGGTGGGGCCTGGCGGAAGCGGTCCACGCAAAGCGCTGAGAGCGGCCACGGCCTTCGCCGTTGGCACCATCGCCCGTGATCGGACGCCTTCCAGGTAATCCATAGCGTCGCGTGCGGCGTGCTTCAGCAGAGCGGCGCGAGCGTCTGCGGCTGACGTAGCGGGAATGGACGAATGAGGAGGATGAGTGGCAGCCATAGATAGTGCTGAGTCTAGCACCGGGACTACGCGGTCTTCAGTTGCGCTTCCGCGATTGCCGCAGAGATCACATGTGCCATCTGAGCACCACACGCGCTTGAAATCCCCGCCAAATCGCCGTATGATAGCGATGCAGACGAATTTGTCCGCCATGGTTGTCGTGGGTAAGCCGGCTGGCGGAGAGATGAGTGGGCTTACAGCCCACTTTTTATTTGGGGCAAGGCCGCCCAAATCCAAAGGCACAACCCGGGGCAACGACTCCGGCAGCAAGACCGCTGAAACGGCGGCATCCCCGGCAGCGGGTTCAAGACCGGGGAGTAAAAGCGGCGCAGGGAAAATGGCAGTCAAGCTGGACGAAATTCGGTTGGCAGCGGCAAGAGTGGCCGCATCGCACGGGCTGGACATTGTGGACGTTGAGTTCATCGGCCCCGCAAAGGATCGGGTATTGCGCGTCCTCCTGGAGAAAAATGCCGAGGGGCGCGCGCGACTGAAGGCAGCGATTGAAGCTGCCGGAGACGGAATCGAGGAACTTCCGGAGAGGCTGCGCGAGGGAACTCTTAGCGTAGAGCAGCTTTCCGGCATCACACATGAAGACTGCGCTGAATTCAGCCGGGATTTTGGCGTATTGCTGGACGTGGAAGATCTGATCCCCGGCGCGGAATACACGCTGGAGGCAAGTTCTCCCGGCCTTGACCGCAAACTGAGCAAGCTGGAAGAGTTTCAAAGGTTTACGGGTAGCCTAGTGAAGGTGCAGACCTTTGAACCGATTCGCAACAACCGACACTGGCAGGGACGATTGACTGCAGTGGCGGAAGCAATTATCACGTTGGATTTGAACGCAGTGAAGCAGAACAGCAAGAGCCGGAAGGCCGGCGTGAGCACGGTCGAAATCACATTGGGCAACATCGAAAAGGCGCAACTGGTTCCAGAGATCTAAGAAACAGGGACTGAGGGACTAGGGACGCAGGGACTAAAGAGCAAAGAATTGCCAGGCGAACCCGGCAGCAGGCAGGTGTTCCAGTCCTCAGTCCCTAGTCCCTGGTTCCTAAAACAAGCATTCCGAGAGAGTAAGCAGAGTATGGGCACCAGCGTTTTGTATCAGAGTATCGAGTTACTGAGCCGCGAGAAGGGCATTGAGCCCGGAATCGTCGTCGGCGCCGTGGAAGAAGCCATTGCCTTGGCCACGCGCAAGTTCTACAAGACCCAGGAAAACATGCGCGGGGAGCTGAACAAGGAAACCGGCGAGATCACGGCCTACATCTTCAAGACCGTGGTGGCGGACACAGCCGAGGTCGAAGACCCGCTGAACCAGATCACACTGGAAGAGGCCAACGCGCTCGCGCCCGGAGTGGAAGTCGGCAGCGAAATTCGCATGTATCGCGATACTAGCCCGCTTGGCCGCATCGCCGCCCAACTTGCCAAGCAGGTCATCTTCCAGAAGGTGCGCGAAGCCGAGCGGGACACCATCTTCCAGGAATATGCCCACCGCGAGAAGGAAGTGTTGAACGCCACCGTGAAGCGGATCGAGGGCCAGGACGTTATATATGACCTGGGCAAGGCGGAAGCCCGTTGCCCCCGGCGGGAGCAGTCGCGCCTGGAGCAGTTTTCGATCGGCGAACGGGTCCGCGTGGTGCTGCTCAAGGTAGATCGCGCCGCCAAGGGACCGCAGGTTATCGTTTCCCGCGCCGCACCGGAACTGGTTTCGAATCTCTTCCAGTCGGAAGTCCCGGAGATTTACGACAACACAGTCGTGATTCGCGCCATTGCCCGCGAAGCCGGCGAGCGCACCAAGATCGCCGTACAGAGCCGGGACAAGGATGTTGACCCCGTCGGTGCCTGTGTCGGCATGAAGGGCATGCGTGTGCAGTCGATCATCCGCGAATTGCGTGGAGAAAAGATCGACATCATCGAGTTCTCCGACGAGATCACCACGTTCGCCGAGAAGGCGCTGCAGCCTGCGAAGGTTAGCCGTGTATCTATCTCCGACCTGACCGACAAGCAGCTTGAGGTGATTGTTGACGACACGCAATTGTCTCTGGCCATCGGCAAAAAGGGGCAGAACGTTCGGCTCGCAGCCAAGCTGTTGGGATGGAAGATCGACATCAAGAGCGAAGAGGAGAAGCGCCAGGAAGTGGAGCAGCAGATGCAGGCTCTCTCCGGCGGCCCATCTACGCCGATTGAACAAGTCGCCGAACTGGGCGAAGGCATTATCCAGAAGCTGGTGGCTGCCGGAATTACCACGGTGGAATCGCTGGCGGATATGACGCCTGAGCAGTTGGAAGAGATTCCCGGCATCGGCGAAAAAACGCTGGAGAAGATCAGCGTTGCGGTACGCCATTACTTCGGCCACTTTGAAGAAGGTGAAGAGGGCCACGTTCCGGAAGCCGCTGAAAGTGGAGTCTTGGACGCCGAACACATTGAAGCGGATGCGGCGGAGATTGGCGAAGGCGCTTCAGTGGAGACGGCCGTTAGCGAGGCCGGCAAAGCTGAGGTGGAGAATGCTCCCGCAGTCGAGGCGGATGCAGAAGCTGAAGCCGAAAATGCCGCCGATGTTCTGAAGGAAGCGGAAAGTGTTGAAGCTGCGGAGACGGAATCTGAACCGACCTCCGCGATTGAAGACGCAATTGAAAGCGTTCCGGATGCCGAATGAGGCTGCGGAACGGAAGAAATTTGAAGCAGTGGAAGAGCAGGCGGCCAAAGGGGATGGCGCATAGGATGCGCCGCACTCTTCAAGGCCAATCGGGCAATCAAGGTTCTTTGAAATGCAGCCAATGCCATGAGGTAGCTATGAGCAACTAAGGGCTTTGGATAGCACATTTTGAAAAGAGGCGGATGAGTAAGGTTCGTATCAACGATCTCGCGCGCGAGATGGAAATCAAGAGCCGGCAGATTCTTGACATACTGGCGGAACTCGGCCTGGCCAACGGAAAAACTCACTCTAGTTCCCTGGAGGACTACGAGGCTGAGAAGGTTCGCGTGCACATGGACCGCGGATCGCGCAGTCACGCTAGTTCCCCCTCGCGGGCACCCCAGGGCATTACTCCGAAAATCGATCTCTCCCACGTTTCCAAACCTGGTGACGTGATGAAGGCCATTTTGGCCAACAAGCAAAAAGAGGAGCAGGATGCGCGGCAGTCGCATGCCCCGATGCGTCCACCAACTCCTCCGCCTGCACCGGTTCGGCCTTCGCCGGTCTCCGTCGCACCGCCGCCGCAACCGCAGCCCGGCCGGCCGGAACCGCGGAAGATCTTTCCTCAACCGCGCTCGGCACCTCCCATTGTCGTAGCCCCGCCGACTCCGCCGGCCATTGCCTCTCGTCCGCCGACGGGTCCAGTGGTGGCCAAGGCCCCAGTTGGCGTTGTTACAGCTGCCCGCCCCGTCGTTGTTGTAACGCCGCCGACAGCTGTACTGGTAAAGCCACCCGTGGCTCAACCAGTACGTGAAGAGCAAGCCCGCCCCACAGAGCAGCCCGCAGTCGTGGTAAAGCCTCCGGTCGCACCAGCGGCAACCACGGTTGTTGTTGCTCCGCAAGCACCTGTTACCGCCGTAGTCGATCAGCCTGCTCCAGTATCCGCAGCGCCTGCTCCGGTGGCCGCCGCCCCTGCTCCGCCTTCCGTAACGGCGGCTGTGTCCGCTCCACCCGCCGTTCAATCTCCGATTGAGCCGCCCACTGTCTCATCGGAGAAAAGTACGCCAACCCTTACTATTGAACCTGAATCCGCGGCTCAGGCCGATACGGCCACAACCCCGGCTCATCGCACACAAGGCCATACGCATAGCCCATCGCCCACTGCGGCGCTGCCCGCCCGACGCGTAGTGATGCCCCAAACAGGCCCCCGCCCGGTTTACAAGGCGCCCATCATCGCTCCAACTGTTCCCGTGCCCGGCACCGGCAATCAGGCCGCAGGTGCTGCTGGCATTCAACGCGGCAAGCCAATCTTCGATCGCCGTCCCTCGTCCGGCCCAGGAAGCTATACCCCTCGCACACCGGGAGCACCCCCACCAGCCGGCCAATTCCCTGGCGGCCCGCGCCCGAAGCACCCTACACGCACCACGCCAGGCGGCTACGCAGGTCCCGGCGGCCCAGGAGCCGGCGGTCCCGGAGCGCGACCCGGATTTGGCGCACGCCCCGGATTTGGAGGACCACCTCGTCCCGGCGGGTTCGGCGGGCCTCGTCCCGGCGGACCGGGCGGAAGCGCACCACCTACCGGCGAGGCGCCGCGCCCGCAGCGCGCTGCTCCCAGCCGAGGCCGCGGTGGACGGCCGCAGTATCCGAAGACTAAAGAAGGCCCAATGAAGGGCTTTGTGCCGCCGCCACGTTATGGCGGGGTGCAATATGGCGGAGAGCCGCTGCCCATCACCCGTGAGATTACGGTCACTGAAGGGATCAGCGTTAAGGATCTTGCTGAGAAGCTCGATGTTCGCGCCAAGGATTTGATTGCTACCCTCCTGATGAGCGGCATATTCGTCACGGTGAACCAGTCTCTCGACGCTGAGATGATCAAGGACGTGTCGGCCAAATTCGGCGCGGCAGCCACCGTCATCAGCTACGAAGAGGAGATTGCAAATCAGGCAATCGAGGAAGTGCTCGAAGCCGAAAATACCGGGGAACTCGAGGTTCCGCGTTCGCCCGTGGTTACCGTCATGGGTCACGTGGATCATGGCAAGACCTCGCTGCTCGACGCGATTCGCAAGACCGATGTGGCAGCCGGTGAGGCTGGCGGGATCACGCAGCATATCGGTGCCTACAAGGTCCGCTTTGCCAAGGAAGGTTCGCCGGCATTTGGTCGCGAGATTGTGTTCCTTGATACGCCGGGTCACGAAGCATTTACGCGCATGCGCGCCCGTGGCGCCAAGGTGACAGATATTGTGGTCATCGTCGTATCCGCTGACGATGGCGTAATGCCTCAGACTCTGGAGGCGATCGATCACGCCAAGGCTGCCGGTGTGCCGATCATCGTTGCCATCAATAAAATCGACAAGCCGGAAGCGGATCCAGACCGGGTGCAGAAGCAGCTTGCCGATCGCGGCTTGGTCCCCGACGAGTGGGGAGGAGATACCCCATACGTCAAAGTTTCGGCCAAGAAGCGCACAAATCTCGACGGGTTGCTGGAGATGATCTGCTTGGTTTCGGACGTCAAGGCTCCCAAGGCGACACCGGGACGCAAGGCCGTCGGCTCCGTCATTGAAGCCAAGCTCGATCGCGGTCGTGGCGCAGTAGCTACTGTACTGGTGCAGGATGGAACTCTGCGCTTGAACGACAGCTACATTGTCGGCAACACATTCGGCAAGGTTCGCGCCATGTTCGACGATCGCGGCCGTGCACTGGAAGAAGCCGGGCCTTCGACCCCGGTCGAAGTACTCGGCCTCGAATCCATGCCCGATTCCGGCGATACGTTCCTGGTGGTTGCCGATCGCGATAAGGCGAAGGGCATTGCGCAGTACCGCAAGATGAAGGAACGCGAATCCCAGTTGGCAAAGAGTTCGCGCGTTTCGCTCGAAGGTTTGGCTGAACAGATTCGTACTGCAGGCGTCAAGGATCTGCCACTTATCATCAAGGGCGATGTGACCGGATCGGTTGAAGTGCTGGCCGACTCGCTGGTTCGCATGTCCACTGAGAAGGTGCGCATCAAGGTTATTCACTCAGGTGTGGGATCCATTACCGAGAGCGATGTTCTGCTGGCGACTGCCTCTAATACCATCATCATCGGATTCAATGTGCGGCCTGAGCGCAAGGCAGCTGAGCTGGCGCAACAGGAAGGCATTGAAATCCGCCTGCACTCGATTATTTATGAGTTGCAGGACGAAATCCGGCTCGCGATGCTGGGTCTCCTCGATCCAACTTTCAAGGAGAACTATGTCGGCAAGGCGGAAGTCATCAACGTCTTCAAGATTCCGAAGGTCGGCACCATTGCCGGCTGCCGAGTGCAGGATGGCGTGATTCGCCGCGATGCCGAGGTGAAGGTGATGCGTGGGGAGGAGCAGGTATTCAAGGGCAAGATTAATTCACTGAAGCGCTTCAAGGACGATGCTCGCGAAGTGAGCAACGGCATGGAGTGCGGCATTGGATTGGCCGGGTTCAGCGACCTGAAGGAAGGCGACGTGATCGAAGCCTTCTCGACGGAGAAGCTGGCGGCTGACCTGGGCGCGCTAACTACTGCCAAGGCGTAAATCCGCTGAGGTTTCAAACTGAACGGCCCGCTCCTAGCAATGAGGCGCGGGCCGTTTTTCTTGCATTCGGTCCCCAGTTTCACAGAAACACAGGGACTGTGCTTTGTGTTTTAAGTTGTTTGTTGGCAGCGGTTTGGACGGAAGCCTTAATTTCACAGGGACTGTGTCACTGTGCGTTTTTCTTTTCTAAGCTATTTAGTTGCAATAGTTTAGTGGGCGTCACAGTTTCACAACCCAGAAAAGGGGGGCGGGTGTTTTCGGATCAATTAGAACTAAACTATTTATTTTCTTATACTTAAGCTGCTCGGAGACCGATAGAGCTCACCGTCCACGGTTCGACAACTCTCCGTATTAAACCATAGAAAGTGCGGATACCCGTGAAGGCGAACTTTGGAAGGTTCGGAAAGTGGTGGAAGCTAACCCTGGGGTGTTGATTTTGCAACAACAATTGGCAGGAAGTCCTTTCTGCACAGTGATTTATGGTTGATTTTTGCGGATGGGCGGTTGGTGTTGTTGTGGATCAATATGGGGGCGTTTCTTATGGGTTCAAGTTTCTATTGTGCGTCGGCGGAGGGTAATTATCTGCAAAACTACCTGCTAAAGGAGTTGAGGAGACGGTTTGGGAAGCTGCTGTCAATTTGGCTTATTTCCAGATAGGCGGTTAACCTCCCGGGACCTTGAAGTTTGCGTCCAGACATTCGATAAGTGGACAGGCAACCTGATCGTTTAGGCTTTTCAAGCCAGTTTCGTCAGAAAATCCCGCCTCGATTAGTTTGGTGCAATCATTG
>Ga0302319_10024460_pt1 | contig 10738 bp, 7 predicted proteins | sample Bog_T0_2_FD_203319 | JGI IMG/M metagenome (GOLD analysis project Ga0302319, IMG submission 203319) | Peat permafrost microbial communities from Stordalen Mire near Abisko, Sweden - Bog_T0_2 | ecosystem: Environmental > Terrestrial > Soil > Wetlands > Peat | place: Sweden: Abisko, Stordalen Mire... | reverse complement strand
TAGAAGGTGGCGTCGCCGTAGTTGAAGATGCCGCCGTCCGTGGCCACCAGCCAGTAGCCGCCCCCGTCGGACGTCGGCGCCATGCCGACCACCGGCTTGTTGAGATGGATGGACCCAGCCGAACCATGGAAGGCGGCATCGCCGTAGTTGAAGATGCCGCCGTCACTGGCCACGAGCCAGTAGCCGCCACCGTCCGGCGTGGCCGCCATGCCCACCACCGGCTGGTTGAGGTGTATGGACCCCGTCGAGCCGTGGAAGGACGCGTCGCCGTAGGAGAAGATCCCCCCGTCGCTGGCCACCAGCCAGTAGCCGCCGCCATCGTGGGTCGGTGCCATCCCGACGATGGGCTGGTTCAGATGCATGCCCCCTGTCGAGCCGTAGAACTTGGCATCGCCGTAGTTGAAGATGCCGCCGTCGCTGGCGACAAGCCAATAGCCGCCACCGTCCGGCGTGGCCGCCATGCCGACGATGGGCCGGTTCAGGGGCAGCGAACCGGCCGACCCGTAGAAGTTGGCGTCCCCGTAGGTGAAGATGCCGCCGTCACTGGCCACTTCCCAATAGCCACCGCCGTCGTGCGTCAGCGCCACACCCACCATGGGCTTGTTCAACGGCCCGCCCCCCTTCGATCCGCAGAACGGCAGGTTCCCGTAGTTGAAGATGCCGCCGTCCGACGCCACCATGTCGTACCCGTAGGCCGAGGCCGGCGCAGTGCAGGGGACCTCGCCGTTGACGTTGGGCAGCGTGATGGGTGCGACGAAGAGCCGACGGGCCGCGCCACAGCTGTAGTTCGTGCAGCCGGCCGAGCCGCCCTGCCACGCCGCGTAGTCCAGCCACCATTTTCCACCGGCGTCGGCGAAGAGCGCGCCGCCACCCGGTCCGAGCACCGAGCCGTACGTCGTGAGGATCTGACTCTGCGGACCGCACGGACCGAGCGGCCCGCTGCAGGTGGTGATCCCCTCGGAATACCCCGTGCTGGTGTAGACCCCCGCCGAGAAGGCGAGGTAGAAGCCTCCGCCGGCCGCCGCCATGGACGGGTCTTCCACGGTCGTCTCCCAGGGGTAGCTGACGGTGTTGTTGGTGAGCAGCAAGGTGGCCGACGAGCCCGGGGCGAAGCCCGTGCCGGCGGCGTTCAACTGCTGCCCCCAGATGTACGCCGGCGCCGACGAGCCACCATCGTTCTGCTTCCAGACGAGATACGCCGTGCCCGTGCTCGGGTCCACATAGGGCTGCGGGTCGATCGATCCCGTGGGCTGGCACTCGACGGGGCCGTTCGACACATCGCTGAACTGGGCGTCGGTGGGAGAGATGGACGCTGCTGTGGCCACGGCCAGGCAGTCGAAGCCCGTATCCGACGCGTGCCCCGATTGCGCCGCGTCGTAGAACATCACCCAGTGGCCGCCGTAGTCGAAGACGCCCGGCGAGGTCTGCGTGTTCGCCTGCTCCCACGGGGAGGGGCTCGGCAGCGCCGTCGAGCCGTAGCACCGGTTGGTGTAGGGGCCGTAGCCCGAATTCGGGGCGCTCGAGACCAGGGCGGCGATGTTGTTGCCGAGCGCGTTGCCCGTGGTGAAGGCATAGGAGGTGCCTCCCGACGTGACGATCTGCGGATCCGCCGCGTCCCCGCTGCCCTCGTAGTTGTAGGCGGGCGTCCCGGTCCCACAGTTCGGCGGGATGAAGGCCGGGCTCGCGCTCGGCGTCACCGCCACGTGGGCTGACGCGGCGGTTGCCACGCCTGCGAGTTGAGGAGCGACGATCGACGCGCCTGCCACGAAGAGTGCGGCACCCATTCCTGCCAGGAAACTCGTCCGTCTCATCAGTTCCGCCTCATCAATGGAGTGCCTCGTGTTCGTCGCTGGCCCGGCAGCCTCAACCCTGGGCCGACCGCATCCACTTGTATCGGTATCGGGCGAAAGGCACGTTGTCCTGAGGGGGACGGGGCGGCCGATGTGCGCAAAGCGGGTTGCAGGGTGACGAGCCGGACGCCACCTGCCGTTACCCCGTCGGCACCATGCACAAACAGGGCACGATCGGAGCCCGGCCCTCTCCGTGCTCTCGTTTCTGGCGCTACCCCGCCACCGCCATCCCCACCATCGGGGCGTTCAGATGCTTGCCCCCCATGGAGCCGAGGAACGGTGCGTTGTAAGACGACACACCGCCATCGGCGGCCACCAGGTAGTAGCCCGATCCGTCTGTCGTAGCACTGATGCCCACGACCGGAGCGTTCAACGTGGTGCCGCCGGCCGATCCTTCGAACGGTGCGCCGTAGGCGTAGACACCTCCGTCAGAACCGGCCAGCCAGTAGCCGCCGGTGGCCGAGTCGACGCTGATCCCGACGATGGGGGCATTGAGGTGGGCCGTGGTGTTCGCGCCACCTTGGTAGTGCGCGTCTCCGAATGGATAGACCGATCCGTTGGATCCCACCAGGTAGTACCCACCGCCATCAGCCGTGGCCGCCATGCCGACAATGGTGCTCACGTGCTGGCCCAGTCCTGGCACCGAGCCGGCGAACGGGGCGTCGAAGGCGTACACCCCGCCGTCGGAGCCGACCAGCCAATAGCCGCCGGTGGCGGTATCGGCGGCCATGCCGACGATGTTGCTCACGGGTATCCCGAGGGCGGGCACCGACCCATGGAAGACCCCGTCACCGTACGCGAAGACGCCCCCGTCGCGGGCCACGAACCAGTAGCCCTTGCCATCTGTTGTCGAGGTGATGGCGAACACCGGTTGATTGAGTGTGAGGCTGCCGGTCGAGCCGTAGAAAGTGGGCCCGAAGGAGAAAACGCCTCCGTCACCGCCGACGGTCCAATAGCCGCTGGACGCAGCGGGAACGGTCGCAGTGTTCGACGAATCGGACGCGCTCGAGCCGTTGATGCTGTTCGCGGCGATCGTGAAGCTGTAGGTGGTCCCAGGTGGTCCTGCGGGCACGGAGTAGGTGGTCCCAGTGACCGTGACCGGCGGACCTGGCACGCCGTTGACGATCGGGGTGACTGTGTAGCTCGCGGGCGTCGGCCCGGCACCTGGGGACCAGCTCACTTGCACGGTCGACGAGGTGGCCTGGGTAGTCGCCGCAGTAGGAGCGAGCGGGGCGTTGTAGAAGTTGATCTCGTCGACGACGTCGTTGTAGTGATCGGCAATGAAAAGGTTGCCGGCACTGTCAACCCCCAACCCCACTGGCCAACCTACGTCGTAGGCGGTCAGTGGTGAGCCGGGCGTGGTGGTGGGCGCCGGCGGGTATCCGCCGTTTCCCGCCAGCACCGTAATCTGACCGGCGGGCGTGACCTGGTAGACCTCGTAGTTGCCCTTGTCGCCGATGTAGACGTTCCCGAGGTAGTCGACGCCAACGCCGTATACCTGGTCGAGGTTGACGCTGGTTGCGGCTTGGGGCGTTGCCGAGGGATAGGGGTACGAGTTGACGCTTCCAGCCACGATGGTGATGATCCCTGCTGGGCTGACCTTCTCGACTAATTCGCTGCCTTCGTCTGCGATGAACACGTTGCCCGAGCTGTCAACAGCGAGACCGTACGGACTCCCGATCGATGTGGCGGTGGCCACTGCACCCGACGTCGGAGCACCGTAGGTGCCGTCCCCGGCATAGACGGAGAGAGTTCCGGCCGGCGTCACTTTGAGAACGTCATTGCTGGAGTCGTCGCCGATGTAGAGGTTCCCCGAACTGTCGGTAGCGACTGCGTATGGAGTGAGGTTGTTGTAGCTGGCGGCCGGGCCAGGCGGCAATGGCGATGAGATCGGCGAGTGTGTCCCGGCTCCGGTGATCACCGTCAGGATGCCTGCGGGTGTGACCTTGTCCACTGTGTTGGATTCGCCATCGGCGATGTACACGTTCCCATCCGGGTCGACGGCCACTCCCCGGGAATACATCGTGTAACTGGTGGCTGCCCCGGGCGGCAGGGGGGAGCTCAGGACGGAGTGGGTCCCGCCTCCGGCGAACATGGAGAGCGCACCAGAGGGCGTCACCTTTTCCACGCCATTGCCGCCGTCGGCGATGTACTCGTTGCCGCTCGAATCGAAAGCAATGCCGACCGGCTGGATGTTAAAGCTCGTCGCCGGTGTAGTTGGGGTAGCCGATGGAGTCGAGCCGCCGCCGCCCGCAACCAGGGTGATCGTCGCCGGGGTTGTAGCCGATGCCTGGGAAGCCGGGAGAGCGAGTGCGAGCGTTCCTACGGAGAGGGCCGCCGCACATACGCCGATCAGGCGCAGGTGCTTGGTTGCGAACAGATGAGACGGCTCGTCCACAACCTCCGCAATGACATGCGGTCTTGGAAACATGGCAACTCCCACCGTGGACTCTTGGTGGTTGGAGAGTTCCAAGCACTGCTCGACTATCGGCAGATTTCATGTGCACCTATAGCAGTCGATGCTTCGACTCACTCGCCGATTGAGCAATGGCCGATTCGGTCGTTTGAGCTTTGATTGTTCGCACGAATCACGCATCGGCACGAGACGGGCGCCACCTCGTGGTCCCGCGCAGACAAGCTCAGCCGGCCAGGAACGCGACGACGGCAGTGGCGGTGCGTCCGCCGCTGAACATCGCACCCTGAATGGATGCGGTGTCCCGGTGGTCGCCGCAGACGAAGAGCCCCTCGCCCAAGTCGACCGAACGCTTTGGATGGAAGGGGGGCGCCTGGGCGGGCTGCCCATGGCGGATGACGTCGGTACGAAGGTGCTCCCAGTCGCCGAGCGACGAGTCGAACCACTGGGCCAACTGACGTCGCACCCGCTCGGTGACGGTGGGGTCGAGGGCGTCGGGGCCGGGCACCGCTGCGGCCAACAGGGACCGTCCGGGCGGCGCATAGGACGGTGCGACCTCGCTCATGACCGCCACATTGCGGGCCGGGCCGCTGCCCTCGCCATCGAGGATGAGGCGCGCCCCGGTCAGGGGTGCCGAGGGGGTGCCGAACCAACAACACGCGGCGGCCCGCGAGCCCGGGTCGGGCACCCGGGCACCGAGGAGCCGGTGGGCCGCCGGACCGTCCGTCGCCACCACCACCGCCCGGGCGTCCAACCGCTCCCCGTCCACGAGGACCACCCCGCCCGGGGCGACGGTGGCCACCCGGGCCCCCAACCGGACCGTGCCGGGAGGGAGCGCCGCGGCCAGCTGGGCCGGTATGGCCCCCATGCCCTCGGCCGGCACGCCGGTGCCGCCCACCGCCAGCATCCGGAGGATGACGTCGAAGCGTCGGCTGGACACCTCGAGAGCCGGGTCGAGCTGAATGCCGGCGAACAATGGTCTCCAAAACGATTCGATGATGCGGTCCGAGAAGCCGGCGGACGTCAGGCGCTGTGCGGTGGTCCCGTCGGATCGGCGGAGCAGCTCGCCCACCCGGTGGGTCCGGACGTCGAGGACCAGCCGGGCCACCCGCACCTTGTCGGCCAATGTCCCGATGGGCGCCGCCAGGGTGGCGGGCAGGTCCCAGGGCCGGCGCAGGGGGTCCCCCACGCGGTGGAAGCCGCCGCCGATGCGCACCACGGCACCAGGCGCGAACCGCCCGAGCGCCAGGGCATCGAGGTCGAGCCGGCGCTGCACCTCGGGGTAGGCGTCGAGCAGGATCTGAAAGCCCCGATCGAGCCGGTAGCCGTCCACCGTGTCGGTCCGGACCCGCCCACCGATGCCGTCGGAGGCCTCGACCACCCCGCAGCTGATGCCGGCCCGGGCCAGGTCGCCGGCACAGGCGAGCCCGGCCAGGCCCGCCCCCACGACCACCACGTCGGTCACCCGGAGTCCGCCCCGGGCCTCATTTCCGCCATTCGGCATCCACCGGTGCCGGCGCAGGCGTCACACGCCGGCCCACGACCCTCGGCGTGGGCCAGGCAGTGGTCCACCCGCTGCTCCACGATGTCCAGCAGGGAGGGGTGGGGCCCCAGGGGGGCGGCGACCAGGTAGCGGATGCCGGGATGGCGGGCGGCCGCCTGCTCGACCAGGGCCGGTATGTCGACCGACCAGTGGTTCCCTGGCCACAGGAAGTACGGAGCCACCACCACGGTCGTTGCCCCGGCCGCGATGCACCGGTCGAAGGCCGTCCCGATGGAGGGCTCGGCCAACTCCATATGGGCGGGCTCGACCACGGCGAAGGGCGCGGTGGCATTCCACCCCGCGACGAAAGACTCGTGGAGCGCGTTGGCTTCGGCCCGGCGCGATCCGTGGTCGACGACCACCACTCCGACCGTCTCCCCGTCGCCGGTGTGGGGGTGCAAGGAAGGCACGACCCGAGACTAGACACCGCACACCGGAGGCGGACCCGGACATGCGGGCACCTGCACGGGCTTATGTGGTTGACCCCGGTGTCGACACACCGTGTCGTGCGTAAGGGAACAGCCCGTCCGGGTCATGCCGGGCGCGGATGGAGTCAAGACGGTCATTTTGCTGAGCCGTCCATGCATGCACGACGGCATCCGCTTCATTGGCCCGCCCGATGAAGTTGACAAGATGCACGGGTGCGCGCCACGGCCGTACTGCGCCCAGGACGCCACGGACGGCAGCGATCCGGTCGGCATCGGTCAGGGTGGGGACGGGTGCGCCGTAGACGTTGAACAGGTGGGCGGTGGAGCGGCCTCCCACCGCATCTGCCTCGGCAAGACCTGGTCGCGTCGCCGGCCCCATGGTCCTGATCTCGACACTCGACAGGGGACGATCGGCCTCCAAGTCAGCGGCTCCGAGCACGGCATCGACGGTGTCTGCGTTGAGCGTCGCCAACGAGGCAGTGCCGTTGACAACGGGCATCGGGTCTCTGGGGTCACCGTGGATCGCCCCCAACTGTGCGTAGGGAAGGTCTCCGACGGTGTCGAGCAGCGGCCGGGCCACGCCGCGGATGTGGTCGAGCTGTGCTCGCGCCGCAGCACCCGGACCCAGGCTGGCGAATCGGACGTGCACGACGTGCCGACCCCGGATCGCCTCAGGGAGCGCGTCCCGGGAAGGCAGGCGGAGCAGCGCTATCGATGCGGTCGACGATCCGGGGAGCGAGGGTGCCCAGTCTGCGTAGGCGCCCAGGACCTCGGCTGCGTCCTGGGCCGCGAAGTACACCCCGCCTCCGTGGACGTGGGTCAACTCCAGGAGGTCGATCGTCAAGGACATGACGACGCCGAATCCACCCTTCCCCCCTCGGAGTGCCCAGAACAGGTCGGGGTGGTCGTGTCCGGACACCGTGATGAATCCGTCCGCCGGCGTCACGATGTCGAACGAACGCACGTGGTCACTGCTGAACCCCAAGGAGCTCGCAAGAGGACCGATTCCACCCCCGAGGAGGTAGCCGACGACACCGACACCCGGCGCCGATCCGCACACCGCGGCGAGACCGTGCGACGCAGTCGCGGTCAGGACCGGATCCCACGTCGATCCGGCACCGACCCGCGCCGAGCGGCCGGCGACGTCGACATCGACGAAATCGAGGTGCCGCAGGGTGATGGCCACACCTCCCCGCACACCGTGGAGCCGCCCGTGCCCGGAACCCAGGACTGTGAGAGTCTCCCCCCGCTCGGCCACCACTGCGATGCCTGACGAAACGTCCGCTGGTGACCGTGCGTCGATCACCACGTCAGGTGCGAACGGGACCGCGAGATCGAACCCTGCCACAGCGTCGGCGTACCCGTGATCACCGGGTTCCAGCACAGACGACACCCCCGCCCGACTCAGTGCGGTCGATATTCTCATCTCCCATTCCTTCCTGACGTCAGCGAACATTCGGGGATCCGCACGTGGAGTGCCAAAAGCCGGTCGGCTGCTATGCAGCTCCGACGCCGAACGCGGGAATCATGCCGATCTGTTGGAAGAGTTCGAGCAAGTTGAGCTCGTCCCAGTGCTCTACGAACTCCCCGTTCTCCATCCGCCAGATGTCGATGGAACGCATTTCGATCGGCTTCCCTGTCGCAGGTATTCCGTAGAGGGGACCGTCGTGCACACCCCGGTAGGTGAATCGTCCGACCACGCGATCGCCGGCCACTACGAGATCGTCCATCGTCGTTTCGATGTCTGGAAATGCGGCGAAGAAATCCCTCCAGAAGGTGCGGTTGCCTTCACGTCCGTCCTCCACCATCGGATTGTGGTTGATGTAGTCCACAGCCACAAAGCCATCGACGCCATCGGGATCGTGGTCGTTCAACATGGCCAGGTAACGCCCTGCGAGTGTGCGTCCATCAGCTTGGCTGGGGTTCATCGTGATTCTCCTCGTGGCTTGTTGGAGATCGGCCCCGGTGGTTCGCCAAGGCATCTCCGATGGGTGTGGGCACTGCACCGCGACCCCGCTCGCCTGGGACGTCCCGTGAGCGGCCGGTGGTTTCTAGCAATGCTAGATTGCCTAGCGTTGAGAGTCAACGTGCTATTTCAGCTAGCAGCGCTAGGGTCATCGGGGTGACGAGCCAGGATCGGAAAGACCGCGAGCGAGCACAACGACGCCAAATCATCGTTGACGCTGCCCGGGAGCTGGCCGAGGCCGAAGGCTGGGAGTCCGTGACCACGCGCCGATTGGCCGATCGCATCGAATACAGCCAGCCGGTCCTCTACAGCCACTTCAGCGGGAAGGACGCCATCGTGAGCGCCGTAGCCCTGGAGGGGTTCGGCGAACTGGGCACCCTGTTGCACAACGCTCGGAAGAGCGCCGGTTCACCCGACGCCGAGCCGCGAGCGGTTGCGCACGCCTATGTGGAGTTCGCGCGAGCGAGCCCGGCTCTCTACGAGGCCATGTTCACCCTGACCGTCGATCTCGCATTCGGGCAGTCCGACGCACCAGCTCCGCTGCATGAAGCCTTTGCAGAGCTACGTGCAGCCCTCGCGCCGTTGGCCGGCGACCGTGACCCAGACACGCTGACCGAGGTTGTCTGGAGCACGCTGCATGGCCTGGCCACCCTCTCCCAGGCCGGGAGGCTGCGCCCCGATTTCTACGACCAACGCCTGGCCATGGTCGCAGATCAGCTCGGTACTCCGTCTTCGTCTTCGGACTGACGACGATGAGGTGCACTCGGCCTCCTCGGGAGGCAACGGCCACCAGCGCGTGGAGCCTGAGAGGAGATTCGAACTCCTGACCTGCACATTACGAGAGAGGTCAAGACGCTATGGATCACCCGCAACGCCTGCAGGCAGTCTCAAGCAGGTCACTTTCGGGTACGAAGAAGCAATTACCCAGATGAGGAGGGCTGAACTGGGGTTGAGAAACAGTGAGAGGCGGTCAGGCGGACGAATTCGGCTCGCGCGTGCCTTGCGTGTAGACCCTGCTGAGCTGGGTCCGGGAGCGTACGCCCAGCTTCCGGTACGCATGGGACAGGTGCGATTCCACGGTGCGCTGCGCCATGAAGAGCCGTTCGGCGATTTCCCGGTTGGCAAGGCCCTCTTCCCGAATTGTACGAAGGATCCTGTCCGGAGGAACCCGTACATTCCGCAAGAAGTTGATGCTGCACGAACCAATTTCCCCGCCACGCCCGGCCACAGGGACAGTGGCTAGCTGATCGCCTCTGTCGGAGTGGCATGCGTCCACTGCATCGTGAAGGAGACCGATACCCCCGAAGGCCATGGCAGAAAGACGCCGAAGTTGCTCCCATTGCCGTAGCAACCTGCCTCGGCGACGAGGCTCCCCGTTGTCGTGATGAGGTCGGAGGTTCCGATGTCGCTCGTTGGGGGTTGCGCTGTGACCATCCCGCCTACGGGGACCGGGACGAGGTACCACTCCGCGAGCTCCGTGCCGTCGGGGTCGATGACCTCCACGCTGTAGTAGCCGCACGCGCTGAGATTGCCGGTCAGCGTCGCGCTGATCGACTTCAGGGTCGATCCGGTCTCGACCTGGGCCGTTGATGACACAGAGGTCGTATACAGACTCCCCCCTGGCAGTTGCGCGGCTGTCGAGGACGGAAACGTCGGCGTCCAGGTGGCATCCACCACCGGAGGCTGACCGGTCCCTCCCGTACCGGCCGGCCCCTGCGGCCCCTCGATACTGGAGCCGGTAGCGACCCAGGCGGAAGCAGAGCAGGTGTAGACCGCTCCGTTGTCGGGCTGGGACGTGTCGAGGTCGATATCCGTGTCGCCGTTCGTGCACGCGCCACTCGGAGGGCCGGAGCTCGTCACGACACTCGAGCCGTTGCTGCCGGGAGGGCCTTGTGCGCCAGGCGCGCCGTTCGTGCCGTCGGTACCGTTCGTGCCGCTCGTTCCCGCCGTACCGGCAGGTCCCTGCGGGCCAGGCGAGCCGTTCGTGCCGTTCGTGCCGTTCGTGCCCGCTGGTCCCTGTGGCCCGGTCTGGTTCCAGCTGATGTTGGTGCCCTCGGCTCCGCATCGCGGCGCGGCCGAAGAGTTGACGTTGGTCAGGATGCCGCCGAACTTGCTGACACATGCGTAGTAGACGGTCGTTGACGCAGGGGTCGTCGACGGAGCTGGCGTGCTCGCCGAGGCGATCGCGGTGACCGCTGCACCGACGACCAGTGCGAGGAGAAGAGTGAACAGCGCCCGACGTGGTATTTCCTTGAACTTGGTCACGGAGCCCCTTTTCGCTTCTCAGCTTCGGGCGGACCGATCGTTCTCTGCACGGCGGCAGCCGCGGGAGCCCGAGGGACCGCATGATGTCACCCGGCGACGCTAGGGATCAGCGTGAGCGGAGGAATCCGTAAACTCCGCACGAAGGTGGCCGTCCGGCTCCCACGTCCAGGCCAGCCCGGGGAGAACGTCCGCCCGGGACCCAACTTCGCCGGCCAGCGCCGACCTCTGGAGCCTGAGAGGAGATTCGAACTCCTGACCTGCGCATTACGAGTG
>Ga0302319_10024454_pt1 | contig 10739 bp, 12 predicted proteins | sample Bog_T0_2_FD_203319 | JGI IMG/M metagenome (GOLD analysis project Ga0302319, IMG submission 203319) | Peat permafrost microbial communities from Stordalen Mire near Abisko, Sweden - Bog_T0_2 | ecosystem: Environmental > Terrestrial > Soil > Wetlands > Peat | place: Sweden: Abisko, Stordalen Mire... | reverse complement strand
GCCCACTCCCATGGAGACACCCTCGGCCGCGCTTTTGACCATGGATTCATCGATGCCGATGGAACTGGTCAGCAGGTATTCGAAGTACAGATCGGCGTAGTCGCCTCCGTGCGAGAGCGCCTCCCCGAGATATCCCTCCAGATCCCCCCTGGTGATCTGGAAACGCGACGCAAAGAGCGACTCTGAGAAATGCATGACTCTATTGTAGTGGGTGCGGCAGCGGGAACAGCAATCACAGTAATGCCTATCTAGATATGGTAGAATGCATGAACAGGCGGATCCATGGAATCCAATTCCCGCAGCATCGCCAAGGCCGTGAGTTACCGCTTCCTCGGGTCGGCGGTTACGGGGCTGATTTTCTTTGCGCTGACGGGCAAGGGCGGATTGTCGCTCGGGGCCGGGGCGCTGGATATGGTGTTGAAAATCGGGGCGTACTTCGTACACGAGCGAATCTGGAATCACATCGAATTCGGCCGCTCGAAACCGCCGGAATACGAGATTTAAGGCGCCGCGCAAAAACAACTTCACATAAGCCGCATGGCAGCTTGCTGGTGGCGCACGCACTCGTGCGTGCGCCACTCCCGGTCAATTCTCCGTCAGTTTTTCGATGTGCTCGATCACCAGGCGTTCTACCGGCACTTGGGCTGCGTCCAAACGCAGACCGAGTTGCTGTTTGAGGGCGTTGAAAAGTGTGGGACCGCTGGATATCTGGGCGTCGCGCATTTCCATGGGCATAGCACCCGCAGGCACGTTCACCATGGGCGCACTTCCGGGAGGCCCGACGGGCATCGCCATAACGCCGCGGTCGGTGTACCACTCGACCTCGAAATCGTAATGACCGTCGAGACCGGTCTTATCCACTACCGTCTTGTCGAGTCCGTTAGACAAATAGAATGCGAAGTACGGCATGCCGACATTCGCACCGATGTGTTTTCCGGAGCCCGGCATAATGGGCGCCAACGGGGGGCCGTCGGCAGGATGGGCGGTGAGTTTGGGGCCGCCCTTGTCGACCACCAGGACGTAGCCGGCTTGATCCTTGGTCTCACGGCGCATCTTCAGGTGAAATCGCTCTTCCAGAAGATGTTGCAGCATCACGTGCAATTCGTCGGGGGTGGAGGGGCGTTCGGCCTTGGCGTCCAGGTCGTAATGTTCTTCCAAGACCCCTTCCGGGCCGGAGATGAGCGAGGTTCGCAATTGATACGCCACGCTCAGGTAGTTGAGCAGGGGCATATTTGTGCCGAGGTAACCGCGGTCGCCCGGCATCCGCTTGATCAGACCCGGGGCCATGGGGTCCACGGTCAGCTTGAGAGATGCCACCTCGAACTGGAGCGGCGTGGCGGCGCCCGCCGGTTGCGCGTGCAGCGAAAAACCGGCAGTCGTGACGAGCAGTGCTGCCAGCGCGAAACTGCGAACCCAGCGATGTTCCATATGACCCTCCTGGCTCTTGCTTGGGGCTAGTATAACCTTAGACGGCAACCGCTGCCTTTTGTCGCGGGACACGCTTGTTATACTCAAGATTCCCGTGTTTCATTCCATTGAAAAGCAAGTTGCCAGCGCTTTCCACGCGCATATACAGATCCGCTACGGCATCGATCTGGCGGTGGCCATCGAACAGCCGCGGCAGAGCGATTTCGGCGAAATGGCGGTCCCGGCGGCGTTCCAGTTGGCCAAACAACTGCGCCAGGCGCCCAGGAAAATCGCCGCCGAACTGGTGGAGGAAATCGAACCCATCCCCGGCGTGTCTGCCATGGAGGTGGCAGGCAACGGGTATATCAACATCCGGCTGGATCGCGGCGCTTACGCGGCGGCCCTGCTGCGCGGCGAATCGGACGCGCCGGAGGGCGCGGGCGAAAAGATCATCGTCGAGCACACCAATATCAATCCCAATAAGGCGGCGCACATCGGGCACCTGCGCAACGCCACGCTGGGCGACACCTTCGTGCGCATGCTGCGGGCGCGCGGCAATCGCGTGGAAGTGCAGAACTACATCGACAATACCGGCGTGCAGGTGGCCGATGTGGTGGTGGGCTTTCACTACCTGCAGCACCTGACTCCGGCCGACGTGCGGCAGATGCTGGCCGATCCGGCGGTGCGCTTCGATTACTATTGTTGGGACCTCTACGCGCGCACGTCGAGTTACTACAAGGAGCAGCCCGAAGCGCTGGCGTGGCGCTCGGCGACGCTGCACGCCATCGAGGCGGGGGAAGGCGAACTGGCGGAGCTGGCGCACCTGGTGGCCGACGCCATCGTGGCGGCGCACCTCAAGACCATGCTGCGTTTGGACGTGGAGTACGACGTGCTGCCGCGCGAGAGCGAGATTCTGCATCTGCAATTCTGGGCAGCCGCATTCGAACTGCTCAAAGAGCGGAAAGCCATCTATTTCGAAACCGAAGGCAAGCAGGCCGGTTGTTGGGTGATGCCCGGTCTTTCCGACGACGGCAAGGTGATTGTGCGGTCCGACGGCACGGTGGTTTACACCGGCAAGGACTTCGCTTATCAGCTCTGGAAATTCGGGTTGCTTGGCAAGGATTTCTATTACAAGCCGGCGCAGACTTATGCCGATGGCCGCGTGCTCTGGGTGACCACCGACGAGCCGCTGGAATCGGGCCAGCAGTTCGGGCACGGAACGCGCGTATATAACGTGATCGACACGCGGCAATCGTATTTGCAGGACGTGGTGGTGGCCGGGCTGCGCGGGTTGGGATATCAAGATCAAGCCGACCGGTCGGTACACTTCAATTACGAGATGGTGGCGCTTTCACCGCGCTGCTGCGCCGATTTGGGAATTCCGCTTTCCGAGGAAGATCGCAAGCGGCCGTACGTGGAAGTCTCGGGGCGCAAGGGACTGGGCGTGAAGGCGGACGACCTGATGGACAGCCTGATCGAGAAGGCGCTGGAAGAAGTGGTTTCGCGCCATGAGGAAAACACAGCCGAAGAGAATCGCGCGGTGGCGACGCAGATAGCCATTGCGGCGCTGCGCTATTTCCTGCTCAAGTTTACACGCAATACGGTGATCGCGTTCGATTTGCAGGAGGCGCTGAGTTTCGAAGGCGAGACCGGGCCGTATGTGCAGTACTCGGCGGTGCGGGCGCGCAACATTTTGCGCAAGCTGAAAGAGCGGGGAGAGGCGATTCCGGACTTCGCCGCGGAACTGACCCCCGAGGCGCTGGCTCGGCAGTTACAGGTAGAGGATTTCTGGCAAATGCTGCTGGCGGCTTCGAAGGCCGATGCGGCGGTGGAAAATGCGGTAAGTTCCGGTGAGCCTGCGCATGTGGCCCGATATGCGTTTCAACTGGCGCAGGCATTTAGTAACTTCTATCAGAAGTACAGCATTATTCACGAAGAGAATCGGGAGAAGAAAGTGTTTCTGCTGTGGATGACCGAGTTCTTCCGCAAGCAGTTGGAGCGGACGGCGGGGGTTTTGGGGATTCAGGTGCCGGTATATATGTAGTGTGGCTGGGCATCCGAGGCCGCTCCCGTGGAGAAAATCTCCCCGTGGATCTCGAACTTCCCAGCCAGCTTGCCGATCAGGTTGGCATCATCCAGACGCACAGAATGCCGTCCGGAGGAAGCCGGTCCAACAAAGTCAGGCATTGCCGCCGGAACTTGATTGTAGAACCGTCTGGTACAACTCTTCCCATAAGCCGCATGGCAGCTTGCTGGTGGCGCACGCACTCCTGCGGTATCGCACTCCTGCGTGCCGTGCCGGCAATCTTGCCGACACGATCTCCCGGACTGAAAGCGCGTCGACAGAAGTGTCGGCGCGGCACGCAGGAGTGCGCAATGCCACTTAGTCTTCCCAATGTCGGGCATCTGCATAATTCGTGGGGCGGACCCCCTGGTCCGCGCGGGTCCCCCGGACCCGCTCTTCTCTCGAAGAATCAGGCGGCTGCAATCGTCAGCAGGCCGACCGGGGGGGTCGGCCGCGGACCGGGGGGTCCGCCCCACAATTTGTGCAGAATACAGCTTGGCCGAAAACTAAGTGACATTGCGCAACTGCGCGGTTATTCTTGCGCTCCCTTGGCTGCATCCGCCTCCCACTTGCCGCTTTAAACTGTTTCCCGATTCTGCTATCCTCAAAGACGTTGAATTCATAACATTTATGCTCCCGGCTGCTGGCGCCGGGTCCTACCTGCGAGGTTCACATGTCGGGCCACTCCAAATGGGCCACCATTAAGCACAAGAAGGCGGCTCTTGACGCCAAGCGCGGAAAATCGTTCACGCGCATTATCAAGGAGATTATGATCGCCGCGCGCAGCGGCGGGGACCCCGACGGGAATCCGCGCCTGCGCACCGCCATCCTGGCGGCCAAAGCCGTCAGTATGCCTTCCGACAACATCAAGAAGGCTGTCATGCGCGGCACCGGCGAACTGGAAGGCGGACAGATCGAAGAGGTCATGTTCGAGGGCTATGGGCCGGGCGGCGCCGCCGTCCTGGTCAACGTCGCGACCGACAATCGCAACCGGACGGTCAGCGATATCCGCCATGCCTTCTCCAAGAATGGCGGAAACATGGGCGAACAGGGCAGCGTCGCCTGGAAGTTCGAACGCAAGAGCCAGGTCTTCGTTCCGGGCGAAAAAGCGACCGAGGACCAGCTCATGAATATCGTGCTCGAAGCCGGCGGCGACGATATCCGCAATCAGGGCGATCAGTGGGAGGTGCTCTCCGCCCCGGAAGCTCACGACGCTATTCTCAAAGCACTGGAGGCGGCCGGCATTCCTACCGAGGAAGCCAGCATCGCCATGGTTCCCAAGAACCTGGTCCGCCTGGAAGGCAAACAGGCCAGCGGCATGTTGCGACTGAATGAAGCCCTGGAGGAACACGACGACGTGCAAAACGTGTACTCCGACTTCGATATCGACGAAAAGGAGTTGGAGAGACTCTCCGACTAACATGCGCGGCTCTCCGGCTATGATGCGCGTCCTGGGCATCGATTGCGGCTCGGAGCGGACCGGTTACGGCGTGATCGATAGCGACGGGCGGGATCATTCGATGGTCGTGGCGGGGGTGATTCGCACCAATACCAAGTGGCCGTTCGAGAAGCGGCTGCTGGAAATCGCCGGCGGGTTGCGCCAATTGATGCGGGAACATACGCCGGAATTCGCCGCCGTGGAAGAGGTCTTTCATGCGGCCAACGCCAAAACGGCGCTCAAACTGGCCCACGTCCGGGGAGTTGCCCTGCTCACTATCGCCGAAGCAGGGGTGCAATTGGCGGAGTATTCTCCGCTGGAGGTTAAAGTGAATGTGGTGGGGTATGGCAGGGCGGAGAAATTTCAGGTGCAGTTGATGGTCCGCTCCCTGCTGCGGCTGCCGGAGGCGATCGCTTCGGAGGACGCTGCCGACGCCCTTGCCGTGGCCCTCTGCCACGCCACCCACGAAGCCGTCAGCCGCAAGCTGGCCTAGCCGGAGAATCGCCATGAAATGGTCCCTGATTCTATTCTGCGCGAGCGTTGCTTTCGCCGGTAACGGTTCCCGGCTGTTCTTTTCCCGGTCCTTCCCCGGAAGCACGCCGGCATACCTGGACGTAACGGTCGAGAGCAATGGCGATGCCGTCTACCGCGAAGCCGTGGATGACGAACTGCCGACCAAGTTCCACCTCAGCGACGCCGAAACCCACGAGGTCTTCGACCTGGCCGAGAAACTGGACCACTTCAAGCACCCCTTGGAATCGCCCGCCAAGGTCGCGTTCATGGGCGCCAAGGTCTTCCGCTACGAAGAAGGCGATCAGAAGTCCGAGGTGAAGTTCAACTTCACGGAAGATCTCAACGCGCGGGCATTGCAGGACTGGTTTGAGCGCATGGCGGAATCGGCCGAGCACCGCGAAAATGTGGAGCGGGCGGCCAAGTACGACCACCTCGGGCTGGTGGAGGCGATTAATCTGCTGGCTTCCGCTTACGAACGCCGGCGGCTGGTGGCACTCGATCAGTTCCTGCCCATTCTCGACCGTGTGGCCAAGAATGAAACCTACATGCATACCGCGCGGGCGCTGGCGGCTGAGATCGCCGAAGCCATCCGCAAGCCGCAGCTATGAAGTGGTTGGCGGTTCTCGCGGTAGCTGGCTCTTTCGCCCTGGCGCAGCAGCCACCGCCGGGCATGCTCCCGGCGCCTTCCGCGTCTGAGACAGAAGGTCTGGAGCGCGCCCTGGCCGCCGCCGGATCGAGCCCGCTCGAATACTTGCGCACCATCGAAAACTATCTGGCCCAACATCCCGACGCGCCCAACCGGCCGGATCTGGAGCATCGCGCCGCTAACGCCGCCATCGCCCTCCACGACGATGGCATGGTGATTCATTATGGCGAGTTGGTGCTGGCGCGCCAGCCCGACGAAATGAAGATCCTCGCCAACGTGAGCCACGCGCTGCTGTCCACGGATTCGCGCGAGAATGCCGAGCGGGCGCTCAAATATGCGCGCCGCACCGAGGAATTGTTGCGACAGATGCAAAAGGGCGCGCCTCCGCCCAACGTCGCGGCTGCCGAATGGCGCAATCGGACGGACCGCGCGCTGGCCGCCGCTTTGACCGATCAGGCGCATGCCGCCGGTAATCTGGGCCGTAAGGAAGAGGCTCTGGCTACCGCGCAGCGTGCCTACGAAGCTTATCCCAACGCCGATTCGGCCCGCGAAATCGGACTCTCGTTCGAGCGCCTTGGCAAGCCTTTGGACGCAGCCCGCGCGCTGGCCGACGCGTTCACCATCACTGCGGCCGCCGATGTCGCGCTGGCCCGCGACCGCAACCACATGGGCGAGTTGTATCGACAGGCCAAAGCAACCGACGAGGGCCTGGGCAACCTCTTCCTGGAGTCGTACGATCGGAACCGGGCGCTGCTGCTAAACCGCGAATTGAGCTTGAACCCGGGCGGCCCCAACTCGGGCCACACCAACCCCATGGAATTCACGCTTTCCAGCGTGGACGGGCAGAAACTCGTCATGGCCAGTCTTCAAGGGAAGGTGCTGGTGCTGGACATGTGGGCCACCTGGTGCGTCCCCTGCCGCGAGCAGCATCCGCTCTACGAGCAGGTGAAAGAGCGCTTCCGCGACAACCCCGCGGTAGTGTTCCTATCCATCGACACAGACTCCGATCCGCAGCCGGTCAAGCCCTTTTTGGAAGCCATGCACTGGCAGGGTCCGGTCTATTTTGAAGACGGTTTGGTGCGTGCCCTGGCCGTCGAAGACTTGCCGGAGACCATCCTTATCGACCGGCACGGCGCCGTATTTAGCCGCATGAATGGCTATGTGAAGGAGCTTTTCGTCGACCAGTTGAGTGAGCGCATCCGCCAGGCGCTGGCGCGATAGACAGCGGCGACCTACTCTTTTGCTATACAATAGCTGGCGGGGCGGATGTTATCCGCCAGAGGGAGCGGGAACCACTGGGCTATGTCGGATCGCGGAGCTTTATTCCTCTTTAGTATCTTCATGATTGTGGTTTCGCTGGGGGCCGTGGCATGGCTGTTCGCCACCGGCCAGGCGGGCACCGTCGATGGTCTTTTCCTGGTTTTGAGCGCATTGCTGAGCGCCGCGGCCTTCGGGTTGTACGTGAAATTTGTGATCGGCCGCGCCATGGACGCGCAGGTGCAAGCGGCCGCGCAGGCTGCCAAGGCTGCCGCTCCTCCGAAGCCGGCCGCCAAGCCCGCACCCGCTCCAGTGGCGCAAGCGTAGGAGCCAACCACCGCTCCCTTGGATCGCGGCTCGGTTATGCGTGCTGCGCTTGCCGCTATTTTTCCGAAAACTCCGCGATCTTGCCGTCGATCTCTTCGATCTTGACCACAAAACGCTTGCGGTCTTTGAGGATTCCTTCCGGCGCGTTGAACTGCGCGGCTACCGTATACTCCGTAGTGGTGTGCGGCGCTATGCTGGCCTTGGCATACAGCGTCGGATGCGGCGGTCCGGCCTCCGGCGTGGTTGCGAAAAGCCGCTGGGTATCGCTTCGGGAAATGATCTCGCGGGGGAACTCGCCGGCTTTGGTCTCCAGGATCACGGTGACATTGCGCACTTCAAAGGGGTAGTCCGAGGGATTGGTGATGCGCAAATTGGCCAGCGCCAGGGCATCGTTGTCGCTGGTGGGAAGAATGCGGATGCTCACCGGGCCCGTCAAGTCCATGTGCGCGCCGCGCTGCATGAAGAGAACGGCTCCCACCGCGATGGCTACGGCGACGAGTCCGATGCCGAACGCGCCGGCGAATTCTTCCCGAATCCAACCTTTCTTCATGAGACCTCCCGTATGATGTGCCCCAATTGGTCTAAAGCGTCACGGGCCAGGGCGGTGCGTTCGCTGTTGGTGGCGCCGGTTTTCAAGGCGACTCTCCCGCTGTAGCCATCGCGGTCCAATGCCGTCAGGATGGCCTTCCAATCCTCGAATTCCGCGCTTCCCGGCATCAGAGTTCCAGCTTCCGCGCAGACATTCAGAATGCGCTTTTTGGGCAGCAGGGCATAGCCGGCGGGAAACGGCTTTTCGAGCCGGTAGGCGCCATGCGGATTCCAATTGACACCCACCCACTTCGAAGGCAACAGCTTGAGGAGCCCGGCCACTTCGGCGCAGGTTGCCACATTGGTGGCCGCGTCATTCTCTACCAGCAGGATGATCTTCTGCCTTTCGGCTTCCAAGGCCATTGCGCCGATGGTCTCGGCGATCCGCTGCGTCAGTGCGGATGGATCGGCCACGCGCGACCCAGCGAAGATGCGGACCTTGTCGCAACCCATGATCTGCGCGCAGCGGAGAGCCTTGCCCAGATCGTCCATGCGGCGGTCCCAACGCGCCGTGTCCGCAGCGATTCGCTTGTCGCGCTGGTCGGGCTCTTCGGATGCGGGAAGCGCCGGCTGGGTTCCCGGCCAGGCGAATTTCAATAGGCTGGTATCGACGCAGGAAACTTTCAACCTTTCGTTGGCGAAGTGCATGCCATCGGCTTGCATATCCGCCTCGCGGAGGGCGGCATATTCCTTATTGCTGCCGGGCCGGTTACGGACCTCCACGCACTGCAAGCCGTTCGCCTCCGCGAAGTCGACGGCTTCGTCGGCGGTATTGCCGAGTTCGTCGGTAATGGCGCTGATGCGCGACCGATCCCAATGGCTTCGCGCCCACAAAGCGGAAGTCGAAACCGCTCCCGCTAACAGAAGTTCACGCCGGGTCACAAAACGATTGTAATGGATGGTATGGAATGGATGAGCGCAAGCGGACGGAAAATCGTTCTTCGGGAAGGCGATATCACAGGGGTGGCAGTGGACGCCATCGTCAACGCGGCCAATTCCGCGCTGGCGGGCGGCGGCGGCGTGGATGGCGCCATCCATCGCGCCGGCGGCCCGGAGATTATGCGCGAACTCGACGCCATACGGCCCGTCATCGGATTTTGCCGCACGGGCCAGGCGGTCGCCACGGGAGCGGGCCGTTTGCCGGCGAAGTACGTGTTTCACGCCGTGGGACCGATCTATCGCGGTGGTCAGAGTGGCGAGCCGGAGTTGCTGGCTTCGTGTTACCGCCAGTGTCTGGCGATGGCGGAGGAGCGCGGGGTGCGCACCATCAGTTTCCCGGCCATCAGCACCGGTGTCTATGGTTACCCGTTGCAGCAAGCCGCAGCCATCGCCATCCGCGAGACGAGAGCGCACCTGGAACTGCCTGTGTCCCAGATAGAGGCAGTCACTTTCGTCTTATTCGGGAAGCGCGCGTTGGACGTGTATGTAGCAGAACTGCGCCGCTGACTCCTTCTCCAAGTATTCATCGGGAAGTAACAAATAGCGCGTAATATCGAGTCAGTAGGGGAGGTACACCGTGTCGCGAACTGTCCGGCAAGCAATGCAATACTCTTTCAATTCCGCCGTCACGTCGGTAAGCCTTCTGGCGGTGTTGATCCTGTGGCCCGTCCTCAACGTGCTGAGAGCGCTGCGCACCTCGCATTAAGGCCCTTTTCCCCCGCCCCATCCGTTCCCGTGGAACGCGCCCCAAAATTTTGTCTTGACAGCCACGGCCCTCCTGCTACATGATGTAGCAAGAAATGGCCGCCAATCCAAACCGGTCGAGAATTTGCCGCACGGCCCGCACGGCGACGTTGCGCGGTTTCTCGATGCCGCTATACACGAACGCCTTCCCCGCAATCTTGTGATTGACGTAGCCCTTGAGCTGCAGCCGCTTCAGCACCGTGCGAATGGTCGAATCCTTCAAAGCGTGGCTTGGGGCGAGGGCTTCGCGGATCGCTTCCGCGGTCGCGGGACCGCTCTTCCAGAGAATCTCCATCAATGCTACGCCGGCCTGCTGGAAGGCTAGCTCAAGGCGCGACCTTTTCGGTTGGCGCGCACCGCACGGCTCAAGCGCCGGCGGGCACGAAAGTGAGTCGACTTCAACGCCGCCCGCGAGACCGACAAGGCGTTTGCAGCATCGGTCAGCCGGACTTCGGCGAGATCCATCAAATGGATCGCATCGCGGTCCCGAGCGTTGAGTTGCGCCAGTCCGGCGCGCAGCCGATCCGCTCGTTCCCCGTCTTCGAACACGTGATAGGGACAGGCCCAGCGGTCGGATGACGCCATAGGCGGCAGTGCTTCGAGAGGCATGCAAAGCCGCGTCCGGCGGACCAGCCCGCGAATCTCGTTCATGGCGATCGATGCGAGCCAGCTCTTGAATTTGGAGTGTGCCCGCAACTGTTCGCGGTGAGCGAACGCGTGCATCAGGGTCTGCTGCACCACGTCTTCGGTATAGTCCGGCATCCTGATTTTGGCTCTGACGAGTTTGCGTATGGCTGGCAGGGTGGGCGCGAGTA
>Ga0302319_10024453_pt1 | contig 10739 bp, 8 predicted proteins | sample Bog_T0_2_FD_203319 | JGI IMG/M metagenome (GOLD analysis project Ga0302319, IMG submission 203319) | Peat permafrost microbial communities from Stordalen Mire near Abisko, Sweden - Bog_T0_2 | ecosystem: Environmental > Terrestrial > Soil > Wetlands > Peat | place: Sweden: Abisko, Stordalen Mire... | reverse complement strand
TAAACGACTCCAGCCGAATGTTGCAGTGTCAGGGATGCGCCCGGTTCAATCTGTCAGGGATGCGCCCGGTCCGTACCTCCCTGCTTTACCCCTTGTATCTATAAATCAACAACAGTTTGAGTGGTTGAAACTGTTGTAGTGGGGGAGCCGAGGCATCGGCTCCCCACGGGCGGACGGCTCCCGTACCCCCTTTGGTCTGAACGACCGTGGGGGAGCTCAGGGACCGCTGCCCAAGTCACGTACGACCGAACAGTCGCACGACTCTTCAATCGCACCTACAAGGAAGGTTACCGTGACAAGGATCATTTGTGGAGTGGATATTGCATCTTCATCCCTAGCTGCGCGGGTCGGACAAGAAGGCGACGCCGCCAGCTTCCCCAACAACACAGAAGGCATCGCCGCACTGGCCACCTTCTGCCATGCGCATCAAGTGGAACTGGTTGCCATGGAAGCCACCGGCGGCTACGAGCAGCAGGCATTCGCGCAGTTGTCCGAGCAGGGCTTGGGCGTTGCCATTGCCAACCCACGCGCAGTACGTCAGTTCGCGCAGAGCATGGGGCTGTTGGAGAAGACCGACGCCATCGACGCAGGCGTCATCGCCTGGTTCGCCCAGGTCAAGCAATTGCAGCCGCTCTGTCTGGCTCCTCACACCCAGCTTGAGCTGCGCGCCCGTGTGACCCGCCTTCGCCAGCTCACCGAGTTGCGCACCATGCAAATGAATCAGCAGCGGCTGGTCACCAATCGCGCTGTACAGGCCACCTTCCGCAAGATGCTGGCCCTGGTTGCCAAACAGATCCAGGAGTTGGAAAAAGCCATCGCCGCGCTTATCCAGGCCGACCCGCTGTGGCGCGAACTGGACCAGGCCTTCCGCGCCATCAAGGGCGTGGCCGATCGCACGGTGGCCCGCATCATGGCGGAAATGCCGGAGATCGGTACGTTGTCCAACAAGACGATCTCCAAACTGGCTGGCCTGGCCCCGCTGGCCAACGACTCGGGCAAGCACCAAGGCAAGCGCAGTGTCCGCGGAGGGCGAGCTTCGGTGCGCGAGATCCTGTTCATCGTGGCTAGCGTGGTGGGCCGCTATGAACCCGACTTCGTCGCCTTCCAAAAACGGCTCAGAGCCGCCGGCAAGCCGCCCAAGGTCGTCCGTATCGCCCTGGCACACAAGCTGTTGGTGCGGCTCAACGCAAAAGCTCGACAAGTCAGACAACGGCTGACAGCTGTGCAACTGCAACCCATCGCTCTGCCAGCCGGTTGCCTGTAAGGCATACTGAGACCAGCAGGTGAAGCGGAGATGGGCTCTGGTGGAGACCAACCCATCAAGGAATAGCCTGCCGCGACTCATCCAACCGATGAGCAAAGGGAGGGGCGGGCCTCGGTCCGCTTCTCCATGAAGCCACCCACATCGGGAGGAAAGATCGCCTATGCCTGAAAAAACTCACACTCTACTCGCCCCAAATCCTTGCTTCCACTTGACAAAGACAGACAGTCGCTCCCCCCCTACCAATATTTTTAAACTGTGGAAAACTCTTGCGTATAATTATTAACTCCCAAATAAACAATCACTTACGCGACACATCAAAAACGGCCACGTCCTATATTGTGAGACATAAGGCCTGTTGCCCCATCCTTGCGACGTTTTTTTGTCGCAAGCGTGGGAAGCAAACTCGTTCGATCAAAACTTGACCGACGGCGCGGTCTTCGCAGCCTCGCTGGCCTCGAAGAAGGCGTTATTCACCTGGAAGCCCGCGATGCCCGCCCAAATGCTGTTGGGGAACTGGCGCACGTATGTGTTGTAATCGCGCAGCGCGTCGTTATACCGCTTGCGCGCCACGCCGATGCGATTCTCGGTCCCGGCCAACTCGTCCTGCAGGCGCATGAACTGGTCGCTCGAGCGCAGTTGCGGGTAGTTTTCGGTGAGCAGTAGCAGCCGGCCAATCGCCGAATCCAGTTTGCCGTTGGCCGCGATCTTGCCCGCCGGTCCCTGCGCATTCAACATTCCCGCGCGCGCGTTGGCAATGTCGCCAAAGACCGTGCTCTCTTCCTTGGTGAATCCCTTCACGGTCTCCACCAGGTTGGGAATCAGGTCAAGCCGCCGCTGCAACTGCACGTCGACATCCGACCACGCGGCCTTCACGACCTCATCGTTGGTCACCATCTGGTTCTTCGCGCTCACGTAGCTGCTGAAGACCATCAGCACGCCCAAAACCAGAACGCCCACCACTCCCAGCGTAATCCAAAGTCCCTTGCTCATACGGTGTTTTTCTCCTCCGGCTCGCCTTGGGCAAGCCCTCTCGTCAAAGTCGAAATCCTACCAGTCGCCCCCGGCTCCGCCGCCGCCGAAGCCGCCGCCATCGCCGCCAAAACCGCCAAATCCACCACCACCACCGCCGGAGCCTCCGCCGCCGCCAAAGCCGCCTCCGCCAATCCACGGACCGCCGCCGATCCCAACTCTGCGGCTCCAACTGCGTGGCAATATCCCAATATGCGACAAGATGCGCACCAAAGCAAATCCGCCGAAGAACAGGATGAAGAAGATCAGGCGCACGAAGCCGAAGGTCAGATGTGGAGAGGCCGGAGCTTGCGCCGGCTGCATCGGCTCGTCCCCGGTGAGCGTGACTTTGGCGTCGTCGGCTATCACCTGCGCCACTTCGCCCACGGCCAGCGTCACCGCGCCGTCAAAGTCGTTGGCCTTGAGATCAGGCACCATCTCGCGGCCGATGTCGCCCACCTTGCCGTCGGGCAGAATGCCTTCCAGGCCGTAGCCCACTTCGATGCGGCGCTTATGGTCGTCAACGGCGAGAAAGACCAGAATGTAGCGGTTCTGTGAGCCTTTCTTGCCCATCTTCCAATGGTCTTCCAGCGCGTTGTCAAAGTCAGCCGGGTCAACGCCATCCAGTGTATGGATCGTCACCACGGCTACCTTCGCATCGGCCTGCGAGTGGTCAAGCTGCGCGCAGAGCGAGTCGATGCGGGCAATCGCCTGAGGCGAGAGCACATGGGCAAAGTCGCTCACATAATCGGTGGGTTGCGGCAGGTCTTCCACCCGCTCGGCCAGGGCAACGCTGGCGGAGACGGAAACGCAGGCTGCCAACAGCAGCCGGAAGACGGCGGATTGTGCGCGGCGAAGACCTTTCATCGCTTCTTATTGTACGGGTTCGGCGGGTAAATGGTTCCCTCTGCAGAACGATAGCCTTGACATTAACATACAAAACATTGTATATGTCGATTGAGATGAGTGACCGCAAGCCTGTTGAGTTCCGAGGAAATTCGCTGGCGGCTCTGCGGCAGTTTCCCGAATCCGCGCGCAGGCGAGCCGGTCAGCAGATTGATCTGTTGCAGAGAGGGCAGGAGCCGGACGATTGGAAGCCGATGAATGAGGTTGGAGCCGGAGTGCGCGAGATACGCGTCAGGGATGAACAGGGAATTTTCCGGGTGATCTATGTTGCAAAGTTTGCTGACGCTGTCTTTGTGTTGCATTGCTTCCAAAAGAAGACGCAAAAGACGAGCAAAGCAGAGTTGGACCTCCCAACCCGGCGCTACAAGGAACTCTTGAAGGAGCAATCGCTATGAACGAACGCTTTGAGAATATCTGGGATGCAATCGAGGAGACGCCGGCTCAGGCGGAGAATATGAAGCTGCGCTCCTCACTGATGCTGGCGCTGAAAGACCACATCGTTCAGTCGGGAATGAGCCAGAGTAAGGCCGCAAAGTTCTTCGGCGTGACGCAGCCACGCATCTCTGATTTAATGCGCGGACGCATCGATTTGTTTGCCATTGACAGCCTGGTCAATATGCTGGCCGCGGCCGGTATGCGCATCGAGATGAATATCGGCAAAGCGGCGTAACCGACGTGCGGCGCCCTTTCCCTACTCGACCACCTTCAGGCTGGTCTCGGCTGTGGCCAGCGAACTGCCGCCGACCCAGATTTTGTACGTTGTCGGCTCGACGGTGCGCTTGACGTCGACGTTATAGAAGTTCAACTCGTCAAAACCAAGCTGGAAATCGACGCGCTTTGTCTCGCCGGCGGCGAGCGCGACGCGGCGAAAGCCCTTCAGTTCGCGCACCGGCTGCGAGACGCTGGCCGCGGTGTTGCAAATATAGAGCTGAACAACCTCGGTTCCGGCGACACTGCCGGTGTTTTTTACATCGACGCTGACCGTAACCAGCGGCTTGTGGCCCGCGGCGAGCACCTCGCGCAGCGGTAGCTCGGCGCGGCTGATGGTGGGCTGCGCGTAGCTGAAGCGCGTGTAACTCAGGCCCCAGCCGAAGGGGTAGAGCGCCGAGTTATCTTCGTCCAAGTAGCGGGAGCCGAACCTTTCATCGCCGTTGCGCGGCATACGTCCCAGGTCGCCGCTGGCCGGGCGGCCGGTGGGCAGTTGCGCATAGTAGAGCGGCTCCTGGCCCACGGAGCGGGGCAGGCTGGCGGGCAGCTTGCCGGAGGGATTCACATCGCCGAAGAGCACGTCCGCCACGGCGTGACCGGCCTCGAAGCCGGGACTCCATGCTTCGAGAATCGCCGGAACGTGCGCCGCGGCCCACTTCAACTCCAGCGGGCGGCCAGCCAGAACCACCAGAATCACCGGCTTGCCGGTGGCAGCAACGGCTTCAAGCAATTGCTCCTGTGCGCCGGTAAAACTCAGAAAAGCGCGGCTTGTGGCTTCGCCTTCCATCGATCCGGCCGGCTCGCCGAGAGCCAGAATCGCCACGTCGGCCTGCTTGGCGGTCTCGACCGCCTGGGCGATGGTTTTTGCGTCGTCGCCGCCGGAGTTACCACGCTGGAGGACGCGGGCATCCTCGCCGCTGAGCAAGCCGCATCCCTCGGCGTAGAGCAGCCGGTCGCCCAGCCGCTCGGCCAGCGCCTGGCGGAGCGTGACAACATATTTTGCGTCGCCGCTCGCCCATGCGCCCAGCATCTCGCTCTGGTTGTCGGCCAGGGGGCCAATGAGGGCGATCTTTCCGGAGTGAACGGTGAGCGGCAGCAGCGGCGCAGCCCCCTGTACGGGGTCGTTTTTGAGCAGGACGAGTGTCTCATCGGCCACCTTGCGAGCGGCGGCGCGGCGCTCCGGCGTGGCGTCGTAAGCCTGCCCCTGCTCGGTATACGGATGATCGAAGAGGCCGAGGGCGAACTTGACGCGCAGAATGCGGCGTACTGCCTCGTCCACCACGCTCTCAGGAATCTTGCCCGCGCGCACCTGGGCCGCGATCACCGTTCCATAGAGGTTGCCCTCCATGTCCATATCCACGCCGGCTTCCAGAGCCTTGCGGGCCACGGTCGGGCCATCGGCGCCGATGGAGTGATTGAGCAGTTCCTTTACCGCGCCCCAGTCAGAGACGACGAATCCGTCAAAGCCCCATTCGTTGCGCAGAATCTGCGTCAAAGTCAATGGGTTGGCGCTAGCCGGGACGCCGTTGATGGTGTTGAAGGAACTCATCAGCGTGGCGGCTCCGGCCTCGACTGCCGCGCGATAGGGTTCAAGATAAACCTGGCGCAGCAGAATCTCGCTCATATCCACGGCGTTGTAGTCGCGCCCAGCGATGGCCGCGCCGTAGGCGGCGTAGTGCTTGACGCAGACAGCGACCGAATCTGGTTTGCCGAGATCGCCCTGCTGATAGCCCTTCACCCAGGCGCGGGCCATCACTGCGCCGAGGTAGGGATCTTCGCCACTGCTGGATTCGACGATGCGTCCCCAGCGAGGGTCGCGACTGATATCCACCATCGGCGAAAAAACCCAGCGAATGCCGTCGGCGCGCGCCTCGGTTGCGCCCCAGCGCGCCGCAGTCTCAACCGCCGCGGGGTCAAAGCTGGCCGCCAGCGCCAAAGGGATGGGGAAGGTGGTCCGATAGCCGTGAATCACGTCGAGGCCGAAGAGGATGGGGATGTGCAGCCGCGTCTTTTCCACGGCGATGTGCTGGTAGTGATTGGTGGCCTCGGCGCCGGTCACGTTGAGGAAGGAGCCAACGCGCCCTTGGGCTACAAGATCGTCGAAGTGCAGATTGGAGGCGCCGGGGCCAGTGGCGAAACCGGCGGAAAACTGCGCCAGTTGCCCTACCTTCTCGTCCAGGGTCATCTGCCGGAGCAGCGCCTCGACGCGAGCGTTCAATTCCTTCGACGCCAGTTGAGGATTGGGCACGGGACGGCTCTGGGCCGCGGCAGAAAGCACGGCAAAAGCGGTGAGCAACAGCAGCGGTAGCAGCAGGCGAAGCGGGCGGTTCGGGTTCGTGTTCATATCTCCAACATGATAACTTGTTGAAGGCCGCGCGCATAGCTGGTTGCGGCCATTGCATGGAGCAGCCGCTCGCTATTCGCTCGCAGGAGTGGATACTCTCCTCGGTCCCAAAAGCGAGCGACCTGTCGGCTTGCGGCGGCCGAACGGCATTTCGACCTGAGCAAAAAACCTCTCGCCGCACAGCTCGCGATGCGCTACTCTGGCATTGGAGGCGCATGGCGTCCTTGATTCGATCCTTCCGCAAAGCGATCTGGCTGGCGCTGGAGCACGACGTGCTCAACACGGCCAAGGCTGCCGCCTATTCCGGAATGCTGATGCTCTTTCCGGCGCTGGTCGTTCTGACCGCGCTGCTGGCGCAGGTGCCGGAGGGAAACTCGCTGGTAGGCGAGGTTCGTTCTTCCTTCGAGCAGTTCTTGCCTGCCGACTCGATGTCCCTGCTGCAATCCGCGCTGGAGACCCGCAAGTTTCACTCCGCGCAGTTGATCTTCTCCGCCGCCGGCCTGTCAGTCTTTGCCGCCCTGGGCTTGATGCTTTCGCTGATGGATGGCTTCCGGCGCGCCTATCGCCAGCCGCGCAACAATTGGAGCTTCTGGCAGCGGCGCCTCAGGGCGCTTCTGCTGGTGCCGATTGTGCTGGCGCCTTTGTCGCTGGCCACATTGCTGCTGGTCTTTGGCCGCCAGATCGAGGTCTGGATGATCGACAATGCCGGCCACGAACTGCGCCACTTTGTGCTCTACTTCTGGCGCATGGTGCGCTGGGCTATCTCGCTCATGACAAGCATGATTGTGCTCGGCGCGCTCTATCACTTCGGCACTCGCCGCAAGGAGCACTGGGCCTGGGTCGGCCCCGGCGCGGTGGCGGCCACGCTCGTCGGCTTTCCGGCCACGCTGGCTTTTGGCTGGTACGTCACCCGCATCGCAGACTATTCGATGTTCTACGGCTCCTTTGGCGCCGGCATCGCCACCCTGGTCTGGCTTTACATCACCTCGCTGAGCGCGCTGCTGGGCGCGGAGTTGAACGGCGTTCTCTTTCGGGAACGCCAGCAGCGATCTTCCACTTCTGCAAGCCCTGAGCCTGACAGCTCCAGTCTGTGACAGTTTTCACTGACCATTGACGTGATTTCTTGCATAATAGATAGTAGGGTTCGTGTTTCCGTTTTCTGAGTAGAATGAATCCATCCGCGCGCTTTTGCGGCCCATGAACCAATTTTATTCAGCACAAATTAATCTTCCCTGGAGTAATCTCATGTCGTTCGCACCACTGAATCTAATAGACTTATCCGTCCAACGCCGCGCCAAGATCGTAGCCACCCTCGGCCCGGCCTCCAACACCGTGCCGGTCTTCCGTAATCTGGTCCACGCAGGCGTGGATGTGGTCCGGTTGAACTTTTCCCATGGCAACCACGAGGAGAAGCTGGCGCTGATCCAGATGATCCGCAAGGTCAGCCGCGAGGAGCGCAAGCCGCTGTGCATCCTGGGCGACCTTCAAGGGCCCAAGATTCGCACCAGTTCGCTGATCGATCACCAGCCCGTGCAGTTGATCACCGGCGGCCGGCTGACCATCACACCGCGCGAGGTTCCGGGCACGGCGTCGCTAGTGGGCACGACCTTCAAGACGCTGGCGGAAAACGTCGAACAAGGCTCGCAGATTCTTCTCTCCGATGGACTTATCGAGCTGCGCGTGCAGGAGGTGGACGGCGACGTGACCTGCGAGATCGTCAACGGAGGCCTGCTGGGCGAGCACAAGGGCATCAACCTGCCGGGGATTCCGGTGCGCGTTCCCTCGCTGACCGAAAAAGACTCCGACGACCTGGAGTTCGCCCTCAAAAACGGCGTGGATGCCGTCGCCGTCTCCTTCGTTCGCACCGCGGAGGATGTTCGCCTGGTGCGCAACCGCGTGGCCGCCTACGGAGGCGAGACTTGGATCGTCGCCAAGCTGGAAAAGCCTCAGGCCATTGAGGATCTGGACGCCATCCTCACGGCCGCCGACGCTATCATGGTGGCGCGCGGCGATCTGGGCGTCGAGCTGCCGCCCGAGCAGGTTCCCGCCCTCCAGAAGCAGATCATCCGCCGCGCCGCTGACTTCCGCAAGCCGGTCATCACCGCCACGCAGATGCTGGAGTCCATGATCGAAAACCCTCGCCCCACCCGCGCCGAGGTCTCTGACGTGGCCAACGCGGTCTACGACGGCACCGACGCCGTGATGCTCTCAGGTGAATCAGCCGTGGGCAAGTACCCGGTCGAGGCTGTCTCCATGATGGCGCGCATTGTGATCGATGCCGAGCGCAACATCAAGGAAGCCGAGTACACGGATCGCCGCAAGCAGCGCCGCCCGCGCCTCTCCATCGCCGAAACCATCTGCGAGGCTACAGCGCACGCCGCCAACGATCTCGACCTGCGCGCGATTGCGCTGTTTACCGAGTCAGGCTCGACGGCGCGCAAGCTCTCGAAGTATCACCCCTCGGCACCGATCTACGCCTTCAGCCCCGTGGAAGTGACCATCAACCGCCTCAATCTGCTCTGGGGAACCACCCCCATCCGCTGTCCCAAAATCAACTCCAACGAGGCCATGGTCGAGTGCGCCGAGAGCCTGCTTGAGCAGTACGGCTACGTCAAGCCGCGAGAGGTGATCGCCATCGTCGCCGGAACCCGCACCCGCTCCGGCTCGACCAACTTCCTCCGCCTGCACGTGATGAACGAGTGCAAGGACAAGGCTCGCTTCGCTGTCGCCGGCGAAGAGAAACCGGCGCCTGTTCCCAACGTCGAATAAGCAGAAGCGCCGTGCCCCATCCATTTCGCGTTCTTTGCGAAATGGGTGGGAAAGCACAAATCTCAACGAACAAAATCATGCGGTCAGAGACCGGCCCCACAGCAGGTAGCCAACTGCCTTAGCACATACTGCAAAATCCCGCCATGCTCGAAGTACTCGATCTCCTGCGGCGTGTCGATGCGAACCACGGCAGCGAAATGCTTCACCGCACCGTTGGCTGCAGTGGCCTTCACGTTGAGTGTGCGACCGTTGGCGAATCTGGCTGTGAGTAGCGCAATCATACCGGGAAAGTCATAAATCTCTTCGCCGGTGAGGCCGAGCGATTCCACATTCTGCCCATCGGCAAACTGCAAGGGCAGAATCCCCATGCCGACCAGGTTAGAGCGATGAATCCGCTCGAAGCTCTCGGCGATCACAGCGCGTACGCCCAGCAGCTTCGGCCCTTTGGCCGCCCAATCGCGCGAGCTGCCGGAGCCGTACTCCTTGCCTGCCAGAATAATAAGCGGCACACCGCGCTCGGCGTACTTTTGGCTGGCGTCGAAGATACTCATCGGCTCGCCCTCAGGCAAAAGGCGAGTTACTCCGCCTTCCGTTCCGGGAGCGAGTTTATTTCTCAGCCGCACATTGGCGAAGGTGCCGCGCACCATTACCTCGTGATTGCCGCGCCGCGAACCATAACTGTTAAACTCCGAGACCTTGACGCCGTGCGCGGCCAGATAATTGCCCGCCGGACCGTTGGCCTTGATGCTGCCTGCAGGCGAGATATGGTCGGTCGTCACCGAGTCTCCCAGCACGGCCAGCACCCGCGCGCCCAGAATCTCTGTAACCGGCGAGGGAGTGAGAGTTATTCCGTCAAAGTAAGGTGCTTTGCGGATATAAGTCGAATCCGGCTCCCACTTATAAACATCGCCGGTGGGGAACTTCAATCCCTGCCAGTTAGCGTCGCCCAGGCTCACAGTCGCGTACTCCTTGCGGAAGCTCTCGCTGGAGACCCCCTTCGCAATCGCCTCGGCAACCTCAGCCTGCGTCGGCCAGATATCTTTAAGAAAGACGGGATTGCCTTGCTCATCGCTGCCTAGCGCGGTTGTCTCAAAATTATGAGTAATGCTTCCGGCCAGAGCATAGGCCACAACCAGCGGCGGACTCATCAGATAATTCGCCCGCACATCCACATTCACCCGGCCCTCGAAGTTACGGTTGCCGCTCAGCACGCTGACCGCAACCAGCCCATGCTCCTCGATACTCTTCGACACATCGGCGGGCAGCGGTCCGGAGTTACCAATGCAAGTTGTGCAGCCATAGCCAACAACGTTGAAACGCAGCTTTTCAAGATAGGTGAGCAAGCCGGCCCTTGCGTAGTAGTCAGTTACTGCCCGCGAACCGGGAGCGAGCGAGGTCTTCACCCAGGGCGGCACAGTGAGGCCGCGCTCGACGGCCTTCTTCGCCAGGATTCCCGCCGCCATCATCACCGATGGATTGGAAGTATTGGTGCAACTGGTTATCGCCGCAATCACTACGGAGCCGTGGTCAAGATACTTATCCGGATCGACGCCGAAACGGCCTTGCACGGTTGTAACAGGAGATAACTCGCTCACTCCCGCATCCACGATAGAGCCGCGCTCCCACTTAGCCGCAACGCGCTCACCCAGAGGCTTGGCCGACGAGGATAGCAGCGCGGGCAATTGCTGATTGAAGCTGGCCGCCGCATCCTTCAGCAGCACACGGTCCTGCGGGCGCTTG
>Ga0302319_10024452_pt1 | contig 10739 bp, 6 predicted proteins | sample Bog_T0_2_FD_203319 | JGI IMG/M metagenome (GOLD analysis project Ga0302319, IMG submission 203319) | Peat permafrost microbial communities from Stordalen Mire near Abisko, Sweden - Bog_T0_2 | ecosystem: Environmental > Terrestrial > Soil > Wetlands > Peat | place: Sweden: Abisko, Stordalen Mire... | reverse complement strand
CTGGACATCGCCCAGGCGCTGTACGAGCGCCACAAGCTCATCAGCTATCCGCGCACCGATAGCCGCCACCTCTCGCAGGACGTCGCGCGAACGCTCCCCGGCATTGTCGACGCCATCGCGGCCCCGTATCGCCAGCAACTGGCGCCCGGCACCGGCGAGCGTCCCCTGGGCCGCAGGTTCGTGGACGATTCCAAAGTCACCGACCACCATGCCATTATTCCCACCACGGTGTCGCCCGAGAAGGTGTCGCTCATGCCCGAGGAGCGCAAGATTTACGATCTGATTTGCCGCCGCCTGCTGAGCGCCTGGCATGAGGATCACATCTGCTCGGTCACCACCGTGATCACGGCCGTCCGCAACCCCGGCGTGGTCGACCGCTACCACACCACCGGCAGCGAGGTGCGGCAAGTGGGGTGGAAAGTGCTCGACCTCGCGCCCGCCGCGAAGCCGCCCAAGGCCAAACCCGGCGCCGAAGATCCCCGTGCGGAGCAGGCGCTGCCATCGGGCCTTGCCAAAGATCAGCCGCAAGACGTGGTGGATGTCGAGGTTCTCAAGAAGAAGACCCGCGCGCCCAAACGCCTCACCGAAGGAACTCTGCTCACCGCCATGGAGACGGCCGGCAAGACGCTCGACGAAAAAGAACTCTCCGACGCCATGAAGGAGACCGGTCTGGGAACGCCGGCCACCCGCGCGGCCATTATCGAAGTGCTGCTCAAACGCGAGTACATCGTGCGCGAGGGCAAGAACCTGGTCGCCACCGACAAAGGCATACGGCTGATCGAGGTGGTGCATCCCGAAGTCAAGAGTCCGGCGATGACGGGCCAGTGGGAGGCGTATCTCCATCGCATCCAGCGCGGGTCGGCGCAACTGGCGCCATTTCTGAAAGGCATTGAAGATTACGTTACCGAGGTGGTGGGCAAAGTGGCGCAAACTCCCGCCGTTCCCCGATCCACCGTCGAGGCCGCTCCCAGCGCGGCGCCTGTCAACAAGCCTGAGCCCACCCGCTACACCGGTACGCCGCAGGAATTGCTGCGCAACGCGTTCGGCTTCGAACAGTTCCGGGCCAACCAGGAAGCCGTTTGCCGCGCGGTGATCGACGGTCAGGACGCGCTCCTAGTGATGCCCACGGGCGCCGGGAAATCGCTGTGCTACCAGTTGCCCGGAATCGCGCGCGGCGGGACCACCCTGGTCATCAGTCCTCTCATCGCGCTCATGGAGGACCAGGCGGCCAAACTGCGCGAACGCGGCCTGGCGGTGGAGCGCATTCATTCCGGCCGCGACCGCGCGGCGGCGCGCCAGGCCTGCATCGACTATCTCAACGGCAATCTGCAATTCCTTTTCATCGCACCTGAACGCCTGCGCGTTCCCGGCTTCCCCGAAATGCTGGCCAAGCGCAAGCCCAGCCTGATCGCCATCGACGAAGCGCACTGCATTTCCCAATGGGGGCACGATTTCCGGCCCGACTATCGCATGCTCGGGCAATACCTGCCCACGCTTCGCCCCGCGCCGGTGATCGCCATGACCGCGACCGCGACTCCACTGGTGCAAGACGATATCGCCGAGCAGTTGGGGCTGGAACAGGCGTCCCGCTTCATCCACGGCTTTCGTCGCGACAACCTCGCCGTCGAAGTGATCGAGGTGCCGCCGTCGCAGCGGCCGGCGCTGGTCGGCGAGCTGTTGCAGGACCCCGCGCGCCGGCCAGCCATTGTCTACGCGCCCACCAGGGCGCAGGCCACCAGCCTGGCCGCTGAATTGGAGGCGCACTTCCCATGCGCCGCCTACCATGCCGGGCTGGATGCGGACCGCCGCAAGCGAGTCCAGGAGCAGTTTCTGGCCGGCCGGATCGAAGTGATGGTGGCCACCATCGCGTTCGGCATGGGCATCGACAAGCCCGACGTGCGCACCGTGATCCACACCGCGCTGCCGGGGAGTCTGGAGGCATATTACCAGGAGATTGGCCGCGCCGGGCGCGACGGCGAGCCCAGCCGCACCATCCTCATGCACTCCTACGCCGACCGCCGCACCCACGATTATTTCTTCGAGCGCGACTACCCGGATGTGACCGTGCTGGACAGCATCTTCGCGCGGCTGGGCGCGGAGCCGCAAGAGAAGGCGGCGCTGCAGCGGCAGTCGCGTATGGGCGAGGATGCTTTCGATAAGGCTCTGGAGAAGCTGTGGATCCACGGCGGCGCGGTAGTGGATTTTGCGGAAAACGTCACCCGCGGGCAGGACCATTGGCGCGAAACCTATGTCGCTCAGGGAAAACAGAAACAGCAGCAGTTGGACCTGATGCTGCGCTTCGCCGAGAGCAACGAGTGCCGCATGGCCGCGCTGGTGCGCCATTTCGGCGACTTCGCGGGCGCCCGCCAGCCCTGCGGCATTTGCGATTTCTGCGCACCTTCCGAATGCGCCGGGCAACAGTTCCGCGCCGCCACCGCGGACGAACGCGCCACCGCGCTGGCGGTGATGGCGGCGCTCCGCAGGGGCGGGAAATCCACCGGCCGGCTGCACACCGAACTCCATCCGGATGGCGGCGTCACCCGCGACGCGTTTGAGGAACTGCTCGGCGCCATGGCGCGCGCCGGCCTGGTGCGTCTCACCGGCGAGGTCTTCGAAAAAGACGGCAAGAGCATCCCGTACCGCAAGGCCAGCCTGCTCGACGATCGCGAGAGTTTCGAAATCCTCATGAAATTGGACGTGGAGCCGGTGTCGAAAGGCCGCAAACGCAAGAAGAAAGCCACGGCTTCCGGCAAGCGCAAGCGGGCCGGGAAGATGCCGGCCGCGGCCGCCGCTCCCCACGCCGCCGCTCCCCATACGGGCGCTCCCCATACGGGCGTCGAAACGGCGCTTCGAAACTGGCGGCTGGCCGAAGCCAAGCGCCACGGCGTTCCGGCGTTCCGCATCTTCAGCGATCGGGCGTTGCAAGCCATGGCGACCACTCGCCCGGGCACGGCTGCCGAGTTGCTTGCCATTCCCGGCATCGGGATCAGCACCGTGGAGAAGTACGGTGCGCAGCTCTATCGGTTATTGCATGAGGGCAGGGGGTGATGAGGTCGCCCCGCAATTTCGGGCGGTTCTCGGTGGGGCAGGCGGTGCTCGCCTGCCCTCTATCCTGTTTCTGTCGCGAAACTCACTTCGGGTGGCAAGGAACGCTTGCTGACGGGGTGCCCTCTGGGCCGGGCTCGGAAAACGCCGCGACGATTCCACGGGACTTGTTACCGAGCCGCGACCGCCAGGGAGCGGTGCTGCTCCTCCGCATGGCAGTTTCGCGACAGAAGCCAGCTCGGTGGGGCAGGCGAGCACCGCCTGCCCCACTCCGGGCTTTCCAAAAATTCCATGAGATCAGGAGTCTCCACACGTCTACGGAGGAATGTACGCGCCAACTCTACTGCGGAAGCGGCTGCTGCAGCACGGTTCGAACCGCGGGCGGCAACTTGTCGGAGTTCGCCAGCAGGAGACTCACCTGCCACATTTGCTCGGGAGTCAACGAACCGTTGAACCCGGGCATTCCCGTGAGCCGGATGCCGTTGGCGACCTTCCAGTAAGTCTCGCCTGCCGGATCGTCGGAGACGCCTTTGCCCGTAAAAAGGTCGGGCGGTTTTGGGAACTCGCCCCTGGCGATGGTCGTCGTCTCCTGGCCCGGCAAGCCGTGGCAGACAGCGCAGTTGACCCGGTAGATGCGTGCCCCCGCTGTGAAGGCTTCATCCGACAACGGAATCGGCGACGATGCCGGCGCCTCTTTGCGGACCCGCGCATTCAGCGCCATTTGCGCGATCAGTTTCTCGAACGGCAGAGGCGCGGAAGCAGTCGCAACCGGGGCCTTCCCCAGTGCGAGGTAGCTGAACGCTCCGCCTACGATCAAAACGATCGCGGCCACGAACCCGAAAACGAATTGCTTCATGTTGTTTCCCCCATCCGAGCCCTTCAACTTGAGACAATAGGTAAGATCTTGCTGACTGCACTCCGCAAACGCATTATACGGCAACCCGGTGCGAACTTTCTTCTGGCGATCGCCTTGATCGCGCCGGGCAATCTGCCTGCCCAGCCGCCCCCCAAGCCCCCACTGGGATTGCCGCCGGTGCTCTGGCCGGCCGATAACCCATACTCGGCCGCCCGCGTCGAACTGGGACGCTATCTGTTCTTCGATCCCCGTCTTTCGGCCGATGGAAGCGTCTCCTGCGCCACTTGCCATCCTCCCGATCACGCGTTTGCGGGCGGCGAACCTCCTCCGTTCGGCGTCACGGGCAAGCCGCTCCGGCGGCGCGCGCCCACTTTGATTAATCGAGCCTACGGGCGAAGCCAGTTCTACGATGGACGCGCGGCCATGCTGGAAGACCAAGTCCTGGGTCCGGTCACCAACGTCGACGAGATGGGCGCCACGCCACAAGCGGCGGCCGAAGCCATATCGAAGGTCGCGGGCTATGGTTCGCTGTTCGAGCGGGCATTCGGCGATGCCAAGGTCACTTTCGAGCGGATCACGAAAGCCATCGCGTCCTTCGAGCGGACGATTCTCTCCGGCAACTCGCCGTACGACCGTTCCCTGAATGGGGACAAACAAGCGCTGAGTCCCGCGGCAAAACGGGGCCAGCAGATCTTCGAGCGCACCGGCGAATGTACCGAATGTCACAACGGCGACAACTTCACTAATGAGAAATTCGCCAGTCTGGGCGTCGATCCGAAAGTCCAGGCGCCCGACTTGGGGCTATTCGAAATCACCCGGAAGCGGCGCGACGAAGGGAAGTTCAAGGTGCCCACGCTTCGCGAGGTAGCCCATACCGGTCCGTACATGCACGACCGCCGGTTTGCGACCCTGGATGAGGTGCTGGAGTTCTATCGCAAGGGCGGACAGCCGGGTCCGCAACTCGATTCGCGCATCGCGCCCTTCTTTCTGGATGCGCCGGCAAAGGCGGACTTGCTGGCCTTCCTCGAGTCGCTCAGCGGCGAGGGCTGGCAACAGATCCAAGCGCCGCCACGGCTGCCCTGACTATCTTGACCCCAGCTTGAGACGCCGGCCGATAATCATCTTGATCAGGAAATGATCGGTGCTGCCGGTCAGGCCGAAGCCCGGAGCGAAGTTGAATTCCCAGTTAGGTCCGAGATTCAGGTCGAGCGCGGGGAAAATCGCCTGGATCTGCTGGTGCAAGGGATCGAAGCCGGTGAGCGAGCCCAGGTCGCCGTAATACTCGATGCCCATGGTGACTTTCTTGGTGACGTCGTAGCTCGCCTTGAAATTGGGCGCGAACGTGACCCCCTGGTGCACGCTCAACCCGTGAAAGGAACGTTCCAGGGCGGGATTGAATCCCAGGTACCACTTATCTATTTGCTTATCGACAATGGGCCGGATTTCCCACGTCCAGGTATCCGGCGAGTAAGAGCGGCGTTGGTAGCCGATCTCCGTCGACAGACTTACGCTCACCGGCCAGTGCCAGTCCTCCGGAATGCGGACGCGCGGGCGAATATGGTCTCCCACCCATTGGTAGCCTTCACTCGCCCGATAACTTGTAAATACATAGAACCCGATTTCAAACCAGCTCGTGAAGCCTTGCGTGATCTCGAGAGTTTCGTGCAGGGCGTGCTCGTCGGGACGGACTCCATCCACGGCGGTCTTCGATCCTTCGAAGGTGAAGTTCGAATGCAACTCCACCATGGTGCGGGAGGGAGGGACAAGCTCGCTCCCGTACACCTGTACTTCATAATTGCCTTGCGCCAGCAGAGCGCCACAGCCACCGGCCAACACCAGTAGCGTTCGGAGAATGGTCAAGCGAACACCTCGTTCCTGTTTTTTTGGCGAAAGAGAAAGTGTACCAGTGTTTTTGACGCTGCCGCAGGCCGCTCGTCTCCGATCGACGGCTCCCTCGCGGGGCGCCCTCTGTGCCCGGCTCTGTAAACACTTACAAAAACTGAAGCGCCATTCCGAGCCGCGACCGCCAGGGAGCGGTTCCTAGCTGGTTTCTGTCGCGAAACTGCCTTCAACCTAAAAGCGGCGGTTGACTGCCGGCGTTGCCGGCAAGTCCGAGACCCGTATGGGTCTCCAACTGCCGCGCAGTTCACCCGTTGGGTGACAACTGCTGTTTCTGCAAGCACTTGGGGCTAAAGAGGAAGCTTGTGTGGCGGCCTGTCAACCGCCGTTTTTAGGTTCAAATGGCAAGGACCGCTTGCTGGCGCGCGCGGCTCGGAAAACGCCGCGATGATTCCACGGAACCTGTTACCGAGCCGCGACCGCCAGGGAGCGGTTTTGCCGTTACGAGCCGGAGTTTCGCGACAGAAATTAGCTAAGCTTTGGCTTGCCCAAGCCTGTCATTATAGGAAGTCATGATCGAAACAGGACTGCACGACAAAGTGGTAATCGTCACCGGCGCCGCGGCCGGTATCGGCAACGCCACCGCGCGTCGCTTCGCGCAGGAAGGCTGCCGGGTAGCTTCGTGGGACGTTCGCGACAGTGAGCCCACTCCCGGCGGCCTCTTCCGCAAGGTCGACGTCACCGATGCCGCGTCGGTAGAGGCCGCAGTGGAAGAAGTGATGGCCCAATGGGGCGCGGTACATGTGCTGGTCAATAACGCCGGCATCATTCGCGACGGCCAACTGGTCAAGTTCAAGGAAGGCGCGCTCACCGGCACGATGAGCGACGAGCAGTTCGATTCCGTCATCGGCGTGAACCTGAAGGGCGTCTTCGTGTGCACCCGCGCCGTGGCCCCGCGGATGATCGAGAGCGGCGGCGGCGTGATCCTGAACGCCTCCAGCGTGGTGGGTCTCCACGGCAATTTCGGCCAGACCAACTATGTGGCCAGCAAAGCCGGCGTGATCGGCATGACGCGCGTGTGGGCTCGCGAGTTGGGCAAGTTCCACATCCGCGTCAATGCCGTGGCGCCCGGCTTCATCGCCACCGACATGACCAAAGGGATGCCCGAAAAGGTCCTGCAGACCATGATCGGCCATACACCCGTCGGCCGCCTGGGCCAGCCCGAAGACATCGCCAACGCCTACCTCTGGCTGGCCTCCGACGCCGCGTCGTTCGTGAGCGGCGCGGTCCTCAGCGTGGATGGCGGCGTAGTCACCGGAACGTAAGCTCCATGCGGCGGGTGGACCCGATGGTCTTCTTCGCAGTTTCTGGAAACCCGTCCGCCCACTACAAACTGCCCAAGAGGTACTATTTTATACAGGCGTTGCCGCGGACCCTTACGGCAAAGTCATCAAGCCCCAATTAGTGAAGTGTGGCGCCAATCCCACGGAGAACTCTTATGAAGCCAATCTATATCGCCGCCTATCATCAATCCAAGTTCGGCAAACTTATGGGCATGACTGTGCCTCAGATCGTCGACGCCGCCATTCAAAGCGCATGCCGCCAGGTGGATGCGCCGGCTTCGGCACTGGATGTCGGCTCCATCGGCGCGGCCTGCAACTTCTCGCTCAATCGGCAGGGACTGCTGGCCGGTTTGATGGCCATGACTCCGGGGCTCGAAGGGAAACCCATGGAGGCGGTGGAAAATGCCTGCGCCACGGGTGGCCAGGCGGTACTGTCCGTGATTCAGAAGCTGCAACTCGGCATGGGCCACACCGGCATCGCCGTGGGCTACGAGAAAATGCGCGACGACGCCGGCAAGATGGATGGCAAGCTCATCGGCGAAGTGCTCGGCTATTTCTCCTATCCCGCCGAGCGCGAAGGCAAGGTCTTCGTCTTCCCGCATATTTTTGCCGAAGTGATGCAGGACTACATGGCCGCCCACGACGTATCGGAGGCCGACCTCGCGGCTATCGCCGTCCAGGAATACGCCAATGCCAAATACAATCCCTGCGCGCAGATGAGCAAGGTGCAGATCACGCTCGACCAGGCGCTCAAGATCGAGGGCTTGAACCGCTACGTGGTGGATGGCCTGCCGCTGAAAACCTACGACTGCTCGCAAATCACCGATGGCTACGCCTCCCTGATCCTGGCCACGAAGGAGGGATTGGCGAAGCTGGGCGTGCCGAAATCGGATTGCGTCGAAATCGCCGGGTGGGGGCAGGCCACCGACCCGATCCGCAAAGCCGGCCGCGACGTGCTCCATCCGTTGGGCGCTTACCGCGCCATGTACGGCGCTTACAAGATGGCCCGCGCCAGGCCCGCGGACGTCAATGTGGCCGAGGTCCACGATTGCTTCACTGTCATGGGCGCAATCGGCACGGAAGTGATCGGCAAAGCGGAGACCGGCCGCGGCGCTCAATATTGGGTGGACGGCAGGGCCCGGCCCGATGGAGAATGCGGGATCAACACATCCGGCGGATTGATCGCCAAAGGCCACCCCATCGGCGCCACGGGCATCGCCATGATCGGCTGGGCATCCCTGCAGTTACAGGGCAAAGCGCCCGCGGAATTGCAGGTTGAGGATCCGAAGCTGGCCGCCACGTTCAACATCGGCGGCCCCATTTGCGCCAGCGTTTGCACGGTGCTGCGCCACGTATGAATGGGCTATTTCGGGGACAGGCTACATAACCTCGAAACTCCGGTCCGCTCGCCGATTTGAATTTCGAGGTTATGTAGCCTGTCCCCGAAATGCTCTAATTAGTTTCTGTCGCGAAACTCCCGTCAAGTGGCAAGGACCGCTTGCTTGCGCGCGCGGCTCGGAAACGCCGCGATGATTCCACGGGACTTGTTACCGAGCCGCGACCGCCAGGGAGCGGTTTTGCCGTTACGAGTCGGAGTTTCGCGCCAGAAACTAATTCGGACACGGCCGATTGAGCAACGCGGCCATAATCTTGTTGACTACGTCCTCGCGCACATGGACGTCCCGTGCGTCCAGCGGCGATACTTGGATGTGTACCAACTCGTGTACGATGGTGCATTCCATATCCAGCCGCAGGTCCGTGCCTTTCAGGTTGTAATCCCGCGGATCGAGAACCTGAATTGTCGCCGTCTTCGCGTGAATATCCCAGTGGGACGATCCCCAGGCGTTGGGGTTAATCTCCCGTTGGCGAACTACCTGCAAAGTCATGGTCCAATCGTCCAGTCCCAGGCGTTTCTGCCAGGACTTCATCTGGTCCATCAGACGTATTTCCAGGGGGTTCATTGCGGAACAACCGAAGGAAAAGAGAAGAAGGGCCCACACTACTCGCATACTCCCCCGATTGTACTATATATCACTACTAGACTGCGGCCCCCCCCTCGCCTACGGGTGCGTAACCGATCTGGGGGAAGCACGTCTCTGAACGACCGCTCCCTCGCGGTCGCGGCTCTGTAAACACTTACGAACATTGAGACGCCATTCTGAGCCGCGCGCGCCAGCAAGCGGTTCTTAACCAAAATCCCGAGACTGTTTAAGCACCCCCTCGCCTACGGAATGTTGGCGCTTACCGGCGCGGAGCCGCCCACCGAATTGATCAGCGTTACCGTCACCGAAGCGATTGTCGAAGTGTTCCCGGCCACCGTAAACGGCACTATCAGCGAGAACTGCGAACCGGTCGCCAGCGATGCGGCATTCCCATACCACGCGGCGAACAGACTGCTGACATCGATAGCGACGTCCGTGGTCTGCAGCGTGGCGCCCGCCGCGGGAGTGAAGTGGAACGCCGCCGTCTTCATGTCGAGCGTGGTCGACGTGCCCACTATGGCGATCTGCAGCCCCGTCGCAGTGGTGGCCACCGCGACGCTGCGGATTACCGGCGCCGCCCCGGCGATCTTCGTCGATGCCGTTGGCGGCGCCGCCGGCGTAATGTCCACCCCCGCCGCACTCAGTGTCAGCGAAAGTTGGATGGCGCCCGGCAGCGTGCCCGTCTGGAAGGCCAGCGTGGATTCGGTGGCGTTGGCCGGGATGGTGATCTGCGTGGTGCGCGACCCGTTGGAGAACATCAGGTCCGTGGCATTGCCGGGGTTCGGAGTGATGGAAAGCGTGGCCGTCACCACGATCGGCAACGGATAGCCGGTGGCCAGATTGATGGATACCACCGGCTGATCGCCAGGGTTCGAGATCGCCGGCAGACCGCTCAGCGTGACGGCCGGAACCGGCGGCGGTCCCGCGATGTTCACACTGAAGCGCTGTTGTGCCGTGCCCCCCGCGCTGTCGGTGGCCTGCACCGTGAAGGCGAAGCTGCCCGCCGCCGTGGGAGTACCGGAGACGGTTCCCGCAACGCTGTCGAGCGAAAGCCCGGCCGGCAGCGCTCCGGACGCCACGGACCACGCAATCGGGGGCTTACCGCCGGCCGATTGGATGGTCTGGCTGTACGCCGTTCCAACCGCGCCGGCCGGCAGCGCGGCGGTCACGATGGTCAACGGCTGCGGATTTACCACCAGGGTGAAAGCGGCCTGGGCCGTCGCCCCGGTCGTGTCCGCCACTTGAGCCGTGAAGGTATAGCTCCCCGCCGTGGTTGGTGTTCCCGTCAACAGGCCGGCGGCGGCAACCAGTTGGAGCCCCGGCGGCAGCGTTCCCGTGGTCACCGACCAGGTCAAGGGCGGCATGGCATTGGCGGCCTGCAGGCCCAAGGTGTACGCGGTACCTACCGTGCCCGGGGGCATGGAGGCGGTGACGATGCCGATGGCGTTGCTCTGCACCGTGAGTTGATAGGTTTGCGAAGCCACGCCGAAGTTCGAGTCGGCTACCGAAATCGTGAACTGGTAGGATCCGGGCGTGACGGGTGTGCCGCCGATAGTGCCGCCGGTTGGGTCGATAGTGAACCCGGTGGGCAGGCCCCCCGCGCTCAGCGACCAGGTGTACGGCCCCGTGCCTCCGCTCACGTTCAATGCGAACGTATAGGGCACGTTCGCCGTG
>Ga0302319_10024450_pt1 | contig 10740 bp, 8 predicted proteins | sample Bog_T0_2_FD_203319 | JGI IMG/M metagenome (GOLD analysis project Ga0302319, IMG submission 203319) | Peat permafrost microbial communities from Stordalen Mire near Abisko, Sweden - Bog_T0_2 | ecosystem: Environmental > Terrestrial > Soil > Wetlands > Peat | place: Sweden: Abisko, Stordalen Mire... | reverse complement strand
ACGAGGTCATGAAGACGCTCGTGGACCGCTGGATCGAGATGGCCACCGAACTATCCAACCTCCGCATGGCCAACAAGCACACCTGATTCCAGCAGAGAACTTGGCACTGTCCAGTTCATCTCTTCCGTCACCATTCTCGACCGCGATTGCGGTTCAGGGTAATGCTCTGGACACACTGGATCACTCTGGGTCCGGCGTGTCGAAGTACTCGCACTTGCTCGATGGCTTCGAATTGGGGTCCAGCGACTCAACAAAGTCTTCATACCAGCACGCGATTACTTCACCTGCTGCCAAGAGTCCTAGGAAACCTGGGGACATGATACCCATTCACAGCAATTTTAGCTGCTCGGCGCCGTCGGCCTCGATTGCCGGTTTGCGGCCTGGAGCGCGACGCGAGATTCTCCGGCCCAGCAAACTCTCCAGGCCAGTGACGAACTCGGGCGTGCCCAGCGGGTGATGCTCGCGCTGAACAATTACGACCGTTATAGCGAGATATACAAACCCCTGATGTACCGGGAGTTCCCCCGGCTTTGCCGGGGGTATTGACCAGCGAGCCCTTATCATTTCCTTGAACACACCGGAACCCCGCCTGTCAATGGCGATGAATCGTGGAGTTATTATCTCGGTGCTATCAATCTTACGGATTCTAAAGTGTTAAATTCAGGTAGGATAAATGCCGACGTGTTGTGCCTCATATTATCAGCGGGAATTGCCGCCTGCCACCAGCCGGAGACAATGGCTCAGCCAGCCTCCCAATCTGTGCAGGCGGAGAGCCAAACAGCTAAGCCGTGCGGTCATGACATCAAGATCATCGGTGAGGGACCAGTTGCGCGGCCCGACACCCCTCCTTGCGAGGAGCCACAGGAAACATCCGAAGAGAGGACCGAGTCCAATCAAGCGCCAAGGCATTTCGTTTGGAGAAATGATCTAGTAGATGTACCGGCACCCACCAGGCCGCTGCGCCTTGCGGAGGCAAACGATGTTGATCTTGTCATTAAGGCGCCGGGGTTGAACAGTGTTCGTGTCCTCCAGAATCGGAAACCGGCAGGCAATGTAGGCTATAACGAGGGTCTCGGCATGGCGACGCTGCCTGTTTTGCACCACCCTGATGGCAGCACCTATATTCGCTTCGTTCCCATGGGATTGGGCCAAATCGAACTGACCATTGACGGCAAATTTGTGGATGACGCATTTTTCCGAAAGATTGTGACGATTGAGGTCGAGGCTTCCGAGCGCAGGCCCGCGCGGCTGACGGTTGGTCCTCCGTCGTTTGATCCGAGCAAGATGTTTCTGTTTATCCATGGGCATCCGACTCCACAACGGCTGACAATATTTGCGGTCTACGATGATGTAAAGGAACCAATCCGAATTGATGCTTCCGACGGGAGATTCAATATCAGGACGAATGATGAGAACCCGCCTTTCGAGATCGATCCTTCCACGGGCATCTTCAAACCGCTTCATACCGGACATGCACTTTTGGAAACCAGTTTCGGCGGAGCCAGCGTCCTTACCTGCGTGGCCGTCGAAGAAAGTGGCAATGCCATAGATAGTGGTCGCTACGATCATTCACACTGCGAAGAGCTCTATAAACCTGGAGAAGAGGTGGTGAAGCCGAAGCCTTTCGTCCAAGAAGTGCCGCACTAATTTGTGGTTGCCGTTTGGAAAATCCGGGGACGAAGGGGCTTGGTTTTAGAACGACCGCAGCCGCTCCATAGGCAGACGATAGAGAGTTGTCCGTGTTCGGCCCCAAGTAGTTCGCATACGTGACGGTTGGGTTGGAAACCTGGGGACATGATACCCATTCACAGCAATTTTAGCTGCTCGGCGCCGTCGGCCTCGATTGCCGGTTTGCGGCCTGGAGCGCGACGCGAGATTCTCCGGCCCAGCAAACTCTCCAGGCCAGTGACGAACTCGGGCGTGCCCAGCGGGCGGCCGGTACCTTCGGCGCGGCGCAGTTCGCTGAAGTCGTCCTCCAGGTTCATTTGCAGCAGCTCTTTGAGGTGCGGAATCCGATCCAGCACGGGCCGCACCGTGACGAGTCCATCGTCCACCCCGGACAGGTGCGCCCGAACGCTGGACCAGCTCCATTCCTCAGGCCGGCTGACCAGCCGGGCGCGCACCGGGTTCAGGCTCACATAACGAACCGCGCGGATAAGGTGAGTATCGTCCAGCACGACCGACGCAAAGCGGCTCTGGAACAGATGCCCGGTCCAGCGTCCGCGGGCGTTGATGAAGTTGGTGTAGCGCCGATGGGCTTCCCCGACTGCGCGCCCAAGGTCGTCGGCATGTGTGGGCTTCAGGATAAGGTGGACGTGATTCGGCATCAGGCAATAGGCCCAAACCGCCACCCCCGCCTTCAACGTCTGTTCGGCCAGCAAATCGAGGTAGATTTCATGGTCGCCGTCCTCGAAGAAGATGGCCTCGCGCCGGTTGCCACGTTGCGTGACATGGTGCGGAAGCCCCGGAACCACGACCCGTGCAAGACGCGCCATGTTAAGAACACTAGCATGCAGTTGGCATAGCAGCTTTGTAGAACCAATTCCAGCCCAGGTACCCCGGAATCAGCGGACTTCGAATTCGATCGTTTCGTTAGAGAACATGGTCGGGGGTGAGCGCTTGCGGGGGTGGGCGCTTCTGGGCAGCCGCGACTGGAGCGTATCGCGCGCCGGGCTCCCGCCAAACCAACGCGGCTTCATGCGCTTCGAGTTTCAATACTTTCTGCCGTGCTCCTTGATCTTTTGCCCTTATCAGGCCGATATTAAACATCATGATTCTGCGCCAAATCCCGGTGCGTTTCTGCGCTGCGCTTGCCCTGCTGGCGGTTTGCGCCGCGCCCCAGGCCCAGCGTTTCAGTTTTCAGCGCTATGGAGAAACGCAGGGGCTGACCAACCTGGTCATTACCGATCTGCTTCAGGACCGCCAGGGATACATTTGGGCCGCGACCTTCAATGGATTGTTCCGCTATGACGGCACTTCCTTCGAGCGCTTCGGCGAGAAGGAGGGAATGATCACATCTGAATCCATTCACCTCGTGGAAACCCCGGCCGGCAATTTGTGGGCCGTCACGGAGCATGCGCTTTTCCTCCTCGAAGGAAAGCACTTCCACGAGTTCGCTTTGCCCGTTCGTATGGGTGGGCCGCAGACGGCCGCCTGGCTTCAGAAATCCTCAGCCTTCCTTCTCGCCACCGATAAGGGGCTCGCCCGGCTGTCTTTCCACGACGGCAGGCTCGACCCTCCGGTCTTCGAATCCCCGGGCCAAAACGCTCCGGCTTCTGCCGTCTATGCCGCTCCCGATGGCAGTGTCTGGTCGAGCAGTCCGGACGGGGTGTGCGCAAACCATTCAGGGAAAAAGAGTTGCTTCGGAGACCGCGAAGGGGTTCCGAGAGACAATTGGACTGCGATTCGCATGGACCGAAGCGGCGATCTCTGGATCCGCAGCGAGAAGAGGCTTCGGGTGCTTCGCAGGGGCGCGGCCGGCTTCGAGGATGGAGGAAGCGATCTGCCGCCCGCCGAAGGAGCCGGAGTGCTGAGCCTGGACCGCAATGGCAACCTTTTCGTGCCCACGCAGCGCGGGTTGGCTCGCATGATCAATGGCCATTGGAAGCTGGTGACCATGCGCGAGGGCCTCACCAGCGGCAGCACCCAGGTGGCGCTCGAAGACCAGGAAGGATCGCTTTGGATTGGGCATCTCGGCGCCGGCCTCGAGCGATGGCGCGGCTACGATTCCTGGGAAGGCTGGACCGATCTCGAGGGCCTCAGCGATAGCAGCATTCTCGCCATCAAACTCGCCCCGAGCGGAGATTTGTTCCTGGGAACTGATCGCGGACTGCTTGAGTTTCGCCCCGGACAAGGCACGGTGCGCACCTGGCTTGAGGCCGATGGCCTCGCTGGCGACCACGTGTATGCCCTGGCGTATGATCGGGCCGGAAATCTGTGGGTGGGAAGCTCGCCCGGCGGGCTAAGCTGCCTCGACCTGCAATCCGGCCACATGCATGGGGTTTACCCTCGCCAGGGGCAGCCGGCCGTCGCCATCTCCAGCCTCGCAGTGGACGCCCAAGGCTCAATGTGGGCGGGTTCTGATCGTGGATTACTCAGGTTTCGAGGATCCCTCCGCTCCGGATTTCGATTGAGCGATCCGGCCGGCGCTCCCGCGGACGGAACATCCGGGCTGCTCGTCGATGGCGCCGGGCAGGTCTGGGCGGCAAGCGGAGGCAAACTGCATGCGCGGGTTGGCGAAGAGTGGATCGTCATTGGACCGGCGCAGGGGCTGACCGGCGTGGTTTTGTTCGTCGCCGGGTCGGAGGACGGCTCCATTCTCGCTCTCAACGCCGATGCGGAATCGTTTCGCGTGACCGGAGGGCAGCAGAGTTGGAGCGCCACCCGTTTGCCGTCCCTTCCTGCGCCGGGGCGTCTGGTCCCTTACTTCGTGGGGTTGGACAGTCGAAATGCCGTCTGGGTGGGCACCGACCGCGGAGTCTTTGTACTCGAGACCGGGAGCGCCGGTTGGGTTTGGCACGATGAAGACGACGGCTTGGTCTGGAACGACACCAACATCGGCGGGTTCCAGAGAGGCGCGGGGAAAGACGTTTGGATCGGCACCAGCCGGGGCCTGGCGCACTACACGCCTGCCGGCGCGGGCCGCTCCATTGCGCCCTTGCGCACCCTCATCTCCGCGGTCCAGATCAACGGCCAGGCACGCGACCCATCCGGCGCTCTCACGTGGAGATATCCCGTCACCAGCGTACAAATCAGGATGACCGCCCTGTCCTTCCTGAACGAAAGCCGAACCCGGTTTCTTTACCGCCGTCGCGGAATCGACAAGGTCTGGCTCAAGACCGACTCGCACGTAATCATGTACTCGGACCTGCAACCGGGGACGTATACCTTCGACGTGCTCGCCGAATCCACCGACGGCGTGGTCGGAGTCGAACCGGCCAGCATCACCTTGACAGTGCTGCCTCCCTGGTACCTGACACGGCTGTTCCTCGCCTTGAGCGCGGCAGCCATCATTCTGCTTGCCGTGGTTGGCTATCGCTGGCGCGTTCGAAACTTCAGACTCCGGCAACGGGAGCTGGAATCCGCGGTGGCCGAACGCACCGTCGAGCTGGAGACAGAACGCACCCTCGAGCGGGACCAGCATCGCGTATTGGAGATGATCGCTTCCGGCCTGCCCTTGAAGCAGGTCTTTGCAGGCATCCAGGATCTGGTCCGGTCGCTGGATAGGGGGTTGGAATGCTCGATTCATCCCGGAACAGCCCCCATCGAGGACCCCCCGCCCGGGCACGCCCGCCACTATATTCGGGGCAGTTCGTCCGAGCCTGTCGGGTGGATCGATATCGAGCCGGTAGGATGCGATGTTGCGGAGAGTCAAAGCGAGCGGACCCTGGCCATCGCCATTCGCCTGGCCTCCGTCGCCATCGAGAGCGCCAGCGCCAAGGAGGAGCTCGACTTTCAAGCCAATCACGATTCCCTCACGGGTTTGTCCAACCGGCTCCATTTTCAGGGCAGCCTCCACCGGGCTTTGGCCGACGCCGGAAAAACAGGCGGGGGATTTGCGCTGTTGTATATCGACCTGGACCGATTCAAGCAAATCAATGACCTCGGCGGGCACCGCATCGGGGATCTTTTCCTCAAGGAACTCGCCAATCGCTTTCGCTCATGCATCCGCAGAGGAGATCTGCTGGCGCGCCTGGGAGGCGATGAATTTGCGGCCATTCTACCTGGCGCGAATTCCGCCGCCGCAGAACGGATCGTCAGCGCCATTCACATCGCGCTGGAAAAGATGCTGGTCATTGAAGACTTCCAATTCCTGCCCAGCGCCAGCATCGGATTCAGTCTCTATCCGGAGAGCGGTACCGACGCCGAATCCCTTCTCCGGCAGGCAGACGAAGCCATGTATATAGCCAAGCTCGCTCGAAGAATGAACCAGCCCGAACCCGTCCCCGAACCCGAAGAGGCATAGCGAAGCCCTGCCGGATCGTTGCGGCTCGAACCCGCATCGAACGCGATCGAGAGCTTCCGGCTTTGGACAGGATTCCCATTGGCTAGTGCCTGAATCGGCCGCTTTCCGGCTCTCGCCCCGGCACAGATCCCACCGCGGCGGTGTATCCTCACCCTTGGAATGAAACGCGTCCTCACAGCCATCGTTCTGATTCCGCTGGTTCTGGTCCTGGTGTTTCTGGGACCACGCTGGCTCATTATCGTGGCCACGGCCGTGCTGGCCGGGCTCGCCGCGTGGGAGTACCTGGGCCTTGCCGAGCGGGGAGCAGCGCGTCCCCCGCGGATTGCCGTCGTGGTGGCCATCATCGTCCTGTTTATCGGCAACTCCGAGTACCCCGACCTGACCGCGGCTGTCTTTGGCGCGCTGTGCCTGGGGCTGCTGCTCTACTGCACTTTCGGCTCACCAGCCGATAGGGTCATGCCGGATGCGGCCGTCTCCGTCTTTTGCCTCATGTATGTCGGGCTCACCCTGCTTACCCTCCCGGCGTTGCGCGAAGAGCCCAACGGGCCCTCGCTTCTGATCTTCCTGTTTTTTGTGGTGTGGGCCGGAGACATTGCCGCGCTGTACATTGGCAGCGCCTGGGGACGGCACAAACTGGCGCCCCGCCTGAGCCCCAACAAGTCCTGGGAGGGCGCCGTTGGCTCGGTGGCCGGAAGCCTGCTGGCGGCGGGCGGCCTGCTCGCTCTGGCCGACTGGTTTACCCAGTGGAACTCGGCCAAGCTCTCCTACCCGGACGAGATCTGGTACTGGCTGCTGCTGGCCGTGATCGTGAACATTGCGGCGCAGGTGGGCGATCTGGCTGAATCGGCTCTGAAACGCTCCGTCGGCGCAAAGGATTCGGGGACAATTCTGCCCGGCCATGGCGGCGTTCTCGACCGCATCGACTCCCTGCTGCTGGCCGCCCCGGTGCTGTGGTACGCCCAGCTGATTCACGGGCGGCTCTGAGAAGCAGGGACTGAGGGACTAGGGACCAAAGGACGAGCGAAGGCGAGATTGGCGCATAATTGATGGAGGGGTGATTCATGCCGCAAACATCGATCGTTGTCCAACTGGATCCGGCGGTCGAGGCCCGGCTGGCGGCCTTGGCGGAGGACCGCCAGCAGCCCGTCTCCGAGGTGGCGGCTGAGGTCATCTCCTCGTTCTTTGCGGTCGATAGCTGGGAACACCAGCACATTCGCGCCAGTCTGGCTGAGCTCGAAGCCGGCGAGGGCGTCTCAAATGAACGCGTGACGGAGTGGCTCGATAGCTGGGGCACGGAGAACGAGTTGCCCGCGCCAAATGAAGATCCGCTGGTCTCCTACGGCCGTCTCGGACCTTGAATCCATTCGCGACTACATCGCCAGGGACAACCCCTCAGCCGCGCGCAAGGTGGCCAATCGAATCTAGGAATCCATAAACCGTCTCGTCAACTTCCCCCTGTCCGGCAGAGCGGGACGAGTGCCAGGAACGCGCGAGCTGGTGATCCCGGGAACTTCGTACATTGCCGCTTACACAACTCAGCGGGATGAGGTCCAGATTGCCGCCGTGCTTCACGGAAAACAGCGCTGGCCGGAGTCCTTCTAGAATCTAAGCTTTGAGACAGGTGCGAGCGCCCTATGGGCATTGGCTTCAGTGGGAAAGGCCTCGCTTGGTCAGGCGTACACTGGAGAGGATCCGACAAGTACGCTCATTCTCCTGACACCCATGAAACGACTCGCCATCCTCGGTTCCACCGGCTCCATTGGCCAGAGCACCCTCTCCATTGTCGAGCAGTTTCCTGAGCGCTACCGGGTGGCCACGCTGGCTGCCGGCCGCAATCTTGACGAGGCCTTCGCCCAAACCGTTCGCTGGCGTCCGAAGCTGGTGTCGTTGGCCACGGAAGAGCTGGCCGGCGCATTATCGGCCCGGCTGCGCGAAGCAGGCGTGACGGGCGTTGAGCTCGTACACGGCACCGAAGGCACGGTCGCCTGCGCCACTCATCCGGAAGCCGACTTCGTGGTTTCAGCCATCGTCGGTGTGGCCGGCCTGGAGGCCACCCACGCCGCCATCCTCGCAGGCAAGCCCATCGGCCTGGCCAACAAGGAGTGCATGGTCGCCGCCGGCGAGATTCTCACCGCTGCCGCGCGCGAGCGCAACGTCCCCATTCTGCCCATCGACAGCGAGCACAACGCCGTGCACCAGTGCCTCCGCGTGGGCGAGCACCGCGAAGTGAAAACCATTTGGCTCACCGCTTCCGGCGGACCGTTCCGTCAACTTCCCCTCGACCAGTTTTCCTCTATCACCCCCGAGCAGGCCCTCAGGCATCCCACCTGGGTCATGGGCCGCCGCATCACCGTCGACTCGGCTACCATGCTCAATAAGGGCCTGGAAGTCATCGAGGCCTGCCGCCTCTTCGACGTGCCCCCCAGCCAGGTGCGGGTCACAGTCCATCCCCAATCCACTGTCCACTCGCTGGTCGAGTACATCGACGGCTCCATCCTGGCGCAGATCTCCGTGACCGACATGCGCTTGCCCATCCTCTATGCGCTGGGGTGGCCGGAGCGTCCGGCCTCTACACTCACCTTCGACCTGGCCGCGCTGCGCCATCTCGACTTCGAGCAGCCCGACTTCGAGCGCTTTCCTTGCCTGCGCCTGGCTTTCGAGGCGGCGGAGAAGGGCGGAGCCCATTGCATCGCGCTCAATGCCGCCGACGAGGTTGCCGTGGAGGCGTTTCTCGCCCACCGCATCCCATTTATGGGAATCCCGCGTACAATTGAAAGAGTGCTCGCCGCCACCCCGGAGGCCCATCCCGCCACCATTGCGGAGGTGCTTGCCGCCGACCGGCAGGCGCGTCAAACGGCAAGCTCGCTGTTGATGTGAGGTCGCTGGCCCAGGTGCTGAGCTTGCTCGAAGGATAAATCGCTCGTCTATGCATGAATTTCTCGTTTCAACCGTCGCATTCATCGTCCTTGTTGGCGTGATGGTCGTGGTGCATGAGTTTGGCCATTTCGCTGTGGCCAAGCTGTGCGGCGTCCGCGTCGAGTCCTTCTCCGTGGGCTTTGGGCCGCGCCTCGTCGGCGTCAAGTACGGCGATACAGACTACAAGATCTGCCTGCTCCCGCTGGGCGGCTACGTGAAGATGACCGGCGAGACCCCGGACCAGATCTCCGGCTCAAGCCCCGGGACTCCCGTGGCCCTCCAAATGGCGGAGAAAATCTCCCGCCGGGATTCTTCAGGCGGCGATGAATTCCCGACCGACCTGGCCAACGATCCCGGCGCCTTTACCTCCCATCCGCGCTGGCAGCGCATGCTCATTGGCGTGGCTGGTCCCGTGGCTAACTTCATCCTGGCTTTCGTCCTCATGCTCTTTTACTACGGCTGGATCAACGAAGTGCCCAAGCACGAGGTGAAGACGACTACCGTCGAGTGGGTAGTCGACGGGTCGGCCGCGGCGCAGGCCGGCATCGAGCCGGGTGACGTAATCCAGCACTTCGACAACGTCGACAATCCCGACTGGGACCAGGTGAACCAGCGCGCGGCGCTCAACCAGGGCCAGGAAGTCGCGGTTACCGTGGAGCGCGGCGGCCAGGCCATCGCGCTTTCGCTGCACCAGCCCGGAGAGACGAAGGGCCACGACTTTGACCTCGCCGACATGGGCCTGATTCCGGAGTTTGTCCCCGGTCCCATCGGCGTGCAGCAGGTGCAGCCGGGAACCCCGGCCGCCGATGCCGGCCTGCGCGACGGCGATGCCATTCAGGCAGTGGATGGCCATCCTTTCCATACCGTGCAGTCGCTGCTGGCGTACATGCAGAGCGGCCAGGGCAAGCCGATTTCTCTCAGTGTTGTGCGCAATGGCCAATTGCAGCCGCCGATCGTTGCGCATCCGGCCAGGTTGGATAAAGGCTGGAAGCTGGGCTTTGTCCCCACGCCCATCCCTTTTGGCTCGAATCCGCTGCCCCTGAACGCGGCGGCCGCCAAGTCGGAACAGTTCTGCGCCGAGAACTCCTCGCTGATTGTCGAGGTGCTCGGACGACTCTTCACCCGCAAGGTCTCCTTCTCGCAACTTTCCGGACCCGTGGGGATCGCGCGCATGGCCGGCGACGCGGCCGAGTCCAAGGGCTGGCTGCCCAAGCTGGGCCTGGCCTCGGCCATCAGCCTCAACCTCGGAATCCTCAACCTGATGCCGTTTCCCATCCTCGATGGCGGCCTGATTCTGCTGCTGCTCATCGAGAGCGTCATTCGCCGCGATATCGGCGTGCAGGTCAAGGAGCGCATCTACCAGGCGGCATTTGTCGTGCTCATCGCCTTCTTCGCCTTCGTCATCTTCAACGACGTAACCAAGCTGCCGATCTTCTCGCACCTGAAACCGTAGAAGCAGTGGTTAGTGGTTAGTGGTCAGCACGGACGTGGGAATATGATTCAGTCCTTTCGCGATCTGCTGGTGTGGCAGCGGGCAATGCAACTGACGCTCGCGATATACAGGCTCACACAGAGTTTTCCGCGTGAGGAAGCTTATGGGCTTTGCGGCCAGCTCAGGCGTTCGGCAGTCTCCATTCCCAGCAACATTGCAGAAGGACAGGAAAGGCTGAGCACCGGCGAGTTCCGGCAATTCCTTGGAATCGCACGCGGCTCCAACTGCGAACTGCAGACGCAGCTTGAAATCGCTCGCGCACTTGGCTACGGCAACGCTAAGATCATTGAGGAGGCCGAGGGGCTTTCCATTGAAGTGGGAAAGATGATCAATGCAATTCTGCAATCCCTGAGCACATAACCCCGGA
>Ga0302319_10024449_pt1 | contig 10740 bp, 8 predicted proteins | sample Bog_T0_2_FD_203319 | JGI IMG/M metagenome (GOLD analysis project Ga0302319, IMG submission 203319) | Peat permafrost microbial communities from Stordalen Mire near Abisko, Sweden - Bog_T0_2 | ecosystem: Environmental > Terrestrial > Soil > Wetlands > Peat | place: Sweden: Abisko, Stordalen Mire... | reverse complement strand
GATGGCGCTCTCCCTGCTCGCCGTGTGGGCGCTCCTGCACCCGTACCGCGGCATCGCGCTCGACGCCCAGCTCTACGCAGTCCAGGCGCTGGCGCATCTGCATCCGGCACTGGCGGGCGACCTGTATCTGCAAAACGTCTCCCAGGACCGTTTCACGATTTTCTCGCCGCTGTATGCGGCGCTGATCGGCGTCTGGGGCCTGCGCAGCACGGCACTGGTCCTGACGGTTGTCTCGACCGCGTGTTTCTTCGCCGCGCTCTGGGGCGTGGCACGTCGACTCACCGGCCGCGACCTCGCCTTCGTGACGATCGCACTGTTCATCGTCACGGGCGGCGCCTACGGCTCGTATCGTGTCTTCAATTTTCTCGAGGACTACCTCACGGCACGCTCGGTGGCGGACGCCATGGTGGTGATTGCGCTTGCCTGCCACTACGGCGGTCGCAAGCGCCTGGCGCTTGCCGTGGCCGCCGCGGCGATGTTCGTCCATCCCCTCATGGCGCTGCCCGGACTGCTGCTGCTCATCTGCCTCTGGCTGCCCATGCGCTGGAATCTCTGCGCCGCGGCGTCCGGGCTGCTCGCCGTTCTCGGCATCGCGCTCCTCGCCCGATTCAGTCCCGCCGCCGCCCGCGTCTTCACCGTCATGGATCCGGAATGGCTCGCGGTCGTGCAGGAACGCTCGCAGTTCTTGTTTCTCAAGCTCTGGACCCTCAATGATTGGACCGTGAACGCGCGGCCTTTCCTCTCGCTCGCGCTCACCGCCGCGGTCGTGACCGAGCCGGCGCTGCGGCGCCTCGGCGGCGCCGCGCTGCTGGTCGGCGCCACGGGACTCGCAGTGGCCTACATCGGCGGTTCGATCGGTCCGGTCGCCATCTTCGTCCAGGGGCAGGCATGGCGCTGGGAATGGATCACGGCGCTGATCGCCGTTCTGCTGCTCGCCCCGACGCTCGCGCGGCTGTGGCGCGACGAGAAATGCGGGCCGCTGTGCGCCGTGCTGCTGGTCTGCGCCTGGACATTCGAGGTGGCCCAGATTTTTCTTTGCACGCTCCTGCCGCTCGCTCTCTGGGCCGTGCGGCCGCACATCACCGGCCGCATCGCCGCGATGCTGCGCTGGGCTGCCATTGGTCTCGGCGCCGGCATCATCGCCTGGGTGCTGTCGACCGGGTGGCTGATGCTCTCCAAACCCATGGAGGAATCCGGCCGCGAGCCCCAGCTCATGCAGCGGATCACCCACGTGCTGGAGCTGCGCATCCCCGGCTTGATGCTGCTGTGGGCGGCCTGGTGGCTGCTGAAATTCACCCGCGAACCCTGGTTGCCGGCGGCGGCGGCGGCGGCACTCCTTGCCTCGCTGGCGGTCATCCTGCCGGTGTCGTTCCGGCAGATCACGCGCGTGGGATCGGCGTCCGAGCTCGATGAATTCGCCGACTGGCGCAGCCGCATACCGCCCGCGAGCAGCGTGTACGTCGCGCCTGCCGTCGATTCGGGCGCCTTCGTCTGGTTCACGCTCGAGCGGCCCAACTACCTCACGGTCAATTCGTCCGCGGGCGTCGTGTTCTCCCGCGCGACGGCGCTCGAGGTTCGCCGCCGCTCCGCAGTGCTGCAGCCGGTGGAGAATCCGGATTGGAAGATCCTGAGCCGCCTGTCGCACACCGGCGGCGAGTCGCAGATCGCGCCGCCGTTGCGCCCGCTCACCGCGGCGAGCCTCGCCGCGATCTGCGCCGATCCGGCGCTCGGCTTCGTGATCTCGCGCGAAAACGCCGGCTTCGATCCCATGCCGCACCGCCATGCAGGCTCCTGGCGGGGCTGGAACCTGTTCGACTGCCGGCATGTGCGGGCCGCGGCAGACCGGGCCGCACCAGACCGGGCCGCACCAGACCGGGCCGCGACATGAAAATCGCCATCCCCATCCGCGAGGCGCTCGGCTACGCCGTGGCCTCCGCGTGTGCGCTGGTTTTTGACATGGCGCTGCTGTGGCTGCTCGTGCGTTTCGGCCGCGTGGAATATCTGCTCGCCGCCACCATCTCATTTCTCGCCGGCACCGTGGTTGCGTATTCGCTGTCGGTGCGGCTGGTTTTCAAGCAGCATCGGCTCGATGACCGGCGCACCGAGTTCCTCGGCTTCGCGGCGATCGGCACGGCGGGCCTCGGCGTCAATGCCGCGGTCATCTTCATCGCCGTCAAGTACTGGGGACTGTATTATCTCGTCGCGAAATGTGTCGCGGCGGGTTTCACGCTCGTCTGCAATTTCATTTCACGGCGACAACTGTTATTCGTGCAGGGTCGCGCCGTCCGAGAGCCTCGATGCGCGAAGATTTGAGCCAGCGAAAAATTGCCGTGATTGCCGGCGCGGGTCCGGCCGGGCTGACCGCGGCCCTCGAGCTGCTGCGCCGGACCGACATCGTGCCGCTCGTCTTCGAGGCGGACGGCCAGGTCGGCGGCATCTCGAAGACGGTGAATTACCGGGGTAATCGCATGGACCTCGGCGGCCACCGGTTCTTTTCGAAATCCGACTGGGTCATGCGCTGGTGGCAGGACATTCTGCCTGTGGCGGCGGAAGATGCCGACCCCGCAGGAGCGATGCGCCTTCACTACCAGGGCGAGTCGCGTGACTTCGAGCCCGGCGCGCGCGCCGCCGATGGCGCGGACGAAGTCATGCTGGTTCGCCAGCGGCTGTCGCGGATTTTCTATCGGCGCCGATTCTTCGACTATCCGCTGAAATTGAACGCCCGCACCATCAACAACATGGGGCTCGCGGAAACGCTGCGCATCGGACTGTCCTATGGGCAGGCTCAGGTGATCCAGCGGCTGCCGGAGAGATCGTTGGAGGACTTCTTCATCAATCGCTTCGGCGACCGACTGTACCGTACGTTCTTCAAGGATTACACCGAGAAGGTGTGGGGCGTGCCCTGCCAGGAGATTTCCGCCGAATGGGGCGCGCAGCGGATCAAGGGCTTGTCGGTGACCAAGGCGCTCACCCACGCGGTCACCAGCCACTTCCGAACGGCCGGCGACACGTCCCAGAAACAGGTGGAGACCAGCCTGATCGAGCGGTTCCTCTATCCGAAATTCGGGCCCGGCCAGATGTGGGAGGCGGTGGCCCGACGGGTCACGGCGCGTGGTGGCGAGGTGAACCTCGGCTGCCGCGTGGTGGGCATCGAGCGCGCCGGCGAGAAGATCACCGGCGTGCAGGTGCGCGATGCAACCGGCGCGGTGCGCCGCGTCGGCTGCGACGTCTTCATTTCGACGATTCCGGTGCGCGACTTGACCGCGCTGTTGAAGCCCGGGGACCCGAACGTGATCCGCGTGGCGGAACGGCTACCGTACCGGGACTTCATGACCGCCGGGCTGCTGCTGCGCAAAATGGCTTTGGCGGCCCCTGGGGGCCAACGGCTGCATCGTGGCTTGCCGGACAACGGCATGCCACCCGACAACTGGATATACATCCAGGAACCGGACGTCAAGATCGGCCGACTGCAGGTTTTCAACAATTGGAGTCCGGCTTTGGTCGCCGATCCCGGCACGATCTGGCTCGGCCTGGAATACTTCTGCGGCGAAGGCGACGAGCTCTGGTCCATGGAAAACGGCCGTTTCCTCGATTTCGCCGCGGCGGAACTCGAGAAGATCGGCATGATCGACCGGCGGGACGTCCTCGATGGCACGGTGGTGCGCGTTCCCAAGGCCTACCCGGCCTATTTCGGCGAGTATGCCGAGTTCGGCAAGGTCCGGGATTATCTCGAGGGTTTCCCCAACCTCTATCCGGTCGGCCGCAACGGCATGCACCGCTACAACAACCAGGATCACTCCATGCTCGCGGCCAATGCGGCAGTGACCTCGATTCTGGCGGGTGGCGAGGGCCGGGCCGCGATCTGGCAGATCAACGCCGAGGAGTCCTATCACGAGGAACTCGAGCCGGAGGCGGGCGCGGACAAGGTCGCCTGAAAGGTCGCCGGCGAGATCGCGTGAATCGGTCAACGCCAATGCTCGGTCGCGTCTCGTGACGTAGTCCAAGACTGACAAAAATTGTCAGTTTCTGACCGCTGGCGTCAGCCTGCGACTTCTCCCGAGGCTCCGATCGGCTTCCGCGACAACCGAAAAGATGTCTGATTCTCGTCGATTCAATGGGTTGGGAGTTCCGGGGTGAGACTGGCACAGAGCTTGCTCATAACTCGTCACTGGCGCACGCCGTTGCCTCATTGCAGCTCGAATTATCCTCAGGAGTCATACATGTCTAAGCAAGTTCAGAAGGGTTTCACTTTGATCGAATTGATGATCGTGGTGGCGATCATCGGGATCCTGGCGGCCATCGCCATCCCGGCGTATCAGAATTACACGATCCGCGCCCAGGTGACGGAAGGTCTGTCGCTCGCCGACGGCTGGAAGACGGCCGTGTCCGAGTACTACGCCCAGAACGGCAGCTTCCCGACCGGCTACACGACGGCCACCAGCGGCGCCGCCGGTCAAATCGCGGTAACGGGCGCCACCAGCGGCAAGTACGTGACGGGCATTTCGATCGGCACGGGCGGTGCGATCACCATCACCTACGGCAATCAGGCCAACTCGAAGATCCTCAACTACACGCTGTCCTTGAACCCGGGCTTGAGCGCGAACGCGGATGTCATCTGGGTTTGCGGTAACGCTATCGCACCGTCGAACGGGAGCAGCTTTGCCACCGTCGCGACCACCATGCCGGCCTCCTACCTGCCGACGTCCTGCCATACCTAAGGGACTTTGGTTGGGTTTCTGCGATCGGAAGCCCCTCTCTCAAGGAGGGGCTTCTTTTTTTAGGGGGTTCAGCATTCCCCTGATCGGCCGACGCTTCAGTAATCAATGAGGTCATACGCAATGAAGCCTAAGAACTCCGCGACGCGTCAAACGGGTTTCACCTTGATCGAACTCATGATCGTCGTCGCGATCATCGGCATTCTGGCGGCCATCGCCGTACCCGCGTACCAGAATTACACCATCCGCGCCCAGGTGACGGAGGGCCTGTCGCTCGCCGATGGCTGGAAGACGGCCGTGTCCGAGTACTACCAGTCGAACGGCAGCTTCCCGTCCAACTACACCACGAGCACCAGCGGCGTCGCCGGCAACATCGTGGTGACCGGCGCCAGCAGCGGCAAGTACGTGACCGGCATTGCGGTCAGCACCGGCGGTGCGATCACCATCTCCTACGGCAACCAGGCCAACCCGAAGCTCAGCGGCCTCAAGCTATCCCTGAATCCGGGCGTGAGCGCCAACCTCGACATCATCTGGGTCTGCGGTAACGCCGTCGCACCGTCGAACGCCAGCAATCTCGCCAGCGCCGCGACCACCGTGCCGGCATCCTACCTGCCTACTTCCTGCCATACCTAATCACTATGGAACAACCGGCCCCCGACCCAAGACCCGAAGATTGGCGGCCAGGATCGTCCTATAGTGGGAACGAATAGTGGGAACGAAGTCACGTAGGCTGGACCCAGCGATGTGCGACCATTGCCGCTGATTTGACAATTGCTTTGCGGGCGATTGCCCGCCTCGTTCCAGGTAGTAGACTACAGTCCTAAAAGGCGCTCGGGGTTCTCTTAAGTCCATGAATGATAACGCAATAGCGGCAGTGGGCGGCGGGAGCCGGACGGCCTTGGGCGGACTCGCCCAGCGCCTCGTCCAGGACGGCCTGCTGGACGAAGCCGCGATGCATGACGCGATCCAGCGCGCCAAGGAACGGCGCGAGAGCCTGGTCACGCACCTCGTCAACAGCAATCTCGCCAGCGCGCGCAACATCGCGATCTCGGCATCCAACGAATTCGGCGTGCCCCTGCTCGATTTGGATGCCATCGTGCCCGACGCGGATGCGGTCCGCGCCGTGAGCGACAAGCTGATGCAGAAGCACCGGGTGCTGCCGCTCATGAAACGCGGCAAACGGCTGTTCCTCGCGGTCGGCGACCCCACCAATCTGCATGCCCTCGACGAGATCCGCTTCCAGACCTCGATGAGCATCGAGTTCGTCGTGGTCGAGGACGACAAGCTGCAGGCCGCCGTCGCCAAGGCGATCGAGCAGGCCGAATCGGTCATGACGAATCTGACCGACGACGATTTCGACCTCGAGAATCTGGAGGTCACGGGCGGTGACGACGAGGCCAATCCGGACGCCCTCGCGCGGGACGACGTGGAAGACGCGCCGATCGTGCGCTTCGTCAACAAGATCCTGCTCGACGCCATCAAAAAGGGCGCCTCGGACGTGCACTTCGAGCCATACGAGAAGACGTTCCGGATCCGCACCCGGCTCGACGGCGTCCTCAAGGAAGTTGCGCTGCCGCCGGTGCAGCTCGCGGTGAAGATCGTCGCCCGCCTGAAGGTCATGGCGCGTCTCGACATCGCGGAGCGCCGAGTTCCGCAGGATGGACGCATCAAGATGCGCCTCTCGAAGAACCGCGCGATCGATTTCCGCGTCAGCACCTGCCCGACGCTGTTCGGCGAAAAGGTCGTCACCCGTATTTTGGACCCGTCGAGCGCGATGCTCGGCATCGACGCGCTCGGCTACGAGCCGCTGCAGCGCGAAACGTACCTGCGCTACCTCGCCAAGCCCCAGGGCATGATCCTGGTGACCGGCCCGACCGGCAGCGGCAAGACCGTGTCGCTCTATACCGGCCTCAACATCCTGAACAACGAGGACTGCAACATCTCGACGGCCGAGGATCCAGCGGAAATCAACCTCCCGGGCATCAACCAGGTGAACGTGAATCCCAAGGTCGGACTCACCTTCGCCGCGGCGCTGCGCGCCTTCCTGCGCCAGGATCCCGACGTGATCATGGTCGGCGAAATCCGCGACCTCGAAACCGCCGAAATCGCCATCAAGGCGGCGCAAACCGGCCACTTGGTGCTCTCCACGCTGCATACGAACGACGCGCCGCAGACGCTCACGCGACTGGTCGACATGGGCGTCAAGCCCTATGCCATCGCCACCTCGGTGAGCCTGATCATCGCGCAGCGACTGGCCCGCAAGCTCTGCAACAACTGCAAGCAGGCGATCGACATTCCCGCCGAGGCCCTGCTGAAGGAAGGATTCGAACGTGCCGACATCGACTCCGGCTTCAAGGTGTTCCGCGCGGTCGGCTGCGGACAGTGCACCGACGGCTACAAGGGCCGCATGGGCATCTATCAAGTGATGCCCGTGACCGAGGCCATCGGGCGCATCATCATGGAGGGTGGCGGTGCGATGGACATCGACGACGAGGCGACCCGCAACGGCATCTGGAATCTGCGCCGCTCGGGCCTGCAGAAAGTCCGCGACGGCATCACCAGTCTCGAAGAAGTGAACAGCGTCACGATCGATTGACGGCAAAGGCAAGGACTGATCTATGGCGGTATCCGCAACGGCTGCGAAGAAAGACACCCAGTTCCTCTGGGAGGGCAAGGACCGGCGCGGCAACAAGGTGCGCGGCAAGTCGATCGCGGCGAGCGAGGCCGCCCTGCGTGCGGATCTGCGCCGCCAGGGCGTGGCGCCGACACGCGTCAAGACGCAGAGCTCCGCGTTCCGTTCCGGCGGCAAGGTCTCGAACGAGGACATCGCCGTGTTCAGCCGCCAGCTCGCGACCATGATGTCCGCGGGGATCCCGATGGTGCAGGCCTTCGAGATCATCGGCAACGGCCACGAGAAGCCGGCGATGCAGAAGCTCGTTCTCGACATCAAGGGCAGCATCGAGGGCGGCAGCACGCTGCACGAATCCCTCGCCAAGCACCCCCTCTACTTCGACGACCTGTTCGTGAACCTGGTCGAGGCCGGCGAACAGGCCGGTGCGCTCGAAACGCTGCTCGACAAGATCGCCACGTACAAGGAGAAGACCGAGGCGCTGAAGAAGAAGATCAAGAAGGCGCTGTTCTATCCGACCGCCGTGCTGGTCGTCGCGCTGATCGTTTCAGCAATCCTCCTCATCTTCGTCATCCCGCAGTTCGAGTCGCTGTTCAAGGGCTTTGGCGCGGATCTTCCCGCCTTCACCCAGATGGTCGTCGATCTGTCCCGCTTCGTGCAGCACTATGGCTGGATGATCGCGATCGTGATCATCGGCTCCGTCTGGGGGTTCACGTATTTCAAGAAGCGCTCGAAGAACATGCAGCGCGGCCTCGACCGGCTGCTGCTGAAATTTCCCATCATCGGGCCCATTCTCGTCAAGGCCGCGATCGCGCGCTTCGCGCGCACCCTCTCGACCATGTTCGCCGCCGGCGTGCCGCTGGTCGAGGCGATGCAATCCGTCTCCGGTGCCACCGGCAACATCGTCTATCAGGAGGCGGTGCTGCGCATGAAGGACGAAGTCGCAACCGGTCAGCGGCTGCAGCGGGCGATGGAGAACACCGGCCTCTTTCCCAACATGGTGGTGCAGATGATCGCGGTCGGCGAAGAGTCGGGTTCGCTCGACACCATGTCGGCCAAGGTGGCCGAGTTCTACGAGAGCGAGGTCGACGCCGCTGTCGACAGCATGTCGAGCCTGTTGGAGCCGTTGATCATGGCCGTTCTCGGCATTCTGGTCGGCGGCATGGTGATCGCGATGTACCTGCCCATCTTCAAGCTCGGTTCGGTCGTCTGATACGCCCGCCGGCGGGTGGCTTGTCCAGCTCATGCTGACCGATCTCGCCACGCTGTACGCGGACAGTCCGCTGCTGTTCGTGGGATCGGTGTTCCTGCTGGGTCTGGTCGTCGGCAGTTTCCTGAACGTGGTGATCTACCGCGTTCCCATCATGCTCGATCGGAACTGGCGGCTGCAGGCCGCGGACCTGCTGCAGCCGGCGGTTGCTCCCGGTGCTCCCGGTGCTCCGGGTGCCGCCGCTGCCGCGACACCGGTAGAGTCGCCGTTCAATCTCGTGACGCCGCGCTCGGCCTGCCCGGCCTGCAAGGCGCCGATCCCCGCCTGGCGCAACATCCCCGTGGTGAGCTGGCTGCTGCTGCGCGGACGCTGCGCGGCCTGCCGTGCCCCCATCTCGGCACGCTACCCGGTCGTCGAGCTTGCCACCGCCGTGCTCTCCGCCTGCGTCGCATGGCATTTCGGGTTCGGCATTGCCGCGGCATGCGGGTTGGGGATCACGTGGGCGCTGCTCGCGCTGACGGGCATCGACTTCGACCACCAACTACTCCCCGACGGCATCACCCTGCCGCTGCTCTGGAGCGGCCTGCTCGCCGCCGTGGTGATCGGACCGGTGGCCGGCAGCGCGCTGCCCGTGGCGCCCGCCGATGCCGTTCTCGGCGCCGCCGCCGGCTATCTCAGCCTGTGGCTCGTGTATCACGCGTTCCGCCTGGTCACCGGCAAGGAAGGCATGGGCTACGGCGATTTCAAGCTGTATGCGGCGCTCGGCGCGTGGCTTGGCTGGAAGCCCCTGCCGCTCATCATTCTTCTGTCCGCCGCGACCGGCGCGGTGGTCGGGATCATGCTCATACTGGTGCGCGGACGCGATCGGAACATCCCCATCCCGTTCGGCCCCTATCTCGCGGCCGCCGGATGGATCGCGATGCTGTACGGCAACTCGCTGCTGCACGGCTACCTGCGGATCGCCGGGCTTGCGGGTTAGGAGACTCGTAGCGTGGCGCCGCGCCTGCGCATCGGACTCACCGGCGGCATCGCGAGCGGCAAGAGCACGGTCGCGCAGCGCTTCGCCGAGCTCGGCATACCGGTCATCGATGCGGACCTCGCGGCGCGCGAGGTGGTCGCGCGCGGCAGCCCCGGACTCGCCAGGGTCGCGGCGCGCTTCGGCGCGGGGCTCGTGCTGCCTTCGGGCGAACTCGACCGCGCCACGCTGCGCAACCAGGTGTTCGCCGACCCCGCCGCGCGCCGCGATCTCGAAGCCATTCTGCATCCGCTGATCCGTGCCGCGATGGAGCAGCGCGCCGCCGACGCCGCAGGGCCCTATCTCGTGCTGGTCGTGCCGCTGCTGATCGAAAACTTCGGGCGCGGCGCGGCGCCCTACGCAGTGGACAGAATCCTGGTGGTCGACGTTGACGAAGCGGTCCAGCTCGGCAGACTCGTGGCGCGGGACGGCAGCTCCGAGGTGCAGGCACGCGCCATCCTCGCCGCGCAGGCCGGCCGCGGCGAGCGGCTGGCAAAGGCCGATGATGTGCTGCGCAATGCGGGCGGCATCGGCGAACTGCGGGACGCGGTGGACGGACTGCATCGGCGCTATCTCGCGCTCGCGGCGACGATGCCGTTGTGATCTCAAGTCGGAATTCGAGCCGCGCAGGTTTACCCTGGACCACCGACTGGATCACAATACGGCGATGAACTCCCATCTCGACCCGCGTCTCGACCCGCGCCTCGATTCCGGCCTGGATGCGGCGCCCGAGGCCGCCCCGGTCGTCTACGAGCAGCCGCTCAATGAACGCATGCGCACCTTCCTGCGGCTCGAGTTCCTCTACACGCAGGCAACCTATCACGGCGAGGTGCCGAACCCGTGGAGCGCCCGCGCCGCGGTGTCGAGCCTGCTCGAAATCCTGGCGATCACGGCGCGCGGCGACTCGCGCAGCGACGTGATGAAGGAGCTCGAGCGCCACGTCAACGTGCTGAAGGAGTACCAGAGCAAGACCGGCGTCGACCCGAGCCGCTTGAAGTCGCTGATGAGCAACCTGGTCCAGCTGCGCAGCGACCTGTCCACCGCCGGCGGCAATTTCATGGCGCCGCTGCGTGACTCCGAATTCTTGAGCGCCATCAAGCATCGCAGCGCGATTCCGGGCGGCACCTGCGATTTCGATCTGCCCGATTACTCCTTCTGGCTCAATCGGCCG
>Ga0302319_10024447_pt1 | contig 10741 bp, 6 predicted proteins | sample Bog_T0_2_FD_203319 | JGI IMG/M metagenome (GOLD analysis project Ga0302319, IMG submission 203319) | Peat permafrost microbial communities from Stordalen Mire near Abisko, Sweden - Bog_T0_2 | ecosystem: Environmental > Terrestrial > Soil > Wetlands > Peat | place: Sweden: Abisko, Stordalen Mire... | reverse complement strand
CAGGGTGTAGGCCACGCCGCGCTTGAAGATCAGGTCGGTATCCATCAAACGATAGCGCACGATGGCCCAACTGAACGTGAGGGGGAGAAACACGATGGAGAAGCCTGCCACAAAGGTCAGCGGGCTTGGCATGTGGATGTCGAGTACGAAGGGAACGGCGTAAAACAGCGTAAAGGGGACAACGGCGAGCAGTGCGCCGCGCGTTAGCCACTTCAACTGCTGGCGCTGCAGTGGGGTATTGGCCAGCGAGTAGCTGCGCACGAACAGGCCGGCCGCAAGGACGTAAAATGCGGCGTCGTAGCCGGTCGCGGTCTGGTTCAACCGGTGCAGCAGCAGCCCGGTTGCCTGGCGGGTTTGGATGGCCCAGATCCAAAGGCCCAGCAGGCCTGCGCCGGGCGCGTAAACCAGGGGAAGCAGCCAGACGCGCCGGAAGTTCTTGAGGCGTTCTTCAGGAAAACTGAGGGCAAAATGCAGGAAAAGCGCGGGCTGAAGAGCTTCGGCCAGCACGTTGCACCAGAACACGGACCAGTCCAGCCAGTCCAGCTTGGACGTGTACTTCAGCGAGTAGAGGGCAAACGAGACCAGGCAAAAGAGGTAAAAGTGCGTGGCGCGTGGCGCTGTCCAGCGGCGGAATAGAACGTAAATGCCAATAGCCAGATAGATGAGGCCGATGATGCGCTCGGCCTGGAACAGGCTCCGGTCCACTGGCTCGGGAATGATTACGATGTCCAGCGGGACGCCGTCGCGGGTGATGGCGTAGGCGGCTTTTTCATAAACTCCGGTGCGGAAAAGAACGCGTTCCAGGTCGGCAACCTGTGTAATCGGGACGTAGTTCGCCCTGGGAAGCAATTCCTTCGGCTGGATGCTTGGTCCCTGGGTGGTGTTTTCGCCCAGGGAATTGACCCCGGAAAGCAAGTCGCGGCTCTGGACGCCGGCGCGCTGGGCGGGATTATCGGGCAGAACCTGCGCCCCGGTGAGCAGATCGTTTACCTGGACGTCATCACGCTGGCCGGGACTGTTGGGGAGCACCCGCTCAGCCTGGAGACCGCCAGGAACCTCGCGCCACCAGACTCCATCGTCGGGCTGCGGGAAATGCTCCTCCTGAACGAAATTCAGGGCCGCCAACGCGAAGATTGCGAGCGTGGCCAAGGCCAACAGGGTCGCCTGCAACCGGTTGAAGAGGCTCGTTTCCATGGGTGGGCACTCTTTGACGATTCTGAATCTGCTGCTATTCCTTCAGGTCTGTTGCACGTTGGTTGCCATGTGGGGGTGGTGCGCGGGCCGACCGGAAAATGATTGGCAATCAATTGACAATACGCGAGATAGTGACGCCTGGTTCCTGAAAAGGTCAACCGCTGTCAGCTCGAAGTCCCGGAAACGATGCAGGAAACAGTAGACAGCATACGTAGAAAGGGATTCCGCTATGGGAATTGGTAGCTCTTTGAGGCTATGCGGGTTATTGCACAAAGATACAACAATTCGATTGACTTTGAGCGGGAGAGAGGAGGAAACTGCGCTGCCTCAGGGAACGGATTCGCCCCCTTCAACGCTGTCCGTAGGTGGCTTTTGGGCCGTGTTTGCGGTGGTAGTGGTGTTCGGAAACGTACAGTGGAATTGCGAAATCGGACGGCGAGGAGTGGCCGGCGTCAGCACGAAGCAGGACGGTGCGGAAAGCCAGACGCGCAATGTACTCAAGAACATCTGCGATCTCGACCGCGTGGGTTGGGGATGTTCCCCAAACGAACGGGGCGTGGCCGGCGACCAGCACGCCTGGGACCGCGAGGGGGTCGAGGTCTTCAGCGCGGAATCGGCGCACGATGACGGCGCCGGTGGAGCGGACATAGGCTTCGGCGACTTCCTCGGCGGTGAGGGGATCGGTGACGGGCACAGGGCCGTGAAAGTAGTCGGCGTGGGTGGTGCCGAGGCAGGGAATGGGTCGCGCAGCTTGCGCCCAGGAGGTGGCGAACTCGGAGTGGGTGTGGACGATGCCGCCGATCGACGGGAACTCCCGGTAGAGATAAGTATGTGTATCCAGGTCGCTTGAAGGGCGCAGAGTGCCCTCGACAATCTCTCCATCCAGGTTGGTGACGACCATGTCGGATGCGGTGAGTGCGCCGTAGTCCACGCCGCTTGGCTTGATGACCACAAGCGGTTCGGGGCCGGAGCGATCGATGCCGCTGGCATTGCCGAAGGTGTGCGGGGCGAGGCCGAGGCGAGCGATTTCCTGGTTGGCGTGAAGGACCTGATCGCGAAGCGTGGCGAGGAGCATGGTGGAAGTTTACAGTTGCCAGTTATTAGTTGTCAGGTTTCGGTGAACAGGGAACAGGGAACAGGGAACAGGGAACAGGGAACGATCCTCGATGGTTAAACTGGAGGCCTCGCGGCATCAATTCACCGTGACACCGACAGTGTCCTGTGCAGTTACGGTTCCGGTGGCGGCATCGGCTGCCCGGATAGTTATGGTGTAGACATCCGGTGTCGTGCCTGGATTGGTGATGACAGTACCTCCTGCTCCGCCCCCTCCGCCTCCGCCCGATCCTGATCCGCCACATGCCGTGACGCCGGCGGCTGCCAAACCGAGGGCTAGCATTGCGAGCAGATAGCGCTGCCGGAAGCGTCTGGTGGGGATTCCCAGAAGGATCAGCATAGCCAGCGCCGTTCCCTCGGCCACAGACCACGGCCTGTTCCTGTCATTGCGGAACTCGCTGGTAGTCTGCGCGGTTGTGCTGATGGTGAGAGTGGACTGGGCTGCCTGCGAACTGCTCAGCACGACCTGCGCAGGGCTGAAGCTGCACGTCGGAGTTTCCTGATCCCCCTTGTTGGTCCCCGCAACTGTGCAGGTCAGGTTGACGGCCCCGGTGAATCCTGTTTCCGAACTGACGAATACGGGATAAGTCTGCGTCCCGCCTGGGGAGACGATACCGTTTGCCGGGGTGCCCTGATCGATATCAAACCCAATATACTGCCCTAACGCGTTATAGCAAGTCGCTACGCAGGTCACGGCGACTGCGGCGGACGGCCCCGAGCCAACGAAATTGGGGTCCCCTGAGTAAGTAGCCACAATGTTATTGGCCCCCGGAACGAGTTGCGTTGAACCTATCTGGAGCGCAGCGCCAATGCAATATGTGGTGATGCCTGGACAATTGGCGGCATTGTTTGCATTCGATGTGCCAAGAGTGGTGTTGCTGGTAGTATCGGTGAAGGTCACCGAACCGCCTGCCTCAATTACGGCAGAAGCAGGAATATTGGCCGCCATATATGCATCCACGTACGGGAGCCCGTAATAGACACCGGATGTAATCGAAATCGTCGTCGGGGCCTGCAAGACGGTAAAATTGACCGGGGTCGCATTACTTGATCCGTAGCTCAAATCCCCCGAATAACTGGCAGAAACCGAGTAAGGTCCTGCATTTGGGCTGGGAAGGCTTGCAGTTGCGCTTCCCATCGCATTCAGTGGAATGGAGCCCCACGGGCTCCCCGCGCCGCTGTTGGAATCCAGGATCAGACCTATGGTCCCCGTCGCATTGGTAACAGGGCTTGCGTTCCCCAATTGTGAGCTGCCGACAGCCTGGACTTTGAAGCTGACCGGTGTGCCCAGTGGAACCGTGCCCCCCGCTACGCTCACTGGCTGAGAGCTGGAATTCAGAATGTCAACCGAGAGTTGGAGTACGCTATCCTCCGGGCTGACGGTCACCTTCACCGGCTGCGAAATGCTTCCCTCATAGTTCCCGTCTCCCCCGTAATTGGCGTAAACGTTGTAGGTTCCGCCGGGTAACTCGCTGTAACTGGTGGAACCGGACCCGCCGGTCAACGGAATCAGAGTGGACTGAACGCTGGTTGTGGCTTGCGCCTGCGACGTGTAGTTGGTAACTACGGCTGCGTTGCCTGTGGCGGCCGAAGGATTTACGCCTATGCCGATGTTGACGCTGGCGCCGTGCGTGAACGTGGTCTGGCTCAGGCTCAGCGTGGAGGTGGTTGGAGTAAGGGTGTCATTACCCCAATCGTTCACAAGATTAGTAATGTCCACGCTGCCCAGCCCGGTGACCAGGTTGTAGCTGGAGCCGGCGTTGTACCCGGTCATGAATTTGTTTGTGCCGCAGCCTGGGCTGCCGCTGGTGCAAGATACCGAGTTGTTGCCGGTAACGATCTGGTGGAAAGCGCCGGGGTTGGTTTGCGCCAGCTTGTAGAGAATCCAGTTAGCCTGCCCCAGGCGCGTGGAGGCTCCTACTTTCTGATTGATCATGGCCAGGATGCCTGCGAAAGCCGGCGCAGCCGGTGAGGTTCCCCCAATTCCGCCGATAGAGTCGAGAGAGCCATCGGCGCATTCAGACTCCGCAGAGATGCACACCGCCCACAATGCCTGGTAAAAGCCGTTCCCGGCGAACAGTGCGACGTCGGGCACGTCGCGGACTGTGTCCGTGTTGCTGGGGGAGAATCCTTGCTGCCATTCAGGCTTTGCATAGCCGGCGATGCCGCCGTCTCCAAGGCTGCTCAAGCCGCCGCCGCTGGCGATGATGTTCAATTCGTCCGCAGCGAAGGTAGACACGCTGTTGGCTGCCAGCAAGCCGTTCACATCTGTGGAATCGTTCCAGGTATCTTCCGGGATATAACCGAGAGCGGTTGTGGTGGTTAAGGGGTCGACAGTAATTACGTAATTCGCAATGGCGCTTGTGGCGACAACGTCGAAGTCCGTTCCTCCGACCGCTATGTTGTAGGGAGTGGAAGCAAGCCCGTTGACCGCCAGACCGTGAGTGGCCACTGTTTCAGTGTCAAAGTTGTCGCATCCGGCCGAGCCGGCGTCGCCGCTGGAGACGGTTACGGCAATGCCCTGCGCGGCGGCCTGCTCCCAGGCATCCAGAATTTGCAGGTTTCCCGCCGCTCCGAGCGACGCTTCGCATTCCCCATAGCTGGCGCTGAGAATGGCCACTTTGTTGTCATCGATGGCTCGATAGATGGCCAGGAACAGCCCGGGCTGAAACACGGTGTCGCCCGCCGCGTAGTAAATTTGGGTGGCATTCGGAGCCAGCCCACCTGAAACCTCGACGTCGAGAATCGCCTCTGTCTGATCGTCCTGGCTATTAAGGTTCCCTTCGTTCCCGTCGAAGATTTCGGTAAGGGTGGTGGTAGCCGGGAGACCGAAGAAGGACCGGAAATCGCCGGGCCCTCCATCGCCCATGAACGTGTCCCCGACAATGCCGATGGTGATTCCGGTGCCGTCGTATTGCGCCTGGCCGGACTTTAAGTTTGCGTTCTGCACATTGGGGGAGTCATAGATGGTGGCCGCGTCGCCCGGGCCAACGAACAGATAACCGAGGCTGTTGGCAACGATGGTCAAATCGGGAGCGGGGCTATTGGGTGCGGGGTTCCCTTTTGCTTGCTGCCTCGTGACGAATTGCGGTTCAGGCTTGAAGTCGTTAAGGCTGGCGACTCCAGCGACCAGTGGCGCAAGATTAGCGGGAATGCTGGGATCGGAGGTATTCGCCCAGTGGTTGGCTCCATCGATTACGAAGTGGTGGATGGAGGTATGGAAGGCCTGTTGAAGCTGGCCCACAGTGCCGGAGAACTCGATGGCCGTGCGTCCCTTGTTCACCTTGGCCACAGCGAAGCCCTGCTGCGTGAGCCAGGTCTCCACCGTATTGAGATCCGCGTCGGAAGGGCCGTATTGCCGGCCGAACTGCTCGGGAGTAAGAAATTTACGATAGTCGGGAGAATGCGCATCCTGGACCGACTGAAGGAATGTCTGCAGGGCGGCTTCCTGCTGCGGGCTGCGCCGAAGCAGAAGCATCATGCGCGCGGCGGGCATTTCCTCCGGCGCCGCGCCGCGATCGTATCGAGGCTGCGCCAGCGGATGGACGTTGCCCGGCAGTCTTACCAGCGACGCGCGTGCTGATGTTCCGGAGTCAGCGGCTTGCGGCTGGGACTGCGCTTGATCTTGAGCCGGGGTTGGAATAGGGTTTGCGCCCAGGGAAAGGAGAGCAAACGCGGAAACGAATGGAAGACGGCAGAGTAACCGGCGAATCATGGCTTTCCTCGGTGTGGGTGTGTAGTTCGCAAGAATCCCAACCTCAATCGCGCAGAGGCCGGCGGGCCTAGAACGCGCAAGTGTAGGCCGCCGAAATTATGGTTGTCAATGATTGAAGGCACGAGCTTGCCTTGGCGTGGCAGGTGCCTGAGTCTGCTGGTAAACGTAAGACGATTGCCGCGGAATTCCCTTTGGGTTGTAAACTTGTGTTCGGTACGAGCGTCTACCTGTGTGTATGGCAGCCAGCACAGTAACAGCCCTGGAAGCGATGGCGGGAGCCGCGGCGGATGAACTTGCCGCGGTGAAGCTGGAGACTGCCACGCAGGAATTCTCGAACATCGTCACGACGCACCGGCCGCAGATATTCCGGTTTCTTCTGGCATCGACGCGAGACGTCGACCTGGCGGAGACGCTGACGCAGGAGTGTTTCCTGAAGGCGCACCGGAACTGGTCAAGCTTTCGGGGCGAGTCGAGCGCGATGACGTGGCTGATGCGGATCGCAATCAACCTGCAGAAGGACCACTGGCGGAACCGCCGGATGCAGTTCTGGCGTCATACGCGGACTAATGCGGTGGATCTCGACGAAGCCAGCGATTGGCTGCCGAGCGGAGAGCGAACGGCGGAGCAGCGGATTCTGGCCAAAGAACAGGTGAGCCAGGTTTGGCGCGCGGTGAAGGGGTTGAGCGAGCGGCAGCGGACAGTTTTCATGCTGCGCTACGTGGAAGAGCAGGAGTTAGGCGAGATTGCACGGGCGACCGGGTTGAGCGAGGGCACGGTGAAGGCGCATCTTTCAAGGGCTGTGGGAAGAGTGCGAGCGGAGCTGGGGGGCAAACGATGAGGTTCATGGGCATATTTGGAAAGAAACGGGATCGGGTGGGGACCAGCGCGGAGTTGGATTTGCCGGTGGCGGATGAGGCGGTGGAGCAGGCTCTGAAGAATTTCAGACAGAGCGTGCTGGCCTGGAGCGAGGCGGAGTTTGGCCGGACCAGGGCCGCGGAGAAGACGGTACGGCAGAGAAGCTGGCGGCTGGCAGCGGGATGGGCGCTCTCGGTGGCGCTGGTGGCCGGAAGCGTCTCAGGAGGGGTTTACGACCATCATCGGCAAGCGGAGATGGCAAGAGCAGCCGCGGCAGCGCGGGCAGTCCAGCAGCAACGGGCTACGGCCGAGCGGCTGGCGCGCGAAGATGATCAGGATCTGCTGGCCAAGGTGGACAGCGATGTATCAAAGGAAGTGCCGAGCGCCATGGAGCCGCTGGCTCAATTAATGGCCGAGGACGACATCCGGTAGGAACGAAAACAGAGAGCGGTAAACCAAACAAGTGGGGCTGGAGGGAAGGACAATGAGGAATTGCATGACTGATTTTATCGGTAAGCGGAATTTACGGGCGGCGGCGCTGGGACTCTCGATCGCGGGATTATTGTCGGCTGGATCGGCGCTTGCGCAGGGACCGGGCGATGGAGCGAGGCCCGGTTTTGGAGCACACCCGCCGCCATTTGAGAGAGCGCTTGGCGGTCAGGGAGACCATGGACGCTGGTGGAACAATCCGAAGATGGTTGAGAAGCTGAATCTTACGGATGACCAGCGCAAATCGATGGACTCAACGTTTCTTGCGCATCGGGAGACTCTGATCGATCAGAGGGGGAGCCTGGAGAAGGCTGAGTTGGAATTGGAGCCGCTGATGAGCCAGGATACGCCGAACGAAGCGCAGATTCTGGCGCAGATCGACAAGGTGGCTCAGGCCAGGGCCGAGCTGGAGAAGGCGAATGCGCGGTTCCTGCTGGAAATACGCGGCAAGCTATCGCCGGATCAGTGGAAACAACTGCAGGCCGAACGCGCCACCCATGAGCAGGAGCACGGCGCCTGGAGACACGGTGCAGAAGGTCCTGGCGGTCAGGGACCGGGTGCGCAGTTCCATCGTCAGCCTCCGCCTCCTCCAGCCGGTGCGCCACAAAACTAATGTTCGCGGCGCGGTTGGGTTGGATGAAATTGGGGCCGGGAGCGGCAGTTCAGCAGTAACAAGGGTTTGAAGAGAAGGATTTTCAGGCAGAGAGCAACTGCGGTTGAAAGTTCAAAACCGGTGGCGGCAAGGGGCGATCCTCTTGCCGCCGTTTTTTGTGTGATGGCGTTTCGGCTGTAGCGAAGCTGGACACGCGGCTGGAGCACATTGGGACAGTTGCTGCTGCGGATTTGGACATCGGCTGAGCGCATTTGGGACATCGGCTGACCGGATGCTGGACAAGGGTGCAGCGGGGCGCGACAGGCTGTTCCATGGCGATGCAAAGATTTGTGACTAAAGTTATTTGGGGGGCGACCGATGAAGTGTGTGGATGCACAAAGCTCATCCGGAACAAGCGGAAGGCCTGGCGGGGAACAACACCCCCCGGGCAGGGCATAAAAGGAATGCATCCAAGAAGGAGCGGTCCCATGGCCCTCGGAGTCTTGAACAATCTTTCAGCGATCTACGCAGAGAACAACCTGAACAACACGAACAGCAGCTTGCAGACGGTGTTGCAGCAGTTGTCGTCCGGATCGAAGATCAACTCTGGCGCGGATGACGCCGCGGGGCTGTCGCTGGTGAACGGTCTGGCGGCGAATTCGGCCGCGCTCATGCAGTCGGAGACCAATGCAACAGAAGGTGTAGGGCTGCTTCAGGTTGCCGACGGCGCTCTCTCACAAGTAACCAGCCTGCTTGACCGGGCGGTTACGCTGGCGACGGAGGCCTCCAACGGCACCCTGAACAGCACCCAGGAAGGCGCGGCGAACCAGGAGTACCAGTCGATTCTGGCCGAAGTAAACAACATCGGATCGACCACCACTTACAACCAGCAACAGGTTTTCAACGGCGCCAACGTTGCCATTTACACCGGCGATTCCTCGACGGCCGGCTCGTCGCTCGACGACCTGAATATTCGCCAGCTTTCCGAGTCGAGCGTGGGCGATACCGACGGCGCGATGAGTTACGGCACCGGCGGCAGCCAGAACGCGGTGTTCATCGACATGTCGAATGCGGGCTCGGCAGTCGCATCGGGCGATTACCTGAACGCGGCGAACCCCGGGGCGGCGGCCACGGTGACAGTTGACACTCTGACGCCGACAGGCGCCGTCACGTCCACGACAATCTCGACCGGCGGCAGCTACTCCAACACCGTCGGCGGGTTGATTGACGCCATCAATGGATGGGGCCTGGGCCTGACCGCCAGCTTGACGACGGGCTCAATAGCTGGAGACACGTTGGCCGGCAGCGACGAAGGCATCATGATTACGGGCTCGGTGGGAGACGGCAGCACGCCGAGCGCGGCCAGCTTCAGCGGTTCCCTGACGGCTGCCAACGCAACCACCGATACTCTGACGGGTTCAATTACTGTCCAGGAGGGAAGCGGCGCGGCGACACAAGTTACCATGGCGGCCGTGGCTAAGGCTCAGGGCGGTTCCACCGTTGCGGATCTGGAAAACTATCTCAACGCCGACGCCGTTCTCGGGGTTACGGCGTCGGGAACCACGACGTTGTCTCTGGCCAGCACAGGCTCTACGGCCGCGCTGGACGTGAACTCAAATCTCACCGATACGACCACTGGGACGACGCTGTCTTACACGGCTACCGCGGCTTACGGCGTCGGTGTCGCCGCCACCACCGCCTTTGACGCAACCTCAGGCCAACTTGCGGCTGCCAGCATCGCCGCCGGGAACTCAAGCAGTGCCGGCGGGACGGCCACCATCAGCTACACCGACAAAGCGGGCGAGGCGCTGAACACCACCGATCTTCTCACGCAGTCGGATGCGCAGACGGCGTTGAACGAGCTGAACCTGGCGATCAGCGATGTGGCGGCGCAGGATGGGTACATTGGCGCGCAGATCAACACGCTGAATTCGATCAGCCAGGTGATGAGCACGCAGCAGGAGAATGTGGTCTCGGCCCAGAACGCGGTGCAGGCGACGGACTATGCTTCGGCGACATCGAACATGTCGAAGTACGAGATTCTGAGCCAGACGGGAATCGCTGCGCTGGCCCAAGCCAACAGCGTGCAGCAGGAAGTGACCAAGCTTTTGCAGTAACCGGTTTCTGAAACAAACAGGTTTAGCAGCAACGCAACATTGCGGTAACTTCAAGACAACCCAGGGACGGGCGGCGGCAAAGGCCAAGACCTTTGCCGCCCATTTTGTGTGCGCCACTTTGGCTCGCGATAGGGCGGCCGCAGTGTTTCAAGCGGTTTGCCCATCTTGCGCGCGGACGAGCCCGGTGGCACGTTGTTATTATTTCCGGTATGAACTTTGAGGCGATACAAGCGGCAGTGCGCGAAGCCGGGTTCGACGGCTGGCTGTTTTACGATCATCATCATCGCGACCCCATCGGCGGCCGCATTCTGGGGCTCGATGAGAAGGCGCACATCACGCGGCGCTGGTACTACTTCATTCCGGCCGAGGGCGAACCGCGCAAACTGGTGCATCGCATCGAGCAGGGAAGGCTCGACTCGCTTCCGGGCGAAAAGGGCCTGTATTCGAGCTGGCAGGAACTTGGCGCCGGCCTGCAGGCTATGCTGAGCGGCGCGCGTCGGCTGGCCATGCAATACAGCCCAAACAACGCTATTATGTACGTCTCCATGGTGGACGCGGGGACGGTGGAGTTTTTGCGCGGGCTGGGCAAAGAAATTGTGAGTTCCGCCGACCTGGTGAGCCAGTTTGAAGCGGTCCTGAATGAGGAGCAGGTGGCGAGCCACGCCG
>Ga0302319_10024446_pt1 | contig 10741 bp, 9 predicted proteins | sample Bog_T0_2_FD_203319 | JGI IMG/M metagenome (GOLD analysis project Ga0302319, IMG submission 203319) | Peat permafrost microbial communities from Stordalen Mire near Abisko, Sweden - Bog_T0_2 | ecosystem: Environmental > Terrestrial > Soil > Wetlands > Peat | place: Sweden: Abisko, Stordalen Mire... | reverse complement strand
GTCCCAATCAGGACGACCATGCCGCCAAACGCAAACGGATCGCTCGGAGCTGTATTGAACAGCAGAGCGGCAATCATCCGGGACACCAGCAGAGACGCTATAGCTCCCGCTCCAATTCCGATCGCGGCCAGGCGAAGAGTCTTGGAGAGGACGCTGCCGACGACGTTAGATCGGGATGCGCCGAGGGCCATGCGGATGCCTATTTCCTGCGTGCGCTGGGTAACAGAGTAGGAGATGACGCCGTAGATGCCGAGGGCGGCAAGCAGAATTCCAAGGGTAGCGAAGGAGGCAACGAGCAGCATGAAGAACTGGCGCGAAGAATTGGCGTGGTTGACCAACGTTTGGATGGGCTTGAATTCAGCCGCGGTCTGCTTGGGATTGATGTCGCGCAGCGTACGCAGGACACTGCCGGCAAGGGCTGCGGGCGGCAACGTGGTACGAATAACAAGTTCCGCGCCATTTGGACCTGCCTGGGTATTGGGATAGTAGATCTGCCAGCCGGTATCTCCCTCGGTGCTCTCTTCGTGTACATCGTCGACGACGCCGACGATGCGGCCGCCATCCTTGCTGGTATCGAGCAACTGTCCGATGGGATCGTTGTTCGGCCAGTGCGCGAATTTGGCCAGATAATCGGCAAAGGCCTTGTCGATCATGACGACACTCTGGCTCTTCGGTCCGTCGTCCCAGGTGAAGTCGCGGCCGCGGATGCGTGTGCCCATGGCGCGCAGATAGCCGGGTGAAACGACGTAGACGAGAGGGGAACCGGGAGTTTTGTCGGGGGGCTTTATGCCTTTGGGCCAGGGCGTACCCCAGGCGCGGTTCTGCCCGAGCGGGAGATAGTCGGAGATCCCGGCCGCTTCAACACCGGGGATGGCGCTGACTCGTGCGATCACATCCTGGAAGATGACGCCGCGCTTTTGAGCGCTCAGCGAGCCGTCTTTATCTCCAGGCACGGTGTCGTCGTAGTCCACCTTGACGGCGGCGGCGTGCTCGGGCTGGAAGCCGAGATCGACATCGAGGACGTGGAGAAAGCTGCGCAACAGCAGGCCCGCGCCGACCAGCAGCACACAAGCCAGGGCGACCTCGGAGACTACCAGGATGGAGCGGATGCGGTCGTGCCTGCGGCTTTGTCCCGAGCCCAGGCCGGAGTCTTTGAGCGACTCATGGAGGTTGCCCCCGGCCATTCGAAGTCCCGGCATGAGTCCGAAGAGAACAGCGGCAGAGACGGCGATGAGCAACGTCCACGCAAGGGCTGCGCCATCGATGTGCAAGGTGCTCAGCAGCGGCAGTGCGATGGCTCCCTGGTGGGCGAACCAGGAGACGAGGATATAGGCGAGGCCGAGACCGAAGGCTGCACCGGAAATCGACAGGATGAAGCTTTCGGTAAGGAGCTGGCGCACGATGCGGAAGCGGCTGGCGCCGAGAGCGCCGCGCATGGCGAACTCTTTGGAACGCGAAGCGGCGCGGGCCAGCAGCAGGTTGGAGAGATTTACGCAGGCGATCAGCAGGATGGTGCCGACGGCGGACCAGAGGACAACGAGCGATCGGTGCAACTTGCCGCTGACGTGGTCCTTAAGAAGAACCGGGACGACCCCTCCTTCCCCGTTCTTTCGCGCATAGGTGCCGCAAGTCAGGGGACGGTTATTGTTCCAGCACATGTGGGGCGCGGCAGCTTCGGCATCGCCTTGCGCCTGTTGGAGCGTGACGCCGGGCTTGGTGCGGCCGATCATGGTGATGATGTTTCCCCAATTGCGGGGCGGACCATAGAGATTGAGGGGCGTGATGGCATCAATCTTTGCTCCAGGGGAAAAGACCGCGCCGAAGTCGAAGCTCTTTGGCAAGACGCCGATGACTGTCGTTTGGGTGCCGTTCATGTCGAAGGCCTTGCCCACAATGTCGGGATCGGCGTTGAATTGCGTCTTCCACCAGGCATCGGTGATGACGATGACGGGCGCAGCACCATTCTGCCCGTCTTCCGGTCGAAAGACACGGCCCATGGCCGGCTCGACGCCGAGGAGACTGAAGAAGTTGGCGATGACGTCGATGCTGGTGGCGGGAATGGGAGCGCCGCCGCGATTGAGGCTGAGGTTGCCGGGGCCGGAGAAGGCGAAGTATCCCGTCACATCCTGAAATGAATGGCTGTACATGCGGAATTCGTCGTAGGCGTCAGTGGAATAGGTGGCGCACGACTGGCCGCACTTGGTAGGCGGCGGCGCGATCCACATCAGGCGATCCGCATTGGGAAACGGTAGCGGCCGCAGCAAAAGCGTGTTGACCACGCTGAACACCGCGACGTTTGCGCCGATGCCAAGAGCCAGAATCAGTATGGCAACAAACGTGAAGCCGCGGTCACGGCCAAGGGAGCGGAGTGTGTAGCGGAAATCCTGCAGAAGAATATCGAGATTCATAAGCCCTCGCGCTTCGCGATGTTGGTCTTTCGCCATATCGAGCCCGCCAAAGCGGATCAGCGCCTGCCTGCGCGCTTCCACAAGGCTGAGCCCGCGCTGCAGATTCTCTTCGATTGCCATCTCCAGATGCGAAGCAATCTCCGCCTCGAGATCGGCATCGAGCGGAGGCTTCCCGAAGAAGGCACGAACACGCTCCACCGCCCGGCGTAGCGCGCTCAATTGAGGCCGCATTCAGCCGGCATGGCAAGCACTCTGCCCATTACGTCCGACAATCGCTGCCAGTATTTGGCGTCCTTTTCAAGCTGCTTTCTGCCGCTCGGCGTAATTGAGTAAAACTTGGCCTTGCGGTTGTTGTCGGATGTGCCCCATGCGGCGTCAATCCACCCGCGCTGTTGCAGGCGCACAAGAGAAGCGTAGATGGTGCCCTGGTTCAGCAGCACTTCATCCCCGCTCACCTGCTCAATGCGCCGCGCAATACCATAGCCGTGCAGCGGACCAATGGCGGCCAGCGTTTGCAGCACCATCAGATCAAGCGTGCCTTGCAGCAGGTCGAGCTTCTGTTCGGCTTTTGATTCGCCCACGTCGTGCTCCTGTGCTCATCCCACACAAGTATGCCACAACATATGTGGTCGCGCCACAGGAAAACTAGCAGGATAATCAAACTCCTGAAAAGTTCGCTTTTCTGATGGTTGAATTTTTTGTTTCAGGCATTGCATTCGGCTTGGCGGTCGACCTGACATTCCGGTGAACCGGTATCAAGCGAAGAAGCTGATCGCGCCGCCAGAATCAGCCTCAATCGACGTCCTTGCAGTCTGATCCGGCTCTTCCTCTTCGGGAGCATCCTCAATCAACTCTTCTTCATCGTCTTCCGCGACGCTCGCCTGGCTTCCATTGCTGGGTGTATAGGTCTCATCCCCGGTCCGTGCCAGCTCCTCAATATCCGAGAGGGGCGTAAGCTCGGCGTCTGAAGACCGGTCTTTAAATACCGGCAATGCGCGGATTCCGCTGATCGGGCTGATTTCCATAGTCCCGCTCCATGTAAGACCCATCGGCGCGGAGATGCCAAACTTTAATTTCCCTTGATGACTTTCTGTCGGTTCCCGTTCACATATACCGATCCGCAGGCGCTCACTGACTCAAAACGGCCCACTAAATCGCTAACGACGAAGCGCAAGCTCCGAGGGGGTAATCAGAGCCGGTTTGGTCGCCGTCTGTTTCCGTGCCTCCGTCTGCTGTAGCATCGCCATGCCCTGAGCCAGGTTCATACCCGCGGGCACCGGCGCAAACCCTCCGCGCTCTTCACTGGTCTCCTTGGCAAATGACTTGACCAGTGCACGGCCCATGATGTGCACCTCAAGCCGCGCCGTTTTCCAGTCATTCGGACCCGCCTGAGTCCGTACGATCTGGAACCATCCCCCTTTGTAAAGCCGGCCAAGGAATCCGTAGCCGAAATCCAGATTGTCCTGTACGTGGGCATCCAGGCGCACCAGCCGCTTCATGCGGGCATCCACCCAAATCTCCCCACCCATCGCGTGGAAGATGCGGGCTTCAATCGTGTGGGCCGGATAATCAGGATTGGGTTTGAAGATCAGCTTGTAGCTTCCGTTCTCCTGGCCTGCGTAGTTGTAAAGGAAGGCATCGGGCAAGAGCGCCAGGACTCTCCCAATGCGTTTTTCGTCCTCTTCGTACTCTTGCTGGTGGCGCGCTTGTTCCGCAGGCGAAGTCAGCAGATGCTGCAGCCGCGACTGCTCCTCCTGTTGCACTTCGACGCTCACCGGACAGCCATCTGTAAGCGTCAGCCAGCTGACAGGCCCTTCCGCGGTCTCAATCTGTTCCTCGTGTCGCGTCTCTTTGGCCGTGTGCCGTTCAACCCAGTAGCGCCAGTATCCGTGGCTTTGGTGGTCGTGCAGTTCGTTGTACACAACTTCGCGCACCAGTTGTCCGGCCGGCATCAACGGCTGGGTTGGCTGGACGGACTGGGCGAATCCGCAGGAAGCCCATCCGCAGGAAATCAAAGGCGTCGCCGCGAGAATTCCTGTCACTGTCCAAAGCACGCGCATCCCGCAAACCCTCCCAACCGAAGGTATGATGCCTAAAAGCAGTATCGCGGCGATTCATTGAAGAAAAGCAATCGCACGATGAATAACGGAATAAAAGGACCAGAAAGCCAAACATATCCCTGAGATTCCCGGAAGAATCCCACAACTCCCGAAATCTCGTTCTTCTGCTGGCAAGGGTTTGGCAAGGATTCGCTCGCGACGCGGCAGTTGTTAGACTGATTCCATGGTTGATGAACTGGAATTCCGGAAACTGGTTGAAACTGCCCTGGACTCGCTCATGCAGCATTTGATTCGCCTCGAAGAGGACGAGGGAGCCGGTTTCGAAGTCGAGGGACAGGGCGGACTGCTCAACCTAATCTTCGACGATCCGCCGGCAAAGTTTGTGATTACGCCGAACACACCGGTTCGCCAGATCTGGATTTCTGCGCTCTCCACCAGCTTCAAGCTCGACTGGGATCAAGCCGCCGCCGCGTTTGTGCTGCCCCGCACCGGGGAACATCTTGAGGCCCTGGTTGAGCGCCTCATCAAAGATCATCTGCAATCCTGAGACGCCTTCAAATCGTCGAAAAAACAAAGGGTCCGGCCATTGCGCCGGACCCCTTTTGCTTCTCTGTGCTACTTCAGCGACGTGCTACTGCAAGGAGTAGACCGTCTGAAGAACCTTGTCGGCAACCGCCTTCGGCAGAGGTGCATACGAGAGTGCCGACACCTGGCTCTCACCCGAAGTGATAATCCAGCTCAGCATGTCCTTCAGCACTTTGCCCTTGGCTGGGTCTGCGGACTTCACGGGAATCAGCAGCCACGTGAAGCTCGAGATCGGGTAGGCATTGGCGCCTGGCGCATTGGTGATCGACACGCGATAGTCTGCCGGCATCTGCTTCACGCTGGCCGCAGCCTCGGTCACTCCGTCGATTGACGCCTTGATCCAGTTACCCGCCGGATTCTTCACTTCTCCATAGCTGATGTGGTTCTGCAATGCATAGATCAGCTCGATGTAGCCGATTGATCCCGGCAACTGCCGAATCAGGCCTGCCACGCCTTCATTGCGGCTGCCGCCAACACCCACAGGCCAACTCGGCGAAGCACCTTTGCCTGGCCCGTTCGCCCACTCGCTGCTCACCTTGCTCAGGTAGTCCGTCCATATGTAAGAGGTGCCGCTGCCGTCCGAACGGTGAACCACAATAATCTTCTGGTCAGGGAGCTTCACGCCGGGGTTGTCCTTGGCAATCCGCCCATCATTCCAGTTGGTGATTTTTCCCAGGAAGATGTCGGCCAGCACATCGCCGCTGAATCTGATGTCAGTTACACCCGGGACATTAAATGCTGGAACAGCCGCGCCCAGCACGGTGGGAATATGCACCAGCTTAACCTTCGATGACGCAATCTGCTCGTCTGTCATGGGGCCGTCTGATGCGCCAAAATCCACAAGTCCCGCTGTTACCTGGCGGATTCCGCCCCCCGATCCGATGGACTGGTAGTTGACCTCAACACCCGGATGCGCGGCGCTGTACTCGCTGAACCACTTGGAATAAATCGGATACGGGAAGGTCGCGCCCGCTCCCGTCAGTTTCTGGGGATGGGCCGTGCTGAGGCCCAGAATCAACATCAAAACGGCAACCAAAGTCTTTTTCACGTAACGCTCCTTGCAAATTGTGTACCGTAATCGATTGTCTACGGCCAATGTTACGGGCATTTGAATACGATGCTGGTTTAGGTTGATAAATCGCTGGTTTCCACTACCGCTCGCGTCTCAGCGCTGTTTCTGGGTGCCGGTAAGCTATGGGCGGACTCCACCAGCCTCAAAGTAAAGTGAAAAGCGGCGCCGGCGCCCAATTCGCTCTCGGCCCAAATCCGGCCGCCATGCGCCTGCACAATGTGTTTCACAATAGCCAGGCCCAATCCTGTCCCGCCGGACTCCCGCGACCTCGCCTTATCGATCCGATAAAACCGCTCAAAGATTCGCTCAAGATGCTCATATGCGATCCCTGGGCCGAAATCCTGCACGCTGAACTCCACCTCGGACTCCAGCAACTTCGCGCCCACACGAATCCGTCCACCGTTCTTGCCGTATTTCAGAGCATTCTCAATCAGGTTGCCAAAAACCTGGTTCATCGCGTCCGGATCGGCCATCACCGGAACATCCGGCGCGCCCGATGATTCCAGCTCTACGTCCAAATCCACCACCATGCCGCCCAACGACTCAATCGCGTCCTGCACCAGCGCACTGGCGCGGATCGGCTGCAGCGTCACCTTGTAGTCCGGGCTCTCCACACTGGCCAGGGCCAACAGATCCTCCGTGAGGCGGTTCATCCGCGTCGCGTTTTTCAGAATCACGCCCAGAAACTCGCGCGTAGTCTCCGGCTTCGGATTAGGGTCCTCCACCAGTGTTTCCACGTATCCCTGGATCGAAGTCAGCGGGGTCCGCAGTTCATGGCTCACGTTGGCGATAAAATCCCGACGCGACCGTTCGGCCGCCTCTATTCCGGTAACGTCATGCAGCACTACAAGCGCGCCGCCCGAGGGCAGTGGTGCGGCGTTGATTTCAAAAATGCGCCCCGGCGCCAGAGAACTGGCGCGCCCAAAACGCACTTCATGGTTCTCAAGCGCGCCTTTGATGCAGGCCAGTACATCCGGGTCACGCACTGAGTGCACAAGCGTACGCCCCGACCGAATCTGCGTTCCGGCGATCCGCTGCATCACCGAATTCGACCAGCGCACGTATCCTTCCGGCGTAATGGCCACCACCGCTTCCTGCATCGAATCCAGCATGGCAGCCAGTTCCTGCCGGCGGCTTTCAATCTCCGCAAAGCTCTGCCCCAGTCGCTCTGCCGTCTGGTTCAGGGCTGCTTCCATCTCGGAAAGTTCGTCTTCATCGCTGCGGTCGAGACGCGCACTCAACTCCCCGTCGGCAATGCGGCGTGCAAACGCCACCACTCGCTGCAAACGCCCGGTCACGCGGCTCGCGGCCCATGCGGCTAATGGAAGCGCGATCGCCAACGCAATTAGCCCCGACCAGAACACTTCGCGGCCCAGCAGACGCAGCGTTGCGCCCGCCGTGTGTTCCACCATGCGGTTGAAGACCATCTCCATCACCACGGTGTGAAACACGAGCAGCAGGACGAAGAGCCCAAGCAGCTTGGTAAATACTTTTCGCGTCAATCGCCGCCGCTCCCATCCGGCGTCCCGGCGCGTTACCGGGAGGGCCCGCTTTGTTACTCAAGCCCCTGTGCGAGCATCCTACTCGCTCTTTGGAATCTCAAAGCGATATCCGGCTCCGCGCACTGTCTTCAAATAGCGGGGATTCTCCGGATCGATCTCGATCTTCTCACGGATGCGGCGCACATAGACGTCCACGGATCGAGGCGTAACGAACCGTGCATCCCCCCAAACCGCGTCCAGCAGGTGATCGCGACTGAACACCCGGCCGGGGTGACGGGCCAGATAATCAAGGAGCCGGAACTCGGTCGCCGTGGTTGTAGTCAACTCGCCGCGCACGCGCAATTGCATGGCGTTGGCGTCGATGATCACTTCTTCGAAGCTGATAACCGATGGCGTCGTCGGCCGCTCAAAGCGTCGCAGAACCGCCTTCACACGGGCGACCAATTCGCGGGTGGCAAACGGCTTGGTAATGTAGTCGTCCGCGCCCAGTTCCAATCCGAGAACGCGGTCGTTTTCGCCGGCCCTTGCAGTCAGGAAAATGATGGGAATCGTCGACAGAGCCGGATGGGCGCGCAGCCGCCGGCAGACGTCCAGTCCATCGCCGCCGGGCACCATAATGTCCAGCAGAAACAGTGCGGGCGCCTGACGCTCCGCATCCGGAATCAGGTTGGTTGGAGTGAAATATAACTTGGGGGTAAATCCCGCCGCTTCAAGATGATGCTGTACAAGCCGCGAAATATCGGTATCGTCTTCCAGTACAAAAACTGTTTGGCTCAAACGGTCAGCCCTCGCCCGCCGGCCGTTGGATTAGAACTGCGAAGGCCGCACGGAACCACTCACAGATTAATGCAATCAGGCAAACAAATTGCAAACGTTGTGTGAATTTGACATCGGAGGCGACAGATCTGACTACGCGCATTTACTCGGCAGCGGCACCGCTTGTTCGGCAGACAAGGCCTCCTCGCTTGCCGCCCGGGCACGGTCCGCGCGCCGCTTTTGCGCCTCATTGCGGGCCACCAGAAACAGCGAGGTAAATGTCACCAAAACAAGCACAACCGCCGGCAACCCATGCAGTTGCTCAATCTCCCCATCCACATCCTGACCCACATCTTTATAGAGCAACGCCAGTCCCACAAACACAAACACCAGGTGGGCGCAAAAAACACGTAGAGAAGCCTTCCCGAGCGTCAGGAATGGTTCAATTTTCACCAGCGGAATCAGGTAGTGGCGCAGCCAGTAGAGAACAATCGTGAAGGTCAGCAGATTCACCATCCGCAGTGGGCCGAGCTGCCATTTGTCCAGTTGTAACCCCAGCGCCTGCTGCGTCAATTGCGGCCCAAGCCACCCGTGGCGGATGCCGATAAAGATCAGGCATGCTATTGCGCAGACGCCCACCACCCATCCCGGCAGTTCCTTCAATGGAGTCGTCCCCATGGCCGATCGCGCCCCGATCCATAGCCCCAAGATCCACACCAACTGCCACGCAAACAGGTTGAACGCTCCCGTCTCTTGCAGAGGGATCGGCAGATGCGTGATATACACAATCCCGTTGTGAACCAGGTCGCGCAACCCAAACTGCGCCCACCACCAAATCATCGCGCTTGCGGCAAGAATCTTCGGCCATCCAAACCGCTTCGCCGCCGACAGAATCATCGGTGTAAAGAACAGGAACGCCACGTACATCGGCAAAATGTCCAGCAACGGCGGGCAATAGATCAACAGCACCGAGCCCACAATGGCCACTACCGGATGCGCAAGGTAAAAGTTCAGCAGGTGATTCAGAGCCGCCTTGTGCGTATGCAGCGCAAACGCGGCCGCCACCGTAAATAGCAGCACCAGCATGGCCAGGTGATAGCCATAAATCTTGAACGACCGCTTCCATATCTTCGCCCGCACCCCTGGCTCATCCTTATGCAGTTCGCGGGTGTATACGCGCGAGAGCAGCAACGCCGACATAAAAACAAAACCCTCCGCAGCGGAAACGAACCCGATGGGCTGATTCACAAAGTCGCTGAACCGCGTCGGAAGATGTGTCAGCGTCATCCACACCAGGAAAAGCCCACGCAGGGCATCGAGTTCAGGGCGGCGTTCAAGTCGCGGAAGATGCATTGGCCAAGTCTGCTCCCGGCGCGGCGGCAACCGAGCGATATCTCCTTAGACGCGAATGGCTGATCCCAGTTGCCCTTGCGAATCATCAACAACAACCCCGAGCAAACAACGTCTAAAACAAATTGGGGAGCTGCCATCTTCTGGCAACTCCCCGCATCGGCTATTTGCATTGGCTATTTGATTGTCCGATCAGGCGTCGCTGAGAGCACCGCAAGTGGTTTCAAGGCTAGTGATGTAGTCAATCACCGCCTCGCTCCAGCCGTCGATGTGCGTCCACTCCCCATACCCAACGCCGTTCCGAGCCGAAGCTACGTTGATCACGTAGCCCTTGCCCTTCGGTGCGGGAACACGGTCGTGCGACTGCTCATCCGTGATCACCACCAGACGGTCGTAGCCCTCGCGGACTGCGGCCTCCACCTGGGTCAACGAAGCCCCCAGGTTGGTGCCACCGTGAGGCTGGCTCTGGTCCAGAGCATCGCGCAACGCCATGCCGCGACGCGATGCTACACGCTTGGCCGCATTCGAAAAGGTAAAGATCGTCACCTTCTCTGCGATCTCGCGCAACAGAATCGCCAAGCCGTAAGCAGCATCCGTCCGACGCATCTCCGAGCGGTTTGACAGCGGCGCCTCCATCGAACCGGAGACGTCAACCAGCAACACCGTGTGCCCGGCCAAGCCACCCGAGCGGCTCTCGAGAGCGCGGAACATTGCGCCCTCCAGCGCCGACTCCCACTGCGGAGCGTTGCGCGCAGCCGCCAGAAAGCGGAAAGGCAAAACCCGATCCGTCTTCAGAGCAGCCAACGCACCCAGCACCAGCTCCTCGCTGACGCCGGCAGTGTGCAGGTTGCGCAGGTTGCGAAGCAGAGCCAGCGCGCCCAGTTTGCGCTCGGCCAGCAGCCGCTCCCACACCTCACGCTTCTGCACTCCCTCGCCGCGTCCGGCAGCCGAGAGTGCAACCTCCCAGGTGTCGGGCGTAGCCAGTTCGTTCTCGGCCAGCCGCTTCCA
>Ga0302319_10024445_pt1 | contig 10742 bp, 9 predicted proteins | sample Bog_T0_2_FD_203319 | JGI IMG/M metagenome (GOLD analysis project Ga0302319, IMG submission 203319) | Peat permafrost microbial communities from Stordalen Mire near Abisko, Sweden - Bog_T0_2 | ecosystem: Environmental > Terrestrial > Soil > Wetlands > Peat | place: Sweden: Abisko, Stordalen Mire... | reverse complement strand
ATCAGCTTCTGCCATCTTCTAAACGACATGGTGCAATCGCTCATAGTCGCCATCTATCCCAATCTGCAAAAATCGCTGCACCTCGACCTAGCGCAATTCGGACTCATCAGCCTTACCTACCAAATCACGGCCTCATTGCTGCAGCCCTTCGTCGGCATTTATACCGACAAACATCCCAAACCGTTCTCTTTGTCAGTCGGCATGGGCTTCACGCTCGCTGGGATGATCGTCCTCTCCCGCGCTGCGAGTTTTGAGATGCTGCTCGTAGGGGGAGCCCTTGTCGGTGTAGGTTCGTCCATCTTTCATCCCGAATCGTCCCGCATTGCGCGCCTCGCTTCCGGCGGCCGCCACGGCTTGGCGCAATCTGTCTTTCAAGTCGGCGGCAACGGCGGCTCATCGCTTGGCCCCTTGCTCGCTGCCCTCGTCGTGACACCTTACGGCCAAGGCAGTGTCGCCTGGTTTGCCCCCGCCGCCATCCTCGGCATCGTGATTTTATGGCGAATCGGCGCCTGGTACCAGAGCCACATCGCCAGCAAAGGCGCTGCCGGCAAGCACCAACACGTGCTGCCCGGTTCCATCAGCCGCAAAACTGTTTGGCTTTCGATCAGCGTCCTGATTGGGCTCATGTTCTCGAAATTTTTCTATCTGGCGAGCCTTTCGAACTATTACACGTTCTACCTGATCAAGAAATTCGGGGTACCCGTCGCCACATCACAGCGTTATCTTTTCTTGTTCTTGCTCTCCACGGCAGTAGGGACAATCCTCGGTGGCCCCATCGGCGACCGGTTCGGCCGCCGCCTGGTGATCTGGTTTTCCATCCTGGGAGTGCTGCCGTTCACATTGCTGCTCCCGCACTTGAATCTTTTCTGGACCGGCATCGTCACCATACCCATCGGTCTGATTCTGGCTTCCGCTTTTTCCGCCATCGTCGTCTACGCGCAAGATCTCTTGCCCGGACGAGTTGGCATGGTTTCCGGAATTTTCTTCGGCCTCGCCTTTGGCCTGGGAGGTATCGGCGCGGCGGCGCTTGGCTGGCTTGCCGACCGCACCAGCGTAGAGTACGTGTACCAACTCTGCGCCTACCTGCCAGCCATTGGATTCTTAGCCGCGTTGCTGCCGAATTTCAAGAAGCCGCATCTCGCCGTTTAGCAATCTAGTGACGCGCCGCCTGGGTTGATGCAGGTGTTGATACAGGTGTTGATGCTGGCGTTGACACCTGGGTCACCCCAGTCGGCGGTTTCCACCACAATTCCTTCGCGAGTTCAGACAGCGCCTCCGTCTGATAGCGGTTCCGCGGGTCCCAAAGCATCCAGCCTTCCGAACCGGCATCCTCTGCCGCCTTGATCTGCTCGCGCAATTGCAATTTGCCGAACGCGCGATGGTCAAACGCATAATCGCTGAACGCCTGCAGCCAAGGCCGGAACACTAACCCTGAAAATCCCGTGCGGGCCTTCGCCTTTTCGAGCGTCGCGTACACTATGCGATACGGATCACTCATCGGATCGCGCACCCCAGGAATTCCAAACTTGAATCCAGAGGGATACAGCATCGGCGAAATATAATCCACCACTTTGCCAACCTCCGAATACACTTGCCCAATCCCCGTGTCACCTTCGTTCCAAGCCACGTAACCGAAGTTGTCCGCGGAGAGAAACACGTTATACGGATTCAGCGCCTTCTGCGCCGCTGCCAAAAACCCTGTGATTGCCTCAACCCTATTGCCAGCGTTCGTTTCTTTCGAAAAGCGCAGCCCTGGCCGGTCAGGGAATCGCACATAGTCAAACTGAATCTCGTCAAAACCCGCTTTCGCCGCCTCAACCGCAATTTGAATGTTGTAATCCCAAGCAACTTGGCTGAACGGATCTGTCCAATGCAACTTTTCGTTATCGGAAAACAAACTACCATCCGCAGCGCGCACAGCCAAATCCGGCCTCGCCAGCGCTAACGGACTGTCTTTAAACGTCACAATCCGCGCAATGGCATAGAGACCGCGCTTGTGCAGATCGCCAACTAACGCCGGAGCATCGGGAATCGTAATCGCACGGTTGGCGCCCGCTTTCGCCACCATGGGAATCGACGTGCGAAACGCCACCAAACCCATGTCGCCCTTCACGTCAATCACCACGCCATTCAAATGAGCCTTAGCCAAGGTCTCATAAATCTGCGCCCGCATCGTCTGCGACGAGACCGCCCAAAACGACATATACAAGGCCCGGACCTTCAGCGGTGAAAGCGCGCTACGCATTTCCGGTGCCACTGGCGCATGCAGCCGCCCGTAACCCACAGCCCGCAAATCGACGAAGTTGCTCTTGGTCTTTAACCGGAATTCGCCATTAGCACCGGTCTTGCTGACGATTCCATCGGCAGTCACCCAGGCATTGGCTATCGGTTTATGCGTCGTTGCATCAACAACCAGCCCATGCACTCCCGGCGTGACAGCCTGGGAAAACGCCGGCCAACTCAGCAAAGCGAATAGAAACAGGAAACGCATCACTACCACCACATCGGTCTAAACGAATAACGGCAGTAGCAAAAATTTGCCGGGAGTCTCAGAACTGGAAGGAATCAAGACGCTACCTTTTCCGCCATCTTCGCTTGCATCGCCGCCATCCTCGCATGCTGTTCCCGCGTCAAATGCGGCGTGATCCCAAGCATGCGTTCAATCAACATCAACTGGCCGCGATGATGCATCTCGTGTTCCTTAATACTCAGCAGCATGTCGAAACGCGTTCGGCTCGGTGGGGCCCCGCCCGGCGGCATCATAACGCTTTCTCCCAAGAACTCGTCCGTGGCTGATTCCAGCATCTTCGCCATCTTCTCGCCCTCTTCTTTCAGCAGTGCCAGAATCTGCGCCTTCGTGCGCGGCTGATTTTGTTCAGCCTTATGCGCGCCCATGAACTTCATGAATTCGAAACCTTCCATGGTGGAACGCTTTTCGATGAAGTTCACCTGCTCCTGGAATCTGCCGCCCAGCGCAATATGCGTTAGCATCTCACCGACGCTTTGCAATCCTTCCGCCACCCGGAATCCATATTTGTCTTCCGGAATATCTTCGGCAATCGTAATCGTGTTCTTGCGCACCGTCCGGTATGACGCTGCCAGCTCTTTCGCTCCGTAGTAGTTCACAGCCTCAAGTTTAACCCGGCGAGCTACAGTAATCTCATGCCCGCAACTATTTCGCCGGAGCAGTACTTAGAGATAGACAGCAAGGCCGACCGTCCGAGCGAATAACTCCGCGGGCAGCTTATACGCCTACCCGGCCCTTGTAATGACCTGCGGCGAGGAGAAATTTGGTCCGTACGACACGTTGCTGAACCCAATCTTAATCGCCGAAGTTCTATCGCCCTCAACCCAGGATTACGACCGCGGCGGCAAGTTCGCCTCCTATCGCTCCATCCCCTCGCTCCAGGAATATTGGACCGTGGCTCAAGACAGCATCCTGGTCGAACGCTGGACTATCGTCGACGCCCATTGGACGCTGACAGAATATTCCTGCCCCGAAGACCTAATCGAAACACCCCGATTCTCCCGGCCCAAATCGGTCATAAGAACAACCTCAATCGCTTATGGCGTGGCCCTTCAGGTCCTCCGGTATATTGAAGTCATGGCCACCGCACCTCAATTCCTAACAGTCGAAGAATTCGACAAGTTATACGGAAGCGAATCCGGCTGGGAATACTGGTATGGAAAGGCGGTGCGCAAGCCTGTGCCCGATAAGCTGCATGCTTTGTTGCAGAGGATCTTGATGCAGTTGCTTAGCGCGGCAGGGTACGAATCCGGCGGCGAATTCGACTTCAAAGCAAGGCGAGATTGGCAGCCTAGACCAGACGTTGCCATTCTTCCTGAAGGAGATGAACGCTATCCAACAAAACTGTCGTTGGTCATCGAAATCCGTTCCGAGGACCAAACCAAGGAACTGATTGAAAAGTGTCGAAACTACGAACAGACAGGCGTTTCTCACATCTTTGTATTCGATCCGGCGGCGTGCGTGATTTATCGCTGGGAAAAGGATCTCGTGGAAAAGCAAGATCTGGAATTACCGAACGGAAGTCTTATTGCCGGCACTACTATTTGGCGAGAACTCCAGGCAGCCAAAACCAGACTCAAAATGACGCTTTAACGCAAGCCCATCCACCGCTCACGGGTGAGTTCATAGAGATAACACAGATTGGGAATCTTGGCTTCGTCACGACAAGTGCCGATCTGAATGAATCCAAGCCGAAGCAGAAGCTTCTGCGACTGGAGATTGTCGGTGCGGGTCCAAGCAAGGACAAGCGGTAGCTCTTTCTGGTAAAGCCAACCGAAGGCATAAACCAGAATGCGGTTCAGGGCTTCCGTCGCATAGCCGTGTCCCCATTCAGACCTTGCAAACTGGTAGTCAATTTGAAGGTCGTCGCCCCAAGGGTGATCCAACGGTATATTGTCGTACTTTCCCAAGCGGACCAGACCGAGCCGTTTCCCGTCATCACGGCGGCTGACAACCCACCAGCCATGATTGATGCTGAACTGCGTCAGTTCAATAATTGTATCGGCGTAACGTGCGGCACGATTCGCATCCAAGGGGCCATCCCAGATGTAGTGCATCACCACGGGATCGGAGAACAGCTTCGTGAGGAAGTCCCGATCCTCGTCCAAGGGTTGCTTCAACATCAGCCGGGGTGTGTACAGTCGTGGGAACTTGAAGTTCGGACCCTGATGTCTTGGTTCCCAGACCTCTGGTTCACCTGTGGGATTGATCACCATGTAGCATCATTCTATCCGGTTCGGACGGAGTGAGGAGTTGTAACGCCAAGCCGATTAGCACCCCATGAACGCCCGTGGCAAGTCAGCGCGCCGAAATCGCCGGACACAAGCCGTTGAACAGATAAGCGTGGCATCGAGGGCCATCTCGTCCGCTTTGATCCGATCCAATTCGGTCCGCAACTTTGGCTTGTGGGAAGCGTCATCCCAGACGATCACAGGTGCCTGTTTCTTGATCCGTGCTTAAGCCACAGTGACCACCGGCACGCTATTCGCACTCTCGCTGCTGTCCGCCGACCACGACAAGTAGACCCTTCGCCATCAAGCGCGGCAACCCGCCCTTGATCGACTTGCGAACGGGCTTTGTACGAGTAGCGCGTCACTCGGCCAAAGCAGCTCAATCCTCACGAAACAACGCAATTCGTTGCCGCCGGGAACCGCCCCTAGCGTGAGTGAAGATGGAGTCTTCCCCTCTGCTGTGAGTTTCAAGGATCGGAGAACGCGTGATCGCATTTCCAAGGCGGCCGACAGCATTGCTTGAATCTCGGCCGCCGGGCTGACAAGTGAGGCTAAGATCGTTATCGGGCAATGCCTGACGCCCCCAGCACACCCGGTTAATTCTCGGAGCTGCCCTCGCTCTCTTCAACGCCTCCTGCGGGGGTTACTTAAAATGGCCAATCTTCAATCGTCCGCACATTGGCAACTAAGCTAATATATTCCAATGGCCGGGCAACAATTCAGTGTCTTCGTAAGCTATCGGCGGGACGATGGTGCAGTGGCTCTGTTTATCGCGAGTAAATTAGAGGCCAAAGGACGAGGGGTATTTATCGACGTGAGTAGCCTGCCAGCCGGGCCCTTTGACGAATCATTATTGCGCGCGATTGCAAATGCCCCTGATTTCGTCGTCGTTCTGTCTCCCAACGCTCTTGACCGATGTGTGGACGATCAGGATTGGATGCGTCGAGAAATCAGCCATGCTATTAAGACATCGCGAAATATCATCCCTGTCTTTATGCCGGGGTTCAAATTCCCGCAAATGATCCCACCCGAAATCGAAAAATTGATGAGCTATCAGGGTGTCCCGTATTCTCATGCCCACGCCGAAAGCACAATCAATAAAATCATCCAGTTGTTAACCAGTGTCCGCAATGTTTGGCTATTGCGTTCTTTGATTGTCGCTGCAGCCATGCTCGCAGCCTTTTCCGTAATTTATTTCTCCGTTTGGCCACGATCTTCCACCGGCCACCCCGGTCTGCCTTCACACGAGCAAAATTCACTTCAAACATCATCGGTTAAGCCTGAAAAGAAAGAGCCCGAGCTGCAACCAAAACTACCCGAAAGACCTCGCATCGACGACGCCGGAAATCAACAGCCGGGTGCAACGGACACAGCAAGGCCTAAGAACCAACGTTCAAAGAATGATCTAACAAATTCACGACCAGAACCGAAGCTGGCGGTGGATTTCCAGACCGAGGCAGCAGATGAAGAGCGCTTGCGAACTTGCTGGAACGGGGTCGTTGCCGACTATCCCTCGGGTGTGACGCTTCGTCATGACATCCGTGCTAGTCTGGCCGCGATGGAGGCGGCAGTTCAAATGGGGCAAGCGGCGCTAAAAGAGGGAGATTCAGCCACACTTAGGTTGGCTCTTCGCCAATTACATGAGGCCAAAGCAAGGTTACCGAAAGAGCAATGCTGAAATTACGATTTGAACTTGACTGCGGGAAGGTAGTTAGATCGCCCCGGAACGAGGAGAGATCAACATTATCTTCAACGTATTCTTTCTACTGGGCGAGAAATCGGTGGCTAGATGTTGCGATCTCTCCCTGACAGCTCTCTTACCGAAGATCCGACAAATTCTTTATTGTAAACTATCAAATGGTTTACTCGAAGAGAGGTGGGTTTCATGCGCTGTGCTCTAAACGCCATTAGTCTTTGCTTGTTTTCTTACAGCGTGTTGGTTCCAAATGCAAGTGCGCAAGACCGGCCGACTCAACGTGCTGTTGAGTCGAAGCGGGAAACGCTTTGAGATTGTTACTCGCAGCCGTATTCAGGAGATATTGAGGGAAAGGCATCTTAAGTATGCCGAGAATTTCGATGAAAAAACCTTTGCTGAGATCGGTAAGCTTGCTGGAGCCGATTCAGTCGTGTCGGGCGAGTACTCCGTGTTCAGCAACAGGATTAGCGTTACCGTCGAAGTCCTTGACGTGTCAACAGGAAGAATAATCGGGGGTGAGGTCTTAGATCTGCCGCGAACTTCTGATATGGAGGCATTGCTGACTCCTCCGAGCCGAGACCAACCTCAATTGTCGGAGCATCATGCCACCCCTACTGATTCGAGTCCGCTTGGCTCTTCGCCGAGCTCAAAGAAGGGACATGCACAGCCGCCGGTTGAGGAAGCAGGGTTTGTCTTCGAATACCCGCACTGCAAAGTTACATCAAATGCGGTGAATTGCTGGCTGCTCGTCAAAAGCCCAGGGAAGGACCAATCCATGCAAGTGTCAGCACTTAACGGCACCGAGAGCTCATTCCTATACGATCAGAATGGGATTTCTTACATGGCCTCTCAAGCAACAGTTGGCAATATCACAAGCACCCGAGTAAACTATGAGTACATTCGCGACATCGCTGTCCGAATGGACTTAACATTTCCAGTCAACCGTAGCATAACCAGTATCGCCGCGCTCAAACTATTGTGCATATCTAAAAATCGCTTTATTGTTCCAACGTTTCGGGATGTCCCACTTGACTAGGGAGAGTCTTAACCAAAGAACATCCGAATTCACGGCCTGCACCCATCGGTCGACTCTCTCCCGAGACGGACTTGAGTTATTTCGCATAATGCAAGAAATGTTTAGCGAACGGCCGTTCCACACGACTTCGAAAAGCAGCTGACTTCGTCGCTGACCTAACGGTTCGAGAAATGACGGATTGGCCTCTTACTCAGTCGGAATCCTTGCCACGTTGGCTCGACGCACCGCTCCATTGCGAACGAGGCGGCGTTCTAATCCAAAGGAGTAAGTGCCACCAAGACCCACACGCAAGCGATTGCGCTTGAACCGACCAGCTTCATGGCAGGAAGTTGCAGAATAGCTACCGATAATGGTAGTTAACGGGCGGATGCTGATTTTCGAATCATCAACCAGTCGGACGCGACAAAAACGTGCGAGCCCAGCTTTCGCGTAGCCGTGCTCTACGGCTATTTGTGCGAGTTTACTAGCCTTCGCCTCCACCTTTTGCCCTTCCACCAGAGGTATGTAAAAGCTCACAAACGTCCCCGCATGCGAACCGATTACAAGGCCCGGCCAGAGGAAACGAAGGCTCAAAAGCACCGAGCTGACCAGAAGCTTGACGGATTGCGGTCGCCGCGCAAAGCAAAAAGCGCCTAACCAATCCTACTGCTTCTTGTCGAGCAAGCACCGCAAGTGATTGACATGACTGTGACCCATGAAATTGCCGGTGATCTAGCGACCACGGCGGATCGGATTAGCCTACCAGCAAAAGCTCGTATCTCTGGGACCAGGGACTAGACGATGCCTCTCCGCTCCCGACTTGCGTGATCCCAGACAACATAGATCTCGAAGGGCTATTCACCTCGTGCCAGACTTTATGACCTCGCGATCAACTACTTCGGCGCGTTGGCCTGGAAATCTTCCTGGATGACTTGGTACACCTCCGATCGCAGACTGGCCCATAACTCGGGGTATCGATGAAGTATTCGTATCCGACAATTCCTCGATCGACGGTAAAGGACGCTCCGCCACCAGGTTGCGATAGAAGCTCAGCAGGTAGACTCCGGTTTGAAACGAAAAGCCGGAAAGAGCCCATAACCCACCGTATGCCCGCTTTTTGTGTTGTTCTCGCCAAGCGGCGACAATTCGGCGGTAAGGCTCGATGAGACCTTCAAAGGGAGGAGTGGAAGTCATGAATTGAAGATAAATACTACGGGCCAGTTTATACGAGTGGGCTGATGACTGGCGAGGGTAACCAAAGCTACGTTCGGCCATCGCCGGGCGAATGACTTCGACCGTTAGTCGCTATGCGTCGGCTGCTCTCGCTGAAGAGTTCCTGACAGGCCGTTCTGGCGGAATGACTCGCTGGGTCTGCAACGTTACCGGTAGTCCGCGTGAATAGTCCTTCGCACAATCGGTTTTGGTACTTAGGCGTCTCCCCCGGGCGAATGGTCCGGCACTCGTACAAAGCTTGGGTTTGCCAACGCTTGGACTTAATCCACCATCGAAAATGAGTTTGGTGACCACCTGCGAGTAGTCGCACAGCGTAGATCTATACATCGCCGTTGCTCTGCCGCGATAATGTAGGATCGCAAATCTTTACGGGAGATACCTCCGCTGTTTCCAAGTCCCGGATCTATCCGGATTAGCCAATACCCAGCCGGGTTCTAGCCGCTTTACCTATCTCAACCGACTTCTTGCGGAGATCTTCTTTCTTCTCAGGATCAGCCTCAGCGTTGTATCGCGCTAGCGCCTCTTTAACATCGGGCTCATCGTGCCAGCGGTCGCTGTCGCGCTCCTCTTGTGCCCAGCGGGTTTTCATTGCTCGCCAGTTGTTCAATCCGGCGAGGTCGAAAGGCTTCCGCCCTTGATGACCGCCAATCTCGATCAGTTCGGCCAGATGCCATTCGCCGTCGGTCGTTGGCTCAGCCTTCCATTCGAACGTACGAAGCAAAACAGGCGTGTACTGGATCGCTATCGCCAAAGCGGTTCGCTTGTATTCTAGCGTAAGGTTGCCAGCAGCGGTTGACCGCTGGCAGCGTACGTTTTCGACTCGCCAAACCTTCAGATCGCTAAGCCGAAACCTGCTGTTGCCCATCTCGCGACCTTGATCGCGGTACTTCAGGCCAAGTGGCGTCAGGTACTCGCCGTACTCATCCTGGATGAGAAGCCCAAGTTTCTCGGCGCGCTCGTATTTCCCGGCAGTATGTGAACGAATACTGCGCAGGATCTCCGCTTGGCGCTTGCTATTATCGGAAACCACACGGAACTCGATGCCCTTGTTGGTGATGATCTCTATCTCATCGTAGAAATCGCCCATATCCCATAAGACATCCTGGACAAGGCTAAACGCCTGCTCCGGTGTCGGGCCGCCGAGCTTGCTTCGGTACAAAGCGAAGAGCGCCGGGACAACAAGGCTTATACCGATGATCAGAAACGCCACGCCCAGCACCCAAAGGCTCTTCGGCGTAAACCAGTAGCCCGCCAGAAAGACGACTCCCCAGATTAGTTTTGTCATGTTCTCCTCGTAGGTCCACTACTTCCGTCCACAACCAAATAATACTGGTGACCACGGCGAGAGCTCCAGCCATGTCAACACGCGCTTCATGCGGCCAGGGCGGGATTAGGATGGGGCAGAACTGCGCTATCGCCAGACGCGAGCCCTGTGTCAGAGCAAAAGCTCAGGGTTTGTGCTGGCATGTGGAGGTCCACATCCTCCGGCCCGCTCGCGGGATATTCCTTGAGCCCCTGGCGCGGATGTGCGCTACGAATCCGAGGCGGATCGTCGGATACTCGGAAATTGAGTGGCAACGCATGATTGCCGTGAGTAGCGCCCAACCATCAAGTAACCCTGGAGAAGCATCGACTACTGCCGTGTCGGCTTGCGGCCCAAACTCCAAAACCCAGTAGTGCCGAAGATCCACCTCAATCCTCCAGTCGGCCTCCCCCACGAGCGTATCCTCACCGTGGCCTCGAGCTCATCATCAATAAGAGGCACCGCCCGATCAACGATGACCATCGACTGTTGTGCAGTTCACACAGTTGTGCAAATCACACTTGACCCCACGCGAGACCCATGCTATCCTTAAATTTGGGTAGAGTTTTACCCTCCACCTACCATTTCTGAACTTCAAAAGCGCCCGACCCGCCGAGGTCTCGGGCGCTTTTCTATTACCACCAGTATCCGACGAACAAAGAAAGGAGAATCCCCATCATGGCTTTGTTTTTTCAAATCCCAAACCGCGAACCAGCTCCCTGTCCAAACCTCCGTCC
>Ga0302319_10024440_pt1 | contig 10744 bp, 10 predicted proteins | sample Bog_T0_2_FD_203319 | JGI IMG/M metagenome (GOLD analysis project Ga0302319, IMG submission 203319) | Peat permafrost microbial communities from Stordalen Mire near Abisko, Sweden - Bog_T0_2 | ecosystem: Environmental > Terrestrial > Soil > Wetlands > Peat | place: Sweden: Abisko, Stordalen Mire... | reverse complement strand
GCTCAAGGAACGGTGAGAGGTTCGGATCTCACCCGAATGCCGCGAAGATAAGCGGCATTTCGGAAATGGATTGCGCCTCAACAGCGAGGTGCGCGCGCGTTAAGCGCTTGAATCCAAAAACGATGTCATCCTGAACGTAGAGCCGGGAGCTCCACGACCGGCACGGAGTTGAAGGATCTCAAATATCATCTGCCCATCTAACGCGAAGCTGCATATGCGATATAGGAAGAGAGGCCAATCCGCATTGATCCCAAAGCTTCCTTATCTTGGCGATATTCGGATCTGATCCCAGCGACTGCTTCGCGTCCTTTGAAATTCTTCAGGAGCGCTGAATTGGCGTCATTCGCGACTGCTGCTGAACCACGCCGGCTCGGGTTATTGTGGTTCGTCGCACGGTTTCCGTCCCCGCGTGACCCACCTCGAAAGTAACGTAGTTCAGTTCCTCGTCTCGCCCTTTGAAACATTCATGGAATGCTTTTAAAAGCTCCACGTCTTGGATTCGTTGCGCCGGAGGGAATGGATTATTGCGAACGCTCGGGACTGTTGCCGGGAATAGATAAACGCATGGAGGTGGAAGGCGAAATGCACCAACTTCTGTGAGACGATCTGTGGAACCTTCACCCAAGACCTTCGGGCAAGGCCTGCATAGCGTGGAACAGAACATGTCCCAAACAACCAATCCGTCGACACGCATATTGCGAAAGATGATGTCCGCGGAGAGGCGCGTGTGAATTCCGGACCAAACGTTGTGTCGCGGATCGGCGCCGGGATTCGTGCATACACTCCAAACAATGAACTCGTTCGCATTTGCCGGCCTTTCGTAAATAGTCGTGTTGTTTCCGTCCATGCATCCCTTTAATTCAATAACTGCAATCCTACCAGATTTTAGCGTGACTGCGTAGTCGTGTCGATTTGCTTCCCCCGCAATTTCCCACTCCTTTATAAATTCCCTGTCCTGCATGTAGTTAAGGATGAATCTCACGAAATCTCGCTTATCCCGAATTGTCGCACTGAATTGACCGCGTATTCGTTCTATGGCACCTCGGAATAGGCCTGAGCTGTAAAAGTCCTTTTCATTGAATCCGTGTTGTTCTTTCCCAAGGGTGTGCGCCTGCGTTTTAAGGATCTCCGAAAAATCTTCGATTTTCTTGTCCAACTCGGCGTTTTGCTGGCACGGTATCGAATTCATGCGGCTATTTTAGGAACCCGAACCATTTGGTCAAGAAGCGGTTCCAACAAGTAACGAGCGAGGTGGCGAACCACCGGAACGACAACACCGTCCCCAGTAAGATGATAGCCTTCGTTGTAGTTCTTTGGCAGCACATAGCTGTCCGGCAGCCCCATCAAACGAGCAGTTTCTCGCGTTGTAATTAGTCGCGACCTTACGCGTTTCCCTTCCACTACAACGAGCAGCTGGCGGCTCGAACCCCCTGCAGGCGTTCTAAGGCAACCAGAAACGTCATCAAAGCGCACTTCAGCCCGTTGAGCCTTAAGTCCAGTTTCATCCCGGCGCGTCCGCTTATAGATTCCACCCACGATGCGCCTGCCAAGCTTTTTAGCGGCCTCCAGTTTGGCAAGATTCACGCTGCTCATCAATCGTAGCAATGCCGCAGTTTCTGATGGTGAATGCCAATTTGCGCCCGTGGGGGTTTCCTCTATCAACTCGGATAGGCTAACAGTTCTTTTTTTGGGAAGAGGTAGTTTCCACCAAATCCATTCGCGACCCACCTTTTCTGAAATTCTCGCGTGCGCAGAACGGAGTGCGCGAGGATGCCAGGGATCCTGCGGCCCGTTTTGCAAAATTGCCGCGGGAATCGGGACTGACTCGTGAACCCCAATAAAGAATAGCCTCGGGCGCGAGTGAGGAAGGAAGAGCTCGGCATCCATGACCAGCGCGCCGTATCGGTACCCGGCGCTATCGAACGTCGAGCAAATAGAAGAGAAATCCTTTCCATCATGCGATGTCAATGCCCCGCACACGTTCTCCAAAGCGATAATTCGGGGTGCTCGGTCCTCTGCGATCAGGCCGGTCATGAGATCCCAAAAAGGATAAAATGTCCCGGACCGCTCGCCCTTCAATCCTGCCCCGCTCCCGGCAAGGGACAGATCTTGGCACGGGAACGAACCCCACGCTAACTCGGCTGTGCCTGGCAGGTCTAAGGTTGAAAGCGTGCGGATGTCGGCAGCTTTTAGGTGGTCATCGCCCCAATTCGCCCGATAACTAGCACATTTTTTATGATCGAAGTCATTGGCAAATAGGCACTTCCACGACGAACCGAGGCCGGCGCGCGCCATGCCGCCACCAGCGAAAAACTCATAATAACTGAAACCTTTGCTCATCGCGTCATTATAGCTTCTTTGGGAGTGCTGCAACCGCTCTCTTGAGCCCAATTATGGGAGGGGCGGGAAATGTTGCGTGGGTTCACCGGTTGATTATGTCTACAAAATCGGCATTTCGTCCATCCAGAACTCACGACCGTCGCAACGCATTTGCGCATGCACTTTCGAATGCCGTGGCTTTTCACGTCCGCTGGTACTCGGTCTATCGAGACGCGCGCCATTCGCCCGGTGGAAAACCCGCGTGACGGCGCGCATGACATGCGCTTCATTCTCCCCCGCATGAAACATTTCCTGGCAATCCTGCTGCTCGCTTCCACTGCGAATCTCCACAGCGCGCCAACCGATGCGCTCAACACGCTCGCCGCCGTGGGACGCGAAGGCGCGGGCAACGAAGCAGCCGGCGCGGCCTGGAAGGCCGTGGTGCAGGCCGGCCCATCGGGCCTCCCGGCCTTGCTCGCCGAAACGGGAAAAGGAAGCGCTGTCGCCGACAATTGGCTGCGCCTCGCAGGCGACGTGATCGTCGCGAACGCGTTGCGCGCGAAACAACCGCTGCCCCTCGCGGAAGTCGAGGCGTTCATCGCGGACACCAGCCACACGGCGCCGGCGCGGCGCCTCGCCTTCGATCTGCTCCAGCAGGCCGACCGGGCAAGGGCCGATGCGCTGCAGCCATCCCTCATCCAGGACCCGGTGCAGGAACTCCGGCGCGGCGCGGTGCAAAGGATCATCGACGCCGCGAAAACGCAGACCGCCGACGGCGCCAAGGGCGACTATCTCCGCGCCCTCGACGCGGTCCGCGACGAGGACCAGACGAAACTCGTCACCGCTGAATTGCGGAAGCTCGGCGTGCCGGTGGATCTTCCGCGGCACTTCGGTTTTCTGACGAAGTGGAATGTCATCGGGCCGTTCGACAATACGGAGCGGAAAGGCTTTGACACCGTGTATCCCCCGGAAAAGGAAATCCGGCTCGACGCCGCCTACGATGGCAAGGGCGCGCAAGTCAAATGGACGCCCTTCGAGAGCTCTGATGAATACGGAAAGCTGGATTTCAACAAACCCTTCGGCATGCAAAAAGAGGCCACGGCCTACGCGGTGACGACCTTCGATTCCCCGGTGGAGCGCGACGCGGAATTGCGGCTCGGCGGCAAGAACGCGTGGAAGGTCTGGCTGAATGGCGCCTTCCTGTTTGGCCGGGACGAATACCATCGCGGCCAGCAGATGGACCAATACAAGCTCAAGTGTCACCTGAAAAAGGGCGCGAACACCATTCTCGTCAAGTGCTGCCAGAATGAGCAAAAGGAAAACTGGACCGTGGAATGGGAATTCCAGCTCCGCATGTGCGACGGCGCCGGCACCGCCATCCTCTCCGCCAACGCCGGCACGAAATAACCGCCGCCCCCTCCTGCTTTCCGCCATGTCTCACTTCCGCCCGCTCTCCACGCTCGCCCTGACTCTGGGGATGCTCACCCTTCCCAGCTTCGTCAGCCTCGCCGGCGATTGGCCGCAGTTCCGCGGCCCGGACAGCACGGGCACCGCCGCCGACGCAAAAATCCCCGACCAACCGAAAATCGACTGGAGCGCGCCGCTGCCGGGCCGCGGCTTGAGCAGCCCCATCGTGGTGGCCGGGAAAGTGTTCGTCACCTGCGCCAGCGGACCGAAGCAGGAGCGCCTGCATCTGCTTTGTTTCAACGCCGCGGACGGCGCCCGAATCTGGGAGCGCGAACTCCAGGCGACTGGCCGCACGATGACCCAGGGGAAGAACTCCGTCGCCGCCTGCACGCCATGTAGCGATGGCCGGCGGGTCTTCGCCATCTGGAGCAGCAACGACATGGCGTCCTTCGATCTCGACGGCAACCTCCTCTGGGTGCGCGGTCTCACCGTCGATTATCCCAACGCCAGCAACAGCCTCGGCATGGCCTCCTCGCCCATCGTCATCGGCGAAACCGTCGTCACCATGATCGAGAACGATAGCGAGAGCTACTCCCTCGGCCTCGACGCCAATACGGGCCGCAACATGTGGAAGCTCGAACGCCCCAAGGCTGCCAACTGGACGAGCCCCGTCCCCTGGCGCGCCGACGCGAAATCCCCGCCCGTCGCCTTGCTGCAATCCACCAAGGGCTTGCTCGCCGTGGACGCGACCAGCGGCAGCCGGCTCTGGGAGTTTGCGCAAGGCGCATCCACCATGAGTTCCAGCGTCGTCGCCTCGGGCATCATTTACACCCCGGCAAGCGGAGTGGTCGCGCTCTCTCCCAATGCCAATAACGCGCCGCCCGCTGAACTCTGGCACTCGAAACAGATCAACCCCAACACCATCAGCCCCCTCGTCCTCGACGGCCGCCTCTTTAGCATCAATGGCGCCGGCGTAATCACCGCCGCCGACACAAAAACCGGCAGCGCCCAATGGAAACTGCGCGTCGCCGGCCCATTCAGCGGCTCCCCAGTGGGCGCGGGATCGCGTTTGCTCGTCGTCAACGAAAAGGGTCTCGCTCAGGTCGTGGACATCACCGCCCCGTCCGGCGCCGTCCTCGGAAAGCTCCAGCTTCCGCTGAACCAAGAAACGAAAGAACTGGTCCTCTGCACCCCGGCGCTCGAGGGTAGCCACATCTATGTGCGATCGGACAGCGCGCTTTGGCGCCTGGGAGATTAATTAGAAAGTCCAACCCACCGACTCGTCACGCAAGCCCGCATCTCGATTTTCTGTCTCCGTCAAAAATCCTGAGGTATCCAGAATTCCACTTCACCCAGTGAGAATAACATCTGCACCGGTTCCACCGGTACGCCACAGCGGGTCATCGGAAATGCGTTGGGTAATTTTCCCTATTGAGACCTGATCCGATTGGCGCTTACATAAGGCGAATTTAGAAGGCGGAGGCATTCTGCCACGTGCGCCGCCACGCTAAGCGCGACCTCGGTCGGCCCCTCGCCAAATGAAGAAAATATCCTCCGATATCTCGATTTTTTACCGACTCATTGGACCGACGCTATTTGGGTTTCTTACCGTATTGGCCTTTCTTGGAAGCCTGGCGGGAAGGTTCGATTCGAACAACAAACACCCAGGTCCGTGGTTTCTGCCTTGGCTTATCCTCATTGGCGGCGGGCTGGCAACGGTTCTCTGGACTGTATTTGCGAGGAATATCCAGGAAGTGGAAATGAATGATGAGGTGATCAAAGTCACGGGCTGGAAAGGGGTGGAAGAGATCCCTTTTGAGAGGATCGCATGGATCGAAGAGACCCGGTTAAAACGCCCCAAATGCGTGCATGTCCAATTGCGAACGAAAAGCATATTTGGGGATGCGATCACATTTATTCCATCGGGATTAGGTATGCCTTTCGGAACCCATCCCATAGTGACGGAAATGACCGCGGCAATCCGGAAGGCGGGTCTGGATTTTGATTGACCGTCGGAGTAACTGGGGAAGGCGGCGGGCTCCGTCACAGCTCACAACAATCCTCGATTGATGATGCTCCCAATTACCGCTAAAAGCTCACTGATATGGTCAAGAAATTGGTTGGCTGATCGCCTGCGATTGCGGCAGCGTGTCCAAATAGTTCTTGAGGGACTCGAATTCGGATGGCTGCAATTTGCATTCGAAAGCAACGATAGGAACTCCTGTGTAGGTCTTGCCCTCGAGGACACGCCACTCGAATATTCCTCCGCGCTTGTTCACGACGATTTGGGGGAGGTCGGCAGACGATGAATCACTATATGCCAGAAGGAATCCCTCGTGATTCCAATGCTGATGCCATTCGAACTCCAAATCGAATCGCGTATTCCGTGAATCGCCCCGGAAACATTGCGCCAAAAAAATTCGTTGTCGGTGGATACTTGACGAGGGCGGCGAGATTGGGAAAACCACGATGCGGCAAATGCAGGAGAACGCGCTGATCGGGAATCGATAATTTGAGATCCGCTTGAATTGCGAAAATAGCCTTGGCCAGATTGCCGACGTGCTCGTTGAAAAGCGCCTCGCGTTCATTTGAAAGGATTGGCGTGGGTTGCGGGTCCTCCGACCACGCTTGCGCCGACATGAGAATCAATACTGCAGTGGTGATGCGCTTCGCTCGCCGGCCAACGCCACGTTTTACATGATCAGGCATATCCCGCTAGAGATCGTATCTGTTGGCTTGCGTCACGTTTGAAAGGGTAGATCGCTCAGAATCGGCTAGCAATGGTTTCCCTCGCGCTCCAATATGTTACGGGAGATGGACGAAGTTCAACTTCGTGAGCAAGTGCGTTCCCATGTCAAACATGGGAACGAGGGGGGGCGTGCGGAGGCCCGGGGGACGCGCGCGATGGCGGAAAGAGCTTGCCAAACCGCTGGCGGAAACGAAACTCGGAGAGCTACCCCCGACTCACTATGAACATCAAGCCCAGCGGGAATTTCCGAGACCTGTCTTTCTTCGCCTCCCGGGATTTTTCCCGGCGCGATGTCCTCCGCGCGCTCGGGGCCACGGCGCTCGGGGCCGCGCTGGGCGGCTTCCCGAAGTTGCGCGCGGCGGCAGCGGAGAAGGATTCGCTGCCGATGCAGTTATACAAGAGCCTCACCGAGGAGCAGCACGCGGCGATCTGCCTGCCGCTGGATCATCCGAAGCGGGCGTTCGTGAGCAACTGGTGGTACATCTGCCCCGAGCAGCGGCTGAACACCTTTTACACCCCGGACCAGCAGGACCTCGTGAAGCAGATTTTCGAGTCGCTGCATTCGGCCGAGTATCGAGACAAGATGGATTGGCAGGTCCAAAAGGACCTCATGGGCGACATCAAGAATACGCCCTCGGTCGGTTTCTTCGGCACGCCGGCGGACGCGGACTTCGAGTTTATTTACACCGGGCACCACGTGACGCGGCGCTGCCATGCGCTGACCGACCAGGGGCTCGGCTTCGGCGCCCGGCCGATCTTCTACGGGAACTTCGCCAAAGCGTTCCGCGAGACCAAGGATCACGAGGGCAATCCGTTCTGGTACCAGGGGCTGATCTTCAATGAATTCTACAGTTCGCTCGATGGGAAGCAGCAGGAGACAATCCTCGTCGCCCGCGAGCCGCGCAGTGAAAAGCCGTCGGAAGTCATTGCCAAGCGCAAGACCGATCTCCCGGGCCTGTGCGGCGCGGACCTGAGCAAGGATCAGCAGGCCAAACTGCTCGACACCATGCGGCGCATGCTCGCCTGCTTCCGCCCCGGCGACGTGGCCGCGACGATGAAGACGATCGAAGACGCGAAGCTCGTCGAGCGGCTCTTCATTTCCTGCTACGGCGGGGCCTTCGATATCGGCAACGACAAGGTCTGGGATGTCTGGCAAATCGAGGGCCCGGACATGGTCTGGTATTTCCGCGGCATGCCGCACATCCACGGGTATTTTCACCTGGCGGTGTAGGCGGTTCCATCATGTCCTCCGAACCAATCCCGCAAATAAACCAATCCCGCCGGCGTTTCCTCCAACTATCCGCGGCGGCGCCCGCGGCGCTAGCCGCACATGCGCTTCTGCCCGGCGGGTTTGCCGCCACCGCCCGAGCCGCCGACGCGCCGCCAGCTCTGCCGGCCCCGAAAAAGCGTCCCATCGGCATTGAGCTTTACGGGGTGCGCGAGGAACTGAAGAAAGACCTCCCGAATACCCTCCGCACGGTGGCCAAAATCGGCTACGAGGTCGTCGAGTTCTTCTCCCCGTATTACGGCTGGACTTATCCCTTTGCGAAAGACGTCCGCGCGCAGCTCGACGATCTCGGCCTGCGCTGTTTCTCGACGCACAACGGCTTCGAATCGCTCCTGCCTGGAGAAACCATGGCCAAGGCCATCGAACTCAACCAGATCCTCGGCGCGCGCCATATCATCATGGGCTCGGCGCCGCGGACCACGCGGAGCGCCGACGACTGGAAGCGCCTCTGCGAGCACCTCACGACAGCCGTCGAAGAGCTCAAGCCGCACGGTCTTTCCGCTGGGTTTCACAACCATCACATGGAGTGGCTGCCACTCGAGGGCGGCCCGCGCGTCATGGACATCATCGCGGCCAACACCCCGCTCGAATTTATTTTGCAGTTCGACGTGGGCACCTGCGTCGAAGCAGGGGCGGACCCCATCGCGTGGATTAACGCGAATCCCGGCCGCATCAAGAGCCTGCACCTGAAGGATTGGGCGCCGGGAGACAAGGCCGACGAAAAAGGCTATCGCGTGCTTTTCGGCGAAGGGGTGGCGCCATGGAAGGAGATTATCGCCGCAGCGGAGTCTGTCGGTGGGGCGGAGTTCTACTTGATGGAGCAGGAAGGCAGCCGGTTTTCGGAGTTTGAAACCGCCGAGCGCTGCCTCGCGGCATGGAAGAGACTCCGGGCCGGCAGCGCGGGCTCCGGCGCGTGATACTTATCCTGATATTACCCTTTCGTCTATCCGCCCTTCTCATGACCGAAACAACACTTCTTCGCGGTGAAACATCCAGACCGTTGTGGCCAGGGCCGCGGTTGCGTAAAGGCAGGCCGACCCAAAAATGAGCAGGATGTGACTCCAGTGCCAGGCGCCAGCCAGTATTTCCTTGCAGACAAGGCTCACATTCAACAACGGGACCATGGCGAGTGCGGCATTGAGTTCCACTCCAGGTAGCGCCGCGGCCAGCGCCGGCGCCATCGCGAGCAGCATCAGCGGGCCGCAATAGCTCTGAGCTTCGCGGAAACTCCTGGAAAATAACCCCACCAGCAACAGAGCCGCCGAAAGCATCACCGCCACCGGCAACAGCATCAAGAATACCCCGGCCATTCCCCCAAGGTCAACGGCGCCAATGTTCAGCAATACTTCCCGTGGCCCTGATCCCGCGAGGATCTGTTTGGCGAGTTGGAACGTTGCGCCCATGCTTAACAGCGAGAGCACGACCGTGCCGATGGAGGCAGTAAGAACGATCAGAAACTTTCCGAAGACCAGCTCGGTTCGTCCGACAGGGCAGCAAAGAACCGCTTCCAGAGTGCCGCGCTCCTTCTCGCCGGCAGTGACATCGGTCGCCGGATACATGGCGCCCGTCAGGCACATGACGATGATGAGACAGGGAAACACCCCACCCAACAGGTTTCCGGCGACCTCTGATGGCGCCGCGACATTCTGCCGATGCGTGGTGAACGGTTGCAAAACCCCCACCGGAACTCCTCTGGCGCCCAGACGTTCCCGCACCGTCGCGTCACTCAGATTCCGGAAGAATGCATTCAAGTTTTCCGCCGCAAAAACAGACTTCATCTCGCCTTGATTCTGGTAAATCTCGACCTCGCACTTGTCTCCACGGGCGATCACCGTGTCGAAATCCGGCGGCAGTTTCACCACGGCGCGAACCCGTTTCTCGAGAATCGCCTTGGTGAAGTCCGCCGCCGCCGGGACGACCTGGAGATTCTTCGCCGCCTGCAACGCCGCCAGCACTCTCGGCGAGTTTTCGCCGCCGATGATCATCACCCGCGGAATTTCCTGCCGCGCTTTCGTCACGGATTTGAACGTCAACGCCACGACGCCGAAGATCAACAACGGCAGGAACAACACGGGGACCACAATCATGGAGATAATCGTGCGCCGGTCGCGGATGGAATCGCGCAGTTCCTTGCCATAGACGATCGCGACGGCGCGCCAATTCATGGCGGCCCTTCCACGACCCGCACAAATATGTCCTCCAGATCGTGCGCCGCATAGCGCGCGCGCAGTTCCGCGAGCGTGCCCTCGACCAGCAGACGCCCCCGGTCAATGATCCCAATCCGGTCGCAAAGCTTCTCGGCCTCGCTCATCACATGCGTCGAAACAATCACCGTCTTGCCCTTCTCCCGGCATTCGCGAATGAACTGCACGATGGTCCGCGCCGTCATCACGTCCAGCCCCACCGTCGGTTCGTCGAAAATCATGACCGGTGGATCGTGGATCAGGGTCCGGGCGATGGATACTTTCTGTTTCATCCCGCTGGAAAGTTTGTCGCACTGGCGGTCTTTGAATTCGTCCATCCCCAGCGTGGCAAACACTTCGCGAATGCGTGCCTCGAGCAAATCCTCGCGCATTTCGTGCAGTCGCCCAAAGTACTCGACCGTTTCTCGCGCCGTCAGCCGCCCGTACAACGCCGTGCCTGTGGAAAGAAATCCGATCCGGGCGCGCACTTTTTCCGGCTCGCGGATGGCGTCGCAGCCCGCGACACAAACTGTCCCCGAACTCGGTTTAAGCAAAGTAGCCAGGAGCCGCAACGTGGTGGTTTTACCGGCCCCATTCGCTCCCAGCAGCCCGTAAATCCGTCCGGGTTCGCAGCGCAAATTGACGCCATTCACCGCGGGCGCCTCCTCCCGGCGCTTCCGGTCACGGAATATTTTGGTCAGTTGATTCGTTTCAATCACAAGGATTTAACAAGTTGGGCAGCGAGTCGGCGTTCATTCAATGGTGACAGCTATCAGGGGTCAACTCTGAATGGCGCTT
>Ga0302319_10024439_pt1 | contig 10744 bp, 9 predicted proteins | sample Bog_T0_2_FD_203319 | JGI IMG/M metagenome (GOLD analysis project Ga0302319, IMG submission 203319) | Peat permafrost microbial communities from Stordalen Mire near Abisko, Sweden - Bog_T0_2 | ecosystem: Environmental > Terrestrial > Soil > Wetlands > Peat | place: Sweden: Abisko, Stordalen Mire... | reverse complement strand
AGCGGAACTGGCACAGCGCCTGGAGCACCCGCGGTCACACTGTCAACCAACACCGTCGCGTTCGGCAATCAGGTCGTGAACACAACCAGCGCGACCCAGACTGTCACGATCACCAACACCGGTGGGGCCACACTAAATTTCACCGGTTTCACGCGGACCGGGGAACCCTCCGCCTTCCTCTCCCCAAATAACTGCGGTTCGACCCTCGCAGTGGGAGCGCATTGCACCATCACTGCAAGCTTTACCCCCGAGTCGGCTACGGCGTTCGCGATGACCATCAGCATTGCGGACAACGCCGCAAACTCGCCACAGATCGTTTCGTTCACCGGCACAGGTGTACCGGCGTCCACCAAGCCACCGCAAATCTCGTTCTCTGACAACGTCATCCGATTCGGTTCCGAAGAAGTCGGCGATGCCACTGGATGGAAGCATCAGACCGTGAAGAACATTGGCGGCAGCACCCTCACATTCTCAGGCATCACGTTGACCGGGCACGATACGGGTTCATTCGCATTCGAAACCAACTGCGGATCCCAACTGGCGCCGGGCGCATCGTGCATGGTTTCTGAGAACTTCAAGCCGCTCCATTCCGGAGACCGCACGGCGGCCGTTTCGTTCGCCGATAACACCAACAAAACACCGCAGAGGGTCTACCTGACCGGTAAAGGCACCAAGTAACCAACCAAAGTCTCACCGGACACCCAGATTTCTGTCTGTGGCTGGCGCCCGCCGGCCACGGACAGAGGGATCTTCAACGGGGTTCGATCCTCACCTGGACAACTCTTCAGAGAGCGGGCCAAGCGACCGTTTTTGAAGGTACTCGGCGTTGAACTCGGCTGGCAATCAGAGTCTTTGAGGCAAGGTCGCCGGCCGGTTCGAATGATCAGGCAACCGGGAGAATACTTCTCGTTGCCGATGCTCGCATCCAATTCAATTGTTCTCCAACACCCCTAGATCTCGTCAGGCCAGAACCTCGGGGCTTGCACATCCTGCAAGAGACGCCAGCGGAGGCCCCGTCCAAGGGTCGCAAGGCTTATGCGTCCAAATGCGATGGAGCGGGTGCTCAAGTAGGCGGCATATTGCAGCCATGGGTGACGATCGCGTGGCGGAACCAGGCGCCTGTTGCGCACTTGAATCGGAACATAACCAATCGGTCCCATTCCAGCCGGAAGAAAGGTCCACTTGAAGATTGCCCACTTATCGCCGCGGGTGGGAAGCAATGCCAGGTGCAGCCAAACCGAGTCCTTATTCGGATAGAACATTGACTTGAGCGCAGACCCGGAGAAATGCCTGAGCCAACTCCTGCAGGCATCCGGAAGGCGATCAATATCTCGCTGAGCCAGGGGATTGAGTTGACAACCGAACCATGCGCGCGCGTAGTAGAAGGCGATCGCGGCAAGGGACCTAAGCGAAGGCGAATGGGTCTCTTCCCAAGTATTCCAGAAGGACTCGTCGTCGGCCCGGTTGTGAAGGAAAACAGCCAACTCGCGCACATGATGGATGATCCAATCCCGAGCCAGAACATTGCGCAAAATGTGAAGTGCGAAATAAGCCAGGTGATCGACAGGACTGAGGCACGAAAACGACAGACCGTCGACCTCGCGCCTCGTGCGACGATCCCAAAAAAACGAGGGGCCCGGAACTGCGATCCGCGAAACATGCTCGTTCCACAAGCAGAAGTGCAGTTCGATGCTGAGCGGCATTTCAGGATCGTACAGCTTGCCCCTCCACTTCCAATGGCCAGGCCGTACCAAAGATGCCCGGTGATCGGCGCGCGCATAGCTGATTTTCACGTCGGACGACCGGTAGCCGATAGCCTCGCATGCGCTGTAAGCCGCATCGATGCTTTCGCGAGGGCAGTACATGTCGATATCGGACTGCGGCCGAATTCGCGGGTCCGCAACATAATCTGGTGACTGCGTAAAGCCCTTGATCACGACGTGCTCCACGCCCGCTGACTCGAGCGCATCGTTCACCTCCCTGTAGGTAGCCTTGACGCGCTCGAAGCGAAGAGCATTGTCGGCCAGGCTGGTTCTGAGGCGCTCGCCAACCCAATGCGGCATTCCCTTGATCGGGAGTTGCGCGAGAGGCAACGTCAACTGTGCGAGGTCACTGAAAGCCAGCAAGCTGGCCCACTCCGCCTCGGTGAGCTTCTCGAGGAGCGAGTGATCGGGATGACTCAGCCGGAACGCAGACATCAGCGCCTTGACCTCAGGCGGTATACGCAGTGTCGTCATGTCGATTTCGGGAGAGGTTGTGTCCATCGAAGGCCTGCTTTCTGAACTGGCGGGACTCACGGCCTGCAAAACTGGCTTCGGATCCACGTGCAGCGTTAACGCGTGTACAGCTCCGGCTCGCCAAGGCTTCCCGCCGGTGGCAAATGCCGCAGGTAAACCACAATTGACCAGATCTCATCGTCGCTCAAAACGCCTTTCGATCCAGGCATCCCTGAGGGCCAGATGCCGTAGTCGACAATCCATTTCAGCTGTCCATCGGTATAGGACTGCACATCGGTCCCCGCCAACGACGGAACCGGCGGCGCCATTCGATCCGCAAAAGGAACGCCGGTATTCTGGCCGTCTAGTCCATGGCACCCCACGCAGTAATGCGAGAATGCGACTTGGCCATCGGAGATCGTTGCCGCGCTGCTCTTCAGGGGACTTGATTGCGCCTTATCTTTCACGAACACCCTGTGCTTGGCCCAGTTCATGACGGCAGTCTCCGTCTTGCCGGGAGGATCAGCCTCGATGTTGAGGAAGAAGATGGCGGCCAACAGCGCGAGCAGGGCCATTCCGAGAATGGCCTTGAAGAATTTCGCGATAAGGTCAATCCACCACATGCAGGGTGAGCTCCATCGTCCCGTGGCCAGAGCCGCAGAAAACAGAGCAGTGGCTCACAAAGGTTCCAGCCGTATCCGGCGTGAAAGCAAGCTCGCCGGTCTGTCCTTTGCCGGCCTTGGTCTCGATGCCTAATTCCTTGAATCGGATTCCGTGGGGAACATCGACACTCTTCAGAACCAGGATGACCGGTTCGCCTTTCTTCAGCGTGATCTCTGCGGGAGTAAAGCTGAACCGCTTCGCGACTACTTCTATACGGCGCGGAGCGATCTCGGCGGGCGATATTTGAATGGCGAATGAAATTGCTAGAATCACTGCCGCAAGGCTGGGCAATTGCACGGTTTTCAGCTTCATTCAGAAATCCTCGGAAAGAGCGATGATGGCATCGTGTCGGGTGCTTCGCGGACCGGCGCTTTGCGTTGCTGCAGGGGCGAATCGGTCCGCGAATCCCAAAAGACGAACCTAAGAATGGATTTGACACTAACCAGATCCAGGGTAGGGGTTGTCACGCGTCCGTAAGTCGATTGTCAATTTGTTGTTGCGGCTTCTGTCCGCCTGCAGGCCCTCTGGAATTATGTCGAACCCTTTTGACCTTGCGGCTTTTCGAAGCAGCAGGGCGCGATTTGAGCTTGCGATTCGATGTGACAATCAACTGACAAATCACAGACGATCGCGCGACACAATGCGCGATGGGATCCTCTACCTTTGCATCCATGCTCGAGTTGACTTTCGACCACTCACCCCGCGTAACAGCGCCGATTCGAAGGCTCTTGCTCTTCTTCAGCGTCTTTGCAACGGCTCTCTGCGGCATCGCGCAGGATACGCCCCTGATCTCTGGCGGCGTTGGCTTTTTTACGCAGACCAATGCTGGAAGAACGACTTACTATCCAACCATCGAGCCGCTCCTTGCGGCGCCAATCGGCCCGCACATTCTTGTCGAGTCGCGCGCAAGCCTGTTCGAATTCTTTACTCCGAATGGCGGAAATGATCCGGGCTACAATCACTCGCACTTCATTGGGCTCACCTACTTGCAAGGCGACGTGATTGCGTCACGCCACGCGACTCTCGTGGTCGGGGACTATCTGATCCCATTCAATACATACAACGACCGTCTCGCACCCATCTGGATCAGCAACTTTCAAGACGGTCCGTTGATCGCGAATCTCAACTTCACATCAACCGGCAGCGGCCTGGGCGGGATGCTGCGTGGCAATGCAATCCAGCGAGACAAGTATTCCATCGACTTCAGCTCCTATTACTCAATCCGTAGCGCCAACTCTCAGTTCGGCGCTTCCAGGGGAACTGGGGGACGAGCCAACCTCTACTTACCCGAGCGACGCCTTGAGTTGGGCTTCTCTTTCAACCGGCTTCTGCAAGCGACACACGAAAACTTCTATGGCGCGCACGCTTGGTGGGAGCCAAGGGATACAGCTTTTCGCTTGCGTTCGGAATTCTCGCGCGGTAAACATGCGCAGGGTTACTGGGTCGAGGCCGACTATCGCACACGCGCTTTCGGCGGCCTCGACAGCGCGGTTGGGCGCATCGAGCCTGTGTTTCGCATCCAGCAGACCTTTCGCCGCGACATGCTCGCTAGCGATGGCCTGCCATCCGTGAACACACAGCGTGCCGACTTTGGTCTCGACTACAACCTGCCACACAACGCCAGAATCATCACCAGCTACGCGAGACGGTTTTCGTCTGCTGGAAATCAAAACGTCTGGGAGACCGCGATCGTCTATCGCTTTCTTTTCCCAGCCTGGAAAGGAAAATAGGGATGAAGTCGAAACATCTGGTATTTGCCGCGTTCGCCTTTGCTTTTGCCTGCACCCTCGCGGTTACCGCACAGGAGAGCGCAACAACACAAACAGAGCAATCCAAAGTTTGCATTCGAAAGCAGCCTGCTCAAAAGCAGGAACAAGGAGAACACGTCTTCCAACAGCACTGCTCTCGTTGCCATACTGCGCCAGACGGCTTCTCACCGCGTATCGCTGGCACCGTCGTCCTTCATATGCGAGTTCGTGCTTCTCTCAGCCAACACGAAGAAGAGATGTTGCTTCGCTTCTTCAATCCATAGCAACCAACTGCTTTTCCTTGAACCATGCAGAGAGTAGCCAGGACCGGCAGTAACGTAGACTCAGTAAACAGGGTGAGGATCAGGCTCGTACGGCTGCCCGAACTTGTTCAAATGCTGGTGCCGATCGGGCGGCTCAGGGGCAATTTCGCCAAGATCGGTTGACGTGCCTGTAATATGAACTCGGCGTGAGAGCCGGTCAAGGGAATCTTGCTTCTGGCCTTCAATCCACACATGCAAATCGTAGTCACCCATTGGAACGTCTTCCAGATGAAAGACACCTTGCGAATCGGCATGTCCGTAGTACGGAGTCGAAAGAGCAATCACGACCGCGCTCATTTCGGAATGAATATTGCAGAAGATGTACGAGACTCCCTCGCGAGAAAACACGACGCTGCGCATCGAACCAGCTTCATAGAGCCCCAGGTCGAAGCGGCGTCCGTCGAAGAGCGAGAATACATTGTGAAAGAACGGATCGGCATTTGGAAATGCGACGCTGCTTCCGACAGGCACAACAAGTAAATGCGGAGTGAACATCTTGTTCTTCTGCAGCAAGGTAAAGCTTCTCGATGCTACGATCGGCTTGACTTCGGTCCCCAGAGGTTTCAACCAAATTACCGCGGGACGGAGCGTCTCTGTCCGGTGCGCGGCTTCTTTCTGAACTGGCACAAGCCTTGCAATCACGATGGTCTTCTGTTCTGGGATAGGGATGGTTTGTGCGCTCGGGCCTGTTATGCGGCAAGCCATGAGCAGCAAGAGAAGCAACCATCTGGCCCTTATATCTGGCATCAGAATCTGTACCCCGCACCAATTCCGATTACGTCGCTGAAAGCTGTTGGGCCGCTGCTGAAAGTGGTCAAAATCCGCCGGTACTCCAATGAAAAAAGAAGATACGCGCTCGGACTGTAGATTACATTCGAATAGAAGGAGCGGTTGCGAGAAAGGCCGGGGTACGTTGTGCCTGGCGACGAGGACAGCGCAGCCTGAATTTCCTTCGCGAATGGGTTGTCTGAACCGAATCCTGCATTCATCTCAACGCGCTGGCCGGCTCTTGCCTTGAGCTGCGCCCACCCTCCGATATCGTCCAGGGCATGCAGGATTTCAGTTGAGCCCCTGTATACGTAGTAGTAATTCAAGTATCCACCGCCGCCAAGCCCGGCGAGCGCTTGCCCGCGATACGCATTGGCTGTTATGTCGAAGTACCGGCTTAGCGGCAATCGCACGTCCACCGTTCCTGCCCACGCATCAAAGGTGTCGCCGTCGCTGTTGCGATGCCGACTGAAGTAGCCGCCGACGCCAATCTCCGGGCCTAAGCCGTTCTCGCCTTGCTGAAATGCGATGCGCCCCTCCGTTCCCGGCCAGCGGCTATGCTCTGTCTGGGTGATTGCCGGTGCGTTGAGAATGGACCCCAGCGGCAATGGATCGGAGCTGTCGATGAGGGCTGCCTGTACTTTGACTCCCGACGTATCAGTAAGTGAAAAACGATGTGTCATGCCAATCTGAGGGTTCCATGTCCAGAGGTTGCCCGCCCATGCCACCTCGGGCTGTGCAATCGCGACCAGAGACGACGGTTGGTTCGGCTCAAGGATGCTGCGGTCGAATGCGAAGAATGCCTCTGTATTCTTCCAATCCAATGCCGCGTGTGCAGTGCGGAGCCGAAGGATTCCGCTCGCCGCGTAGTTGGAGAGAGTTCCATTCGCGAAGAAATCCACGCGGAGATCTGCATGGCTGCTTGCAGAGAACAGGTGCGGTCCACGCGCATCCAACCCTAACACCGTTTGACGCACAGAAAGGCCGGTACTGCCGGAGCCTGGGATTGCATAGGCAGGCGCGGCGGCGATGTCGACTTGCCTTGTGTTCACAAAGCCGTTGAGCAGGAGCAGTCCGCTGACTTTCAGTGGAAATTTAGATTCCGATTCCACCTTTGTGAAATCGTGTGTAGCGATCTGCGATTCCTCCATTGCTAGCCGCTCCCGGATCTCATCGGGCGTTGTGGGAATTTCAGGTACAGTGTTCGCGGCTCCTGACCGATCTGCCTGCGTCGTTGTTGGCGCCGAACTCGCCTTTTCAGCTGCCATCTGTCGTTTGAGCGCAGTCAACTGCTCACGGAGGTCGAGTAGCTGCCTTTGATAGGCCTCTATCTGCGCTTGCGCCTGGGTCATCGCTGCTGTGAGATGCTCGACCCTTTGTTCGGTCGTCTGCTCCGTATTTGTCTGGACGGGTCCGCCTTGTGCTTGCAAGGCAGAATTTACGGAACAAATGGCCAGGACCGTTGCAGCCATCACCAGGTGCTCTGCGAGCCGGTGGGACGCTTCACCGTTCTGCGAAATGATTCTCATGGCGTTAGCACCGTGCTCCGTGAAGGAGTGGCAGTCGTTGATGGTGACAGGTGGCGCTCCACAGTTAAGCGAAAAACTGTCTCTCCATTGCGGCTCTTGACGAGGCTGACGTCGCCGCCGTGTTCGCGTGCGACACTCCAGGCCAAAGTCAGGCCCAATCCCGTGCCCCGTTGTTTCCCCTGGCTCACAAAGGGGTCAAACAGGCTGTCTCGAATCTCCTCAGCAACACCGGGGCCGCTATCGGTGATGGTCACACTGACGGCATCTTTGTCCGCGCCGAGTGAAATTCTGACTTCGCGAAGCCCGGTGCTTTCTCGCGCTGATTGGCACGCGTTGAGGAGAAGATTGAAAATGGCGCGTTCCAGTTGCTGGGTGTCGACGTCCGCCGCAGTATCGTCCGCGGCATCCTCCAACACCAGTTTGACTCGCTCTGCATCCGGATGAGATTTCACCATCGCGAGAGCTCGGTCAACCACGGTCAGGATCATGGTTGGTACACGGTGCAGAGCCGCCCCCGTGCGGCTGAACGTCAGCAAGGAGTCGAGCATGTCGGTTGTTCCATTCACAGCCAGCCGAATCTCCTCATACAACTCGGCCCGCTCGCTGGACGGAAGCGTTGGCGACGCCAGGAACTCGGCATTGGCGTATACCGCGGCGAGATAATGGCGAAGGTCATGGGACACCGAACTCGCCATGCGCCCAATGGTCGCCAGTCGTTCTGACTCGAGCAAGGCGCGATTCTTCTTCTCGATCTCGTCGCGCATTTGTGCAAATACACGGCTCAGATAGCGCACCTCCTGCGTGCCATCGGCGGGCAGCGAGTGTTGCCGGTTGCCTTCGCCAAACGCTCGAACGCCAGACGTCAGCAATTCCAACGGCCGGGTCACCATCCGCGCCAGCAAGAGCATGAATACCGAACCTGCCGCCATTGCCAAAAGGCTTACCCAGAAGATCAGCCAATTGATCTCCTTCTCCGCGCGGTCGGCCGCGTCGTACGACTTCATCACGACGAGGCGCAGAGAGGTGTCCGCTCCGTCGGTCAAGTCCTTGCTCATCGCGAGATATCGTTCGTTGCCAACGATCGAAACCTCGGAGAGTGTGTCTTGGCGCAGCGATTGGGCCATGGCACCGAGTGCGTCGTGCTTTTCTTGCGGCAGGGTGCTTGCCGTGACGCCATCGCCGGCAAAAAACGCAACTTCGGCTCCCGCGCCGCGTCCAACTTCGCGCAGGAAGCCGCTGTCGATCGCATACCCGCCGATCACATACCCCAGGAGCGTTCCATTCGTATTGCTGCCGAAATAGAGTGGTTGCACGGAATACTCGAAGAGCCTGCCATCGCTCAAGAGGTAGTGCTTCGATGGGTCGGCTATCACCTTTTGGAGATCGTGCTGCAGGGCATCGGAATTCGCCGAGCCTCGCACGTCTGCTGCCTGCACTTCCTGGTCCGCGTCCGCAAGGGCAAAAAGGTCGTCGCCACTTATCTTCCAGAAGTCCACGGCATCATCGGCAATCGTGCGCGCATCGTTCGTGGTCATGACAGCTTTTAGACTTGGCAAGGTTGCCATCAGAGCATTTTCGCGCTCGAGCGCCGCCCGGCGTCCTGCCTCCAGATCCTGGAATGTTTCCACCGAATGCCCCAGGTCCATCTCAAGGGTTGCCCGGACTTGTTGACGTAAGCGGACCCGAATGATGTAAAGACTGGAAGCTGTTGTGCCAGCGATAATCAGCACCAGAAAGATCAACAACAACGTGCGAGTTCGGATTCCTGGAGATCGCTTTTCTATCGACACAGGATCCTCTCTGCTACGGGACGAATTTGTAACCGGCGCCATAGATCGTCTGCAAATGGTGTGGGTCACTGGCGTCTGGCTCCAGCTTTTGGCGAAGCTTCAATATCTGATTGTCGACCGTTCGCGTCGTTGGATACGAGTTGTATCCCCACACCTCGTTGAGAAGTTCCTCACGGCTCAGAACGCGCTCTGCGTTCTCAACAAAGTATTTGAGCAACTTGAATTCGTGTGCCGTGAGTGTAATCGGCCGCCCGGCACGGCGCGCGCTCATCTTGGCAAAATCGATCTCGCATTCGCCAAAGCTGTGAGTCGAATTCACCGATGCTTGGACCCGAGGACGCCGCAGGGCCAACTGAACCCGTGCCATGAGTTCGCGGGGGCTGAACGGTTTGGTCATGTAGTCATCCGCGCCCAGTTCCAGCAGCAGCACCTTGTCCGCCACTTCGCTGATCGCGCTCAGCACGATGATGGGAACGCCGGGCTGCTCGGATTTCATGATCTTGCAAAGGTCGCGTCCAAAGATGGTGGGGACAACCAGATCCAGGATGACCGCAGACTGGCGGGCGGAGCGAAACGCGTCCAGGCCGACCTGGCCATCGCCGCACACCGTCACGGCATAGCCCTGCTCGCGAAAGGTTCTTTGCAGGATTTTCTGGATGTGCGTGTCGTCTTCGATCACCAGAATCTGCGTCCGTGCGGACTGAGTTCCCACATCCTTTACACCGAAATCCATGGCTGCCTTCTCGCTTTGCAACATAGCTATATTGTCACTCAACCTCTATCTTGCTGAAACGGAAGGTTCTCAAAAAATGACAATGCAGTGACATTTGAGAGACATGGCCGATAACCTGGATCAATTCCTTGAAACTGCAAGCCTTCTGCTTAGGCAATCATATTTCGCATGGCTCCTGGGTCGGCATCTTTTAGGAATGCGGAAAACGCAAGGGCGTTGGTTCAAGTGGGTTCCCCTGGGTTCGAACGGCAGGTGTGACCAGAAACTTGAAGAGCAGCGCCGCAATCAGGGCCAGCGTTGAGATTCCCGCCAGCACGCGCGGGTACCCAAATTGCGCAAAGAGCATGCCCGCGCCAGCCGTGGCGAATGACCCTAGCACCGCGTTCGAGAACAGGGTCATCGCCGAGGCGGAACTGCGTTCCTGCTCGGGAATCTTGCTCATCAGCAGGTTGTAGATCCCCGGGGAGCTCATCCATTGTGCCGCGAAGAAGCTCAGAAAGACCAGAACCGCCATGCCCTTGTTGCTGGCGCCGGTCAAGCACGCCAGAGTCGCCGCCGTGGCAATTTGCGTGGCCACAATTCCGTTCACCAGCCCCAATCGGCGAAAAACCAACGGCGTAAGCAATCCGGCGCCCAGCTGAACCAATTGGGATGCGGAGAGAATCAGTCCAATCTGCGGCATCTGAATTTCGAGACCTCTCGCTAAGTAGACGCTTGCAAATGGCGTAAACGAAGCTTGTGCCGCTGTCCAAATAGCCATGCATGGCAGAAAAACCAGGAGGAAGGCATTGATCCTCCAGGGTTTTCTGCTGGTCTTGTCCCGAGCTTGAGGTTCGAGCACGGGCGGCGGCAGGCGGAGACTCAGCAGCGGGAGGATACCCAGCAATGCGATGCAGCACGAAGTAATCAGAATCGTCCGCTTCACATCCACGCCCTGCAAGGTAAAGCCGGCCGCCATGAGCCACTGGGGCAGG
>Ga0302319_10024438_pt1 | contig 10744 bp, 12 predicted proteins | sample Bog_T0_2_FD_203319 | JGI IMG/M metagenome (GOLD analysis project Ga0302319, IMG submission 203319) | Peat permafrost microbial communities from Stordalen Mire near Abisko, Sweden - Bog_T0_2 | ecosystem: Environmental > Terrestrial > Soil > Wetlands > Peat | place: Sweden: Abisko, Stordalen Mire... | reverse complement strand
TGCCATGAGTGACAAGCCATTAAAAATGGTGACCTGTCCGGGATGCGAAACCAAAACGTTCATCCCCGGTGATTTGGCCCCGCTGGCGACGGTGCCTTGCAGCAAGTGCGGGCACGCGATCATGATGCCGATGACGCTGCGGCAATTTGAGTTGCGTTCAAAGATTGCGTCGGGGGGAATGGGCGTGGTGTACCGGGCCTGGGATACTATTCTTGAGCGCCTGGTCGCAGTGAAGTTGATGAAGAAGGAGCTACTGAACGATCCCCAGATGCTTGAGGGCTTCTACCTGGAAGCCCGCGCGTGCGCCCAACTGAACCACACCAACATCATTCACATTTACACCTTTGACGAGTGGGAGGGCGAACGATATTTGGTGATGGAAATCGCCGATCAGGGCAGCCTTGACAATCGGATCGAGAAGGAACACACGTTGAAAGAACTGGCGGTGCTGGATGTGGCCATCAAAATCGCTTCCGCTCTCAACATGGCTTTGAAGCACGACCTCCTGCATTGTGATATCAAGCCGGGGAATATATTGTTCAACTCGGATAATGAACCCAAGCTGGTGGATTTCGGGCTGGCACGCAAGGCCGGGGCGGAACAGGAATCCGGCGAATTTACCCGCGGTACTCCGTATTACGTGGCTCCGGAAAAAATCAAGCGCGAGCCCGAGACTTTCCTGTCCGATATGTACAGTTTGGGCGCGACGCTGTATCACGCCATCACCGGTCACGTGCCGTTTGACGCGCCAACCCCGGAGGAAGTGGTGCAGGCGCATGTCTATGCGGCGCTGACTCCGGCCAACCTGGTGCTGCCGGACATCTCCCAGGCCACGAGCGACGCGCTTTCGCGGACGCTGGCGAAGGATCCCGGCGATCGTTTTCTTAATTACGATCAAATGATCCTGGAGTTTGAAATTGCACGCAGTCTGCTGCTCCGGCAACAAAGCCAGGCCGTGGATCAAAACCGGGAAAGCAGCCAGACCACAAGCTGGTGGCGCCGTAAAAAGTAAAAAATCACGCCGCCTTCCCGGAGGAAAAGCGGCGTGCGTAAAACCGGTAACTTCGAGAGTTAATTAATTCGCCACTGAATTGGTGGTCCCGCCATCTGCGGAAGGAGCGGCGGCTTTCTTGGCCTTTTTGCCGATGTGAATCGTGGTGGCTTTCAATGTGCCATCGGATGTCTTCTTGTAGGCGCCGGAGACAAATTCGCCCACGGTGATGTCCTCGAAGGTCGCGGCTTCGCCGGTGGCAGCCTTCGATATTTTGGTCGAGGGAGTGATGGTGATTGTCAAGGTTCCAACCGTCAGGGTCTGGGCGGTGGGATCAACGGCCGATACTTTGCCGTGGAACGGAGTGTATTTATGCTTCTTGGGCGCGGCCGACTGGGCCGGAGCATTGGTAGCGTCCTGGGCAAAACCGAAGGAGGGAGTGAGGACCAGCGCAGCAGCGACGAGGCCGTACAGGGTGATTTTCGCGATTTGATTTTTCATAAAATAATTTGTTGTTTCAGGTTTAACTTAATCGTTACGCAATGTAGGACAGAATAACTAATCAAAAGGTTTCAGGAAATTCTTTCCGCCTTGATCTTACCAGGACCCCTCGCTGATTAATTCATTGACATTTTGGGCCAGATCATCGGCCAACTGCGGCAGGGCCTGCCGTTCGGCACTGGCGAGATCGGCGCCGACATGAATGAGGGTATGCCCGCTTACATCCTTGTCCAGCAACACTTTGCCAGATTCAACGTCACACAGAGTAACATGAACGGAAACCTCGACCCGAAAATCCTCCGGGGTGACCGCGTCGGTGCTGAGGTAACCGATGGCGAGGCGACGATATGCATGGATGACCCCCGTGAGAACAACCTCGCCGCTCCCGTGAGTCACGAGGCGCAGGGTACCGTCCTGTTGAATGCGTTGGCGCAGGGATTGCGTGAGGGCATCCCCCAGCCTGGGCTGAAAAGTTTGGTTGTTGAAGGGCACGACCTCAATGGTTTTCTCTCCAGCGACCGCGCCGTTGACCGGGCCGAGATGATAACCGGCACATCCTGCGAGCAGGCAGGCCACGAATGCGACGAGGCAAAGGTTCAGCGCGCGCATGCCAGCTTATTCGGTTGGCGCATGGATTCGGGGTTTCAGTACCTCAATCCTTTGTCGGGCCTGGACCGCCAGGGGGGAGTTTGCATCCAGTTGCAAGACATCGTTGTAGTAGACCACTGCTCCGGCCCATTTATGGCTTTTTTCGTAAAATCGGGCCACCTCAAAACTGCCCCGCACTTGCTCCGCCTTGAGCGTCACGATGGCTTTCTGGGCCACGGGAACGCGGGCATCGTCGGGATAAAATGCGATGAAATCAGTGTAGGCGGCAATGGCCTGGGCGGCGGCGCCCTGGTCATATTCGGCAGTGTCCGCCTGCTTTTGCCAGGCAACCCCGGTGCGGTACATGGCATCCGCCGCAATTTCAGGCTGGTCCTGATAGCGGTCCGCAGCGGTCTGGTAGGCTTTTACGGCTTCCCCGTAATTTTTGGATTTTTCCTGGGCGGTTCCAATGTTGAGCTGTGCGTGCGGCGCAACCGAACTGTAAGGACCATTACTCACGATCTTGTCATAGAGATCGGCCGTCTGCTGCATGGAAGGATAAAGCGGGATGGTGTTCCACAGCCGGAACCATTCGCCGGCCAGAAAGCGATTGCCAATTTCGTACTGGCGGAGGAGAACCTCGTTATACTCGCTGCTCTTGGGATATTTTTCGATGATTTGCTGGTAGGCATGGAAGGCGGCTTCGTCCTTGCCCTTGGCCTCATAGCAGCGGCCGCGAATATATTCTGCGCGCGGAGCGTAATCGGAAAACGGAAAGACACTTAGTACGCGGGTGGCGGCGTGCATCGCGGTGTCGTAATCTTTCTCGGCCAGGGCTTTTTCCGCCACTTCAAGCTGATCCTTGGCGCGCGGTCGCTGCCATTTGGTGCTATTACCAAATAGTTCGTAATACCAGCCTTCGCCCGGGGTATAAATGAGGGGGGCAGGCGACCGGAACGGCAGCAGCAGGGCTGTCGCGGTCAACAAAAACAGGAGGAGACGCCGGCTTATCATAAAAAAACCCTAGCGACCGCGAGCTGCCAAGTCAAAACGATTCAACCCCGGTAAACAATCATGACTCCGTAATCCGAGGTCATTTTCTGGGTGGTGACATCGAAATAATCGTAATTGAGCACATGGATGCCGACCAGATTGGTCTCCGTGATCTGGCCCAGGAGATCGGAAACACGTTCATCGAAATGATCATGGCCGGACTCAGTGCAGGCGGCGCGGCGGATGGTACAAATGCGAAGGCGCTTACCGGCCCCTTTTTGGACGATCTCCAGGGGCGGCTTGGGTTTATCAATCAGGATTTCGCCGGGCTTGTCGCGCACTGGCACCTTGAGGTGAAGGGCCACTTTGGCGGCGGCGGAAGAGGCAATGGCACTGGGCGCGCTCGGCGGACTGGCCATCGGCGGCAAGGGTCCGGTGGTTACTTTTCCGCTCGCCGGGATGGTTATATTTTGGCCGCAGGACGGGCAGTCGATCTGGGTGCCGGCTCCGGATTGATCCACAGCCAACTCCTGGTCGCAATTCGGACAGTTGAAAACGATGTCCATAAATAGTCAGCCGGGTTCAGTTTTGTGCCAGCCTAGAACTGATCCGGTTAACAAACCAGAAAAAAATCGAGGGGGGGGGGACAGGATCGAGGGAGGATGGGCATGACGATGGCCCGGCGGGCGCCACTCGTGACGAGCGCTAAATTTTCTTGCGGAACAATTCGCCGGGATTGGCGAGATTCATCATCGAGAGGTCGAAACCGCCGGCGGGATTGCGCTCGCGGGCCAGGCCAAGCTGGCGGGCGATGGCGGCCGCGGCGGTGTTGCCATAGTATTTAACGAGACCCAGGCCGGTGGCGGAGCAAAAGATCACGGCGAGCAGGCACTCGCTGTCCACTTCAAGGATGTACAGGCTGAATTTTTCACCCTGCTGAAAAGTGCTGTTAAAATTCTTCTCATTGACCAGACCGGCAATCGTCTGGCTGGCCATGAAGGCGCCGGAGGCCAGGGCGCCGATCGTGGTGAGGTCAAGGTCCCCGGTGTTGCCCTGGTGGGTGATAAGAAATCCGCCCTTGTCAATGATCAAGGCGCCGAGGAGGTCGGCCTGGTTGACAAATTCGGCCAGCACCTCATCAACCTGACGGATGTCTTCTTCGATCAGTTGGGGCAAGGTGGCCATATCATGCGTATTGCGGCATGGATTGATTAATGAACTTTTGCAGCAGCATCCGCGTGATCATGTTGAGACTCTCGAACACGCCTTCGCATTTGTGGGCCGTGCCGGCAAATGACGGCACCTGCACCTCCCGGTTATTGAGGAGGAAATCCATGTATTCCATCGGCGCGGCATTGGGGAGATCCCGTTTGTTATATTGCAGCACATAGGGGATTTCTGACAGGCTCATGCGCTGTGCGGTCAGGTTGTCCACGAGGTTTTGAAAGCTTTCCACGTTCTCGGGCATCTTTTCAAATTGGGAATCAGCCACAAACACAATGCCGTCCACTCCGCGCAAAACGAGCTGGCGCGTGGTGTTGTAAATCACCTGGCCGGGCACGGTATAGAGCTGGAATTTGGTTTTGAAACCTTTGATCGTCATCGCTTCGATGGGGAGAAAATCAAAGAAGAGGGTGCGATCGGAGCTGGTCGCCAGGGAAACGAGCTTGCCCTTGTTGCCCGCGTTGGTTTGAACGTGATCGTGGACCTGGACAAGATTGGTGGTCTTGCCGCCCATGGCGGGCCCATAATAGACGATTTTAACCTGCAATTCTTTGGTCGCCTGGTTGATGATAGCCATAATTTTATTATTTAGATTTGCGATTGAGCCCGGCCGCGAGCTGGGCTAGTTCCGCTTTCGGGAAATTTTCGTCCGCGCGGCCGAAGGCCGCAAAATAGATGGAACCCACGCGATAGATTTTCCAGGGCACATTCCCCACCGTGAAACTCACGTTGTTAAGCGTGCCCATGCGTAATTCTCGGGTGGACTGGTTGACCCGCTCATAGATCTGCGGGAGAAAGGCGGCGACCGTGTCGGCGTTAAATTCCGGCGGCACCTGGCCGTCTACCCGCAAGCCATCAGCCAGCGCCACAACCGCACCGGCGACGCCCGGCAGTGACAGGGCGTGGGCCACCACATCCTTGGGCTGCATCTGGCGGCTCAGGAAATCCGTGGCCGGCGCGTCAGTCCGACGGAAGAGAGTCGAATCCCCGGCAGCTCCCTGACTCGGGGCCGAAAATATGTTGGTATCGCCTTTACGCAAGACCGGAGGGGTCTGTAGTGGCGTCCTGGAGGCCGTGTCACCCGCCGTTTCGCTCGCGGATGGAGCCATGCGTGGGAGGGGGTTGGGGCGGAAAGCTGGGGGCGGGGTCGCGACCGCCGGCGCGCTTGGCGTGACCGTTGCAGGCGGCGCGGCCGGAGCTCCCGACGCGGGAGTTTCGGGCTGGGGGAAACCGAAAAACAAGTTGGGGATTTCCTCCGAAACCTCCACGCGGGCCTGAGCCTGCGCGGAAAATTTACGTTGGGCAGCCAGGAACGCGGGTGCCACTATGGCCAAAGGCAAATCCAGATCCAAATCATCCACCGCGGACGGTAACGAATTGGGATTAATAAATGAACGGATCTCGCGCCAGGCAAGTGTCACCCGTCCGCGCTTCAATCCCGGCTCGATCGTGGGCAGCGGTAATGCCACCCGGGCGTTGCCCAGGCACTGCGCCAGGATCTCGCCTTTGACTTCTTCCGGCCATTTTTCCGATAAATCGCTCAGCGCAACCAAAAAAGTCGGAACTGACGGAGCGGCGGGCTTCGGCGCGGGCGCAGGCGCTGGTTTCGCCATGGATATGGGCGCAAAGGGCGGGGGCACCGGCGCCGTCGGGGTGGGCTTGGGCGCGGAGGGCGGGGTATTGGGGGTCGTCGTAAATTTGAAAGGGGGCAGCACCGGACCCGGATTGACCTTATTCCGATCGGTCTGGCCGATCACCTGACCATTGCCATTGCTCTTTCCGGCACCATTTCCATTACCATTACCATGGCCATTACCATTTCCGTTCCCGTTGCTATGACCATTGCCGCTGCCATTGCCATTGGGAATTCGGCTGCCGTAGGAAAGGCCATTACCGTTTTCGTTGACCGCCGTTTTGGGAGGTTGGGCCGGTGGTATGCTAGGCGTGGCGGGAGGTGGTACCGGGTTGAAGCTGATGGGTGCCGCAGGCTTCGTTTCGCGCGGTGGCGCCACGGGCGAGGCTGGTTTCAGGTCACGCATGAGGGGGCTGCGCGGCGTTGGTTTGAAGGAGCGAGGTGCCGAGGGGGTCAATGGTGCGGTGGTGCCACCCTTAAGGGGCTGATCACTGAAGGTAATCCCGCTCCCCTGGCTGCCAAACGGCCCGGAGATTTCATCGGAGATTTCAATTTTTTGAGTGGCCGGCCGGCGCGCGAGCACCGCGGGATTGATCCTTGCAAGAATTTCGTTTAAAGGCAGGGCGACTGGGCGGCTGTCGTAGGTGGCATTGAGGCCGCTGACGAAAAGTCCGGCGGCTCGCTGACGAAGTTCGCCAAAAGTGATTTTGACGGCGCCAAAAGCGAGTTGGCTGATGACACTTTCCAGCGGGAGATAAAGTAAACGGCCGGGCGCCGGGTTGCCCACCAGTTTTGCCTTTAGATCCATGGGCAATGAGCTGGTGATGGAGAGCAGGGGGATGCCGATTTCATCCGGGTGTTCCGGATCTGTTTCCGCCGCCGAAGGATTCCATGCGGTGCCAATACCTGCACTGCCAGCTTGTGAATTCGGGGAGGGATAGGTCGACGGCTGATTGGCGGGCGGCACGGCCGGGGGTGCGGCCGCGGCGGTCGGTTCCGGCTGGCTGGTTTCACTCCTGCCCAACAGGTTTCGGATTATTCCGGTAAATTTAAATTTCATGAATGTTGCCAATTGAGCCGCCAACCGATTGGCGACAGAACGAAAATAGCAATATTCGCGCCAGCGTGGTAAAGGCAGCCAATTTAGCCCAAAATTGTCCTACCACGGGACTCTAGGTGATGGATTTGTCTAATTTAGAACGAAATTGAGAAAAACCGCTGGCGGGAACGAAGTTTGCTTTGATGGGGTCAGCGAGGCGGTTTTCGCGGTTCCGGCCGGGACTAACGGCCAAAACATATTAAATGCATACTCGTTATAAAATTCTGTTGTTGGATGATGACGCCGACTGGTTGTCGCTCTGCTGTGAGTTGCTGGGAAACAGCTTGCCCAGCAAGCCGGAGATTTTGACCGCAAACACCGCGCGGCGCGCCTTGACCCTCCTGGAAACCGAGCAGATCCGCCTGTTAATCTGCGATTTAAGGATGCCGCGGATTGACGGATTGCAGATGCTGGCGATCGTGCGCCGCCGCTTCCCGGAACTTCGGACGATTGCCTTGAGCGGACTCGAGGATGAGGAATTTCGGTCGCGTGCCTATGCCCTGGGCGTGGATCTTTTCTGGCTGAAAGGGGAGATGCAGCGGAACTCAAAATTATTCGTCGAGTGTCTCGAATCTTTGCTTGGCCGTGACACCGGGGCTGGATTTCGAGGCATTCAGAGCAAGAGTTTGATGGACATCATTCAGATGGAGTGTCTTTCGCGGAGTTCCACGGTGCTACGGATTACCCGCGGTCCTTTGATTGCAAAACTTTGGGTCCAGGAAGGGGAATTGATTGACGCCGAAACCGATGGCGCCCGGGGCGAGCCCGCCTTCCAACGCCTGTTGGCGTGGCGAACCGGCACCTTTGAGAATCTGCCCGCAGAACCCAACCGGTCGCGCACCATATTCAAACCCATCAATGCCCTGCTCCTTGAGTCGGCCCAGAGCATGGATGAGGAGGCCACGTCCGGCGACCCGGAAAAACTGGAGAGCACGAATCACCGGAAAACTATTTGGAAACTGTCGCAGCTGACGCGGGAGGGTGCGGATTTCATTGTCGCCGTGCCCACGGATGGCAAAGGCGAACCGGAAGCCCTCGGCACGCAAAGCGTTTCTTCGCTCACTCACCTCACGCAAAAGGCCAATGAACTGGCCCTGCGGCTGGGCGAACGTCTGGAGGCCGGCCCGCTGCTGCATGTCGCCGGTCAAAATGTGGAACGTCAGGTGCTGATGTTAGCCCGTGGTGATCGCGCGTTTCTGGTCGGTTGGCCGACCGATGCCAGCGGGAACCTGGCTGAAAAAAGCCGCAAATTGGTTGCGTCATGGGATTCATAAAAAACATATTTAATCGCTGGTTCGGGCATGCTCCCACCGTGCGGGAACTGCCCTCCGGCTCGGTGACCGTGGATCTTGAAGGCAGCATCGTCACCTCGACGGTGTCCTCCTCCTTTCCGCAGTCAATCTTGCGGCAGGTCGGCCAGGATGTGGTCGCCTTGTTTCGTGAAGCCCGGGCGGCTCAAATGCCACTGGCCGAAGTAAGTCTCCAGTTTGGCAGCCTGCTGATCACCGCCCGCGAATTGCGCGGGGGCGCCGTGATCTTTCTGTTTCCACAAACCGCTTTAATGCCCAGACCGAACGAAAACCGCTTATGACGCCCAAGGACATCAATCAATTGGTCACCCAAATCGAAACCCACATCGAGTGCTGGAAACAGTTTAATCATTTCATCACCATCGCCCGTGCCAAGAAGTTCACGGCGACGGACGAAAATCACTTTCTCGAAATCAAAAGCATCATCATTCAGGAGCTGGAGCTGATCTACGCCTCCGTCGAAGCCAGTTCGCCCTCGCGCGATGAGATCCACGCCCTGGTTGGCAATGCGCCCTCGCTGCGGTTCCTGGGCGATATGAGCGAAGGCGCCCTGCGCAGTCTGGAAACGCAGTGGCACAAAATTTACATCGGCTGGCACGCCATCCTGGGCCAGCTCAAGGTCAAGCAGCGCACGGCGGAGCCCAAGCATTTCTGGGGCGCGCGCAAGTGACGCCCGCGCGGCCGCCGGCCGCGGGTTGGAGTTGTGGTTTCCCCGAAATCGGGCACACTTTGCGGGCATGTTGAATTATTTCCAAATCCTGATCCTGGCTCTGATTCAAGGAGCCTGCGAACTGTTGCCGGTTTCCAGCTCCGCGCACGTGATCGCGGCGGAGAAACTGATGCACCTCGATCCTTCCAGCCCGGACATGGTCATGCTGCTCGTCATGCTCCATACCGGCACAATGTTCGCGATGATTGTTTATTTTTGGAAAGGCTGGCGCCGGGATTTCTTCGCCTCCAAGGCCCAATTTCAATGGTTCGCCATCCAAGTCATCATGGCCACGATTTGCACCGGCATTGTCGGGTTGGTGCTTAAAGAGCTGATTGAGAAGGTCCTCCTCCGAGGCCAGCCCCACGCAGATGTTGAAGACCTGTTCAACAACCTGCCTTTGATCGCCGGCGCGCTGGCAGCCGTGGGCTTCCTCATCATTTACGCCGGACTTCAAGAAAACAAATCGCCACGGCATACGGAACTGCAGCCCACGCATTCAATCTGGATCGGCCTCGTACAGGGCATTTGCCTCCCGCTTCGGGGTTTCTCCCGCTCCGGCGCCACCATCTCCACCGGCTTGATTTTTGGACTCCCCAAGCAAAAGCTGGAGGAATTTAGCTTCGCCCTGGCAGTGGTGTTGACGCCCGCGATCATCTTCCACGAAGCGCATCGGGTGGTGAAGGCACACGCGCTTAGTGGTCAGGACTCCGTGATGCACTTATTCGTTCCCGGATTGGTTGGGATGGTGCTCAGTTTCTTCTCGGGGTTGCTGGCCTTGAAATGGTTGTCCCGCTGGCTGGAAGGCGGCCGTTGGAAATTTTTCGGTTTCTATTGCCTGTTCGCCGCCGCCGCCGTTCTCCTGATTCACTTCAAGGTCGCCTAGATTTCTTCAGGACCAGATGACCGCGCAAAACCGGCTGTTTGCCAGCGCGGCGGCATGTCCGCTTGCCGGCCGGTTTGATTTCAACCTTCCCAGCGTGCCTTATTTCGCGGCGGGATCCGGGATAAAGATTTTCTTGCCGACGTAAAGCTTGTTGGCGTCGAGACCCGGGTTGGCGGCCAGGATCTCGCGGACGCTTACTTTCACGCCTTGGGCGCGGTAGGCCTTGGCGATGGCCGCGAGCGTATCGCCGGCGGCGATGGTGTAAGGATGCCCGCTTTGGGCCACGTTCGCGGCCGGGGCGGGCGCGGAGTTATCCGGTTCGTCCGTGGCCGGCGGATTGTTGTAATGATGGCTGCCCCCGCTGGGACCAATTTTGGCGAGCTTTTCCAATTGCTTGAGGATCATTTCGCGGTCATCCTGGCGTTTCTGGTCAATTTCCTGGACCTGCTCGGCCAGCTTTTTTAAATCGTCCACACTGGCGCTGTTGTTCACCACGGGCTGGTTCACCTTATCGCCCATGTCCGCGATTTCCTTCTCCAGGGCTTCAATGCGTTTGCTCTGCTGCACCTGCGCATCGGTCAAATCCTGGATTTGCGCCGAGAGTTTATCGAGTTGCTGTTGGGTGGCGGCGTCCTGCGCGCGGCCGGCGGAGGTGGTCAGGGCCAGGATTAATAACCAAAACGAAATCTTTCTCATGCGCCGAAAATAGACCTCTGGCGGCCGGGGTCAAATTTTTTCAGCCTCGGGAAAACGCCATTTTTCCCGGCCAGGCATGACCGGCGTGACTGGCCAATCCGGAATGGCCCGGCG
>Ga0302319_10024435_pt1 | contig 10744 bp, 10 predicted proteins | sample Bog_T0_2_FD_203319 | JGI IMG/M metagenome (GOLD analysis project Ga0302319, IMG submission 203319) | Peat permafrost microbial communities from Stordalen Mire near Abisko, Sweden - Bog_T0_2 | ecosystem: Environmental > Terrestrial > Soil > Wetlands > Peat | place: Sweden: Abisko, Stordalen Mire... | reverse complement strand
TTGCGGCATCCTCGGTGATCATAAGCTGGTTCAGTTCGTTCCGCAGGCAGGCAGAGACCGCTCTCGGACGCGCCCGGGATGAATTGCAAGTAAGAGTAGAGGAGCGGACCGCAGAACTCAAGCACACCAACGAACAGTTATTGGCGGAGATAGCCGAGCGCAAGCGTGCTGAGGAGGCATATTACGAAGCGCAGGCGGAGCTCGCTCGAGTAACCCGTATGAGCGCCATGGGAGCATTGGCTGCTTCTATCTCGCACGAAGTAAATCAACCACTGGCGGCGGTTGTGACTAACGCAGATGCTTGTTTGATGTGGCTCTCGAGCGATCCGCCGAATCTGGAGGAAGTGCGCTCGGCGGTGGACAGTATCGCTCAGCAAGGAACACGCGCCAGCGACATCGTCCGCCGAATCCGGGCGATGTTCACCAAATCGACGCCTGAAAGAGTCCGAGTTTCTTTGAACGACGTCATTCGCGAAGCGTGCAGCCTGGTGCAATTGCAGGCATCCAGAAACGAAGTAACGCTGCGAATTGCCCTGATGGACGACTTGCCTTCGGCGCTGGGCGATCCGCTCCAACTCCAGCAAGTGATGGTAAATCTGCTGCTGAATGGCATCGAAGCCGCTAGCGTCGTTGCCGATCGGCCGCGGCGGCTGGTGGTGACCTCCGGGCTGACCGCCTCCGGTGAGACTCTGGTGGCTGTGCGCGATTCCGGTGTTGGCATCAATCCGAAAGATGAGAAGCGGATTTTTGACGCATTCTTCACAACGAAAGCGCAAGGAATGGGCATGGGCTTATCCATCTGCCAGTCGATCATTGAAGCCCACGGCGGGCGCTTGTGGGCTAATGCCAACGACGATTATGGCGCGACTCTTCAATTCACGCTACCAATTGACAACGGGAGCACCCCATGAAAGACTCCGATCCGATTGTGTTTGTGGTTGATGACGATGCCTCCGTTCGCGACGCCGTCCGCAAGTTGATCTCCTCCGTCGGATTGAGAGTCGAGACGTTCGGGTCGACGCACGAGTTCTTACACGGTAAGCGCCCCGAAGCGCCGGCGTGCCTTGTGCTCGATGTACGCCTACCAGATGTCAGCGGACTTGAGTTTCAGCGCACGTTGGCCGAGGAGAAGATACAAATTCCCATCATTTTTATCACCGGCCATGCCGACATCCCTATGACCGTACGCGCCATGAAAGCGGGTGCGATCGAATTCCTAACTAAACCATTCCGGGGGCAAGAATTGCTTGACGCAATCCAGGATGCGATTGCCAAAGATCGCGCCGCCTGGAATGAACGAGTACAGATGAACGAGCTGATCGCCCGCTATGAATCTCTAACGGCGCGGGAGAAAGAGGTACTGCACCTGGTTGCTTCCGGGTTACTCAATAAGCAGGTCGGTGCTGAGTTGGGCACGAGCGAACTAACGGTTAAGACTCACCGCGGACGCGTAATGCAGAAAATGGCGGCCGATTCCTTGGCGGATTTGGTCAGGATGGCTGAGAAGCTCAAGCCACACATTTCAAAACAGGATTAGCGAAGTGCTACCAATGGGGTATGGCTTCCGTTGCCGCCAGCCCTTATCATAAGTTCAGATGAAGATTGGAAAGCCAGGCGCCGCGCAGCCGCCGCGTATCTCGATCGTGGACGACGATGTTTCAATATGCGCAGCCTTGAAGAGCCTGATGCGATCGGTTCAGTTCGACGTAGAAGCGTTTGAATCCGCCGAAGCGTTCCTGTCCTCCGACCGTTCCCATCACACGTCTTGTCTGATTCTCGACCTTTATCTGCCTGGAATGAATGGTTTTGACCTGCAGAATCATCTGAATAGCGAGCAACGCAACATCCCGGTCATCTTCATCACCGCGCACGCGGATGAGGCCTCGCGCCAACGAGCATTGAAGGCGGGAGCGATCGACCTTCTGAGCAAGCCCGTCCGCAGAGAGCCCCTCTTTAGAGCAATTCAGTCCGCACTCGAACGTTAAAAAGCGCACGACTCCTTATCCTCCGTATTTTGGGTCAAACGCGCTCACTCCCTGGTGTTACTGATTCTACTTTGATCCGCCGGAGGTTCGTTGCGCCGCGAGCGAGTTCCCAATAGCACTAAGTGAGTAGCAAATCGAGTAGCCATCTCATACCAATAGAGGATTTCTTTCAGTGCGTAAGCCGCTTAGCATAGGCCTTATGAGAAATGTTCAACGAGAAACTCAGCGCGCGGATAAATCAACTTGGCAGAAAGGCCATATCACTGTGTCGACCAAAGTATTGATGGACGGATGCGAAGACCTTTCTTCGTCCTTAGCCCAAATTACCAACGCCGCAACGAGGGAACTTGGAGCATTTCTGTATGCGGTACGCCAGGTCTTTGGACAGGCCGAGGTCGAACACGCTGCCGATCTCTGGATCGCCGGCTTTGAAGCGGATGACTGGATCGATTTTGAGCGAGAGCAAGTTTGCCGGCGAGTGACGATTCATGCGCTGGCCCGGCTGGTGGGATCAAGAAGTCTAATGGGGACGGCAGCAGGTGGAAGTAAAGCGCCGTCGGAATTCGATTGGAGCAGAGAAACATGCTAAAAGCACTTAGTTTCAGCGAAGGCGGTGAGGTGTTAAACGATGCGCCTTGGATTACCATGCAGCCTCACGCTGAGCGGAACATTTATACAGATAGTCAGATTGAGAACGGACAGAGTGGAATCATCGGAAACAGCGAGGCCATCCGTGCCGTTCTGCAGCAGATTTCCGTCGTGGCGCCAACCGATTCTAGCGTTCTCATTCAGGGAGAAACCGGAACGGGGAAGGAGCTGTTTGCAAGAGCAATTCACGATCTAAGCCGGCGGCGCAGCGCACCGCTCGTCACTCTAAACTGTGCCGCCATACCCGCCGGTTTACTGGAAAGCGAACTGTTCGGCCACGAGCGAGGAGCTTTCACCGGCGCCGTGACTCAGCGGATTGGGCGTTTCGAAATGGCTAATGGAGGCACGCTCTTTCTGGATGAGATCGGCGATATGGCATTGGATCTGCAAGTTAAGTTACTGCGCGTTTTGCAAGAGCAGGCATTCGAGCGAGTTGGCAGCGCGCGCACGTCGCGCGTAAACGTCCGCATTGTTGCGGCCACTAATCGCGATCTATCCCAAATGGTAGACCAAAAGGAGTTTCGCGCAGACCTCTTTTATCGCTTGAGCGTTTTCCCGGTATCGTTGCCAGCGTTGCGCGATCGTCCCGAAGATATTCCCGGGCTGGCCAGACATTTCATCGCCAAGTACGCCGAGCGCATGAACAAACGCATAGAGCACATCCCCTCAGCGATTATGGAGGCCATGCTCGCGTACGACTGGCCGGGCAATGTTCGTCAGCTGCAGAATTTTGTTGAACACGGGGTCATTGTGTCGCAAGGTACAGTTTTCCAGCCTCCTCTTAGTCAGCTACAAACCCGCAAGGGTCAGCTTCCGAGGAGCGCTAAAACACTCGAAGACGCGACGCGAGAACACATCCTCGAAACTCTGGCGGAAACAAAGGGTGTGGTCGGAGGCAAGCATGGCGCAGCGGCCCGCTTAGGCGTTGCTCGAACCACTTTACTGTCGAAAATGCAACGGCTGGGCATTACTCCAGCTCTAGACGAATTGGCTGCCAGGAACTCGAACGACGAGGCGCTCAACTCTTTGGCTTGAGTACTGAAAAGACGGCGGGATTGCCCGGGATAGAAACAGGCCGGGGAACAGCATGGAAAAGTTGATGTCGGAAATCGGAATTCATGGGGGGCAGCTAGTGTTGTTGCTCCTCCTGCTATTCGTGACCATCTTCGCGGTGGTCGCGCGGAAGATTCAGGTGCCCTATCCAATCGTGCTCGTCATTGCCGGCCTGCTGCTCGGCTTCGTGCCGGGAATTCCTCAAATCGCTTTGGAGCCGGATCTCATCTTCCTGGTTGTGCTGCCGCCACTGCTGTTCGCATCGGCGTGGGTTACCTCCTGGCGGGACTTGTCGCGCAATCTCGTCAGCATTACCATGCTCGCGCCCGGACTTGTCGCGTTCACAGTGTTGGCGGTCGCAGTGGCGGCCTCATGGTTTCTCCCCGGTTTCGATTGGCGCCTCGGTTTCGTGTTAGGAGCGGCTGTCGCTACCACCGACGCCATTGCTGCTACATCCATCGCCAAGCGCATCGGTCTACCAAAGAATATCGTCGACTTGCTTGAAGGTGAAAGCCTGATCAACGACGCAACCGGACTGTTGGCGCTTGAATTCGCTATCGCGATGGTAGTCGAGGGGCGCGAGCCAACCGTTGGCGCTGGTTTAGTCCGTCTTTTGTACCTCATTACCGGCGGTGTCGCCATCGGCCTAATAGTTGGGCTTATCGTGGAATGGTTTGAGCATCGAATCGACGATGGGCCGGTCGAGATCGCAATTAGCATTTTGGTCCCCTACGCAGCGTACTTATCGGCCGAGGCTATTCACTCATCGGGCGTACTCGCGGTGGTCGCTGCCGGGCTCTACGTTGGCAAGAAAAGTTCGGAATTCTTCTCCCCAGGTGTCCGCCTTCAGACTCGTGCCGTGTGGAACGCGGTCGAGTTCATTCTGAATGGCTTTGTCTTCGTTTTGATTGGCCTACAGCTTCCCTTTGTGTTGGCGGGCGTCAGCGAACTGAAGATGGGGCGACTTCTTCTATACGCGGGCTTGTTCAGCATCTTCCTGATCTTGTTCCGCCTTTTGTGGACGTTCCCCGGGTCGTATGCGGCAGTCTTTATCCGCAAGAAGTTCCTCCGCCAGAAAGAAGACTGGCCTTCTCCTCGCGCGGTCTTTGTGGTTGGCTGGACGGGTATGCGCGGAGTGTTGGCGCTTGCCGCCGCCATCTCGCTGCCCGAAACAACCGCCAATGGCAGTGCATTTCCGCATCGCGATTTGATCATTTTCTTGACCTTTAGCGTAATTCTGGTAACACTAGTTCTGCAAGGACTTACGCTTCCTCACGTGATACGCGCGTTGGCATTGTCCGCGCCTTCCAATCCGGCGAGTAAAGAGCAGGATGCCCGCCGCCTGGTTCTTGAAGCGGCGCTCGCGCATATTGATCAAAACCGCCAAAGTGATTTATCCCGCGCTGCAGACGTCTACGAGGACTTGGCGAAACAGTATCAACATCGCCTCGCAAGCGTCAGCCGGGTGAATGAAGAAGCAGGAATTGATAATTCGGAACATTACCTCCAATATCTGGATCTTTCGCGCACACTACTCGATGTAGAACGTACCACAGCCTTGCGTTTACGGGACGAAGGCGTCATCACAGACGAAGCGCTAAGAGATATTGAACACGAATTAGATCTTAGTGAAACCCGACTTGCCGCGTCATCACACGCTTGATGACTGACTTATCCCAGTAGACCCCCTTTTTCTTACTAAGTAGCCCTAGAGATGTTATGGGCTCCAAGCGATAGCCCCTGCTTGACGCTCCCGACTCGACCTCCGCAGCGCTACTCCCTTCCCTTCAAAGACACCGTACCAGCTGGAAGTAAACGCCGCACTCGAACACTCCAACCGCAGTGTAACGATCGCATTTACAAATACAGGAGTCCAGCCACAGGGCGTGACGGTGATTGGACAGCGAGTCGTATGTCTTCGGCGTAAGCGCGCCGTTATCACCCGAGACTCAGCGGGAGCTTCTCGTAGGTTGAATGAAAAGTACTCAAGACAAGTCAGTTGGCCGTCGTAGCCGATCACGCCGAAGTTTGGCGAGTCACTTGCACTTATGAGGGCGTAGGCAATGAGAGCTATTCAGACTTAGGTCAGAGGCGCACATCATTCCTTCACTCACTTTGTCAAAGGAGACAAAAAGAAAATGAGCAAGTTGCAAATGAAAATAGCTTTTTTGGCTGGTCTCACAGTCGCTATGCTGTCGCCGGTCCTTAAAGCCGAACCATGGAACCAGAAAACTGTCTTTACGTTCAATGGCCCAGTTGAAATCCCGGGACAAACGCTTCCCGCAGGCACGTATGTTTTTAAATTGGCGAACTCCCATTCGAGCCGCCACATCGTCCAAGTCTTCAACAAAGAGGAAAACCATGTATTTGGCACTTTTCTCGCGATTCCTCATTACCAGCACCGCCCTTCCGACAAGCCCATCATCAAGTTCGATGAGCGCACGGCCGGTTCGCCGCAAGCTATCAAGGCATGGGTATTTCCCGGCCATAACTATGGTCATGAATTCGTCTATCCAAAGAACGAAGCTCTTGCTCTGGCAAAAGCAAATAGCGTCCCCGTTCCTTCCATGCCAACAGAGTTGACGGAAGATACCACGAAGGCGGTGAAGATCGATGGGCCAGAAGTAATGGCTCTCCAGTCAGCTCCCTTGAAGGCTGAGACGCCTAACGGCGACGAGGTCGAATTAAACAGCCTCTTCGCTTTCGCCTATGCATACCATGCCCCCACGCCGTTCGCTGAAGCACCGGCGAAGTTGCCGAACACCGCATCGTCATCGCCTCTGGTTGGGGCGCTCGCGTTGCTCGCGATGGGAATCGCCATGGCTCTGCGGCTGCGCGCAGCCCGGGCGAAGTAACCGAGACAAGTTAGCCAAGCCTTATACGAGTGGCACTATGAACAGCAACCTTTTTCCACGGGCCCGGAGATGTTATTTACTCCGGGCTCCTCTTTTCTCCGCGGTTCACGGGCTGGTGGGTGCCGCCAAGGACGACCAACTATGAAAACTTTTGCAAACGTTTTAGCTGCGGCCAGCCTCGTGGCCTTCGGCTATTTGGCGATCAACTTCTTGGGTGCGTGGCTGTATCAAACCCTCGAAGCGCGCCGCTTTATGGCTGAACGTCACGCCGACTCGAGGCCGCCGGCTGTCAAGTCTCAAGCCAGGCCGCCGGAGCTTGCGAGCCCGAAATATCCCGCCGCGGGATCGCCTGTTGCCTTGTTATCAATCCCCCGGATTGGCCTATCGACCTTGGTGCTTGAAGGCGCAGACGAACACGAACTGAAGCTTGGTCCGGGACACATCCCTGGAACATTTTTGCCAGGGGTAGGTGGTAATTTCGGCGTGGCCGGCCATCGCGACACGTTTTTTCGCCCTCTGCGGCATATCAGAAAAGACGACACGATCCGTTTGGACACTCATGACCAGGAGTATCGCTATCAGGTCGTTTCCATAAAAATTGTGACGCCGGAGGACGTGCAAGTTCTACGACCGACAGAGCAAGAGTCACTCACTCTCGTTACCTGTTACCCGTTTGACTTTGTGGGGCCGGCTCCTAAAAGATTTATCGTTCGCGCCGATTGCGTCGATTGCTCCCGGCAGAAGCCCATTCAGAAAGGAGATTTGAAATGAACGTGAGCACGCGTATTTTTGGTGGAGGAACCGGCTGGACCAGTGGTGCCGCGTTAGTGCTGTCGTCCGCAACCCGAACGCTTTTGGTGCTCTGGGGTACGATCCTTCCGCTCTTGGCGACCACGCCTCAGGACAGTGCGAATGCGACAGGCCCAGAGCTTCTCAGTTTCAAGGAACTGTTAGCGCTTTCCGTCACCAATCAGCCACAGGGCTATTTGGGCGGCAAACTCGATACACTTCTGCGAACTCCGTTCGTCAGTAACGAGGCCGCCGCCGCGGGGGTGCGGCCGCACAGGCCGATCGTGGCAGGCGTAGGGCCAGTCGTTCGCGCTGTGAGTTGGAACATCGAGCGAGGCTTGAATTTCGATCTCATCCGGCTCGCTCTTTCCGATCCACACGGTTTTAAGCAGGCCGCGGAGCGTCGTCGAGGTTTCAACAATAGCAAGCAGGATGCGATTGACCTCCAATTGCGTACACTGCATGACGCCGACGTCATCATCCTGAACGAAGTCGATCTCGGTATGAAACGGACGGACTATCTCGATGTAACCCGGGAACTAGCTCACGCGCTCGGAATGAATTACGTGTTCGGCGTGGAGTTCGTCGAGGTCGACGGGCTCGACGACCTTGGGGTAGAGAAGGTGCAACTGGACGATCCGGCTCTTGCAAAACAAATGCAGGAAGAGCTAAAGCCCGATCCGGCACGCTACTTGGGTATTCATGGCAATGCGATTCTCAGCCGGTACTCCATTCAAAACGCGCGGATTTCCCGGCTCCCCGTCTGCCACGACTGGTATGAGACGGAGAAAGCCGCCATCTCCAGGCTTGAACAGGGAAAACGTTTCGCCGCCGACAGGATCTTCCTGGCTCGAATCGGGAGAGAAGTGCGCGTTGGGGGCCGGATGGCGCTGATCGCCGACCTAGCTGTTCCAGACTTGCAAACCCAGGTGGCCACTGTTGTCAACGCGCATTTAGAAAACAAATGTCCGCCGGAATGCCGTACAAGGCAAATGGACGCCTTGCTCACTCAGATTAAACAGTTCAAGCATCCGGTGATTCTCGCGGGCGACTTGAACACCTCCGGAAGCGACGGAACGCCAACATCGATCCGCCGCGAGATTCTCGAGCGCGTAAAGAACTATGAGTTCTGGGTTACACAGGCACTCAAGTGGGGAACGCCTGCCTCCCTGCCTTTGGCAGCGATAACACCGGTCCGGTACTTCAAGAATTATCTTGATCCCACGTCTATCCATCTGCCTGTCATTGGCAATAACAAGGAGGCAATGCTTTTCCGCCATGTGGAGAAGTTTCGATTTGCCGATAAAAATGCATTTGATTTTCGTGGCGAACCGGAACGCAACTCGCAAGACAAGGAAGGAACCCTCGCAAACAGCAACCAGCGGGGACTCAAAGGATTCACTCCGACGTTTACGCTGACGCGCGATTTCGGCGGTTTGGTGGGCCGCTACAAACTTGATTGGTTTTTCATCAAGCCTTTCATCCCACATCCGCGCGGCGAAGGAATGAGTTACGAATTCGCGCCGCACTTCCCGCTGACCATGCGCGATCTGAATAACGCCGTGCCCGACGGCGTTTCTGATCACGCCCCGATCACGGTGGATCTTCCGCTAGGGAATCCGAAGGCGATCGGCGCGGGCTCATCAGATCGAATTTGGACTTCCGGTGCGTCGGTGAACGCGAAAGGGTACGGTCAACAACAATGAACAAACGGTTATTGGTGATTCTTTTACTTCTGGTTGCACCCCTGCAATATTTGTACGCAACAGCGCTCACGCGGCAGGCCATTATCACGGGAGGCCGCGGTCCAAACGGACATTGCACGATCTCCATTGATGTTGACGGGGCAGCCGAAGTGGAAATTTCGGGGGATACAGGTGTTTTAACAACGCTGTTGGGACAAACGGCTGCGTGGCGCCGCTTCCAGTGCAGCCAACCGCTTCCACGCCACCCTGGCGATTTCAGTCTAGTTGGAATCAATGCCAGGGGCGACATTCGTCTGGTTCGCGATCCGCGCGGCAATAGGGGCAGCGCGGTGATTCGGATTGACGACCGCAAAAGCGGCCGCGCCGCCTATACATTTGATATTCAATGGCGCGGATTCGGAGGAGGCCACAATTGGCCGTCCGTGCCGCCGATGTTCCCGCCGGGCCACTACCCAGGCGCCGGAGGAGATACCACAGGAGGATCAATCGAGCTTTGCCAGGACACCGTGACCAATCGACTGAATCGCGACGGCTATCCATATGTAGCCTTCGAGCGCGCGATTCCCGATAGGAGTCCAGGCAGAGAAGATCGGATCGTCGGAGTTGTGAATGGCAGGCGAGGCTTCGAAGTCACGTGGTTCTCGTTCTCGTGCTCGGTCGATTTCTGGTCCCACCGGATTCAGTCGCTGGATATGCAACAACAACGCTAGCGGACGGACCCATTTCGAAGAAGTTAGTTGTCGTAAGTCAAGTCTAAATCACAAAAGGAGATCAAAATGATCAAATATGCTTTCGTCATCTCGGCACTGGCCGCTGGATTCGCTTTCGCGCGGACCGATACGCCGTTGCCTTCTCTCAACAAAGAAGTTCGTCACGAACTGGTAACGCTTCCCTACCTGGGCGTGTTCGACAACCTGGAATACCGAGTCGACGGCAGTGTCGTAACTCTCTCCGGGCAGGTAACGCGACCAACATTGAAGGCGGACGCAGGACGAGTCGTGAAGCGGCTCGAAGGCGTCGACATGGTCAACAACCAAATCGAGGTCTTGCCCCTGTCTTCGAACGACGATCACTTGCGGCGTTCGCTATACAAGGCGATTTATGGATACCCCGTGCTCCACCGTTACGCTTTGCCAGTGCTCAAACCTATACGCATTATCGTCAAGAACGGCCATGTCACCCTTGCGGGCATTGTCGACAACGAAACAGACAAAAACATCGCGAACATCAGGGCAAACGGAGTGCATGGTGTCTTCTCGGTCACGAATAATCTTAGCGTCGAGAAGCGATGAGTATTAGGGATCCGGCCCATGAAACGGGGTTAAATTGTCCCGTGCAGCAGGCTGTACACATTCAGCCGTTTTAGCCGATGGCGCCAGGAATTCGTTGGTACCCCCCGGTAGCCACGGCCGCGGCTCGCTCCCGGTAGCTATTCAGATCTTGCGACGCCCACGTGGCGAGGCCATCCACATAGCGGTTGTACATGCAGAAAGCGGCGGCAATGAGTACGGTGTCATGAATTTCGAGATCCGTCGCGCCCTGCCGGCGCGCGTTCTCAATATCGTCATGCTGCGCGTGCTTGCCGCCCTTTTGCAGTTTGCCGGCAAGGGCGAGTAGCGCCTTGAGCTTGTCCGAGATGGGAGCCACAGCGGGGCTCTCTTTTACCTGAGCCACCAGAGTTTCATTGCCTTCCAGATGATGAGCCGCA
>Ga0302319_10024434_pt1 | contig 10744 bp, 11 predicted proteins | sample Bog_T0_2_FD_203319 | JGI IMG/M metagenome (GOLD analysis project Ga0302319, IMG submission 203319) | Peat permafrost microbial communities from Stordalen Mire near Abisko, Sweden - Bog_T0_2 | ecosystem: Environmental > Terrestrial > Soil > Wetlands > Peat | place: Sweden: Abisko, Stordalen Mire... | reverse complement strand
CAATTGACTCTGTGCCACTTACGGCACGGCTGAAGCCGTGCCCTTAACGAGACGTGACTTGTTCAGAGCTTCCTTAGGAGGCGGCCTCGGGAGGCTTGGATGCGCCGGCCGACTGGGTTATGTACTTGAGCCGGGCCTCCAGGAGATATCTGTCGCAGATATGTTTCAGCTCGCCGTCGCGCAGTTCGGATTCCACGCTGGCCGAGGCGGCGGTAGCGGCGCAGAGCGCGCAGATGGCATCAAAGGAGCCATCCCGGTTGTGACGGTGAACGAAGCTCTGCGAGGGGGTATCCGACATGGTGGGGCCCGACTTCCTAGATGTGAGATTTCAGCATTGGCAGGATATCAAAAAAGCGTTAAAGTTTTCAGCATCCCGGCGAACATTAATGCACCCTCCCTTTGGCGCCCTGGCGGCCGCGCGGGGCCGGTTTCCTTGACATCGCCCCGCCGTTCCGCGATGCTTAATGCTCAGGTGTGATTGCGCCGGGTAATGCTGTTGTGCGTCCGGGTTCGGTTGAGCTGTTGGAACCCTCCGAATTGGGACGTGCGCATGCAGCCGATCCGGTGCTTGCCCCGTTGGGGCAACCGAAGTCCCCACCATCTTGAAAGGCCATGGCCGGCACAGGCGGAGATTGTTCTCCCCGCGCCGAGTTCGTGAGCAGGAGTTGTCGCTGTGAGTGTTCTAGCACTGTATGTATTGGCCCTGCCGGCCATCTTCAGCCAGTTCGGCGGGCTGCCGTTTCTGCTGCTGATGTTTGTGGCGATGTACTTTTTGCTGATTGCGCCGAACCAGCGCAAGCAGAAGACCTGGGCAGCGATGCTCGCGAGCCTGAAGAGCGGCGACAAGGTCACCACCAACGGCGGCATCCGCGGCACCATCGTGACCGTGAAGGACGACGTGCTGGTGATCAAGACGCAGCCCGATGGCGTGAAGCTGGAGATGGTGAAGAGCGCCATTGCGGCGGTGACGCAGGATGACGACAGCGTGAAGGTTTAAGACAAAAAGACGAACGCCAAGGTCGCGAAGGTAAAGCGCAAAGGGCGCAAAGTTGAACAGGAAGACCCGCCGGGCAGTATAGAGCGCGGAGTTTTGAAGGAAACAAGACAACGATGGGCAAGAATCTGGCCGGCAAAGCAGGCTTTATCGTGGCAATCCTGGTGATTTTTGCCTTTGGCATCATCGGGATTCCGCACAACGGACTGAAGCAGTCGATCACGAACCGCATCCACCTTGGGCTGGACCTGAAGGGCGGCACGCACCTGGTGCTGCAGGTGCATGTGGCGGAGGCGATCAACTCGCAGACCGACCGCGATATGCAGGCGCTGAACACCGCGCTGGCCGCGACCGGGGCCACCGCGGCCAAGCTGGATCCGCTGCACCCGGAGACGATTACGATCTCGGGCGGCTCAGCGACGCAGCAGAGCGCGATCCATGACGACCTGACGGCGAGCGACTATGCAGGCTACGACGTGTCCGCGGCGAATGGCGGGTACACGATGACGCTGAAGCAGTCGTATATCCGCGACCTGGAGCAGCGGACGCTGGACACGTCGATTGATACCATCCGGCAGCGCGTGGACAGCCTGGGTGTGTCCGAGCCAGTGGTGGAGCCGTACAACCTGGGCGACTACCAGATCCTGGTGCAGTTGCCGGGCGTGTCTGATCCGGGCCGGGTGGAGAGCATTATCCAGTCGACGGCCAAGCTGGAGATTCATGCGGTGGTGGGCAGCTATCCGGACCAGGCGTCCGCGATGACGGCGCTGAACGGCGTGATTCCGCCGGATGAGGAGCTTGTGCAGGGCTCCAACGGCATTGGCGGCGGCGACCAGTTCTTTCTGCTGAAGCGCGCGGCGATTGTGGAAGGCACCGACTTCCGCGGGGCATCGCCTTCGACCGATGAAAATGGGCGGCCGGACATCACCTTCAACCTGACGACCGAGGCCGGTGACCGCTTCTACAAGTACACCGACGAGAACAAGGGCACCGGCTCCATGGCCATCATCCTGGAGAACAGGGTGCGCGAGGTGGCGACGATCCAGGGCGCCATCCGCGACCAGGGCCGCATCACTGGCGGGTTTACCCAGCAACAGGCGGAGGACCTGAGTCTGATGCTGCGGACCGGCTCGCTGCCGGCGTCGATTAGCTATCTGGAGACGCGCACCGTAGGCCCGTCGCTGGGCGCGGACAGCATCCGTCACGGCGTGTATGCGGCCATCGCGGGGCTGACGGTCGTGATGATCTTCATGCTGATCTACTACCGCGGCGCGGGCGTGAATGCCGACCTGGCCCTGCTGCTGAACCTGCTGATCCTGCTGGGATTCATGGGCTTCTCCGGCGCTGTGCTGACGCTGCCGGGCATTGCGGGCGTGATCCTGACGATTGGTATGGGCGTGGACTCCAATGTGCTGATCTTTGAGCGCGTACGCGAAGAGCTGCGGCTGGGCAAGAGCTCCGCGGCGGCCATCCAGGACGGCTTTGCTCATGCCTGGACGACGATCTTCGATACCCACGTCACGACAGTGGTTTCGGCGGGGATTCTGTTTATCTTCGGCACTGGTCCGGTGAAGGGATTTGCAGTGACGCTGACCATCGGTCTGCTGGCCAACATCTTTACCGCGGTCTTCGTCTCGCGCACCATCTTCGAGTTCCTGCTCAGCAAGAGGGAGCGGGGCGCGGCACTTTCGATCTAAGTTGTAAGTCTTAACTTGTAAGGGTGAAGCGAATTTCACTCACCAGTTAGAACTTACAGCTGAAACACTTTGCAGTACCGGCATTATCAAGAGGTCTTTCGTGGAACTGTTCCGCAATATCAATATCGACTGGCTGGGCAAGAAGTGGTACTTCCTGGGCTTCTCGCTCATCTTCTCCGTGGCGGGCGTGATCAGCATGGTCGCGTGGCACGGCGTGCCGCGCGGCGTGGACTTCAAGGGCGGCACGCAGATTACCGTTCACTTTGACCACACGCCGAATGAGGACCACATACGGGCGGCGGCGGACGCGGCGCACATCAAGGATGCGCGCATTCAGCGGATCTCCGGCCCCAGCGGGACGCTGGCCAATGATGTGATCATCTCGCTGCCGGAGTCCACGGCGCTGGACACGGCGCATGACCAGGGCCGCGCCGAGGTGGAGAACGCGCTGGCCACCTACTATCACGACTCCAGCTTCACGGTGCAGCAGGTGGACATCGTCGGGCCCACGGCAGGCAAGCAGTTGCAGCACCAGGCGGAGCTGGCGACGGCGTACTCGCTGCTGGGGATGCTGATCTATCTGTGGTTCCGTTTTGAGCTGATCTATGGCGTTGCGGCGGTGGTGGCGGTGTTCCATGACACGCTGATTACCATTGGTGCATTCTCGCTTACCAACCAGGAGATCACGCTGACGGTGATTGCGGCGATCCTGACGCTGGTGGGCTACTCGATGAACGACACCATCGTTGTGTTTGACCGCATCCGCGAGAACCTGGCGCTGAGCCGGCGGGAGACGCTCTCCGACGTGGTGAACCGCAGCATCAACCAGACGATGAGCCGGACGGTGATTGCGTCTGGCCTGACGTTCCTGACGGTGGCCTGCCTGTATCTGTTCGGCGGCGAGGTGCTGCATGGCTTCTCGTTTGCGCTGGTAATCGGCATCCTAATCGGAACGTACTCCTCGATCGCGGTGGCAGCACCGATGCTGGTGGCGTACCAGGACTGGCGGGCGAAGCGGGCCAAGGCAGGACGGGTGGCTGCACTGCCGGCCAGGGCCGCGGCAAAGCCGGTGGCACGGCCCGCAGCTAAGGGAGCTAGGCGGTAGGCCTACCATCGGTCTGGGTGGGAAGGCCGAAGCTGCGGGTCTCTCCGCTGCGGCGCTAAAGCGCCTACGGTCGAGATGACACATCGCTTATGTGGAAGAGCACCGCGCCGGTCGAGATCGCACTTGTGGAGCGGTCCGACGCCCAAGTTGGAGTTGCATCCGTGAATCCGCACTAAATTCAGTGCAATCGTTCAAATCCTTTTCGCCCTAGTTGACCAGATGCGCTTGTTTTATTGTAGGATGGGCGACAAGCCGCAAATCAAGGTTCCGTTCGTTCCTCCAGCTACAGACGCAGACAGAAGGTGGACAGTGATTTTGTCCAGGATCTCGCGGCCCCGGGAACAATCTGAATCGTTGTGGTGTCTAAGGCAGGTAGCTCTCCCTCGCGGGAACGAGGTCGCTTATGTTTGAAGACTCTTTGATGGAATCCGGTGGCCAGCTCAAGACCAAGTCGAAGTACTGGATGATTGCGTCCGGCATCTTTTGGCTGCTTGTACTGGCAACGTTGATATTGATCCCGCTGCTGAATCCTGAGGCGCTGCCCAAAGGCATGATGCTGGCATCGCTGTCGGCACCGCCGCCACCTCCACCGCCTCCGCCTCCGCCCCCTCCGCCAGAGGCCGTGCATCCGGTGCACATGGTGTCTGAGTTGGACTCGGGCCTGCACGCGCCCACCAAGATTCCCAAAGACATCAAGATGATGAAGGACGATGCTCCGCCACCGCCGAGTTCTGGCGGCGTGATGGGTATGGCCGGCAGCGGTAACGGTGCCCCCGGCGGCGTCTTCGGTGGCATGGGTCTGAACTCCGGCCCGACCATTGCGGTGGCCAAGCCCAAGCCGACCGGCCCGGCGCGTATCTCGGGTGGTGTGATGCAGGGCCAGATCATTACGCGTACGCAGCCGGTGTATCCGCCGATTGCCAAGGCAGCGCATGTGAGCGGCACGGTGGTGCTGCACGCGATCATCTCCAAGAGCGGCAGCATTGAGAACCTGACAGCTGTCAGTGGTCCGGCGATGTTACAGGGCGCGGCGATTGACGCGGTCCGGCAGTGGCGCTACAAGCCTTATCTCCTCAACGGCGATCCCACCGAGGTCGATACGACCATCACCGTCAACTTCAACCTCAACGGCGGGTAATCTCGCTTTGGTCCGCGGCGGGAGTCTAGCCGGCTCCGGTCCGCGGTATATCGCTCATACGACCTTTTGCAGCTCACTACTCTCGCAAGTTCATCCGCATCAACCATCAGGAGGAAAGAATTCCGTGATTCTCGCTCATCTAGCACCTTTCGCTCACAGCACAGTGTCCTCGCTCGCCATGTACCTGCAGGACGCAGGCGAGCCAACCCTCGGCTTCAGCCCCATGCAGCTGTGGGGCAACATGGGCGGCTTGGCCCGCGCCGTCGTCATCATTCTGTTCATCATGTCGATCTGGTCGCTGGCCGTAATCATCGACCGCGCGCTGTACTTCTCGGCTGCGCGCAAGCAGTCGCGTGAGTTTGCTCCCAAGGTCGCAGGCGCGCTCAAGGAAGGCCGTCTGGATGAGGCGATCAAGGTTGCCGACCGCTCCAAGAAGTCTCACCTTGCTGAGGTTGTGACGGCCGGTCTGACTGAGTTCCGCAGCTTCGGCTCCGGCGGCTCGATCACCGAAGAGCAGGTGGAGAGCTCCAAGCGCGCGCTGGAGCGTTCGGAGTCCATCGTTCACGCCAAGCTGAAGAAGGGCCTCAGCGGCCTGGCCACCATCGGATCGACGGCACCGTTCATCGGCCTGTTCGGCACCGTGGTCGGCATTCTGAACGCCTTCCGCGCCATTGCTGCTTCCAAGAGCTCGGGCATCGGGCAGGTCGCCGGCGGTATCTCTGAGGCGCTGGTCACCACGGCGTTCGGTCTGCTGGTCGCCATCCCCGCGGTTATGACGTTCAACTACTTCACCACCAAGGTGGAGGCGTTTGACGTCGAGATGGACAACAGCTCGTCGGAGCTGGTGGACTACTTCATCAAGCAGTCGCACCGCTAAGAGCCGGAGCCGCGCTCTGAAAAGGAGCGCGGCTGCGCAGACCAAGCACCCCGCGGGAAGCACAGTGATGGTGCTCCGGAGAGCCGAAGTGATCGGCATCCGGGGCCACACTCTCCCTGACAGGAACCGACGCAAGAACGGAGCAATGTTATGGCACAGGCAATCCGGGACGAGGGCAAGAAGGTCAACTCGAACATCAACGTGACTCCCATGGTGGACGTTATGCTGGTGCTCCTGATCATCTTCATGGTCATCACCCCGATGTTGAACAACAAGGTGAACGTCGATCTGCCCGTGGTTACGGCTTCGACGATTATGGAGAACGCCAACAAGGAAGATGCGATCACCATCGCTGTTACCCGCGACGGCAAGGTCTTTCTGGGCGGCGATCAGGTCTCGCTGGGCGATCTGGGCACCAAGGTCAGCGACCTGGAGGCCAAGAAGACCAATCCAACCGACGACAAATCGGTGTACCTGCGCGCCGACAACCGCGCCAACTACGGCAAGGTGATGGATACCATCGACGCGGTCCGCGTTGCGGGCGTGAGCCAGTTGAACCTGCTGACCGACATCACTCAACAGGGAACCTAAGCCTGAGGCGGAATGCCGGCCAGAGCAAATCGAAGGAGCAGACGTTATGGGAATGAGTGCAGGAACATCGGGTGGCGTGGCGTCAGACATCAACGTGACGCCGTTGATTGACGTTTTGCTGGTGCTGCTGATCATCTTCATGGTCATTGTGCCGACCACGCCCAAGGGCCTGGAGGCGCTGGTTCCTCAGCCGCCCAAGCCGAACGCCCCGCCACCGCCGGACAACACTCGCACCATCGTTGTGCAGGTGGAGTCGGGCGGCGCTCTGCCAGTGTACAAGATCAATGACCAGCAGTTTGCCAAGGCCGACATTGAGCCGGAACTGCAAAAGATCTTTGAGACCCGTGTGGAGAAGGTCATGTTCGTCAAGGGCGACAAAGACCTCAACTTCGGCAGCGTCGCGGAGGTCATCGGCTACGGCCACCAGGCCGATGTGACCAACATCGGCATCATCACGCCGCAGGTGGAAGCCGGACACTAGCGTAGAGGATAGAGTGTAGAGGATAGAGCGTTCGTACCGTCACGAAGTCCGTGGACGGTACGGGCGCTCTTCCTGTTTACGCATCCTATCCATCATCTTATCTGCCCTCTATTCTCTGCTTTATGCGCATTGCATCGTTCCTCCCGTCCGCGACCGAGATCCTCTTCGCCATCGGCGCTGGTGAGGACGTTTGCGCAGTCACCTTTGAGTGCGACTATCCGCAGGCGGCTCAAGGCAAGCCGCAGGTGGTGTTCTCCCACCTGCCGCCGGGGCTTGCGCCCGCTGCGATTGATGCCATTGTCTCTGCCGAAGGCGCCAAGGGCAGCAGTCTGTACTTCGTCGATCTGCCCCGGCTGGAGAGCCTACAGCCGGACCTGATCGTGCTACAGGACCTGTGCCGCGTCTGCGCGATCGACAGCCCGACGCTGGCGCGCGACATGGCGCACCTGCCTACGTCGCCACGGGTGATCTCGCTCTCCGCACACAGCCTCGCCGGGGTCTTCGACGAGATCCTCTTGCTGGGCGAGGCGACGGGTCACAGCATCCAGGCGCAACGGCTGGTGGCGCAACTGGAGGTCCGCATGAACCGTGTGCGCAGTGGCCCGCAGCCGCCGCGTCCGCCGCGCGTGCTCTGCCTGGAGTGGCTGGATCCGCTCTTTCAGGGAGGCCACTGGATCCCGGAGATGGTCGGCCTCGCCGGCGGTGTTGCGGTGCTCGCTACAGCCGGCGAGAAGAGCGTCCGCATCACCTGGGAGCAGGTCGCTGCCAAAGACCCGGAGATCGTCGTGCTGATGCCGTGTGGCTATCACCTGCGCGAGACCGTTGCGCAGTTCCAGTCGCTGCAACTGACCCCGGCGTGGGCGGGGATGACCGCGGTGCGTCGCGGCGAGGTCTACGCGGTGGACGGTACCGCTTACTTCTCGCGTCCCGGGCCGAGACTGGTGGATGGGCTGGAGATCCTCCGTTCCGTCGTCACCGGAGACGGTTTCGGCGAACTTCCGTCAGAGAGTGTTGTACGCATGAGCTGATTCTGAGATTGCACCGCGGGCACAAACAGCGAGGCCTCCCGCAGAGGGGAGGCCTCGCTGTTTGCATTCTGCGGTCGTTACTTGGTCATGTCCACGCCACCGCCGAGTTTCTTCTCCTTGGCGGCTTCGTTGATCTTGCGGGCACCGGAGGCCTTGAGCACCCAGGCGTCGGCCGCGGCCACGTCGGCTTTGCGGGCAGCATCGTTTCCGCACTCCATGTCAGCCTTGCGCCGGTCGGTGAGGTTGAGGTACTGCATCGCGTCGTCGTAGTTGGGATTGATGGCGACGGCCGCGTTGAGGTACTGCATGGCCTCCGCGATCAGGCTGCTGTTGGCGGCCACGATCTTGGCGCAAACGTCCTTGGACTTCTTGGCGTTGCCGTTGCCATCGTCCGTGAGTCCGGCGGCGCCCAGAATGGTGGTGGCGTTCTTGTAGGCCTGCGTCCAGTCGATGACGCCGATGGTGTAGTTGGCCTCGGAGTCCTGAGGATCGAGTTGAATGATCTTCAACTCAGCCTTCTTGGCCTCGTCGTACTTCTTGATATTGCGGTCGATCGAAGCCACCTGGCGAAGCGCGTCGAGATCGTCGGGGTTCTTTGCGAGCACGGTGTTGAAGCCGTCCAGAGCCTTCTGCGCGAGCTTCAGGTTGTCGGGCGTGTCGAGGTTGGGCACCACCTGATAGCTATACGCGGTGGCCAGATACAGACGGGCCGCGTCATAGTTGGGGTCAAGATCGACCGAAGTCTGGAAGTGGTTGACCGCCTGCTCATACTGGCCGGCCTTGAAGGCCTGCACGCCCTTGACCAGTTGGTCGCGAGCCTTGAGCTTGGTGCAGCCGACCGTACTTGCGAGCACCAGCAGCAGCGTCGCGCTAACCGAAATCCGAGAGTCAATTTTCATTTGCGAAATTCCTACCCTTCGACAGAATCGCCCTCAAGCCCTCTACGGGCCCGTGTCCAAAAATCATACTGTAGACCTTGCCCCCTGATTGTAACGGGAGAAAGCAAAGGTTTACCAGCAAAGTGCGTGGAAGCTGCGGGCGGACCCGGATTGCATTCGAACAGCCGGACCGGCGCACCTCCGCCAACGTTATACACCGGGACTCCGTCCACTTTATATACCTTGAGAAGCAATCCGGCCTACAAGGCCCGTCGCACAGGCCGCAACGAGCACTCTGAAGCAGCAGGCCGCCCACGCAGTTGGTAGGATCAAGGGCAGCCCGCAGCCCAAAGCCGGGTATTTGGAGGCACGCGCCGTATGGCCGAGACGCAGCATTGGACCGCAGAGCAGATTCCCACCCAGGCCGGGAAGACCGCGCTGGTGACCGGGGCGAATAGTGGCATCGGCTACCAGGCGGCGCTGGAGCTGGCGCGCCACGGGGCGCATGTGCTGCTGGGCTGCCGCAACGCTGCCAAGGGTGCAGCGGCGCTACAGCAGCTGCTGGCGGCGGTTCCCAGCGCGCAGGCTGAGGTGGTGGAGTTGGACATGGCGTCGCTGGCGTCGATCCACGCATTTGCGGCGGCGTTCGCCGCGCGCGGCGTGTCCCTAGATCTGCTGATCAACAACGCCGGCGTGATGGCTCTGCCCAAGCGCGAACTCACCGTGGACGGCTTCGAGCGCCAGTTTGGCACCAACCACCTGGGGCACTTTGCGCTGACCGGGCTGCTGATGCCGCAGTTGCTGGCCGCGCCCGCGCCGCACGTGGTGACGGTGTCGTCCCTTGCGCATCGCACGGGCAAGATTGAGTTCGACAACCTGCAGGGCGAATGCAAGTACGGGCCGCGCGATGCCTACAACCGCTCCAAGCTGGCGAACCTGCTGTTTGCGCGGGAGCTGGAGAAGCGCGCGCGGGCGGTGGGCAGCAAGCTGGTGAGCATCCCGGTGCATCCGGGAGTGTCGCGCACGAACATCATCGACAACGGGATGAAGCCGACCGGCCTTAAGGCGGCAGTGATTAACGCAGTAGCCGCGCTGGTGATGCAGTCGGACGCAGCGGGCGCGCTGCCGACGTTGTATGCCGCGACCGCGCCAACGGCCGTGGGCGGTGAGTACATTGGGCCGGACGGCTTTTTTGCGATCAAGGGGTGGCCCACGGTGGAGCAGCCGCGGCCGCAGGCGCTGGATGAGGCCGTTGCGGCGAAGTTGTGGGCCGTAAGTGAAGAACTGACAGGAGTTGTGTATCCACCGCTGGGGTAATATTCCAGCTATTTAACGTGTTTTTCGTGCTGCAAATCGATGCCTTGAGGTGCATTTCAACGCGTTTTTTGGCGTTTTCAGCGCATTCGGTTGCGGGCCTTACCGCTTGCGTTTCTTGGTGGAGACCTTCTTGCGGGTCACGGGCTTTTTTGCGGTGAGCTTCTTGGTGGCGGGCGCGGCGGCGGGTTTGGGGGCGGGCTTCTTCGGGGTGGAGACGGGCGCAGGAGGCCCGGCGAGGCCGGCGAGCCGCTGCAACTTGGCGGAGTGTTTGACCAGCATGGCCTCAATCTGGCGCAGCAGCAGAGCGGTGGCCATGGGCTTGACCAGCATCTTGTCCGCGCCCAGGTCGGCGAGGCCAGCCTCTGCGTCCACATCGCCGGGGAAGGCGGTGAGTAGGGCGACGGCGGGGTGGTAGGGAGCGGAGCGCGCGGCGAGGATGACCTCGTGGCCGGAGGCGTCTGACTCCATGCGCATGTCGGTGATGACCATCTGGTACTCGTGCAGGCGGAGGAGGGACTTGCCCTCGCGGGCGGAGGCGGCGGTGTGGACGTCAAAGCCGGAGATCTCCAGCACGGCCTTCATGGTGAGCAGCACGGCGACATCATCGTCGACGAGTAGAACGCGGCGCTTGGGCACGG
>Ga0302319_10024430_pt1 | contig 10745 bp, 9 predicted proteins | sample Bog_T0_2_FD_203319 | JGI IMG/M metagenome (GOLD analysis project Ga0302319, IMG submission 203319) | Peat permafrost microbial communities from Stordalen Mire near Abisko, Sweden - Bog_T0_2 | ecosystem: Environmental > Terrestrial > Soil > Wetlands > Peat | place: Sweden: Abisko, Stordalen Mire... | reverse complement strand
CAGGCGCAGAGCATCCATAAAACGGAAAACCTCCGCCTTGTCCGCATCGCGAATTTCAAAGCTGACCATGGCGCCATAAAGGTTGACGGGAAAGAGACGGCGGATGGTGGCGGCGTCGGGGTGGGCGGGGTCGCCCGTGAAATAAACGCGCTCCACGCGGGGATGCGCGGCCAGCCAACTGGCAACCCGGCAGGCATTGGCGCACTGGCGCTCCATGCGCAGCGGAAAAGTCTTGATTCCGCGCATGGTGAGATAGCTTTCGAAGGGGCCGAGCACCGGACCGAGGGTGCGCGAGAGGGCCCGCAGGCTCTCATGGTGTTGCTCGTCGGTTACCACCGCGCCGCCCATCACGTCGCCATGCCCGGCCAGGTACTTGGTGAGGCTATGCACGCTGAAATGCGCTCCCATTTCCAGCGGGCGGCAGAGCAACGGAGTAGCGAACGTGTTATCCACCACCAGCGCCGCACCCGCCTCGCGGGCGATTTCCGCGATGCGATCGATCTGGCCCACGCGCAGCAGCGGGTTGGAGATGGATTCCATTACGATACAGCCGGGTTTCGCTTCCGCTACCGCGGCGCGCAAGGCGTCCAGGTCGCAGACATCGGCGAACCGAACGGCCACGCCCATGGGTTCCAGCACATTCATGAGCAGACCGACGGTAGCGCCATACAGAGCACTCGCAGCCACCACCGATTTCCGGCGATCCGCCAGCGCCGCGACCACGGCAATGTGGAGCGCCGCCATTCCCGAGGCGCAGGAGAGCGCACCGTAACCGCCCTCCAGCGCGCACACTACTTCCTCCAGCGCCGCCGACGACGGGTTATCGTACCGGGCATAACAAGGCCCTTGCTCTTCCCGGCCGAAAATGCGGTCGAGCTGTTCCATACTCTCGTAGGAGTAGCTCGACGCCGTATAAATAGGGGTGGTGGCGGGAACGAAGGGACCGGCCTTCTTGCGATCCCCCACATGCACCGCTTTGGTGTGAATTTGCAATGCTATTTCCTCTTCCAGCGCACGCCCGACTTGGTGTCTTCCAGGATGATGCCCTGGTCCAGGAGTTCCTGGCGAATCTGATCGGCGCGCGCAAAGTTCCTGGCTTTCTTGGCGGCGGTGCGCTCTTCAATCAGCGCGTCCACCGCCCCATCGGACAACTGGCCGGCCTGCTCGGTGGGCCGGAGCACGTCGAAAATGGAATCGAACCGCGCCAGAAACGCCAGGGCGGCAGCCACATTCCCGGCGCGGAATTCCCCCGAATCCATGGCGCTGTTGGTATCGCGCACGTACTCGAAAACGGCGGCCAGCGCTTCCGCGGTGTTGAGATCGTCGTTGAGGCTATCGGTGAAAGCCTGCTCCGCGGCCGTGGTACGGAGGGTCAAGGGTTCGTGCGCGCCCTCGGGATACTTGTCGGTCTCCAGCCGCAATTTGAAATTGCGCAAGCGGTCGATCGCGGTAGCGGCCGATTTCAGTCCGTCAAACGTAAAGTTGAGCGACTTCCGGTAGGGCACCGAGGTCAGAAGATAGCGGATCGCTTCGGGCTGATAGCCGCGCGCCACCACGTCGCGCAGGGTGAAGTAATTGCCCAGCGACTTGGACATTTTCTGGCCTTCCACCATGAGGAATTCGGCATGCAGCCAGAAGCGCGAAAAGGTCTTGCCGGTAAGCGATTCGGATTGCGCGATTTCGTTTTCGTGGTGCGGAAAGACCAGGTCGATACCGCCGGCGTGAATGTCGAGTGTTTCGCCCAGGTACTTGATAGCCATCACCGAGCACTCGATGTGCCACCCCGGGCGGCCGGGGCCGATGGCGGTGTCCCAGAATTTCTCGCCTTCCTTGGGCGCCTTCCACAGGGCGAAATCGCGGGCATCGGCCTTTTCGTATTCGTCCACGTCGACGCGCGCGCCGGCCAGGTTGCCGCTGAAATCGTTGTGCGAGAGCTTGCCGTAGCCGGGAAAGGTGGCGATGCGAAAGTAGACGCTGCCATCGCTGGTATAAGTATGGCTGCCGCTGGTGAGCTGGGAGATGGCCGCGGCCATATCGTCGATATGATCGGTGGCGGGCACCAGCCGCTCAGGCCGTTCCAGGCGCAGCGTGGCGCAGTCTTCCAGGAAGGCTTGCGTATAGATGGCGGTGTAATCTTTCAGCTCTTTGTGCTGGGCCGCGGCGTTGCGGATGATCTTGTCATCCACGTCGGTGATGTTCATCACGTGGTTGAGCTGAAAGCCATTGGCGCGCAGACATTTGCGCAGAATGTCGACGAAAGTGAAGGTCCGGAAATTGCCGATATGGGCGAAATCGTAGACCGTCGGGCCGCAGGTGTACATGCGGACGGTGTTGTCGCGGACGGGTGAAAAATCCTCCACCTGTTGGGACAACGTGTTGTAGAAGCGCAGCGGCATAAGAAATGGGGAGATTTTCATCGTAGCAGAGGTGCGAAGGGCGACGCGCGGAGTGGGCGGCGGCGCGAACGCCTTCTGCGTTCTCTGTGGAACCTGGAAAAAGTCCCCCTGGGGATGGACAGCGCGCAGACCGTGGCCGCCCACTTCGTCATTGCCAAGGGGTATGACGAGTTGGCTTTCTTCGACCGGCTGGAAACGCGTTTGCGCGGCTTGCCCGGAAACCCGACCTTCGCCCTCAGCGACACCATCCCGCCGTTCGGTGGGTCGCGCTCCAGGCCGTTTTTTGTGCTCAACATCGAGGGGCTACCGCCCTTCCCGGAAGGCGCCGGCGGCAGGGTGGGCTGGCGCTATGTGACCCCCGGATATTTCACTGCCATGGGAATTCCGATCGTTCGCGGCCGCGCATTCACCGAGCAGGAGCGCGACGCCGCGGAACTTCCCATGATCTTGAGCCGCGAACTGGTGCGGAGCACGTGCCGGCCCAGAGCATCGCCCCCGGGAAACAGGCGGTGCGCCTGGCCGGCGATGTGATTAACAACGGTCTGGATCACCAGCCCGACCCCGAGTACTACGTACTGCGCAAGCACATTGCCGACGCCACTTTTAACAATGAAGCGCCGGGGGCCGGCTGGCGGGCCGCCACGGTGATTGTGCGCAGCCCCTTGGATCCGCAACTGATCGCCCGGCTCTTGAGAGGGGATCTCGCCGAACTGGATCCTTCCGCGCCGGTAACCGTGGAAACGCTGCGCGAGCGTGCCGGCACTCTCACGGTGGCGCCGCGCTTCGACGCCCTGTTGCTGGGCGGCTTTGCCGCCATCGGATTGCTGCTGGCGGCGATCGGCATCTACGGAGTGATCGCCTTCCTGGTGAGCCAGCGCACCCGCGAGGTAGGCGTGCGCATGGCGCTGGGTGCGGCCCCTACGGCCGTCACGCGGATGTTTCTCCGCCATGCCGCAACCTGGACGATAGCCGGCGTCGCAGTCGGCCTGGCCGGATCGCTGGCGGTCACGCGGTTGGTCGCCAGCATGCTTTTTCAAGTGGACACGCGAGATCCGTGGAGCGCGGCAGCAGCCCCGGCGATTCTCTTCCTGGTGGGGCTGGCGGCCGCCTGGCTGCCCGCGCGGCGGGCCGCGCGCATCGACCCCGTGCGTACCCTGCGGGAGGAATAGTCCCCCGCGGACCGCGGCCGGGGGTGCGACATGGAGGTTCAGATACTACTGGCAACACGGCAAGCTAAAGCATGCCCCACCACGGAAAGCCTGGCGGAATGCCGGCTCTTCTCTGCGCCCGGCTTTTGTCTTACCTAGCCGTTCCCATTTCCTGCTTTTCGCCACGCTGTTGTACCATAAGGAATTATTCATGAAGGCTTTACTGGAAGCGGTCCAGCCCGAGGATAAGGACTGGAGTTTAGTCCAGGCGATCGATCCTACCCGGCTTCCCGCGCACATCGCCGTCATTATGGACGGCAACGGTCGTTGGGCTGGCCGGCGGCGGTTGCCGCGCGTGGCCGGACATCAGGCCGGTATCGGTCCGGTACGGTCGACGGTTGAGACCTGCGCCCGCCTTGGTGTGAAGGCGCTCACCCTGTATGCCTTCTCCGTGGAGAACTGGAAACGCCCGCGCGCCGAAGTGGAAACGCTGTGGCGGCTGTTGCGCTATTACCTCAAACACGAGCTTCCCGACCTGCAAAAGAACGACATCCGGCTGCAAGCCATCGGCCGGCTGGATGCGCTGCCGCCACAGGTGCGCCGCGAACTGGAATCGGGAGTCGAAGCCACCAGCGCCAATCGCGGCTTGCTGGTCAATCTGGCGATAAACTACGGAGGCCGCGCGGAGATCGTCGACGCGGTGAATGCCGTGCTGGATATGGCGCGGCTCGACGGCAGCATCGGGTCGTTGCACATCGACGAAGAACTGATCTCCAGCAACCTCTACACCGCTTCCTGTCCCGATCCCGACTTGCTGATCCGCACTTCCGGCGAGATGCGCCTCAGCAATTTCCTGCTTTGGCAAATCGCGTATGCCGAGCTGTATGTGACGGAAACGCTGTGGCCGGATTTCACGCGCACGGACCTGTTACGCGCCGTGCTGGAATACCAGAAGCGCGACCGCCGCTATGGCGGTCTGAGCGGAGGACCTGCCGGGCGTCCCGCCCATGGCGCGGGCGACGCCAGTGATGAAGCCTTGATCGCGGCGCTCCGTTCGTCATGAAGCGGCTGCTCACCGCCCTGGTTCTGATCCCTGCCGTCACCTATGTGATTCTCTGGGCGGATTATTGGGTCTTTCTCGGGGCCTTGGTCGCCGTCGCCCTGCTCTGCTATTACGAATACACCGGGATCGCGGCCGGCTATGGTTTCGGCCCTCTCAGCCCCATGGGCTATGGAGCCGGACTCCTGCTGCTGGTGTGGCAGGGAGAAACCTGGCCGCTGGTCACCATCATTGCCCTGGTGGCGATGGCGGCGGCCATGCGCGACCAAAACCTGGCGAAAACACTGCCGCGCGCCGCCCTGCTGCTGATGGGAGTGGTCTACGTGTTCGGCTGTTGGAAGTGGGCGATGCCGTTGCGCGAGGCCAACCGGCACTGGCTCATGTACGCTCTGCTGCTGAACTGGGCGGGGGACAGCGGCGCTTACTACATCGGCCGCGCTTTCGGAAAGCACAAGATGGCGCCGCGGATCAGCCCCAAGAAATCCTGGGAAGGCGCGGCAGCATCGTTGATTACTTCGGTAGTCGTCGGCGGCGCCTACCTGATCCGGTTCGTCCCCGGAGTGAGTATCGCCGCCGCGGTCGGCCTGACCATGGCGGCCAACGCCGCGGGACAGTTCGGCGACCTGGCGGAATCGGCCATCAAACGCGGCGCCAGCGTCAAAGACAGCAGCGATATTCTGCCCGGACACGGCGGATTCCTCGACCGCGTCGATAGCACCTTGTTTACACTGCCGGTGATTTACCTCTGGGTCAAGCTGGTGGTTTAGGAGGGTCGCCCGGGCCACCCTATAATAGGAATTTCCCCGGTGCGACCCAATTCAGACAAGCGTAAGCGCGCGGCCAGGCGCGAAGATATCGCGGCCTCCCAGGCGTCGAAGGTAATCGTAGGCGGATTGACCTGGCCGGTGCTCGCGCCGCTCGCATTCCTCTTATTAGCCATCCTGCTGGTAGTGGTCGCACGAGTCAGGCTGTTGGGAGTTCCGCTGGAGCGGGACGAAGGCGAGTACGCCTATCTCGGAGCGCTGATGCTGCAGGGAGTGGCCCCTTACGGCATCGCGGCTAACATGAAGCTTCCGGGGACGAATGCCGCTTATGCCTTGATTATGGCCGTATTCGGCCACAGCATTTATGGCATTCACTTTGGCTTTCTGCTGGTAAATGGCGGCGCTATCCTGCTGGTCTATTTCCTGGCCAGGAGGTTCTTCGGCGTTGCCGCCGGCGTCGCCGCGGCAGCCAGTTACGCCGTGTTATCCGTGGGCGCCGGCGTCCTCGGCCTCTGGGCCCACGCCACGCACTTCGTGGTGCTCCCGGCACTGGGAGCTACGCTGCTCTTGCTGCAATGGGTGGATCGCCCGCGGGCCGCCCGCTTGGCCGGCAGTGGGTTCCTGTTCGGCATGGCATTTCTCATGAAACAGCCGGGGGCTCTGTTTGCGGTGTTCGGCCTGCTCTTCCTCATCTACAGCCAGCGCCAACACTGGCAGGCAAACCGCCTGCAGGTATTCCGCGACGTGCTCCTGTTCGGCGGCGCGGTGCTGCTGCCCTTCGCCGTGACGTGCGCGCTGTTGTGGCACGCCGGAGTGTTTGGCGATTTCTGGCTCTGGGTATTTACCTATGCCCGCAAATATGTCGGTCTCAGAACCATGTCTATCGGCATCAATGCCTTGCAGATATACGCCACACCCATCGCTACCGCCAACGCCGGCATTTGCCTTCTCGCTGCCACGGGTCTGTTCATGGTGTGGCGCCGGCGGGAGCATCGTAACGCCGCGGTGATCCTCACAGGGTTCCTGATCTGTTCGTTTCTGGCAGTCTGTCCGGGGCTTTACTTCCGCGAGCATTACTTCGTTCTGATGCTGCCTGCCGTGGCGCTGTTAGTCGGAGCCTTCGCCACTACGGCGACTAAGTCCGTCGCGGCGGTGTGGCCGTTATGGCTGGTGGTCGCCGCCTTGGGTTACACCATCGGAAAACAGGAAGCCTATCTGTTCCAGTTGACGCCGCAGGAAGAATCGGTCGCCGTGTATGGGCGCAATCCTTTTCCCGAAGCCATCCCGGTGGCTGACTATATCCGCGACCGCACCAGGAGCGACGATCGCATCGCGGTGCTTGGATCGGAGCCGGAGATTTACTTTTATGCGCAGCGCCGGGCCGCTGTACCCTATGTTTATATTTATCCTTTGGTGGAAGCTCAGCCATTGGCCGCTCTGATGCAAATGGACTTTATTCGCGACGTGGAAGCCGCCAAGCCGAAGTTCCTGGTGGTAGTGAATATCTCCGCATCCTGGCTGGTTCAGGCCAACGCGCCGGCCGGCTTGTTCCGATGGATGACGCCCTACTGCAAGCGGTATTACGATCAGGTCGGGGTAGTGGACCTCCTTCCCCAGGGGACTAAATACCAGTGGGACGCCGAGGCAGTGAACTACCAGCCCAGGGCGTCGAATTACTTGCTGATACTCAGACGAAAAGCGGAGTTTTGATAGCTTGTCAGAAAGCGGTCCGCGGAGCCGCGGATTGCCGGACCCGCTCTACGGCCTCCAGAAACTCGCCTTCGTTTTCGATCTTCATCCCGATCTCCAGCCAGTAGAGCGAAAGCGGGGCCGTCAAATGGCCCGAATCCTCACATAGGTTGATGGCGTCCTTCTCGGTGGTCACCAGCGCGTTGGCGCCTTTGGCCGCCACCTGGTGAACGATGTGACTCAATTCCCGCGGGCGGTAGCGATGGTGGTCGTCGAATTCGATCCAGTCCACCACTTCGACTCCCATGGCGTCGAGCGAGCGGCGAAACGCTGCGGGGTTTCCCAGGCCGCAGAACGCGCCGGCCCGCGTGAAAGGGCGAGCCGCCGGGCGGTACCGCCTTCCGGTGACGTTTTCCACCCAGGTGCGCGGTTCCACCGATGCCCGGAATATGGCTGCCCGCGGGTTCCAGCGCCGCACCGCGCGCGCGATCGGCTCCGCCAGGTCGGAAGCTTCGCAGCGTGTGATCAGAATCACGTCGGCGCGTGCCAGCCCCGCCGCCGGTTCGCGCAACCGGCCTAGCGGAAACACGTCTCCGCCGCCGAACGGCTCCAGGGCATCGATCAGTACGATGTCTACGTCGCGGTCCAGCTTCCGGTGTTGAAAACCATCGTCGAGCACCAGAACTTCGGGCTGGAATTCGCGCAAGAGTCGCGTGCCGGCCTCGAAACGGTCGGCTCCGATGCCCACCGGCGCCAGCCCCGAGCGGATGAAAATCTGCGCTTCGTCCCCCGAATCGTGCGCCGCCACATTGGCTCCGGGCGCCACCGAAAGGTAGGCATTGTGCGATTGCCTGCCGTAGCCGCGGGTGAGGATCCCCGGCTTTTGGCCGCGCCCCTTCAGCAGTTCCACCAGGCGCAGCACGCAGGGCGTTTTGCCCGTGCCGCCCATAGTCAAATTGCCCACGCTGATTACGGGGACCGGCAACCGCCGGCGCCGCTCCAGGTCGCCGCGCTGCTTGCGTCGCGAGCCCCATTCCCAGAGGCGCGCCAGCAGCCACGCCATGGCATACCAAGGCATGGCCGGGCGGAAAACTGGCACCTGACGCAAACTGCGTACTTCCTCGACGGCACGCGCCGAGGCGCCGCGCTTCGCCTCTGCACAAGCCTGCGCCCGCCTGCCGATTTCTTGCGCTTCCTCCGGCGCCGCCAGCAATCGCGCCACGGCGCCGGCCAGTTCCCCAGGTCCCGCGATCCGGACATATGCCGCGGAGGCTCGAAAATCGTCCGCTATTGCCTGGAAATTCTCCAGATGCGGCCCCGCGATCACCGGCTTGCCGAAGAGCGCCGGCTCCAGCAGATTGTGGCCGCCGCGCTGGGCCAGCGTGCCGCCCATGAAGACCACGTCCGCGACCGCGAACAACCCGCTCAGTTCGCCGATGGAATCGAGCAGCAGCACCTGGGGCCGGTCAACCGGCTGCCCGCCCAAGTCGGATCTCCTCACGTACCGTATGCCGGCTGCCTCGAGCTTAGCCGCCGCTACGGCGAACCTCTCGGGTTTCCGCGGCGCCAGAATCAATAGCAACTCCGCATGCCGCGCCGCCAGTTCCTGAAAAGCGGCCAGCACCACATCGTCTTCGTCCGGGTCGCCGGGCGCGGCGGGAGGCATCGTGCTGGCGGCGATCCAGATATGCGATGGCCGCAGGCGCTCCAACAGCTTCTTGACGGGAGAATCCGCCGCCGGCGCGCGCGCTGCGAAATCGTACTTGAAATTCCCCGCCACGCGGACCCGCTCCGGGGGCGCCCCGAGCACCACGAACCGCTCTTGGATCTCCTTCGACTGCGCCAGGATCGAATCCAGCGCCGGCATCACCGCGGCGAACAGCCACCGCCAGGGAAGATAACGCGGAAATGCCTTATCTGAAATGCGGCCGTTTACAAGTGTAAGCGCGGCGCCGGTCCGCTTCACTTCGCGAAACAGGTTGGGCCAGATCTCGGTTTCCGCCGTCACCACCACCGAGGGCCGCAGCGTGCGCAAGACCCGCCGCACCGCGAACACGTAGTCCACCGGGGCGTAAAAGACGCCGTCGGCCAAGCCGCGCAGCTTGTCCGCTGCCGTGGAACGGCCCGCCAGCGTCGAAGTCGAGACGAAAACGCGGGTGCGGGGAAACTCTTTCCGCAGCAGCCGCAGGAACTCCAGGCAAGAAAGTACTTCCCCGACGGAAACTGCATGCAACCAGATGGCGCCCGGGCCGGTCTGTCTAAATGAGCGCGGCAGGAATCCGAAGCGCTGCGGCAACGATTGCCAGTATCCGTGGTTTCGCACACCGCGGAATAGGAAATAGAATAGAAGGACAGGGAATCCAAACGCCTGTAGAATTCGATAGAGGAAATAGATGCCTTTTGTTTTCAAACGTTTGGCTCTTGTATTGAGTATAACCGCCGCATTCGCGGCGGACAAGCAGCCGCCGGACTTCAAGGCCGGGCCGGCTGCGGGCTACGCCAGCCACCAGACCAGCGACAATCTCACCGTGGGCGTCGACCCCTATGTGATGGGCGAAAAGGTCAAATCGGCGTTCGGCAAACTCGACCCTTACCAGTTCGGCATTCTGCCCGTTCTGGTGGTGATTGAGAACGGCAGCACCGCTTCCATCAAGCTGGACAGCCTGCGCGTGGAATACGTGGGCCCCAACGGCGACCGCGCCATCGCCACGCCGGCCAAAGACGTCCGCTACTTGAATCCCCCCAGGCGTCCCAGCGTGACCCCGGGCCCGGCCCAGTTGATCAAGAAGAAAAACCCGCTGGACGAATGGGAAATCGAGGGCCGCGCTTTTGCCGCACAGATGCTGCCGGCCGGCAATACGGCGAGCGGCTTTTTCTATTTTCAGACCGGCCTGCAACGCGGGGCCACCATTTATATAACCGGCATGAAGGAAGCTGCCAGCGGCAAGGAGTTGCTTTTCTTCGAATTGCCGCTGTCTTCGGACTCGCCCGAGCCGGCGCACAAAAAGTGATACCGATGCCCAAGAACGATTTCCAATCCGTAGACGAGTACATTGCGTCGCAACCCGAGGCGGTGCAGGGCACGCTCGCGCGCGTGCGCGCCTGCATCCGCAAGGCCGTGCCCGAAGCCGAAGAGGTGATCTCGTACAAGATGCCAACGTACACGCTGAACGGCGCCCGCTTCATTTACTTCGCGGTGTGGAAGCAGCACTACGCGATCTACGCCGCTACGGAGCAGGTGGTCGCGGCGTTCCGGGACGAGCTGGCGCCGTACGATATCGACAAGGGAACCATCCGCTTCCCGCTGTCGGAATCCGTCCCCGTACAGTTGATTGGACGCATTGCCAAATTCCGCGCTAAAGAAGTCGCCGGACGCGAGAAGGCGAAGCAAGACCGAAGTCTTGTAGTGTCAACGAAACCATCAGAGCCCCGACCGTAAGGGAGGGTTCCTTCTCCGGCGCACGGGAGTTTTGCGACAGAAACTAGTTAGAGGATTCGCTTCTATTGCGAGCTGGTTTGCTGGCGGGCAGCCTGAGTGGCCAACTCGTCGCAGCGATTGTTATCCCTGTGGGAGGCGTGGCCCTTCGTCCATACCCACGTCGCCTTATGCCGGCTGACCTGCTCGTCCAGCTCTTGCCACAGATCCTGATTAACTACCGGCTTCTTGGATTTGGTCATCCAGCCGTTG
>Ga0302319_10024427_pt1 | contig 10746 bp, 9 predicted proteins | sample Bog_T0_2_FD_203319 | JGI IMG/M metagenome (GOLD analysis project Ga0302319, IMG submission 203319) | Peat permafrost microbial communities from Stordalen Mire near Abisko, Sweden - Bog_T0_2 | ecosystem: Environmental > Terrestrial > Soil > Wetlands > Peat | place: Sweden: Abisko, Stordalen Mire... | reverse complement strand
GCGGATCTGCGTGACGCGATCGCGCTGGCTGGCAAGCGGAATGATGATGTGGTTGTAAACCTGCGCCATCGCCGAGCTGTGACCGCCAAAGGTCTTGCGGCTGCGCTGCTCGCCGTCAAGAATCATGCGGTAGGTGCGCGGCGCATTTTCCTTCAGCCAGCTGAGCAGGGTCGGTCCATAGTTGAAGCTCATGCGCGCGTAGTTGTTCACGATGCGCATGATCTTGTTTTTGACATTCACGATCCGCGCCGCGCCGTTGGGCGCATAACACTCCGCGCAGATACGCTCGTTCCAATCATGATAGGGCGCTGCGGAATCCTGCGTCTCCACCGTCTCGAGCCAGGGATTCTCGCGCGGCGGCTGATAAAAGTGACCATGAATGCAGATATAACGTTTGCTTGCGGCCATGACAGATTGCTCCTAGCTTCTAGCTTTCAGCCCCCGATGCGGGAACCTTCAGGGAAGCACTGCTGCATCCGATTCCATTCTCAATCGGGCTCTTGTTGAAAACCGCACTTGCGAGAAGTTGGTTGGCTGATCGCAGCAAGGTGCGTTTGATTATTGTAGGCTGGAACGCCCCGAAGGTGCCGTGGGCTTGGCCAGATCGCATGCCCGCCAGAGATACCAGCTCGCAACAGAACGGAACGGCGCCCAGCGCTTTCCCCGCCTGAGCAGGACTTCAGCTTTGGGCAAATCTTCGGCCGCGAGTGGCCGCGTCTTCGGCAATCGCTGGAAGGTCAATGCGAAGCCTTTGCGCACGCCATAATCGGAAACTGGAAACACATCTGGCCGGCCCAGGCGAAAAATCAGCAGCATCTCCACCGTCCATGGGCCGATGCCGCGCACGGCGGTCAGGCGCTCAATGATCTCAATGTCTGTCATTTTGGTGATCGCTTTGTGGCTGGGCACCGTGCCATCCAACGTGCGTGCGGCCAGGTCTTTGAGCGCCTTGATCTTGTTGCCGGAAACACCGCAGGCGCGAAGCGGTTCGTCCGGCGTGGCAATCAACAAATGCGGAGCAGGATCGCCGCCGAAATACTCGCGCACCCGGCGATGAATGGTGGCCGCTGCCTTGCCGTGCAGTTGCTGATAAAGAATCGACTCGAGCAGCGACTCAAATGGAGATGGCGCGGCGTCAAGCCGCAGCTTGAACTCGCCGACGCGGTCAATCAGGGCACCCAGCTTGGCATCGCTCGTGCACAAATGCGCCACCGCCTCGGCTATGTCAAAGGGAAGTTTGCGGCCCTTGCCGTCATGGATCATAGGCGAACAGTTTACCTTGCCCGCCTTCCCAACATGGTTTCGCCCATTGACTTAGCTTGGAACCCCGCGGACTTATCGCCCGCTTCGTCTCCCGACCCTAGTAACATTTAGGTCAGCGTCGAAACAGGAGCTCCAAGACCATGAAAATGCGGCCGGGTACGCAAACGGGATTTCTGATGTGCGGCAAGGAGTGGATCGAGGGCGAAGCGCTCGAAGTGCGTTCGCCGTGGGATCAGGGCCTGGTGGGCCGTGTGACCATCGCCACTCGCGCCGACGCGCGCCAGGCCGTGAACCACGCCGTCGCCAGCATGCGCCGCACCCGCGCCCTGCCCCGCTGGAAGCGCCGCGAAATTCTCGAAGATGTGGCCGCGGCGCTCATCGAACAGAAGGAGCGTTTTGCGAAACTCATCGTCGCTGAGGCCGGCAAGCCCATCCGTCTGGCTCGCGCTGAGGTTGACCGCGCCGTGCTCACCTTCAAGACCGCTGCCGAAGAAGCTGCCCGCCTTGGCGGTGAGAGCCTTCCCCTCGACTTGACTGAAGGCAACGAAGGCCGCTGGGGACTCGTGCAGCGCTTCCCTGTCGGCCCGGTGCTGGCCATCACTCCGTTCAATTTCCCGTTGAACCTTGTTGCGCACAAGTTGGCCCCGGCGCTTGCCGCTGGATGTCCCGTGATCCTCAAGCCGGCGCCACAGACTCCGTTCACCGCGCTGGCGCTTGGCGAAGTGATTCTCAAGGCCGGTTGGCCCGGTGAAGCGCTGGCCGTCCTGCCCCTGAGCAATACAGACGCCGCATGGCTCGCTGAAAAGGAAGACCGCATCAAGCTCGTCAGCTTTACCGGATCGGCCAAAGTGGGATGGGAACTCAAGGCGCATTCCGGTCGCAAGCGTGTGCTGCTCGAGCTCGGCGGCAACGCCGCGCTCATCGTCCACAGCGACTGGCACGACCTCGACGAGGCGGCCGATCGCACGGCGCTGGCAGCATTCGGATACGCCGGTCAATCGTGCATCAGCGTTCAGCGCATCTTTGTCGAACGTAGAATCTTTCAGACCTTTCTTTGGAAGGTTGTGGAGCTCACCGCCAAGCTCGTCTCCGGAGATCCCTCCGATGAGGCTACCGCGGTGGGCCCGCTCATCCGAGCGAGCGACGCCGATCGTGTCGAAGCATGGGTCAAAGAAGCTGTTGAAGGCGGCGCAAAGCTTGTGGCCGGCGGAGAGCGACATGGTTCTGTCATCACTCCCGTCATCCTTACCGGCACCAAGCCAGGCATGAAGGTACGCGATGAGGAGGTCTTCGGGCCTGTAGTCGTCATCGAGCCATACGACGACTTCGAGCAAGCCCTTGCCGATGTAAATCACTCGCGATACGGGTTGCAAGCGGGGTTGCTCACTCGCGACGCCGGGCGCATACTTACCGCCTATCGCGAACTCGAAGTGGGAACGCTGATTGTTGGGGACACGCCCACCTGGCGGCTTGATCCCATGCCCTACGGCGGTATCAAAGATTCAGGCCTCGGACGCGAGGGCATCCGTTCCGCCATCGAGGAGATGACTGAGCCCCGCATGTTAGTCATGTCAGGCTTGAGCTAGGGTGTGAGTGGGTTTCGCTCTTTGCGACTGGCTCGAATCGCGAGCTTGTCGACGCGAGCTTTGCTACTAACTGGATATTGAGACACCACGAGCGCACCCTTTTGGGTATAACTGCGCGTCGCCATCCAGAAAGCCTGCCGGATCTTTCAGATCTCGAAGTGAAATCAGCAGTCTTCTTTTTGATGGGGGATTCAGCGGCCCGTGCAGGAGCCGCCTTCATTCTTTGCGCCTGAGCAATCTCCAGCTCAGTTACTCTGGCGTCTTCTTACGACTTGGTTTTGGCCTTCTGTGCAGCCCACCGCTTGCGCTGTGCATCGGCAATCCGCTTGCGCGCTTCAGGGCTCAGCACACGGGTCTTCTTTGCCGTCTTCACTTTGGCTGACGACTTCTTTGTTTTGCGCTCAGTTACTTTAGCGGAAACTTCGCCGGTGTTGGCCAGCAGGGAGCGAACCTGCTTGAGCCTTGCAATTTCAGCGTCGATTTGGACAAGGATGGAATCAATAGACATAACTCAAGCATAACTTAGAAATTTACTTTTGCACAGGCAGCGTGATCGAATCACCGGGTTAGGAAAGCAGAAGCCGGAAGATCTCATTCTGGCTTTCCAACCGCATTGTCCTTATACGCTTCCTGCAAAATAAAGAAAGCCAGTTTCTTCTCTCCCTGGTCGGAGATAAGTCCTTTGCGATTGAAACCATCCTGCAGGCCCGGCAGGTTGCGTAATGGAGACCGGAAATCCATCAGGACCCACGGACTCATACCTCTAAGTTGTGGAATGCGATTCAGCATGCCGAGCTGATGGCGATAGATGTTGGCTTGATACTCTTCAGTCCAACGATCGTTGTCGCCGCCATGCAGGCCAGCCTTGGCGTCGCCGCCAAACTCGCTCATGATCACGGGCTTCTGATAGTCGATGCGCCATTCTGTTGTGTCCGCGCCCTCGGGGGTCTGTTCGTACCAACCCACATATTCGTTGGTGCCTATCACATCCAACGCTTTTCCCAAAGGGTCGTCGACTATCTTTGTATGTCCCTCGGTGCGCACAAGCAGCGCCGCGGTGATCAGCCTTGTGGGGTCAAGCTCGCGCGCATGACTCGCCTCGGTTTCAATAAAGCGGGTGCGGGCTTCGCCGATCGGCGTTTCATTGGCCATGGACCAAAGCATGATAGCCGCATGGTTGCGATAGGTCCCAATTTCCTCGTCTAACTGTTGCTCGGCTTTTGCAAGCACACTCGGATCTTCCCACTTGATAGCCCAATAGACAGGATTTTCCGACCACACCAGCAATCCCATGCGGTCTGCCGCACGCAACATCGACTCATCGTGAGGATAGTGCGCCAGGCGGACGTAGTTACAGCCGAGCTCCTTGGCCCAGCCGAGCAGCGTCTCCGCATCTTTCTCAGTGTTAGCCCGGCCAGTGCGATAAGGCGCCTCGCCATGGATGGAGATTCCATGTAGAAAGATGGGCTTTCCATTGAGCAGTATCTCCGTGCCGCGCGTCTCAACGGTGCGGAAGCCAATCGATTCGTCCACGGAGTCCTGGCCCGCCCGCAGATTTACCTTGTAAAGCTTGGGCGCGTCCGGCGACCATCTCTGCAACCTTGCCGCAACGATCGATATCATCGCCCTTCCGTTGTCACCGGCAACAGCAGATGTCTTCGCGCCTAATTCGGGAATCTCAACCTCGACCTTGGCGCCTGACTGGCCACCGATCACGTGTACCCAACCTTCGATTTGATTACCCGCCCCGCGGCTCAGATGGAGATCGAACTGATCGATGAAGGCTTCGGGAACCTCGATCAGCGACACCGAACGGGTAAGACCACCATAGTTCCACCAATCGGTGTTGAGCGTAGGAATGCCATCAGCGAGGCGTGTGTTATCTACCATCGCAACGATAAAGTTTGCTCCCGCATGCACTGCCGCAGTTACATCGCAGTTAAAGGCGGTGAATCCGCCCTCGTGGTCGCAAACCTTTTCCGCATTCACCCAAAAATGCGAGCGATAATTGGCCGCGCCAATGTGGAGATAGATTCGCGTATGCTCTTTGGGCTGATAAGTGAAATCGCGCTGATACCAGAGCGGCCCCTCGTAGTACATCAGCATTTCGCGCTGCGTGTTCCAGTCGCCCGGCACTTTGAGCGTCGGCGATTTTGAGAAGTCATACTCGATAGGCCTGCCGCCATCGGGAACAACTTTCAGATTGCGAAAGTAGGCCGACGTCATGCCGCGAGAGTAAGGATCGATGATCGTCGCCCAATTCCCGTCCAACGATGTCGCAGGCCGGCGGTCCGCACCAGTGATGACGATAGGCGCTTGAAGAGACGTCGGCTGCGCCCAGGCCAAAACCGCAGAAAGCGTAATCGAAGTTGCAGCGGCGAGAACAATTTTGGCGGGGAGAAACGCGGAAGAGCGACTAAACAGATGCATTATGAATTAGCCTCGGAGATTTCAAGTATGCGAGCGTCAATGCCGGCTTTCAATGCACGATCATGGCTGCTCACGACTGACTCGCAATCTTATCGCCTGCCGTGCGACCGTGTATATCCTGCCCATTGCGCACCGTGCCGCACACAACAAGAAAAGGGGACAAGCCGCATAGCCTGTCCCCCCTCTGTGTTAATTCGTATCTGCTGTTCGCTGCTTACATGCCAAGATACTCGACGTGCACATAAGTGCCGAGCCGCACGTTATAGGCAAGGTACCAGCCGATATGGTCAGGGTCCTCATAGATGATGATCTGGTCGGAATCCCACAGCCATCCGTCGCAGTAGGCTATGTCAGCCGCGGCAACATCCCAGTACCAGCCGTTGAACCAGAAGCGACCAGGGCCGCCGCCCCCAAGAACCCACATATGTCCGCGACCAAAGCCGCCTGTGAACTGACCATGGGCCCAGGGGTGGTCCATATGATAACGAGCATCATTGGGGCCTGTGTCATGACCCACCCAAACCTTGCCGTCGACGTGCGGCGCATTGGGGTGACCATCCTTATCACTGAAATTGCGATTTGGCTCAACCGCATGGGGAGCTGCCTTTAGTGGAGCCGGTCCGTGTGCCGGTGCGGGGGCCGGATGCCCTGCACCACCCTCTTTCCCATGCTGGGCAAACGCCGGGACAGATAGAACAAGCAAAGTTGCCAAAGCTAGCTGAATGGATCTCATTTCATCCTCCGGATGCCCTGATGGAGGGAAGCTGCTTTTCCGCTGCCCAATTCCCTTGCAGGTCATCACCAGTTACGTTAGATGAAACCCTGCACTGCCAGTCAAGTTGCGCTTCGAATCATTCCCGGGGCTTTGGCTCGTCGAGCCCCTGGATTTTAGAGGTCTGTTGAATTGCCAAAACAACCGCCTTTACGCTTCCTCTGTCCAGCTCCTTAGCGCCCTCTGATAATTGCTCGTAAGGAACCATGAGTTCTTCCCCGGACTCACTCTTGCGGCTGGTTACCCCGAGCTTGCGTTTGCTCTCCATCCACTGCTCGTGCACCGCCGCAGAAATCCTCTCGATGTCGAATTCCATTTGCCTTATCCTCCCAGCTTCGGGAGCCAAGTCTCCTGTTCAAGAGAATTTCCCAAATCGCGCCCGGCTGGCTGGCGGTTCCTGTGTTCAGCCTGCTCTAAACAGCAACGGCAACCGGTGCACGTTTCCACGCGTAAAGCGGGAATTGGTTAGCCAGTTCCGCTACCTCCACTCGAATGCGATCGAGAGCGGCATCGTCGTTGCGCAGGTCGAGAGCCTTCGAGATCCAGGCAGCAATCAGGCGCATCTCCGGCTCCTTCATGCCGCGCGTCGTCAGCGCGGGCGTTCCCACACGGATTCCCGACGGCTTGAGCGGCGGATTGGTGTCGTAGGGGATCGAGTTCTTGTTCACCGTGATGCCCGCCTTGCCCAGCGCCACCTCGGCCTCAGAACCAAGAATGCCCTTCTCAAACACATCTACCAGCATCAGGTGGTTATCCGTGCCGCCGGAGATGATGCGGAAGCCGGCCTCTTGCAAGCCCAACGCCAGCACCTTCGCATTGGCCACAATCTGCGCCGCATAGGTCTTGAATTCGGGCCGCAATGCCTCGGCAAAGGCCACCGCCTTGGCAGCCACAATGTGCATCAACGGGCCGCCCTGCTGTCCGGGGAACACTGCCTTGTCCACAGCCGCCGCCAGATCTTGTCCGCAGAGGATCAGCCCCGCACGTGGGCCGCGCAGCGTCTTGTGAGTCGTCGTGGTGGTGATGTGAGCATGGGGCACGGGCGAAGGGTGTACGCCACCGGCAACCAGCCCGGCGATGTGTGCCATGTCGAAGATATAGAAAGCGCCAACCTTCTCGGCAATCTGCCTCATGCGGGCAAAGTCCCACAACCGCGGATAAGCGCTGCCGCCGCCGATAATGGCCTTCGGCTTCTCTCGCTCGGCAATCGCCTCAAGCTCGTCGTAGTCGATTAGTTCAGTGTCGCGACGAACCTGGTAAAACGTGGGCCGATAGAGTTTGCCGCTGAAGCTCAAGCGATGCCCGTGCGTGAGGTGGCCACCATGCGCCAAATCGAGGCCCAGAATGGTGTCGCCCGCCTGCAATACGGCCGCATAGGCCGACGCATTGGCCTGCGAGCCGGAGTGCGGCTGCACATTGACATGCTCGCTGCCAAATATCTGCTTGGCTCGGTCGCGAGCCAGGTTCTCAACCACGTCGGCGTACTCGCAGCCACCGTAATAGCGGCGACCGGGGTAGCCCTCGGCGTACTTGTTGGTGAAGATCGAGCCGGCGGCCTCAAGCACCGCCTCGGAAACGAAGTTCTCGCTGGCAATCATCTCCAGCCCCTCGTGCTGGCGGAGGGTTTCATGGTCAAGAGCGGCGGCTACGTCGGGGTCGGCCTGGGCGAGGGTCAGAGACATGCGGTCAGTCATATAAGAATTCTAGCTCCTTTCGAGGCGCCACAGATCTCCACAGCGATTCGGAAATCGATTGCCCGGGGTGAATGCTTTTAGAAATGCCGTCCTCGGCAGACATTCGCCCGATCGGCTTCGCCACACCCCTTTCGACTAGGTAAACTGGTATCGGGAACGATCCTCGACGGAAGATTGGAGTTCCGATGAAGTTGCAACCAGGACAACTCGTTCTGCTGGTCGCATTTGGCACGATTTTCACCCCAGCTGTTTTCGCTCAGGCTACAGGCGACCAGGCCGCAAGTTCCCAGCCCGCCGGCATTGACCCGGCCCTTCTTGCCAAAGCCAACGCCGGCGATGCGCCGGCGCAGGTGCTGGTGGGCGAAAGCTATGCGGCCGGCAAAGGTGTGCCGCGCGATTACAACCTCGCTGCGAACTGGTATCTAAAAGCCGCACAACAGGGCGATGTTTCTGCTGAAATGCACTTGGCAACCCTGTTTCGCGACGGCGGAGGCAAAGCCTTTCCTCGCGATATGGTGCAGGCGGCCGATTGGTACAGCAAAGCCGCTGAGCATGGCGATGTGACCGCGCAAGGCATTCTTGGAACGCTCTACTCCATGGGCCAGGGCGTTCGTCAGAGCTATCTCGACGCCTACTTCTGGTTGGACATTGCCGCGCATTCGAAGGGGCCGAATCAAGAGAAATACGCCGCCAACCGTCAAGGCGTGGGCACCAACATTACCGCCGACGAACTCGCCGATGTGCAGGAACGCGTAGCGAAGTGGCTTGCCGCTCATCCGCACTAGCGCGTCGGCATTTATGCTTGCTGTTGATGCGATCTCCACGTATTGATCCGCTGAGTCCCCGGTCTTTTTCTAACAATTTTGCGCCTGCTCTTTGCGTTCTGGCGCTTTGCCTGTCGCCGGCATTCGCTTCACCACAAGCAAATGCCGTCACCTTGACGCCGGATTTGGTCGAGGCCGGGTCACCTGAACTAATTCATGTGGAAGCCCGCATCGACGCGAAGCTCACAGGCGATTGGCTGGGCCACAAGATTCAGTTTTTTCCTGCGCACGGCGGTCGAGACTGGTTTGCATTGGCCGGGGTGGATGTCGAGGCGGCGACGGGATCTTCTCTGCTGCGGATAGTCGACGGCTCAGGCACGGGAAGCAAAGACCTGAGCCGCACGGTTTTGATTCACCCGGCTCACTACCACACCGGTTCGCTCTCCGTTGCGCCGAAGTTTGTTGAGCCGGACCCGGAAGCGCTCAAGCGGATCCAAGCCGAAATCCAGCTCAAGGCAAAGATTTTTGCTGCGAGCGCCTCGGTGCCACTGTGGTCTGGCAGCTTTCGCGCACCCGTCACGGCTCCGCCCACTGACAGTTTCGGCACCCGCCGCATCTTCAACGGCAAGCTGGCCAGCGTTCACAAAGGGATGGATTTTCGCGCGCCAACCGGAACCACGGTCCGTGCCGGCAATAGCGGCGTGGTCGTGCTGGCCCGGCCGCTCTACTACGAAGGCAACTGCGTTGTGATCGATCACGGACTCGGCCTGTACACGATCTCCATGCACCTGAGCCGCATCGACGTGGACGAGGGCCAGCATGTGGCCGCCGGCGAAAGGCTGGGCCTGAGTGGCGCAACAGGCCGCGTCACCGGACCCCATTTGCACTGGGCCGTTCGCTGGCAAGACGCCTATCTAGACCCGGCCAAGCTGCTCCGGCTGAATCTGAGCGATGTACGCTAGCGAGAAACGGCTTCCTCTTCAACCTCATGCGATTCAGCGGGAGCAGCGATCAATCCAGCCGCCTTCTCATCCCGCAGAGCTTTGAAGGCGCGATAGACAAACCACCCCAGATGCCAGCCGTCGATGAACTTGTAGGGCGTTTCGCCTGTGGTGTAGTGGCCGCAGGGCAGAACCCGCGGCTCAAAGTTGAGCCCGACGCGGCGAAACGCATCCACCACCTGCAACGAATACTCCCTGGGAAAGGTCAGGTCGTAGTCGGCGTAGACCAGCAGTACTTGCTTCCGCGGCCCGCCAGCTTCCGCGCCCGCGAATTTCTCGTAATAGCTGCACGGGCTCACGGCTGACCACAACGCCCGCACGCGGTCCTGGGTAAGCCCCGCCTCTTCAAGCGCCTGCTTCACGTGGCGTGTGCTCTGCCCTGCCCAGGTCACGTCGCCAAAAGCTGTCGACGCATGGTTGAAGGCATTGACCCTGAGCCGCGGGTCGTGGGCGCTGGCCAGAAATGTATAGCAGGAGCCGAGACTGGTTCCCAACACTCCGAACTGCTCGTAGCCCTGCTCTTCAAGCCAATCGACACAGCAGCGTATATCGACCACCGCCTGGCGGCACGCTGAAAGCGTTCGCCCTATGTTTGAGCTGACAGCGTAGTCTGATCGCTCCAGCTCCGCGGGCCGGCGGATGTCGTGGTACGGCATCGAGAGCCGCAGCGCCGAGACCCCCATGCGGTTGAAGATGGTGCACAGCGAGTTGTGGCCAAGGCCGTCGGAGTTCCACTGGGGCAGCACGACGATGGCTTGCTTGGGCCGCGCCAGGTCTTTGTGGGCCGGGGCTGGATACCAACGGGCGTTCACCTGGTCGTTTTCAGGGTACGGCGTGCGCTCGGGCGAGGTGAAGCGCAGATACTGGGCTGTCGCTAACTTGCCCTCGGCTGCCTGTTTGCGCATCTCAGCGTCTTTGGCCAGCGTCTCGGGCCGCACATTGGTTGGGAATAGCTGCGGATGCCGCTCCTCCAGCCGAAAGTCGGTGGGCCGCTTGTAGCCGAAGAATGCGTGGCTGTTTCGGATGAGGAGCTCGTTGATGCGCACCATTGCGGCTTCTGCCGCAAGCGGATCGCGCAAATCTTCAGGCTTGGGCACTGCGGATGCAAAGCCGTTCGCTTCAAGAAATGGCTCAACCCATTCGAAGCCCCACTCGAGCGGCCGTACTACGCGGTTTTCGTCGCGAGTGGTCAGCCGCGTCTCCCACTCGTACATCCAACGCGCATAACTTTTCTTG
>Ga0302319_10024426_pt1 | contig 10746 bp, 9 predicted proteins | sample Bog_T0_2_FD_203319 | JGI IMG/M metagenome (GOLD analysis project Ga0302319, IMG submission 203319) | Peat permafrost microbial communities from Stordalen Mire near Abisko, Sweden - Bog_T0_2 | ecosystem: Environmental > Terrestrial > Soil > Wetlands > Peat | place: Sweden: Abisko, Stordalen Mire... | reverse complement strand
AAATTCCGTTAATTTCGTAAATTTGGTAATTCCGTTAATTCCGTCAAAATCATGCTCTCCCGCGTCGCCGATTCCCTCTACTGGATGAGCCGTTATGCCGAACGGGCCGAGAACATCGCCCGCATCCTCGACGTCAATCTCCAGCTCATGCTCGATCTCCCCAAGCTCGGGCCCGACGAGCAAAAGGCCCTCTGGGGGCCCGTCCTCCGCAGCACCGGCGACCACGAGGACTTCGACAAGCACTACAAGGTCACCACCAGCGAGAACGTCATCGACTTTCTCACCCTCCACCCCAAAAACTCGAACTCGATCATCAACTGCATCACCACCGCGCGCGAAAACGCCCGGCACGTGCGCGAGCAAATCTCGCTCGAGATGTGGGAGGAAATCAACCGCACCTATCTCTGGATGAAAAGCCAGACGTTGAAAAAAATCGTGCGCCAGGGCCCCTACGAATTTTTCACCCAGGTCAAAAATGCCTCGCATCTCTTCCAGGGCATCACCGACGGCACCATGACCCACGGCGAGGATTGGGACTTCATCCAGGTCGGCAAATACCTCGAGCGCGCCGACATGACCACCCGCATCCTCGATGCCAACGACGAAATCTTCATCAAGCAGCCCTCGGTCAACCAGACCAGCGGCACCCTGCAATGGAGCGCCATCCTCCGTTCATGCAGTTCCCATGACGCCTACCGCAAGTTTTACGTCGCGCAGGTCGAACCCGACAAGGTCGTTGAGTTCCTCATCCTCAACGAGTTCTTCCCCCGTTCCATTCGCTTCTGCGCCCAATCGCTCAACGATGCCCTGCGCCGCATTTCCGGCTGCAAGGAGGAACACTTCACCAATCTCGCCGAAAAACTCGCCGGGCGCCTCGTCGCCGAACTCAACTACAGCGCGCTCGAAGACATCAAGACCGTTGGCATGCACCAGTACATGGACGAACTCCAGATCAAGCTTAACGCCATCGGCGAAGCCATCTTCCAGACCTACCTCTTCTCCCCTCCCCTCACCGCCCCCGAGCCGGAACCCGAACCGGAAGCCAAGCCCAAGCCCGCGCAGTCCCAGAAACAGAGCAAAGCCACCACTGTTGCGTAAGGTTCTGGTAGCCGTTAGTTCTCCTCATGTAGCGGCCATCAAAGCTAACTCCGCGTAAAACGCTTGGCTTGGTATCCTCGTGGCCCCACGCTTTGCAGCATTAGTGAAAGCAGGGGCGGCGATGACTCTTAACCTTAAAAAACTGCTAGAACGGACTCCCTATAACTGTGCAAATGCATTTAATCTGTCACTTGCACTGTTTATCATCAGGGTCCCGCTAGGTTTCTTCCTTCAGCATCTGAATCTTTCCCTAGTGTGCCTAGTGGCGCTGGGGGTGTCCATGGTCGTTGCCGGGCTGATTGGATATCTTGCCTACCAGTGCGGTTGGCACCCGACGCTGGCAATCTTACTCCCGGGAGGATTGCTTGTGCCCTACGGAGGCCTTTTGATCTCAATCCTGATTTTGATCGAATCGAGGATTTTCCTGCAAAAACATGGGTATTTCGTGGGGCTGACGAGAGCTTACGAAAACGCAGATGGAGCTATTCTACGGCCAGACATTCCTTTTCGAAAACATGTGGCGTGGCTGATTACTTTTGCAGCAATGCCTTGGGGACTTTTCTTGTTAGTATGGATTATAAACTCTGAGTATGTAGCCAAATTTTTTTCGCCTTATGCCCATTGGTTGGGGGTGGTAATGCTGCTCGTAGCTTCCGTCGTCACTTTCTTGACCTATCCCCTCGGCATTGAATTCCAACGTCTTCGCGCCGAGCCCAAGTTTACTGCCGTGACAATGGTGCAGCTTGGGATGGTTATATCGCTCGCCATTTTGTTTGCTTTGATTTCTATTGGAATTCTTATTATGACTCCGGCGGCCATAACCATGATGCAGCAAATGGCCCGAGTCAATTAACGCAGTAAGGATGGTGAAGAGCTTGAGAGCGTACATCGGAAGCCCGAGGAGTAATCCATTGACTTTGCACGCTGGCATCTATCCGGACCTAGTTCTGCCGATCAGTCGCAATCGATTCATTTTCACCGCTCGCCCGTTTTGACCACGCGCAGGAGCCGACGTCTGACAGGGCCAGCCACCAAATCTTGTTAATCCCGTTAATCCTGTCTAAAAAACTCTCCCGCCTTTCTTCCCCAAAAATTCCGTTTAATTTGGTAGTAATTCCGTTAATTCCGTCAAAAATTCAGCGCGCCCTTATGAGCAAAACTTACAAAATCGCCGTCCTCGCAGGTGACGGCATCGGCCCCGAAGTCATGGCCGTCGGTCTCGACGTCCTCCACGCCACCGCCAAACGTTTTGGTTTCAGCATCGAAGCAAAAGAGTACGCCGTCGGTGGCGCAGCCATCGACCAGTTCGGCCACGCGCTCCCGCCCCATACCTTGGAAGGATGCCGTGCTGCCCAGGCCATTTTCTTCGGTTCCATCGGCGGCCCGAAATGGGAAAGCCTCCCTCCCAACCAACAGCCGGAACGCGCCGCCCTCCTACCCCTGCGCAAACACTTCGGCCTCTACGCCAATCTGCGCCCCGCCCGGTGCTACCCCGGCCTGCTCCACGCCTCGCCCATCAAGTCGGAATGGATTCCCGACGGCTTTGATGTCCTGGTCGTGCGCGAACTCACCGGCGGCCTCTACTTCGGCCAGCCCAAGCGCACCGACCCTATCGAAGGCGGCGGCGAGCGGGCCGTCGACACCATGGTCTACGAAACCAAGGAGATCGAGCGAATCACCCACGTCGCCTTCAAGGCCGCCCGCCTGCGCCGCAAGCGGGTCACGCTGATCGACAAGGCCAACGTCCTCGAGACCAGCATCCTCTGGCGCAAAACCGCCAAGGCCCTCGCACCGCACTATCCCGATGTCGCCCTCGACTTCATGTACGTCGACAACGCCGCCATGCAACTCGTCCGCAAGCCGCAGCAGTTCGACGTCATGCTCTGCGAAAACCTCTTCGGCGACATCATCAGCGATGAAGCCGCCGCCACCGTCGGTTCGCTTGGACTCCTCCCCAGTGCGTCACTCGCCGACGGTGCCTTCGGCCTCTACGAGCCCAGCGGCGGTTCCGCGCCCGACATCGCCGGCAAAGGCATCGCCAATCCCATCGCCCAAATCCTCTCCGCCGCCCTCATGCTCCGCTATTCGTTTGCCGGGAACGAAGCCGCCGCTGCCATCGAGAGCGCCGTCGAAGCCACCCTCGCCTCAGGTCTCCGCACCGCCGATCTCGCCCGCCCCGGCGAAAAATCGGTCTCGACCATCGAGATGGGCCACGCCATCGGCGAAAGGCTCGCCTAAGCCCGAAATCAGGGTTTCCGGGAATTCCAAGGCAACTTGGCAAGAAGCAAGCCCATGCCGCACCAGTCGGTGATGCCGGCGAAGATGAGGCCCGCGCCGACGAAGGCAGAAATGCCGATGAAGTATGGGTGAACAAAGATGGCGAGCAGGACTCCAGTGAGGACAAGCGATCCGGCTGCGATGCGGACCTGGCGTTCGAGGCTGATGACCTTCGTTGTGCCGCGATTGACCGATAGCCCGGCCTCAATCCATGCCAACGTGCCGCCTTCAACGACCACAGCATGATCGAAACCTTGTTGTGTCAATTTTTCCGCCGCTTTGGTCGCGCGCCCCCCGGAGCGGCAGAGCAAATAGACCGGTTGATCTTTGGACAATTGTCCGGAAGTTGCGAGCGCCTTCGGATCGAACTGATCGAGCGGCACATTCTTCGCCAGCGGCGCGTGGACCTCGGCGAATTCCACCGGGGTGCGGACGTCGATAAGGCTCACCCCGGCATCTGCATCGAGCAATTGCTGAAGGTGCGCTGGCGAGATTGTTTTCATAACCGGTACTGCTCAACCAAAGGTCAGACTTTTTTGAGATGATGCAAGGCCCGCACTAAACTGTCCACTTCTCCCTTGGTGTTCTAAAAGCGCTCCCCCGTTTCCTCGTCACCAGGTTTACTGCCCTCCGCAGGAGCTTGGTGATGCGCCTGTTCCCCGCGAAGTTGCACTTCGCACAACCCCGCCTCCCTCGTCCCATGGGGACGGCTGAAAATAGCCCGGCGATTCATCGCCGGGTAACCTGACCCACTAATGGTCGCGTCCCAGCGGGACGCTTGATGCTTCCCTCAGTGTCTTCCGCGGCTCCGTGTGAGCTTCAGCGCTTTCCTCCGTATTTCAACTTTCAGCTTTCTGACCTGAAAATAGAGTCGCAAGTTGTTGCAAATCAAAGAAAGGATTCGAGAACCGTCTCAGGTTCCATTTTCATTCTCCGTGGTGCCCCGCCCGGCGGGGAATGGAATCTACTTTCGACTTTTCCCCAGCCCCTCTTCCGCCCCTGCAGTCCTCCGTGCGAAACATCGGTCTGCCGGATTTTGGCGGTAACGGCTCAACACTCCCAAGGCATAAAGATCCTTGTCGGTTTCTTTATCGACTTCCCCAAGTCGATCGATCCGCTCGCGCTTCCCCGAATGTTCGAGTTGCCACAAATGCCGCAACTCATGCGCAGCGTGATAGAGGAACATTTCCATCGGGTTGTTGAAATAAGAGACGCGGCCAAAGTATTGACCGGATAATTCACCCCTGACGTTCCAGACCATCGGGAACGTCACCCGGGAGGGAATCCGGACCCGCACCTGACCCGTTCCCCGTATTTTCCCGGCGTCGCCATTCCAAATGGTCTCCATGCTTTCCGTACCGGCGACGATCTCGCCCGTCTCCTCGATCAGATCGGTCCAGCTTTCTTCAAAAACAAACCTGACCCGCTTCCGGAGTTGCAAGTCGCGGCAAAGTTTAATCACCGTTTGTTGCACCCGGCCGGAATCCAGCCGGGCGTGATTGAAAAGGTTGATGTTGGCCATAAAGGGAAGTGTTTCGTCGTTCTAATTTTCAAAAGAGGAAACTAGGAGCGCACGGCATCTCTTCAGAAACGGACATATTGTTCAATGAGCTCGATAAGCCGGCTGGCGTTGACCGGTTTGGCGACGTAGACCCATCCTTCACTTCTCCCATTGTGTTCATCCACCTCCTGCTGATTGGCCATCGTCTTTAACCGGAGAACCGGGATCAGCTTGAAAACCGGATCCGCCATGAATGGAGCGTGGTCTGCGTCGCCGTCAGGGTGCGGCGTGTTCACATCCAGGATGATGATGTCGGGGCAAAAATTCCGGACTGTGACGATGGCCTGGCGCAGATCATTCTCGACGCAAACTTCGTAAGTTGGATCCAGTTCCAGGGTCATTTTCAGGATCCTGGAAAAGACCACCATATCATCAATAAGTAGAACCTTTCTCTTTCCCGGTCTTTTGTACCGGGGCCCGGGTTTATTTTCGGTTTCCTGAGCAGGACGGGGGTCGGACTTCTGACTTGGAGTTGCGCCATGCCACTTCATGCGATCACCTTTGCACGACCGTTGAGTTGCAGGCCCTTTTCGTTCAGGTTCCGCCCGATGGCTATGAACCCGCCGGCCCTGCCGTTGATAACCACGGGGTCGAGTGAAAGGTGAACCATGTAGGGGTACCCATTCTTGTGGTAATTGATGAGACGGCACTCGCAGGAACGCTCCGATCGCACCGCATGACGAAGCATTTCGATCGCCGCTCGATCAGAGGCAGGCCCTTGCAGGAACGTGCCCGGCTTCCTGCCGCGAACCTCGTCCAGGGTATAGCCGCACGTCCGGGTGAAAGGTTGGTTTACCCATTCGGTTCGACCTTGAACGTCGGTCAGAACGACCATTTCTGCGGCGTGCTCCCCCATCAACATGAGCTCTCTAAAGATGACCTGTCGTTTGCTCTCCTCTTCCCGGCGCTTGCGATTTAACGCCACGATTAATTGATCGAGCTCCGCGATGAGCTCTTCCCCCAGGGCTGTCTTGAGAATGTATTTTGTTGCGCCAGCCTTCCTTGCCTTTTCCCTGTCCTCCGGTTCGTCCGAGGAAGTAAGCATGAATACCGGGATCTCCGGCGCGCTATACTTCTCCCGGACCCATTCGAGCATGTCGAGGCCGCTCATGCCGGGCAGGTTAAGATCAAGGAGGATGACATGCCGGACATGCCCGATTCTTGACAGATTATCCAGGGCCTTGCCGCAGCAATCGAAGTGATCGATGGGCTGATGGAAACCGGCCCGTTTCAGGATGAGATCGGTCAACATGGCGTGTTCAAGGTCGTCCTCGATGTGAACGATGCGAAGCGAATCCCTGATCAACGGTTTACTGCTCCTTTCCAGGCATTCGGTTCTCATGAGTTACGCACCTCTTATGAGTTTTCCCGCTCGTGGGCCGGGCTTGATCGCGATGCCGTCCGGATGGTTGGCCGGACGCCACAGGGCGCACGGCTCCGGTTCGCTGACCGGCACGGGCCGCTTGATAAATTCAAGGCCAGCCCTGGCTCCAGGTTGGCCTTTGCCGGATGAGAAGGCCCGGGCACACCTGATCGTCAAGAAATGCCGGAAGACATCTTCGGACCTCCTCGCAGATAACCGGACACGATTCATGACGTAAAACTACGCCCCCACTCCAGCCTATACTATCGGGCAAATGACGTATTTCATCGCCGGGCAGGCAGGTTCCGTTGGTACCCCAAGCCCTACGACGTGATGCTTGTGGGTAAGCTCTGCCCGGAATCGCTACCGCGTGCCTTCCAGCAATTTTGCGGCGGCAGCCGTTCGTGTGGGAACCTGCAATTTGAAGAAAATATTTTCCACGTGGGTGCGGCTGGTGTGGCGACTGATCCCCAGGAGGGCGGAAATCTCATCGTTGGTTTTGCCCAGGACCAGCCAGTGGGCGACTTCACATTCACGTGGGGACAAGCCGTAAGCGCGGGCCTTCTCTTTCACCGCATTCGAGCGTCGCTCCGTGAGAACCAGGACCGCGCCTGAATCCTCGGCGGGCGTCCAATCGATTCTCAAGATCCCGTCCGCGCCGGGGATTTCCGCAGAACCGTTCCGGTTTTTGGCCACGGCCTCCTTTATGGTTTGCGGCAGGTCCGCCAACGATTGCACGGGACGCAAAAAGTAACGGCGCACCCATGTGAGGGCCTTCTGGTTGGCCAGGCGCATTCGCCCCTTGCCCGTGCTGGAAATAATGCCGACACGGGCAGCTTCGAGCGCATTGGAGGAAACCCGCAACTGACCCTTCTCGTGCAGGCGTTCCTGGTAATGCGTGTAGGCGGGCAGCAGGTGCGGATGGAGAGCCATCAGCCAGTCTTTCTCATCCTGACGGAATGGCTTGTCCGAGCTCAGGGTCGCGACGAGGGCCGATTCCGTGAGGGGAACGACCACCGCGATCTGTGTGTTGATTCCATTCGGTTTGAAGACTTCACCGTAAAGCTCCAACTCCCGGTATTTACTCTGGGTCAGGCAATTCGAGATCGTCACGAGGGGCCGGTCGCCACCCCGGGCCACATACTGAATGACCGGATGTTCACACCCGATCGACGCCCAGCGGCTCCAAAATTCCTGACTCCCTACCGTATAGTTTTTATCCGCCCAGTGGATAATGTTTCCCTCCGGAACCATCACTTCGTCAACGGAGAGGATGGTTTTACTGAAAAGAAGCTCAACCGCGCGAATCAAGACCGTTCCAAAAGCTTCCCTTTTAGCCGGCGCCTCGAAGGTATAAAGCACATGCACGGCCTCGCCCAACGCCTTCAAGTGCCTGTTGGTCAGCGAACTCATTATACGCCTTAAATTCTAGGCCTCAAAGATGACTGAAGCCAGAAGTTAAATGTTAAAAACTGACCGCGAACTCCTTTGCTTCACAGCGATATGAGTGGGTGGCCAAGATTCAGGCGCTCCGCTAAAATGCGAGGCAAGCCCGCACGGATGATCTTTTTTTGCGTAATTTGGAAGGCATAAGGAATAAACCGGTATTTGATCGTTCGCGACGGTGGATCATAGAGGGCATACCAGGCCTCTGGTTTTAAGGTTCGTGTTCGCCCGACTGATCCCACATTAATCAGGTATTGGGCCCCAGGATCGATGTTGAACAAAGGGGCAACGGGCTGAGAATGAACTTTCCCCCCGAAAAATTTCCAAATGCCTGGCTTGTGGGTATGACCGCAAAAGCAAACGGACTGATGCTGGAATTTGAAATGAACGGCCGCGTCCCGGGCATCGAAGACGTAGGCCCACGGTTCCTTGTCATGGAGCGAGGCATGGACGACCGTAAAACCCTCTCCATCGATTTTCATCGGCAGGGCTCTCAAAAAGTCCATTTGCCCGGCGCTTAACTGCATTCGCGCATAATCAAGGCCTGCGCGTGCCAAGCTATTAAACGAGCTGTCCGGCTCCACAGCGACGCAAGCTTCTTCGTGATTACCGAGAAGCATGCGGCAACCGGTCTCCCGGACAAGTTCGAGGCATTGAGCCGGATCAGGCCCGTAGCCAACCACATCTCCGAGACAGAATTTTTCCTGAACCCCCATTTTCTCCATGTCGCACAGGACGGCTTCCAAAGCCTCCAGGTTGCCGTGGACATCTGAAAAAAGGGCAATGCGGCGCGAGCCCATAGTTCAGGATGGTGCTTGGGCCCGAACGCCTTTAACCAGGGCCTTCTTCATTTGGATGATGTTGCAAGGTTCGGCGTTTGGCTATTGCGCTTGCGCGGCGGGGTTACCACCTGCGCCTGTTCCATTGCCATTGGTGGGTGAGACCGCCACGACCACGCGAAATCCGCCGTGCGGGTCTCGCCATCCCGGCAATTCAAAGTTGCGATTCGCTGAACGCAAGGCATATGGGCTGGAAGTGCCGCAACTACATCCGCGTATCACCCTTCTGCCGGTGTCTGCACTGTCTTTGTAGTCCTCACACCACTGGCCCACATTGCCGCTCATGTCGTATAATCCGTAATGATTCGGGGCAAAGCTCCCCACCGGACTGGTATCGATGTAGCCATCCCGATAACCTAAGATGACGCCTTTGCTGCCATTCTCCTCCCCAAAGTAATTTCCCGCTCCGCCCGGCGGCGGCCACTGGGTGCCCCACGGATAGATTCCCTGGCTCTTGCTATCGTTGGCCTTCGCGTTTGGCGTGCCCTCGCTGCTCTCGTTCAGACCCACCGCCTTGCTCCATTCCGCGTCGGTCGGCAGCCGGTAGGACTGGCTGGCTGCCAGTTTTCCTTCCGCCTGCTCCTTTTTCGTCAGCCAGTCGCAAAACGCCTTGGCGTCGTCCCAACTCACCATCACCACCGGATCATTTTCGGTCTTGGAAAATGGTGACTTGGGCCACTCCTGCCCTGTCTCCTGCACAAAGAGTGCGTAGTCCTTCACCCGCGCATCCCAGACGCTGAACAAAACGCCCTCGGTTCCAGCGGGCACGAACTTCACCCCGAGGCTGTTGACCCATGGCTGCCCTGCCTGAGGTATACCCGGGGAGGGAACAGCGTCGCTAACGGGGGATGTCACCACTGTTTTCCGGGTAATTTTGCGGATGGTGTAATTCTGACTATCCGCCACGTAAAGATTGCCGTTGCCGTCCACCGCCACACCCATGGGCCCGCGGAAGCGGGCTGAACTGCCGGTGCCATCGCTGCTGCCGACAACTCCCGCGCTGCCCGCCACGGTCGTCACCATCCCGTCCGGCGTGACCTTGCGGATCGTATCGTTATCCATATCCGTCACATAGAGGTTGCCGCTACGGTCCACCGCGGCGCCTACGGGACCCTTAAAGCGGGCTGCACCGCCGATGCCGTCGTTGCTACCAATATAGCCGGAGCTACCGGCCAAGGTCGTCACGATCCCGCCCGGTGTGATCTTGCGGATCGTATAGTTATCCTTATCCGCCACATAGAGATTGCCGCTGCCATCCACCGTCACACCGTAAGGATGGTTAAATCGAGCCGCACTGGCGGAGCCGTCGGTGCTGCCTCTAATACCGGCGCCGCCCGCCACGGTCGTCACCATCCCATCTGGCGCGATCTTGCGAATGGTATCGTTACTTATATCTGCCACGTAAAGATTGCCGCTGCCATCCAGCGCCAAGCCGTAAGGATGACTAAATCGTGCCGCGTTGGCGAGGCCATCGGTGCTTCCACTGTTGCCGGCGCTGCCCGCCACGGTCGTCACCATCCCTTCCGGCGTGATCTTGCGAATGGTATCGTTATCCTTATCTGCCACATAGATATTGCCGCTGCCGTCCACCTCCAAGCCCTCAGGGGAGTTAAATCGGGCCGCGCTGCCGGGGCCGTCGGTGCTGCCCTTATTGCCGGAACTGCCCGCCAGGGTCGTCACCTTCCCGTCCTGCGTGATCTTGCGGATCGTGGAGTCAGGCGAATCCGTTACATAGAGATTGCCACTCCCGTCCAGCGCCACGCCGGAAGGAATGCTAAACACAGCCGTGCTGCCAAGACTGTCTTTACTAGTACTGTGGCCCGCACTTCCCGCAAAGGTCGTCACCGCAATTGAGGAATCTTTGTCGCCGGAGGCTGATTCAGACGCTGCGTTCACGGTAACTTTCAAGGCTTGTGCCGGGGCTTGTTCGTCGCCGCTCATGGGGGGCGCCACGACCGCTGCCCGGGTGATCTTTCGGATGGTGTAATTCTGACTATCCGCCACGTAAAGATTGCCGTTGCCGTCCACCGCCACACCCATGGGCCCGCGGAAGCGGGCTGAACTGCCGGCACCATCGCTGCTGCCGATAACTCCCGCGCTGCCCGCCAGGGTCGTCACCATTCCGTCCGGTGTGATCTTGCGAATGGTACCGTTAAGCGAAT
>Ga0302319_10024425_pt1 | contig 10746 bp, 10 predicted proteins | sample Bog_T0_2_FD_203319 | JGI IMG/M metagenome (GOLD analysis project Ga0302319, IMG submission 203319) | Peat permafrost microbial communities from Stordalen Mire near Abisko, Sweden - Bog_T0_2 | ecosystem: Environmental > Terrestrial > Soil > Wetlands > Peat | place: Sweden: Abisko, Stordalen Mire... | reverse complement strand
GAGTTTGAGGACTCATCCTGGCATGACCGGCGGCCAGGTCATTTCCGTAAATGGCGGACATGGAGCCGTGTTGCCGGTCGATAAATGAGGTGATGACTCTCCATTGAAAAGGTTGGTAGGGAAGATCGGCGGGGAGCGCGGCTTCCCGGTTGATCGCATCCGATGCCGCCGGCAGGTCCTTGATCGGCATCGTATAGACGAAATCGTTGTCACGCATGGGGGCGTGACAACTCGTGCATTCGACGGTGAAGGCGGCGTCCTGCCCGTACGGAGTAAGCCCGGCCCCTCGCCACCGTCCAAATCCCCACCCCTGGGTGGAGGCGTAATTGCGGGCGTCCTTGGTCATAAGCTCCACCTGAATAAATTCCCCGGTGCGAACGATCCCCTGGTTATCCGGCAATTGTTTCCAGGCGACCTTGGCGAAGGCGGCGCCGTCGGGCCACGGATGAATCCTGTTTTCCGCGACGGCGCGGACCGCCACATCGTTTCCGAGGATGACGCGCATGGTGTTGTTATCGAACCGGTCGGTGGCGCTGAGGGGCTTCCAGTCCTTGTAATCGGGGAAGAAGGCGAGCCCATTGGGGGCAGGCAGCGTCCCTTCCGACCGGGCGGCGTTTGTGGAAACCCATTCTTGGTAGCCGGAGTCGGCCGCGGCGATTTGCTCGGGCGTGGCCGGCTGATTCTCTTCCTTGGGGTGAAGGTAATCCTTCAAGGCCGCCAGTTGTTCGGGCGTCACCACGGATCCAGGATGCAGGAGCTTGTAGCTCCGCAGGGGCATGGCGCCGAGCTGGATCTGATTGACGGCTTCGTAAAGGAAAGCCTTCTGCCGCGGGGGCGGCAGTTTGTCGAACTCCGAGAAGTTCATGTGCTCCCGGGCGAGTCTGACGTCGTCCGCGACGAACCAATAGGCGGGCGCGATTTTGTCGAACCAGGCGAGCCGCGTTTCGTTGGAATGGCAGTTGTAACAGGATGTCCGCAGGATTTGCCTGACCTCCGCCGGCGCCTGGATGTCGGCCACTACCGGAGGATTCGGCAGCGGCGGACCAATGAGTTGAATCCCCAGAAAGACGGCGCAGCCACCGAGGCCAAGAACCGCAAAAGTCCGGCGGCGGGATTGGGAGAAAGTGCTCATATCCTCCAAAAGTTCCGCCGGCGCGGGCGCAGCCTATTTGCTGCGATCGGCCACTTCGCTTTCGAGCGCGCTTTCCGCTCTCTCCGCAGTCAGAACTGGCTCACTCCCGCCAATCACACCGAAGACAAACGAGGCGAGAACCGCGCCGACAATGGGCGCCAGGATGAAGAGCCAGAGCTGCTCGATCGCCCAGCCGCCGACAAACACTGCCTGGCTAATGCTGCGGGCCGGGTTCACGGAAGTATTCGTGACAGGGATGCCGACGAGATGAATCAAAACGAGCACCAACCCGATCGGGATGCCGGCAAAACCCGCCGGAGCTTTCAAATCAGTGGAGCCGAGCACGGTGAAGAACAGGAGGAAGGTCAGGACCACCTCGACGACGAAGGCCGCGGTGACATTGTAATGTTCGGGCGAGTGTTCGCCATAACCGTTGGCCGCGAAACCTTTGGCCGCCGCGTCATAGCCGCCCGGCATTCCTTTGGCGATGACCAGAAGCACCGCCGCCGCGAGAATGCCCCCAACGATCTGCCCGATGATGTAGCCGGGCACCTCCTTCGCGGAGACCTTCTTGCTCAGAAGCAAACCGATCGTCACGGCCGGATTGATATGACAGCCGGAGATCGGCCCGATCGCGTAAGCCATGGTCAGCAAGGTGAGGCCGAAAGCAAATGAGACTCCCAAATAATCGATGTGACCACCGGCCAGGACGGCGGCGCCGCATCCGCCAAAAACGAGGACAAAAGTTCCGATCAATTCTGCGATATACTTTTTCATAGATATTCCAATGATTCACCGGAGCTTTGTCCGGCACGGCGGAGGGAGTTTAATCTGCACGGAGGCGGCGCCAAAATGGATGCAAGTGGAATGCAAATGGGATGCTGGAGCCGCGATCAACGCCGCCCACCCATTGCAGGATCACTCTGTTTCGATGATCTGAACGATCCCGTTGCGGGCCGGCAGGCGTCGAGGAGAGGTAAAATGGAATATGCCGGAAATGGCTAGAGAAAAACGCGGGCGGCCTCGGAGAAATGCAAACGGAGACGCCGGACTGGCGTTTGGGACGGCCAGGGAGTAGAAACAAAGTCCCCCTATGCGCGTCCTCCGTTGTTTCTTCCTGCTTCTTTCCGCCTGCGTCCTGGTTCTGGCGGGCTCCTTCACGCGGGCAATCGCCGCGGACGCGGAAAAGGTGGAACCGCAGCCATTTTTTGCGCAGATCCGGCGGCTCATCGAGGCGGCGGATTATCTTGGTTCTCCATTAAGCGCGGCGGACAGGGCGGCGCTGGAAAAATCGATCGAGGCGAATGATGCTCCCTCTGTCGCGAAGGCGGAGGCGATTCTCGACCGGTATGCGATCTGCGTCGTGAGCATCAATCCGGAGATGCGAGTGAAGGTGGCGCAGGGAGCGGCCAAACCGGAGTTGGTCGAGCAGGGGTGGCGTCAGTTTCTGGTGAAGGTGATCAACGAAGCCGGGACCACCGCCGCTTTGGGCGCGGTGAGCCCCAACGCGCAGTCGATGCACAATTCCTATTACGGAAATGCCTCGGATAAAGAGTATCGCAAACTCGGCGCCAACTCACCGCTGCCCGCCGTGGCCGATTCGTGGTTCGGCATCCAAACTTACGATGCGCAACCGCTGCGGCCGACGCTCTCGGGGCTGGCCCTGGAGTATCGCATCGCCCAGCTCTACAGCCGCGACGCCGGCCAGCGCGAAGCAAAGATTTCCTTCAACGTTGGCCAGGGCACACAGGACATCGGTTTCCGCAACGACGTGGATATCCTTTTCAACTGCCTGCCGGCCCGGGAAATCACGCTGCGGATTCGCGATGAAACTGGCGCTCCGACGACGGCGGCGTTTGTCATCCGCGACTCGGCGGGCCGCGTTTATCCGTCGCAAGCCAAGCGGCTCGCGCCCGATTTTCCATTTCATCCGCAGATTTACCGGCGCGACGGCGAAGCGATCCGGCTGCCGGAAGGGGGTTACGCCATCGAATTCAGCCGCGGCCCGGAATCGATCCCGGAGACGCGAACGGTGACCGTGAATGCCGACTCCACGGAACTCAATTTTCAGACGCGCCGCTGGATTGATCCGTCCCTGTTTGGATGGTGGTCGGGCGACCATCACATTCACGCCGCCGGCTGCGCGCATTACTCCAAACCGACCGAGGGCGTTCTCGCGGGCGACATGGCGCGGCACTGCCAGGGAGAGGATTTGAAAGTCGGCGCCAATCTCACCTGGGGGCCATGCTTCGATTTCCAAAAGCAATTCTTCACCGGCGCCGAGGACAAGGAGTCGCGCTACCCCTATCTGCTCCGCTATGACGTGGAGGTATCCGGCTTTGGTTCGCATCGATCGGGGCATCTGTGTCTGCTGAAACTCAGGGAGCAAATCTACCCCGGCGGCGACTCGAAAGACCATTGGCCCACGCTTTGCCTGAACACACTCAAGTGGGCGAAGAAGCAGGGCGCGCTGTGCGGCCCGGCCCATAGCGGCTGGGGCCTGCAGCCGGTTCAGGAAGGAGCAGCGGGCACTGCCGGCGGTCTCAAGCCGGGCGAGTATCAGATCACGACGCAGGAGCTTCCAAACTATCTCCTGCCGGCTTTCAATGGTATTGGCGCCAATGAATACATCGCCGACGTGACCCACGAAGTCGAAGGTCCCGACGGCAAACCAACGCCTGCGGATGACTTCCTGTCCCTGGCCGACACGCCGCACACCTGGGAGCTGAACATTTGGTATCACACGCTCAACGCCGGCTTCCGCACGCGGGCGAGCGGAGAGACCGATTTTCCCTGCATCTACGAAGAGCGCGTGGGCCTCGGCCGCAGCTATGTGAAGCTCGACGGCAAACTGAACTACGATGCGTGGTGCGAGGGCATCCGCGCCGGACGCAACTATGTGAGCGACGGGAAGAGCCACCTGATCGATTTCAAAGTGAACGATCTCGGCGTGGGCGAGAATGGAAGCGAATTGCGGCTCGACAAACCTGGCGCCGTGATCGTCCGCGTGAAAGCGGCAGCCATGCTCGATGCAAAGCCGCATCCTGAGATTCAGCGGCTGACCGCCGAGCGAAAGCCCTACTGGGATGTCGAGCGCGCGCGGATCGGCGCTTCGCGCGACGTGCCGGTCGAGGTCATCGTCAACGGCGAATCCATTGCGCGCAAGACGATCACCGCCGATGGCCGCATCGAGGATTTGAGCTTCGAGGTTCCCGTGCAAAAGAGCTGCTGGGTGGCGTTGCGCATCCGGGCCTCATCGCACACGAACCCGGTCTTCGTCATCGTGGACAAGCAACCCATCCGCGTGAAGCGCAGCATCGAATGGTGCCTGAAATGCGTCGATCAATGCTGGTCGCAGAAGGAAAAGCTGATCGCTCCGAAGGAGCACGAAGATGCGGTGGCGGCGTACGAACACGCGCGGCAGGTCTATCGGGCGCGGCTGGCCGAGTGCAGGGAGTGAGACGCTTGAATGAAGCGGCCCGCGGAAGAGGCCGCGCGGTGGAGTCAAGAAATGGCGTCCGCTCTCAGATCAACGGTTCAGCTCATTTCCCCTGGTTCCATTGAGTCACTCGCGACACACTTTCTTTGCGGACCGCAAGTTCGATATAGATAGATCCACTGGCCGCCTTGTTGCGGCACAAGCGTCGAAGATCCGTCGGCGTTCGTTTGATCGAACGGAGGTTCTCCGGTGAAGGCGTTTTTGGGGACGATCCTCACGGTCGCGTTGCCGGCCACTTTTACGGTTTTGTCCTCCATTGGGGTTACGCATGGTGGCGATTCGTTTGTCATCTTCACATCCATTCACCCCGTGCGCCGCGCTGCTTCCGCCAGAATGGCGCCTACGCCGCGCCAGCCTCCCAGGCTGCTACTTCCGGCTGACGAATGCGAGCGGCGAAGTGGTGAAATCGATTTTGGCGTTAGGCGGTTACGCCTTCTGGCATCGTTGCTGCTAATTGCAGGTTTGCGTTCTGAACCGAGCGTCCTTGCTGTCATGTCATCACAGAATCCCATCATCCTGCTCCTTGAAGACTGCCCGGTCACGGCGATGCTCGTCGAACGCGTGATTCTGCAGAGGCTTCCGGCTTGCCGCTTAATGTGGGCGCGGACGGTGGCCGAGGCCAGGGAACGCAGCGCCAGTTTTCCGGTCGATCTGTTCATTCTCGACATCGTTCTTCCCGATGGTTCGGGACTGGATTTCCTCGGAAATGCCGCAGTGGCCCATCCCTCCGCGTGCGCCATCGTCGTAACCGCCACGGCGTTGCCGGAGTATCAGGCCATGTCGGCGGCCCTCGGCGCCGTCCATTTTATCGAGAAACCGTTGAAACCGCCGGTGCTGCTCGAGCACATCCGCCGCGCACTGGGCTCGAAAAGCGCCACGGGGGCGGCCCGAGATTTCCGCGCGACGCTCGATAACGTCACCCCGATGGACGTCCTCCAACTCAAATGCCTGAGCGCCGCGAGCAGCATCGTCGAATTCCGTTCGGACCACCGGGAAGGCCGCGTCCGTTTTCAGAAAGGCGAAGTGGTTGACGCGCGCACGGGCCCGCTTTGCGGCATCGATGCCGTCCGGGAAATTATCGGCTGGCCGCATGGCCACGTCTTCGAGCAGGCGGAGAGCGGCGAATTCGAACGCACGATCCACTGCTCCTGGCAAGCCTTGCTGATGCATGCGGCCCACGAGATCGACGAGCAGCAGGCGCGGGCGGCCACCGCTTAGCGGCACTCCAGGATTCTGAAAGGAAGGGATGGCGTGAGGCCGGAGAGGCCAATAGTGGGCGCGTTCAGTTTGGCGGGTTCGGCGGTGATGGCTGCTGCGTGATCTTGAATTTTGTGACGATCGACCTGGCATGGTCGTCGTGTTCCTTCAACCGGAGCAAGCCCATGCAAAGCCCCTGGAGCGTGCGCTCCAGCTTTGGCTGGTCCTTTGCCATGGCCGTCCCGTCCACATCGCCCGTCAATTGATAGGTATCCAACAGCTTGACCATGTCCGCATCTCCTTGTCCGGCAAAACGCGAGATGTCGGCCGCTAACTCCCGGCATATGTTGGCCTCGGCTTCCGCTTTTGAAGGCGAGGGCGCGCTGTCGGCGGAAAACGCGGGCGCGTTGGTGAGAAACAAGGCCGCGACGGCGATCAGAATTTGGCGGGGGAACATAAGGCGCCATGCTAATCCTGGTGACGGCTCGGATACCAGTCCGGAGCGTTTCATTGGGTTTTGAACCGAGTGCTGTTGGGCGGCGCCAAATCAAAGCGCGCCCGCCTCGCCACCAAGTGGAACCTGGCGGCGAGTAGGGAGCGACATTGAGGCGCTTCGTTCGTTTAAAATGTCAAAGAACCAATGGACACCGGAAATGGGAGACTCGCCCCATTCCTGGACCGCCGCCCTTTCCAGGACAGCCACCAGCACCTACCCCGAAAGGCTCGCCGGAGACCGGAAAGAAAGGAATGAGGAATGGCCGTCCCGCAGTCGCGGGAGCACAGGGAACGCAAAAGGGGCAGCGCGACCGTATTGCGAAGAGACTGGGAGACATTGTCGGGGGCCTATAAAATCGGGAGGCAGATCCGAGCGAATCCAAGTGAATCCGACCAATTTTTGCCAAATAGCTTGCCTTCGTGGTTGACACCGCCACCTCGACCGCCGCTTTGCAGGGAGCCGGAGGAGGGTCTCGCACAAAGGCACGAAGGCACGAAGTTGGTCCACTGCGGCGGCAATTTTCGGTGTCGTTCGCATCTCGGTTTTCTGGGGTTGATCAAAGTGAATCAAGGCGATCAAACCAAATTCCACGTGTTTTTGGCAGAGGCAGCGCGGGGTGGATCGCGGCCAGTTCGAGTGAATCATTGGAAAGCGGAAACCGGTGACCGGAGACCGGAAAGTCAGAACGCGTCCGAGCGAATCCAAGCGATCAAACCAAAGATTGATTGGATGGGGGGCGGCCGCGAAAAGGCTCAAGAGGCACAAAACGGAGGAGGGAATAAATGTTCCATGTCGTGGAACAGTTTCCGCGTTTGTGCGGTCGGATGTGCTTGGTGAAGCGGATGATGACGGGCGGAAGTCCCCGGATCGAATTGACGCTCCGATGTCCACTGGACCCCGGAAGGCTCGGCGGTGAATGCTGCTGCGACGGGTCAAGGGGTTCTGCCGCGTAGCGCATTGGCCCGGAGTGTTGGCGCCTCTCTGTTTCTGGGTGTTCTTCGATTTCACAAGACCGGCCCATGCCGAAAGGACTGGGGATGTCGAGGAAACTCTGTGGGAAAATTGAACTGATTCTCGCCGTACTTTTCGCCTATTCGGAACACTTCATCGGCTTGACAGGTATTGCCAGGAATTCGAGGCTGGGATCACACCGCAGAATGAGAACATGTTAGGCTGGAGAATACGGCGCTTCCTTTCTTGAGGTTTTTGAGTCTTTTTGCGGTTAAATGATTTCCCCGCCGACTAGAATGACAGCCGAGGTTTTGTTCCGCAATGGCGGAGTCCATGGCGCAACGGGGTCCAAAGATCATGAGAAAGTTCCGCCACAGAAGCGACGGAGCGCTTCCCTCCACGCGGCGGTTTCAAGACTGCGCGCGCGTCTGCCGGAAGATGGGAAGAATACGAAGCATGGGACGTATTTGGAGACCAAGTTCGAGCGTGTGGTGGTGGCGCTTTTTGTGGGGATGCTGCTGTTCGTGGGCGCGGGGACGGGGGTGGCGGCGGAGGCGGCGAAGTTTGTGCATCCGGGGATGCTGCACAATCGGGAGGAGCTGGATTTTGTGAAGGCGAAGGTGATGGCCGGGGAGGAACCGTGGAAGACGGCGTGGGACGAGCTTTCGAAGTCGCCGTATGCGAAGCTGACGTGGAAGGCGAGGCCGACGGCGGATGTGGTGCGGGATCTGAAGTTCTGGAGAGGGGCGCACGAACTCGGCGAGGATGGGCTGGCGGCTTATACGCAGGCGCTGCAGTGGGTGATCACGGGCGATGCGGCACATGCGCGGAAGGCGGCGGAGATTCTGAATGCGTGGTCGCATACGCTGAAGTCAATTACGGGGCATGACGCGAAGCTGCTGGGCGGGATCACGGGCTACAAATTTTGCAATGCGGCGGAGATCCTGCGGCACACGGGGGCGGATTGGCCGGAGGCGGAGCAGGAGCAGTTTCGGCAGATGATGAAAGGGGTGTACTATCCGCTGATCCACGATTTCTTCCCAAAGGCGAATGGGAATTGGGATGCGTCGATGATCGTGACGACGATGTCGATCGGGATCTTTTGCGATGACCGCGAGATTTATGATCGGGCGGTGGACTATGCGCTGCACTCCGAGAGCCACGGGGCGCTGGAGCATTATGTGTATCCTTCGGGGCAGTGCCAGGAGAGCACGCGCGACCAAAGCCATACCCAGCTTGGGCTCGGGTTTTTGGGGGATGCCTGCGAGACGGCGTGGAAACAGGGGCAGGATCTCTGGGGGGCCTATGACAACAGGCTGGCGGTCGGATTTGAATATACGGCGCGCTATAATCTGGGCCTGGATGTTCCGGCGGAAGGAAAGATCTCGGAGGAGGGGCGCGGGAGGTTTCGGCCAGTCTACGAGAAGGTGTATCACCACTATCACGACCGGCGCGGGCTCGAGATGAAATACACCAAGGAGGTGATCGACAAGATCCGGCCGGAGCCGCCGCACTGGGATCATATTCCGTGGGGGACGCTGATGTTTGCGGATTTGCCGGCGGATTTGCGACGAGGAAAATGAGGAAGCAGGAATGGCCGCAAAAAGGCGCAAAAGGCGAAAAAACGGAGGGAATCTGAATATCTGTCTCTTGGGGGTCTTGGGGCTCTTTTGTGGCGGAAATGCCTTTTCGCCACCCGGCGGCGGCAATTTTTCGATGGGTGAGAAATAGCCGCGATAGAGACCGAAAAACGGCGGAATTTGAATGCTTCGCTACTTTTTTGCGCCTTTTGCGCCTTTTTGCGGCTATAATCGCGTTCTTACTTTTTCTATGAAATTTGATCTTCACATGCATTCCCGCTTTTCACCGGACTCGGGCTCTTGTCCGAAGGGGATCGTCGAGCGGGCGCTTCAATTGGGCTATGGCCTGATCGCGATCACGGATCACGATTCGGACGCGGAGGCGTTTGACTGGCTCGTGCGGGAGAACGTGCTGACGCCGGCGGGAATGGTCCGGGCGGAATGGGCGAAGGAGCGCGGATTCGTCGCGGCGAAACTGCGGGTGCTGCCAGGCCAGGAGATCAGCACGGATACGGGGCACCTACTGTGTTTAATCGCGCGGATCGAGCCATGCTGGGGCATTGACGCGGGGGAAGCGGTGGCGGCGATTCATGCGCAAGGGGGCGTGGCGATTCCGGCGCATCCGTTCGATCGCCGTCGCGCATCGTTTGACGAGGAGGAACTGGATACGCTGCCATTCGATGCGATCGAGGTGGTGAACGGCGGGGCGACGAATCACAAGGTCAACGAGCTCGCGTTGGATCTGGCGAAACGGCGGGGGCTGCCGGGGGTGGCCGATAGCGATGGACACACGCTGACGCAGATCGGACGATGCCACTCGGAAGCGCAGGGCGCCGAGGCGGAAGAGTTACGGGAATTGTTGCGGCTGCGGATTTCGACGTTTGCAGGGGCGATTGAGCCGCGGGTGGTGGAGGTGTAGAGCGGCGGCAGGCCAATGCCGCCGGGCTCACAGGATGGAGCGTAGCGCCTCGCGTTCGGCGAGGCGCATGGGCGCATTGAGCTTGAGGAGCCGCACGGTTGCCTGCCCGATGGCCGTTTTTCCGACGATGAGGAGACCTTCCATGACAATGATGGCGGGGATGAAATAATTCGACCACCGTGCCATCGTTGGCCTTCGTGGCAATGTCGCTGCCTTTGGCTCGATTGCAGGTCACGCAGGCGAGCGCAAGGTTCGCCTCATCCGTCAGGCCGCCATGCTTTTCGCTGATGATGTGATCGATTTCGAAGCCGAAGTAAGTGTCGACCTCCTCAATGTGGCAGTACTCGCAACGCCTTTGGGCACGATCAACGACGAACCGTCGAAGCTCGGCAGGAATGTATGTTTCACTCACCCCGGATGCGGCTCCGCGCGCGCGCCTTGGCCAACCGCATGAGGTGTTCGAGCTTAATGTAATCGTCCAGTTCGCTCGCTTCGTCCGGGAGCAAGCCCGAGTCCTTTTCCTTGTGGATCAACTCCCGCACCCGCGCCCGCGTCTCCTCGGAGGGCTGGAATTGGAGGAGACTCGCGGGGGTGCTGCCTGCGGCGAGAAAATCCACCAATTCGTCGTAGGCTTTGGTCATGGGATTAAAATAGAGAGCGTTTTCCACGTTGACAAGTCCCTCGCTCACTCGAATTGCTTGCGAAAGGCGGCGAATTCTTCGCGGAGCTGGCGGGTGTCTTCCTTGAGGGAGGCCACTTCCTTTTCCAGGGCGTCGAGCCGGGATTCGGGAATCACCCGGGGGACGGGATCGAAGGAATGGGCGGCCGGGGACGAATCGTATTCGGCGAGGACCGATTCGTCGGAGAAGAGCTGGGTGTAACGCCGCTCTTTCTGGCCGGGACGGGCGGGAAGGATGCGCACGAGAGGCGCGGCGTCTTTTCCGAGCGCTTCCAGGGTGGATTCGACCTCCT
>Ga0302319_10024424_pt1 | contig 10746 bp, 10 predicted proteins | sample Bog_T0_2_FD_203319 | JGI IMG/M metagenome (GOLD analysis project Ga0302319, IMG submission 203319) | Peat permafrost microbial communities from Stordalen Mire near Abisko, Sweden - Bog_T0_2 | ecosystem: Environmental > Terrestrial > Soil > Wetlands > Peat | place: Sweden: Abisko, Stordalen Mire... | reverse complement strand
GCGTGGCAGCGGGAGATGCCCAGGCTTTCTGGGATTTGTGGGAACGACACCGCGCCTCACTGTTTCAAATCTGTTACGCGCACATGGGAAGACGGCGCGAAGACGCCGAGGATGCGCTGAGCGACGTCATGGAAAAGGCGCGCCACGCTCTTCCGCGGGAGGCAACCGCGATCAGGAGCCTGGCCGCGTGGTTGCGGCGCATGGCGGTGAATGTCTGCATCGACTTGTATCGGCGCGACAAATTGCGCTACCAGGTCCTGTTTACAGCCAAAGAGATGTCGCCTGCGCAACTCAGGGAAGTGCAGTCCGTTCAGTGCGCAAGCCCGGCCTCGCAGTTTCTGGACTCCGAGATTCGGGTACTCGTCACGCGAGCTGTCGAGTCGCTGCCATGCCGCCTGGGCTCCGCGGCCAGTCTCTATTTTCTACAGGAGGCGACGTACCCGAAGATCGCCGCGGTGTTGGGGATCTCGGAAGAGAATGCGCGTAAGCGAATCCAGGAAGCGCGGAATATCCTGAAGGAAACGCTGGACGTCGATTTTCCGGAGCGCCGCCAGCCAGGATCAGCGAAGCGCGCTTCACAGCCCGGCTCGGTTCCCGCGTTCGACAACCGGCCGGCCGCCATTTCCGGGCGCAGGCTGGCGGACGCCGTCAAACACGCTCCGCCAGTCAGCGCGCAGCGTAGTTTGACCGCGCATATCCGGAACAGCCCGAGGGTACTCGGCGAACGCAAGCGCCTCGACGCCATGCTCGGTGTATCCACACCGCAGGAAGGCGGGCAGGGGACGAAGAGCTGAATTCCCGGTTACCGCGACCTCACCACGAACAACCGACTTCCGGTTAACCGACGGTGGCCAGGGTCGCATGTGCAGATCCCGACCACCGTCGCAAAAACAACCGCTCAGGCGTTGGCCGACGCAGCCCGCGCGGCCAGCATAGCTTTCATACGAGCTTTGATGCTGTCAATTTTGGTCCGCGCATCCGGACCGCCCAGCGCCACGGTCTCGAGATTTTTCCAGGAGTTGGGATCTCCCACCATCTGCCGCCAGCCCGGGAGAGCCGCCTCCAGCTTTCCGAAAACGACCAGGTGCTCCCCGTTGCCGTCGTTGAACATCTTCGGGTCGATCGCGCCGTTGACCACCAGCGAGCACGCCATTTCCCAATAGCTGATGACCATCCGCACATAGGCGCCGCCGGGCCCCGCCATGGCCGCCATCAGTTCTTCCACCGTTTCCGGATTGAAAGTAATCCAGAAATTTCGCGCCTCGCGCATGGTCGCTTCGCGGCGAAGATTGTACAACTCCAGAATCAACCGCGCACTCTCGTATTGTGTTGCCATTATGATTTTGTCCCTCGAAGAGATTCTACCGCCTTGCCGATGCAGGGCGACCTCGGATCGGATGCTCGCGAAAAGAAAATGACTTAGCGCCGTTCCGTCGCGATCCGGTAAAGCGAAGCGACCGTCGAGTATGAAGTTGATGCTGTCTCGCATCGCCGCGATCTTGCTCTACACGAAACGTTGCCATTAGCCGATGTTGATATTGAGGGAGAATGAACAAGCTGCGGCGCTTCGCGCCGGACGTTACAGGCAGGGTAAAGTAGGTAACGAATCGTGCTGCAGTCTTCGATAACGCCCCGATCTCAGCCGCGCAAGACAGAACGCCCCCTTTCGGAAGTCTCGCTTCCGCCCGAGTCCGCGCCGCCACAGGAAGCTCACGTTCGCCGGTTCGACGAAGATGAGCACGTGGCGATCGCGGACTTTTTCACAAACGACAAGCTGAACTCCGCGCTGATTTGCGGCGATACCGAAAACGTGCTGTCCCGGATGCCGGAAAACCTTTTCCAGACGTGCGTCACGTCTCCACCATACTGGTCGTTGAGGGATTACGGCATCCCGGGGCAAATTGGGCTTGAAGGGTCGGTCTTCGATTACATCAATCATCTTGTCCGCGTGTTCTCACAGGTTCGCCGGGTGATGCGGGAAGACGGGACGCTATGGCTCAACATCGGAGATTCCTGTACGTCGGGCGGCCGGACGTGGCGCGCGGCGGACAAGAAGAACCCGATACGCGCCATGAACGTTCGCCCGCCCACACCCGACGGCTTGAAACCGAAGGACCTGATAGGAGTTCCCTGGATGATTGCCTTCGCCCTCCAAAGGGAAGGATGGTACCTCCGCGCGGACATTATCTGGAACAAGCCGAACTGCCAGCCGGAAAGCGTGCGCGATTGGCCTACGCGCTCACACGAATACTTGTTCCTTTTCAGCAAAAGCGAGTTCTATACTTACGATAACAAGGCGGTCCGGGGACCGAATGGCAGAAACATTCGCACTGTTTGGGATATTAACACCAAGCCCTACTCCGAAGCGCACTTCGCCACGTTCCCGCCGGCTCTCGTGGAACCCTGCGTGGCAATTGGGTCCAGGCCGGGGGATCTGGTCCTGGACCCATTCATTGGCTCGGGAACCTCCGGGGTCGTAGCCCTCAGGGCGAAACGCCGCTTTGTTGGCATTGAGCTGAACCCCGCGTATCTGCAAATTGCGGAAGGGCGATTGAACGGGCAGATGCTTCTATGAAAGCCGGGTCGTTGAGCCCGTCCCGACAGGTTATTTTTCACCAGTCGCTGGTGGCGGCTCGTAAGAGCGTGCTCATGGACGCGCTGAGTGAGGCTCTGGGACGGACCGACCCGACGGTGATCAAGAAGCAGGTAATGCAGTACGTCCCTCTTGATGTCCAGCGAATCCTCGCCGCTTCCGGCGTCCGTGACGAGCACGTGTTCCCGCTGCCGATTGTCCTCGAGGGGAATCCCACTCTGGTTGGTTATTACCGACTGCTGTTGGGCATCTCTCAGAAGCGCTTCTACCGGGCCGGAACTGAGATGGGGCCGTTCAAGAGCATGGAAGAACGCGGCATCATGAACCCGAATCGCCGTCCGGCACTCGAGAGATTTGCGGAAATCATGTCGGAGCAACTTGCCGATCTTGTGCGGCAGATTTCGCCGCGAATCACGGCCCGCGACATCGCCGAGCTTCCCCTTCTCACGCTCGGGGCGCAATTCTACGGCAGCAATAACAACGCCATCGGGAAGCGTGCCACGACAGACGTCTTCCTGTCCGTGGCTGAGATCGTTAAGAGATTTGTCCTCACCAAAGACACGAAGAGAACCACGCTGAGGAACGCTTCCCAACGCATGGTGATCATTACCCAGGCGAGCGATCCCGACATCCGGATACAGGAGGAGTTTCAGCCGGGAAAACTCCGGAGCAAGGTCGCCATTGAAATCAAGGGCGGCACTGACAACAGTAACGTGCACAACCGGGCGGGCGAGGCGGAAAAATCTCACCAAAAGGCCAGGAACGCGGGGTTCAGCCATTTCTGGACTATCATTTCGAAAGCTGGCATCGATCAGGGAAAGCTGGAACAGGAGTCGCCGACCACGACTGCGTGGTTCGATGTAGCGCAGGTTCTCGCGCGAGAGTGCCCGGATTGGGAGGAGTTTCGGAGCCGTTTCGCGGGCGAGGCGGGAATACCGACAGCTTAGCCCGCTCGCGTCGCCCGCTGGAGAACGACTCACACGATACGATGAATATTGGCACCTCCCCCGACCGGCATCCTGGCCCGAATTGTCGCCCATAAGCGGGAAGAACTGCGCTCCGCCTCCGTTCCGGCCACCGACCTGCGCCATGCCGCGGAATCCCGCCGCGCGAATCGCCGTGATTTTGCGGCGGCGTTACGCGCCAAACGGCCCGCCATCATATCGGAGATCAAGAAGGCGTCTCCCAGCAAAGGCCTGCTGGTCGAAGACTTCCGCCCCGCCGATCTGGCCCACCAGTACGAAAAAGGCGGCGCGGCGGCGCTTTCCGTTCTCACCGACCGCGAGTTCTTTCAGGGCAGCCTCGACGATCTGCGGAACGCGCGCGCGGCCTGCACGCTGCCTGTCATCCGCAAGGATTTTACGCTGACCGATTACCACGTGCTGGAAGCGGCGGCCGTGGGCGCGGATGCCATTCTGCTGATCGTTGCGATTCTGGACGACTCCGAACTTCGCAGCCTGCGGGAACTGGCCGCGGAATTCGGCATGGCCGCGCTGGTGGAAGCGCACAACGGGCACGAACTGGAACGCGCGGTCCGCTCCGACGCCCGCATCATCGGCATCAATAACCGCGATCTGAATACCTTTCGCGTTTCGCTCGATACATCGGTAGCGCTTGCGAGGAGTATTCCGGACAGCGTGATCAAGGTCAGCGAAAGCGGCATCTTTAATGCAGGCGATATCAACCGTCTGATGGACGCGGGTTTCGATGCGTTCCTGGTGGGCGAGCATCTGGTGAAGGCGGGCGACGCCACGCAGGCACTACGGGAGCTGGTCGCCTGATGTTCGTCAAAATCTGCGGCATCACGAATCGCGAAGATGCGCTGGCCGCGGTCGATTCCGGCGCGCGCGCCCTCGGCTTCATCTTTTACGATAAGAGTCCGCGCGCCGTCACGCCGGAACAGATTGCAGCTTTCGTCGGGGATATTCCGAAGGATATCTGGAAAGTGGGCGTATTTGTGAACGAATCGCCGGCGAAGATCGAAGAAATCGGCGTGCAACTGGGTCTCGATGTCGCCCAGTTGCACGGGGCCGAGACGCCGGAACAGCACCCGCGCGGTCTGCGGGTCTGGAAGGCGTTTCGCGTCACCAGCGGCGGCATCGCCGATCCGGGCTACCCCGCCGAAGCCATTCTCCTCGATGGTCCGTCGTCCGGCAAGTCGTTCGATTGGTCGCTCGGCGCAAACTTCCCCGGCAAGCTGATTCTGGCCGGGGGACTCGACGAAGGCAACGTCCGCCAGGCCGTCGCAGTCGCCCACCCCTGGGGCGTCGACGTGAGTTCCGGCATCGAAGCTGCGCCCGGCCGAAAGGATCACTCCCGCATGAAACGGTTTATTAAGGCGGCGCTCGGATGACGATTTCGCAACCTGATGCAGGCGGACACTTCGGCGTTTACGGAGGACGTTATGTCCCCGAAGTGCTGATGTCGCCGCTCGAAGAACTGCAGGACACTTACCTCGAAGCAAAGACGGATCCGGCATTTCACGCCGAGCTCGATATGCTTCTGAGTACGTATGCAGGCCGGCCCACGCCGCTCTATTACGCGCGCCGCCTGAGCGAGCAACTCGGGCCCGCGAAAATCTATATCAAGCGCGAGGATCTGCTGCATACCGGCGCCCACAAAATAAACAACTGCCTCGGACAGGCGTTACTCGCGCGGCGCATGGGGAAACGGCGCATTATCGCCGAGACTGGCGCGGGCCAGCACGGCGTGGCCACTGCCACGGTGTGCGCTCTGTTCGGTTTCGATTGTACCGTTTACATGGGAGAAGAGGACATGCGCCGGCAGCGCCTCAACGTGTTCCGCATGCGATTGCTGGGCGCGAAGGTGGTGCCGGTGACTTCGGGCAGCCGGACGCTGAAAGACGCCATCAGCGAGGCCATGCGGGACTGGGTCACGAACGTCTCCACAACGCATTACCTGCTGGGATCGGCGCTGGGCGCGCACCCCTACCCGATGATGGTGCGCGATTTCCATCGCGTGATCGGCATCGAAGCCCGCGCGCAGATCCTGAAAGCGGAAGGCCGGCTGCCGGACACCGTGATCGCCTGCGTGGGCGGCGGCAGCAACGCCATCGGCATCTTCCACCCGTTCATCGGGGATGCCGGCGTCAAGCTTGTCGGCGTGGAAGCGGGCGGGCGCGGACACAAGCTGGGCGAACATGCCGCGCGATTTGCGGGCGGGTCGCCGGGTGTCCTCCAGGGCACGTTCAGTTACTTGTTGCAGGATGACGACGGCCAGATCGCGCTGACGCATTCCGTTTCCGCGGGTCTCGACTACGCATCGGTCGGGCCGGAGCACGCCATGCTCCACGATCAGGCGCGCGCCGAGTACTGCTCCTGCAACGATGCGGACGCCATTGAGGCGGCGAAAACGCTGAGCCGCACGGAAGGCATCATACCCGCGCTCGAATCCGCGCACGCCGTCGCGGAGGCCATCCGCCGGGCACCTGGCGAGGCTGAGGGAAGTATTTTCATCGTGAACCTTTCCGGCCGCGGCGACAAGGACATCGACATCTACCGGGAAAACCTCAAAGAGATGGATCAGGCGTGACGCGCATCGGCAAACTCTTCGAACGGCTGCGTGGCGAGAAGCGTTGCGGGATGATCGCCTACCTCACGGCGGGCGATCCGAACCCGGAAGCGACACCCGATCTGGTGGCGGCGCTCGAACGCGGTGGAGCCGATCTCATCGAACTCGGCGTGCCTTTTTCCGATCCCATTGCCGACGGCCCCGTGATCCAACTGGCGGGCGACCGCGCGATCCGCGCCGGCACAACGATGTCCAAAGTTCTCGACATCGCCGCGAAGATCCGGGAGCGTTCCGAAATCCCCCTGCTGCTGTTCACGTACCTGAACCCGGCGCTGCGCTACGGATTCGGCCGGCTGGCGCGCGACGCCAAAGCGGCGGGCATCGATGGCTGCCTTCTGACCGACGTCAGCGTGGAAGAAGCCCATGACTACGTCAAAGTCATGCGCGACGCGGGCATCGACACCGTTTTTCTCGCCGCGCCCACCAGCACCAACCACAGACTGAAGCTGGTGGCCGAATACTCCAGCGGGTTTGTCTATCTGGTCTCGCGGACCGGAATCACCGGCGAGCAGTTGTCGCTGTCGGACACGGCTTTGCCTCTGATCGACCGGATGCGCGCACTGACCGGTCTGCCGCTGGCGATGGGCTTCGGCATATCGACCGCGGATCAGGTTGCGGCCGTCGCGGGGCATGCCGATGCGGTTGTGGTGGGAAGCGCGATCGTTCGCCAGATCGGCAAGGATCCGGCCGGCGTGGAAGCTCTGATGCGCGATCTCACGCGCCCGCTCGGGAAGGCCGTTATATCTTAGGAAGGTTGCCGAACGCGTCACCCCGCTTCGTGCGCCGCGCGCCCGAACCGGGAGCGAGAGCGGTTTGCGAGGCACAACGATCATCCACGGAGCCGTAAGAATGCCGTCGCAGAACGACACGCCCGAAGACCAGCTAGCATCCTGCCGCAGCGGGATCGACGATGTCGACCGCCGTCTGGTCGCACTGCTGAACGAACGCACCGCCATCGTGGAACGCATTGGCCAGGTGAAGAAGGCGGCCGGGTTACCGGTCTACGAGCCGAAACGCGAAGACGCCGTCTATGCGAACGTGACGGCCCACAACACGGGACCGTTGCCGAACGACGCGCTGCAGCGAATATTCGAACGGATCATGGACGAAATGCGCAAAGTGCAAAAAGAACGGATGAAATGAGAGTACAACCATGTTAGTTGTCATGCAGGAGAACGCGTCGGCGGAGCAGATCCAGCGGGTTATGGACCGGCTGATGGAGGACGGCTTCGACGTTCACCGTTCCACCGGCACGCTGCACACCGTGCTCGGAGGCGTAGGCGGCAGGACGGACTTCGATATGGCCGTCTTCGAGGTGTTCGAGGGCGTCAAAGAAGTTCACCGCATCGTGTCTCCGTATAAGCTGGCGAGCCGCGGCTTCCGTCCCCAGGGCACCGTCGTCCGCATCGGTAAGGTGGAGATCGGTGGCAATAACATCGTCGTAATGGCCGGCCCGTGCAGCGTGGAGAGCCGCGATCAGATCGAACGCGCGGCCGACATTGTGGCCGATGGCGGCGCGAAGGTCATGCGCGCCGGAGCGTTCAAGCCGCGTTCTTCGCCGTACAGTTTCCAGGGCATGGGCGAAGAAGGCCTGCAGTTGCTGCGCGCGGCCGCCGACCGGCGCGGGCTGCTCGTCGTCAGCGAAGTGATGGATGCCACTCAGATTCCGGTAATGCTGCAGTATGCCGACATCCTGCAGATCGGCGCGCGCAACATGCAGAACTACAATCTGCTGCGCGAACTCGGCAAGGCGCGTAAACCGGTGCTGCTGAAACGGGGCCTGTCGGCGACGATCGAGGAACTGCTTCTCTCGGCCGAATATATTCTCTCTGGCGGCAACTACGACGTGATGCTGTGCGAGCGCGGCATCCGCACGTTTGAAACGTATACGCGCAACACGTTCGACGTGTCGGCCATCCCTGTGGTGAAAAAACTTTCGCATCTGCCGATGATCGGCGATCCGTCTCACGGCACAGGACGCCGGGACCAGGTTCCGCCGATGGCGCGCGCGGCGATCGCGGCGGGGGCCGACGGCCTGCTGATGGAAGTGCATCACGATCCGGACCATGCGCTCAGCGACGGGGCGCAATCGCTGACCGGGGCGCAATACATGGAGCTGATGAAGCAGCTGCGGCTGATCGCGGCGGCGGTGGGACGCACCATTTGATGAATCGCGTCGTCATCGTCGGTGTCGGACTGATCGGGGCGTCGTTCGGGCTGGCGCTGCGCAAGGCGGGTTTTGCGGGTTCGATCGTGGGCGTAAGTTCGCCGTTCAGCATTCAGGCGGCGGTGGAGCGCGGCGCGATCGATTGTGGCATGACACTGGAGAAGGCCGTGCCGATATCCGACCTGATCTTTCTGTCGCAGCCGATCTCCGGTATTATCGCGACGCTGACGCAACTGGACCCTCTGGTCCGTTCCTCCATGGTGGTCACCGACGCGGGCAGCACCAAAGTGCAAGTCGAAAAGACGGCCATGAGTTGGCTGCGCAATTGCCAGTTCGTCGGCGGACATCCCATGGCGGGCAAGGCGCAGCGCGGAGCCGAAGCGGCCGACGCGGATTTGTTTGAGGACCGGCCGTGGATACTGACTTCGTATCACGAACATCCGGTGGAAGTGGAGTTCCGGGCGTGGCTCGGCAAGATCGGAGCGCGAATCCTGGTCAGGGATGCGGCAACGCACGATCGCCTCGTCGCCTGGAGTTCGCATCTGCCGCAACTCGCGTCCACCGCACTGGCCGCCGCGCTTCACGACGGGCAGCCGATGGCCGCTGGCGTGGCGGGTCCCGGCCTCGCCGATATGACGCGTCTGGCCATGAGCTCGTACGATTTGTGGCGCGATATTATCGAGACGAATCAGACGGAAATCGACGCCGCGCTCGACGCGTACATCGCGAAGCTGCAGAATCTGCGCAGCAGTCTCCAGGACGAATTCGCCAGCGGAGCGGACTTCGCGCAAAACGTGCCCCGGCCCTGACCGATATGCCGACCCTGCGTTCGCAACTGAACCATACTCCGAAGGAACTGCAGTTCGGCACCAGCGGACGCCGCGGGCTGATTGCGGATCTCTCGCAGCTGGAAATATACATCAACGTAACCGCCGAGCTGGAATACCTGCAATCGCTGACGCCCGAAGACGGAGGAATCCGGAAGGGCGACGAATTCTATTACGCGCTCGATCTCCGCCCGAGCTCGCCTGCCCTGTGCGAGGCAGTGGAACAGGCGCTCGCCGACTCAGGCATGAGCGGCGTCAATCTGGGGCAGATCCCGACCCCGGCCCTCATGTACTACGCGCTGCAGAAAGGGCGCGCGAGTATCATGGTCACCGGAAGCCACATCCCGTTCGACCGCAACGGTTACAAACTCAATACGTCCCGCGGCGAACTGCTCAAGGAGCACGAAGCCGCCATCGGCGCGAAGGTCGCTCAGGTACGCGAGCGCATTTGTTCGCAGGCTTTCGAAGATTCCCTCTTCGACCAGACCGGAACGCTTCGCGCGCGGCGCGCACCCGTGGCCGCCATCGACGCCGGACGCGAGGCGTACAGGGCGCGATATCTGGATTTCTTTTCGGGCCAGCCGGCGAGTTTGAAGGGCCGGCGGATTCTGGTGTACCAGCACTCCGCTGTCGGCCGCGATCTGCTGACCGATCTGCTCTCGCAGCTGGGCGCGGAGGTTGTTGCCGCCGGACGCAGCGACAGCTTTGTGACGATCGATACCGAGAACATCGACGCCGCACAGCTGGAGGCGGTCCAGACGCTTGCCGACCGGCACACAGGTCTGTGGGCTGTGGTTTCGACGGATGGCGACAGCGACCGGCCGCTGATTCTGTCCGTGGATCCGGCGTCGGGGCGCGTCAGGTTCTTCGGTGGCGATCTGGTCGGAATGATTGTAGCCGATTATCTTCGCGCCGATGCGGTCGTGGTGCCGATCAGCTGCAACGACGCGATCGACCGCGGCCCGCTTTCCGATGTCCTGGAGCCTAAGACCCGTATCGGCTCCCCGTTCGTAATTGCGGGAATGCAGGCCGCGACAGCCAAAGGCCGCCGGGCAGTCTGCGGCTGGGAAGCCAACGGTGGATTCCTTCTGGGATCCGATATTGCGCGCCACGGCCGTACGCTGACCGCCCTTGCCACGCGCGATGCCTTTTTGCCGATCCTCGGCGTGCTGTTCGCGGCGGTTGAGCGGGATCTGCCCGTTGCTGCTCTCTTCGCGGAATTGCCGAAGCGCTTCAGCCGGGCGGGATTGCTGAAGAATTTTCCGCGCGAAGCCGGGCTGGCGATCGTTCAGCGGCTCAGTCCCTCCGGCGATAACGACCCCGGCGTACATGCGCGCATCGCGACGGACCTCGCCCGCGTCTTCACGCGCGCCCGAGGATTCACATCGGTGGCCCGTCTCAATTACACCGATGGCGTGCGCATTATTTTCAGCAATAACGACGTGGCGCACATCCGCCCCTCCGGCAACGCCGACGAATTGCGGATCTACGCGGCCGCCGACACACAGGCGCGCGCCGATTACATTGTCGCCGAGGGAGTTCGGGAGCCCGACGGTATTCTGCGATCG
>Ga0302319_10024422_pt1 | contig 10747 bp, 7 predicted proteins | sample Bog_T0_2_FD_203319 | JGI IMG/M metagenome (GOLD analysis project Ga0302319, IMG submission 203319) | Peat permafrost microbial communities from Stordalen Mire near Abisko, Sweden - Bog_T0_2 | ecosystem: Environmental > Terrestrial > Soil > Wetlands > Peat | place: Sweden: Abisko, Stordalen Mire... | reverse complement strand
CGGCGTATCCGGGAAACCTGCTGGCCGAACTGCGGGCGGAGATCGAGAAAAGCGGGTGCGAGACGGTGGACATGGTCTGTGATTTGCGGGATCCGGAGGAACGGGCCAAACTCGTACAACTGGCGTATGACCGGTTTGGCCGCGTGGACATTTTGATCAACAATGCCGGCGTGGAGTTCAACTCCTATTACCACGAGCTGGCCGAGACCCGGATCGCGGAGGTGCTGACAGTCAATTTGATCGCTCCCATGATGCTCACGCGCATGGTCTTGCCGCGCATGCTGGCGCAGAAACGCGGGCACATCGTAAACATCGCCTCGCTGGCGGGCAAGTCCGGCCCGGCGTTCCAGGAACCCTACGCGGCCACCAAGGCCGCGCTCATTGCTTTCACCTCGTCACTGCGCTGCACATACCGGCATGAATCCCCCATCAGCGCATCCGCCATTGTTCCGGGTTTTGTGGAGGCGGGGATTTACATGCGCCTGAAGGCCAAGGCGGGAGTTGCCGCGCCGGCTTTGCTGGGTGTTTCCCAGCCGGAAGCCGTGGTCAAGGCCGTCATCCGCGCCATTGAGGGCGACCTGCCGGAGGTGCTCGTGAACCCGTTGCCGGTCCGGCCGCTGCTGGCGTTGACCGCGATGTTTCCTCGTATCGGCGAATGGGCCACCGCCCAGTTCGGCGCCACAGCTTTCTTCAAACGCGCGATTGATGCCGAAAAGAAAGAGCGGGCGGCGCCATGAAGCGCCAGCCTGCCCCGGCGGTCAGGTCCATGCTCTCTGCCAATAAACCAAAAATAAAAACTATGAAAAAATCAAGCCCATACAATCCTACCATTGCCGTCGGACTGGTCGTTTTAGGCGGCATGGAGTCCTTCTCCAGCGCGGGCGGTTTCCGGCTGCCGGACCAGGACGCCTTCGCCACCGCACGGGGTGAAGCGTTTGTGGCCACCGCCGACAACCCCTCGGCGATTTTTTACAACCCCGCGGGAATCACCCAGATTGACGGGACCGATTTTCGCCTTGGTTTTTATGGGATTTATTTGGACCCCAGCTACCAGAACCCGCACACGGGCGCAACTTACAACAATCAGGACAAGCTGCATGTCATTCCCCAGGTCTTTTTCACCCAGGCCATAAAAGACACTCCCGTGACCCTGGGCTTGGGCATCTACGCGCCTTTTGGCTTGGGCACCAAGTGGGACCAGACCTCCGGCTTCCGCACGGTAGGCATCGAAGGCTCATTGGCCGACTATTGCATCAACCCCGTGGTGGCGGTCAAACTGCCCTGGAACATCTCCCTCGCCGCTGGTTTGATGGTGAACTACGCCTACACCGATTTGGAGCAGGGCTTGACGCCGCTCCCGAACAACGACCTGTTCCGTTTCAAGGGTGACGCCTGGGGGCTGGGATACAATCTCGGCGGCAAGTGGGATCCCATCAAAAAACTTTCTTTCGGCGTAAATTACCGCAGTTCATCCCGGATGGATTATTCCGGCCACACGGAAACTTACAGCAATGGCGGGCCCATCCCGGCTTTGGGAGACACGACCAGCGGTGCGAATTTCAACCAAAAGCTGCCCTTTGACATTTCTTCGGGCGTTTCTTTCCGGCCCACGGAAAAATGGAACCTGGAATTTGACGCGGACTACACGGATTGGAGCGAACTCGGCACCTTGACCATCAGCCAGTCCACGCCCAGCAAGCTCGTGCCGCTGAGCAATGTGCCGGTGGGCTTCGACTGGCAGTCGAGCTGGTATTACGAATTTGGCGCGACGCGTTATTTTGACAACGGCTGGCATGTCAGCGCCGGCTATATCTTTAACGAGAGCTCCGTGCCGAACGGTCATTACAATCCAATTGTGGCGGACGTTGACAAGCATTTCCTCAGCATCGGCACCGGTTACAAGGGCAAGCACCTGTACTGGGACCTGGCCTATCAGTTTGGTTTTGGACCGGACTATACGGTGTCCGGAAGCGCGGCGCCCCTCGGTTATCCGGCCGCCTATCATCCGGCGGACGGAACTTACTCATTCATCAGCCACGCGGTGGTGGCGTCCGTGGGCTGGCACTTTTGATCGCGGCGCTTCCGCCGGCGGACGGATGGCTGGCGACCGGCTGATGCCGAGCGAATAATTTTGTGTTGGCGGAGAAAATGTTCTATCCAAGCAGCATGAGCGTTACGTCCAATGGCGTTGGCAACGGGCATGGCCCGGTGGCAGCCAAGCCGGCCCCCAAGCCAGCGCCCCCGCCGGCCACCGGCGGGCATAACGCCCCCGCCGGTTCCAAGGTCAGTTTTCAAACGCCGGATGGCGCCAAGCTGAGCGGCACCCCCTCGAGTTTCACGCGGTATTTGGCGGTATTTGAAATTTATGGCGGCAACACCGCCGAACTGCGGACCTCGGCGGTGTTAAGCGATTTTCGGATTGAGCTCCAGGGCCAGGTAATCTTCGCCGGCAAGGCGGTGGTGCAAAAGCTGCTAAACATCGGCAGCAAAACCATTTGCGAGGTGTCGTTGTCCGAGGCGGAGTGGAAGATCCCCTTCGGTGAGAAATTTTTGAGCCAGCCCGAAACGATTGCGGGCGAATTTAACCAGCTCTTCCTGGAATGGCAAAAATTTTACAAAGTGGGGCCGGAATTCAAGGTGGTGGTGGTGGACATCCAAACCTTTCTTCACAACCTCCAACTGTGGCTCAACCAGGTGGAACTCCAGGTGCGCGCGGTGGCCGGCAGCCAGCCGCAATTCGAAAACCGGGTCTTGACGGCGATTGGCAAGACCACCACGCCCATCCTCAACCGCATGTTCGAAAAGTTTGAATATGTCGCGGAACAGGTCCACCCGGACTCCCACGCCGCGCATTCGGCCTTTGCCAAACGGATCCTCCATTCGTTGCTGCTGTGTTCCCCGTTTTTACATCGCACGTTTACCAAGCCGCTCGGCTATGCCGGGGATTACGAAATGGTAAACATGCTCAACCGGAATCCGTTTGAGGGCGGGACGCTGTTTGCGAAAATCGTCAATCTCTGGTTCTGGGAACAGCCGCCGGCGGAGGCCCACCGCAACCGGTTGATCTACCTGGCCAAGCGCATCGAGGAAGAGGCCGTGCGCCTCATCGGAGCGCGCAGGCGTCTGCGGGTCTTCAACTTCGCCTGCGGCCCGGCGGTGGAGGTCCAGGAATTCCTGAAACGCTCGCTGCTGGCCCGGCAGGTGGATTTCCTGCTGGCGGATTTCAACCAGGAAACGCTCGATTACAGCCGGTCCCAGTTCCGCGCCATCCAGGGATTTTCCTCCGCCGAGAAGGCCTTCAAGTTCCAGAAAAAATCCGTGCAGCAACTGCTCAAGGAGAGCGACCGGATTGCCGCCGCGGCCAAGGATTCCAGCCTGCAGTATGACTTCGTTTACTGCGCCGGTTTGTTCGATTATCTGACTGACCGCACCTGCAAGGAATTGATGAACGCGTTTTATAATTTTGTGGCCCCGGGCGGCGTGCTGCTGGTCACGAACGTGGATTCCTCAAATCCCCGCCGTCCGACCATGGACATGATCATGGAATGGCACCTGATTTACCGCAACGCGGAGGAGTTTCGCGGGCTGCGCCCGGACCAAGCATCGCCGGAAGATTGCACGGTGGTGTCTGATCCCACGGGAGTGAACATCTACATGGAATGCCGCAAACCGCTCAACGGCTGATGCCAGCTCTCCCCAATAATTTCGAGACCGAGACCCTGAAGGCGTATCGTGAAAGCGAGGCCCGGCAGCGCATCACCAACACCAAGGTCGGCTCCCTGCTGGTCATCTTTTTGATGCCCGCCGGAAGTTTGTTGGACTACATGGTCTATGTGTACAAGGATCCCCTCCAGTTTAAGGATCCGTTCGACAAGGTGCTTTTGCCTTTTTTTTTCATCCGGATAGGTACTTCCTTCATCGCCACCGGCATTCTGGCCTTTCTGTTTACGGAAGCCGGAAAAAAAAGGGCGGGGTTCCTGGGCGTGGCCGTGCCGCTGCTTCCGGTCGTTTCCATTGCCGGCATGATCGCGTATGTGGAGGGTTTCATGTCGCCCTACTATGCAGGCCTGAATTTGGTGCTGCTCGCGGTGGGCGTGGTGCTGAACTGGACCGTTCGGGAATGCATTGTGGCGGTCAGTCTGGGCCTCTTGATCTATACCGCGGCCGGCGTGGTGCACACGATAGACGAAAAACTTCCCGCCCAGGCTCCGGGCATCATTTTCAACAATTACTATTTTCTGGTGTTGATGGATATCATCGTGGTCGTGGGCACGTATGTGCAAGCGGGGCAAAGATTTCGCGAGTTCAGCCTGCGCTATGAACTGGATCGCAACCGCGAGGCCCTCGAGCAATCTAATCAGAGCCTGGCCGTTTCCAACACCCGGCTGGCTGAACAAAACACGGCGCTCGACCTGGCCAACCGGGAAATCAAAGAAACGCAAATGCAGCTTGTCCAGTCGGAGAAAATGTCTTCGCTGGGCCGTTTCAGCGCCGGGCTCATGCATGACATCCTGAACCCCTTGAACTACGCGCGGACGGGCCTGTTTGTGCTGCGGAAAAAGGCCCGCAAGCTGCCGCCGGAAGCGAGCGCGGAGACAAATGCCGTGATCCTGGACATCGAGGACGGCCTTCAGCGCGTGGATGAAATCGTATCCGGCCTGCGCACGTTTACGCATCCCGGCGGCCAGGTATCCGAAGAGGTGGATCTGGCTGTTATTTTCAAGATTCCCCTCCAGTTCATTTCCAACGACCTGAAAGAAAAAAATATCGCCCTCAAGCTAAACCTCGTTCCCGGACAAAAGGTCTGGGCCAGCCGCAATAATTTCATTACTGTGGCGGTCAATATGTTGGAAAATGCCATTGACGCCCTGGCCGAAAAGAAATTTCCGGACGGGGCCGGGCCGCTGATCGAGATCTCGAGCCGGATTGAGGGCGATCGCTCGCTGATCGTATTCCACGACAACGGCCCGGGCATTACCCCCGAAAATCTTCAGAAAATATTTGACCCCTTTTTCACCACCAAGGAAATTGGCAAAGGCACCGGGCTGGGCTTGAGCATCTGCTTTGGCATCGTGCGGGGTTATGGTGGCACTCTAACTGCTGTCAGCGAGCCGGGCCAATTTTGCGAGTTCACCCTGGATCTGCCGGCCAATGCGGAGGCCGCAGCCAAAACTAAACCGGAAAATGTCGAACCATTACGATTATAAAAAGTTCGCCATCCTTTATGTGGATGACGAGGAGAAATCACTGGTGAATTTCACCCGCGCCTTTGAAGATGATTTTACCGTCCTCACGGCCAACAACGCCGCCGCCGCCTACGAACTGGTCCAAAAGCAGGCCGGCGAAATTGGCGTGCTCATGACCGACCAGCGGATGCCCGGTGAAAAAGGGGTCTGGCTGCTGGAACGCGTGCGGCAATTCCGCCCGCAGATCATCCGCATCATTGTGACCGCCTATACGGACATGGATGCCGCCATCGCCGCCGTCAATAGTGGCGCCATCTATAAATTCGTCACCAAACCCTGGGATCCGGCGCAGCTCGAACTGACCCTCAAGCAGTCGCTGGAATTTTTTCTGGTCCAGAACGAACGTGACCAGTTGCTCACCGAAAAGATGTCCGTTCTGCGCAACATGATGATTGCCGACCGCATCGTCAGCCTGGGCTTGCTTGCCGCCGGCTTGAGCCATCACATCCGCAATTCAATGGTCGCGGTGAAGACCTTCCTGGAACTGGCGCCGATGAAGCTGGCCGAGGAGAAGGGTGCCGACAAAAACTTGCGTGACCCTGATTTCTGGCGCGAGTATCACCAGAACGTGCAGGGCCAGATCGAAAAAATTAATGGCATGCTGGGCGATTTGCGCACGGCCTCGGAGAGCAGTTCCAGCCATCCCTTCGCCCACGAAATCCGGCTTAAGGAGCTGGTGGACCATAGCCTCGGCCAGTTGCACGATGCCCTGGCGGTGCGCCGGATTGAGGTGGAAAACCAGGTTCCCGATTCACTGCCGACGCTCCAGGTGGATAAACCGAAGTTTGACCGGTTGCTCGAACTGCTGCTCCGGGATGAACTCGCCATGTTGCCCGCCGGCAGCCGCATTATCTTCTCCGCCGAACTCCACGGTGAGGAAGTCGCCTTGTCGCTAAGCGACAACGGCCCCGCGCTGCCCCAGGAGGCGTTGCGGGTCGTCTTGGATCCATTTGTGGTCACGCGGGGAACTCCGTCCGAATACGGCATCAACCTGATGGCGTGTTTCTTTATTGTGCACCACCACGGGGGCCGCGTTGAGGCGCAGAACCTGCCCGGCGGAGGGAATCGGTTTACCCTCCACCTGCCGCTCCATCCCGAACGGGCCACGGCGGCGACCGAGGAGCCGGATTTTCTCAAAAAAGTGATGCTCAACGAAAATCTTTGGGAAAAGCTGCTGGCCAATGGTTAGAAATTGTCAAAATACGGCAAGCGGATTGGATTGACCTTGCCGGGAACTTAGTGGAACATAAATTTCGGTGACTAAAGCCGCTCCACACGATTTATCGGCGCCATGAAAACCATTCTGGTTTTGTCTTCACATCCTGATTTTGCAGAAGCCATCCGGGCCGGCTTGAACGGCGAGCAGTTCCGGGTGGTCCATCGGCATACCGTTGATGAGGGCGAGCCCTTGCTGGTCCATGGCCTGATTGCCGCGTGTATCCTGGATGCCGACCTTATGGGTGTGGAGTGCGTTTGGATCATCGAACGCCTCCGCCGCCGCGATGCCCGGACCCCGATCATCGCTTATACCGACGCACCGCAATCCGACTGGGAGGAAGAAGCCTTTCTGCGTGGCGTCAGCCACGTTTTAACCAAGCCGGTCCGCCCGCGTCTGTTGAATTCCATCCTCGAGCGCCTCTGGAATCAGCCGGCAGCGCCAGCCGTTCCCGCTGGCAATACCGCCGTCTTTACCCGCGCCGTGACGGATCCCAGCGCGGCCACGCGCTTTGTCAACGCCTCGCAAACCCTCAACGTCCTGCGCGACTTTTCGTCAATCATGACGCACTCGCTCGACGCGGAGGCCATGCTCAAGAAGTTCCTTCAGTTCCTTCGCGAAATTCTGAGCGTCAACCGCGCCGCCATTTTCCTCAACCGGCCTTGTTCACCGCTCACCGAAGTGGAGTCGCCGGAAGACGCCCGCCGCCTCCGCGCCGTGGCCGCCATCGGGTTGTCCTCCGGCCTGTTGCAACATTTTGAACTGTCGCTCAATTCCGGCATCGGCGCGCAGGTCAACAAGCTGGGGCGGATTCTGCGCCGCGACAGCGATGAAGCCCGCGCCGACAACGAGGTGCAAAAAGAATTTGACCTGCTCGGCGCCCAGGTGGCCGTGCCCATTCCCGACCGCGAAACCATTGTGGGCGTGGCCGTTTTTGACGGGCGCGTCACCGGCGAACCCCTGGTTAACGTGGAGCTGGAAATGATTTTCCATCTGCTCGAACAGGTTGGCCTGGCGTTGCGCAACATCTGGCTGCACGACCAGCTCGCGGGCAACCACGAGATGATGACGGACGTGCTGCGGGAACTAAGCAGCGCGTGCATCGTCTTCGGACGGGACCTCAAGGTGTTGCACGCCAACAAGGCTGCCCGCCGTCATTTTGGCAGAAAAAATGAACGCACGGGCGCCCTGGAGTTCAGCGATCTGCCGCAAGTGCTCGGCGCCAAGGTTTATCAGGTCTTAAAGACCGGCGCCGCCCTGGAACCCTTCCGGTACGAGCCGGAAAATTCCCCGGGAACCACCTATAATGTGAGCGTGGTGCCCTTCCAGCGCGGCAAGGTGGCGATGCCCAGTTCGGTGCTGCTGACCGCGGACGACCTTTCGCAAAGCGAGCAATTGCGCAAGCTCGAGGTCGAGGCCGGCAACCTGCGCCTGGTGCGCACGATGGCGGACCGGCTGGCCCACGAAATTGGCAATGCCATGGTGCCGCTTTCCACCCACCAGCAGTTGTTGGCGGAAAAATTCAAGGATGCGGAGTTCCGCGAATCGCTTGATCATGCCCTCGCCGGCGGGGTAAAACGCGTGTCCCGCCTGCTCAACCAGATGCGGTTCCTCGCGCGCGACGGGCAGTTGCAGACGGAAGTGTTCGGGGTGGAAAAATTAATCGAGGAAGCCTATCAGGACGCGGCGCAACAGCAGCCCATGGAGGGCGCGCGGCTGAAATTTGAAAACAACGGCCAGCCCATCGTGGTCTCGGGAGACCGTGCCGCCTTGAAACACGCGCTTTCGGAAATTCTGCTCAATGCGCTCCAGGCGAATCCCAAGAGCCCGGAAATCGGTGTGAAACTTCAATCCGTGGGCGGCGGCAACAACAGTGCCGTCACCATTGAGGTGCAGGACAATGGTGTCGGATTCACAGCCGAGGCGGCCCGCAAGATTCCGTCCCCTTTTTATACCACCCGAAACGTAGGCCTCGGCCTGGGGCTGGCCGTCAGCCAGAAAATTATTGAGACGCACCACGGCAAACTGGAAATTGTCCCCTCGCCCTCCGGACTGGTCCGCGTATCGCTGCCGGCGGAAGCCGCGCAGGGGTTGGGTCTCTGATCCTCCTGGCTGGTCTATTTCGGCGGCAAAAAACCCGCCGGCGTCAACCGGCGGGTTTGCTCTTGAAAAATCCGGCGGACTATTCGCCGTTGTCGCCGATGGCTTCCACCGGGCAGGCTTCCTTGGCTTCCTTGCAGCGGGCCTCTTCGTCCGGTGAGGTGGGCTGCTTGTAAACGTAGGAATAACCGCCGTCTTCGTTGCGTTTGAAATTGTCCGGCGCGGTTTCGCGGCAGAGGTCGCAGTCAATGCACTGGTTGTCCACGTAGTATTTGCCCGGCACATTTTCCGCGTATTTGTTTGCTGTGTCAGCCATAAAATTATTTTGTTAAATTGCATTTGGAATATGTCGGGCGCGCGTGGTTTTGGCAAGCCTGATTTGTCACCCATATTGCCATTTGCTGGTCATCGGTTGCCTGTTTTCCCATGATAAAGGACCAGCTTTTTGCCGGTGCCGGCGGCGCTTCCCGCCAAATCAGCGGCAATAAAACTTTTTTTCCGGCTGCGGGCGGCTAGGATGGTGCCATGCAAAGAGGCACTCTGCGCCGCACCAAAATCGTATCCACCCTCGGCCCGGCCACCGACTCCGCCGAAATGATCGGCAAGCTGGTGGATGCCGGCGTCAATGTTTTCCGCATCAACATGTCGCATGCCCCGCACGACTGGGTCCGCCGCGTAGTCCGTGACATCCGCGCCGAGTCAGCCGCCCGCAAGCAATTTGTCGGCGTCATGATGGATACCCAGGGCCCGGCCATCCGCACGGGCGACATTGGCGTGCCGCTCGACCTGAAACCCGGCCAGAAATTCACCCTCACCGTCCGCGGGGAACACGACCTCGAACAACATTCGGTGGATGTGAATTACGAAAATTTTATCAACGACATCAGCGTCGGCGACGTGGTGCTGATTGACAACGGCACCATTGAGATGAAGGTGCTGGCCAAGACCGGCAACAAGGTGGAGTGCGAGGTGCTGACCGCCGGCACGCTCGGCAGCCGCCGGCACATCAACCTGCCCGGCGTAAAAGTCAGCCTGCCCGCGCTCACCTCCAAGGATATCAAGGATGTCCGGCTGGGTCTCGAGATCGGCGTGGATTTCATCGCGCTCTCGTTTGTCCGTGAAGCGCGGGATTTGATGCAGCTCAAGGAGTTGTTTGAGGAAGGCAAGCCGCATCCTTTTGTCATTGCCAAAATCGAGGACCAGGAGGCGATAAAAAATCTGGACTCCATCGTCCAGGAGGCGGACGGCATCATGGTGGCCCGCGGCGACCTCGGGATTGAGATCCCTTACGAGGAACTGCCGATTGTCCAGCGGCGCATCGTTAAAACCTGTCTCCGGATTGGGCGGCCGGTCATCGTCGCCACCCACATGCTGGAGAGCATGATCAACTCGCCCATGCCCACCCGCGCCGAGGTCACTGATGTCTCCAATGCGATTTTTGAGGAAGCCGACGCCATCATGCTGAGCGGAGAAACGACCGTTGGCAAATATCCGCTCAAATGCATTGAAGTATTTGACCGCATTTCCAGACGCACTGAACGCAGCGGAAGCGCGCTGTTTCACGAAGCCGCCGAACTAACATCCGCCCGGCAAAAACTGGTGAAAAGCGCGGTAGTGATGGCCAATGAATTGAAGGCGGCGGCAATCCTGACCTTCACGCGGCACGGCCACATGGCGAGCTATGCCGCCTGGATGCGGCCGAAATATTCGCCGGTCTATGCGCTGTGCGACAATGAAAAAGTTGCCAATGAACTCACCTTGAGCTGGGGCGTCACCCCTTTCATCATGGAATTCGATTTCATTGAACCACAGAACACCGTGGAAAATGCGCTCAAAGAGCTGAAGGCGCAAGGCCGGCTCAACATCGGCGAAATCGTGGTCATCATCTGCGCCATTTCGGTGGGCACAGAAATCGTGGATGCGGTTCAAATGCGCACGATTTAGCTGCAAAAACGGCGCGATAATTTCACGCACGACGGACCATCCCCAATACTGACGATGGTGACGGCCAGATTTACGCGGTAGAATGCAGCATGAATCAAATTTTGCCGGCCCGTGCGGGCCGGCGGTGTTTTCATGCTTTTGGTCTCGTCCTGTTGGCGGCTTTAATTTCGGTTTCCGGCGCGCCCGCGCAAACTCCGGCTTTCCCCGGCGCGTTGGGCTTCGGCCAATATGCGAGCGGCGG
>Ga0302319_10024421_pt1 | contig 10749 bp, 8 predicted proteins | sample Bog_T0_2_FD_203319 | JGI IMG/M metagenome (GOLD analysis project Ga0302319, IMG submission 203319) | Peat permafrost microbial communities from Stordalen Mire near Abisko, Sweden - Bog_T0_2 | ecosystem: Environmental > Terrestrial > Soil > Wetlands > Peat | place: Sweden: Abisko, Stordalen Mire... | reverse complement strand
AGGGCTGCGAAGAGTAACGACGCCCAGACGATCCCCATGGGCCGATTTCTCCCGAGCAGGGCTACCGTGATCGCGGTGAAGCCGATACCGGCGTTGCCGATGAGGAACCCGCCGTCGATGTAGTGCGTCGTGCTCGCCACTTGGACCAGCCCCGCCAGCCCCGCCAGCCCGCCCGAGATGAGAAAGACCACCACGATGACGCGTCGCCCGTTGATCCCCGACGCTCGCGCGGCCGCGGGGTTGGCGCCCGTGACGCGAAAGTCAAAACCCATCGACGAGCGATCGAGCAGCCACCACGCGAAGACCACGACCGCCGCGGCGACGAAGACGCCGTAGCTCACGCGCAGACCGGACTTCGTGCCGAAGAGCGGCGCGAGGATCGCCGACGGGTCCATCGTCCGCCCGATGTCGTTCGACTGACCGGGTTGTTGGAACGGTGTCGAGAGCACGGCGTAGAGGAGAAAGGCGTAGGTGACGTAGTTGAACATGAGGGTCACGATCACCTCGTGCGCTCCCGTGTACGCCTTCAACACTCCCGGCAACGCCCCGCAGAGCATGCCCCCCGCGATGCCCCCGAGCAGCGTGAGCGGGAGGTGCAGAATCGTCGGCAGGTGAAGCATGGAACCGACCGCCGCGCCGGCGATGCCGCCAATTACCGCCTGACCGTTGGCGCCGATGTTGAAGAGGCCCGTTTGGAACGCGATGCCCACGCCGATGCTCACGATGACGAGCGGCGTCGCGTAGGTGAAGGTCTCGGAGATGGGGGTCAAGGTGTTCGGCCAACCCTTGCCGGTAGTGAGCGAGTGCCAAAAGCCCTGCGGGTCGACGACCGAGCCGGTGAAGATCGCGCGGTACGCGGAGCCCACGTTGTCGAAGGTGACCTTGATCGCCACCGGTAGACCGCTCCAGTGATGGAAGATCGAGCGCCAGGCGTCGAGGACGGCGGGGGTGGTGGTGGCGATGATGATGGCGCCGAACACCAGGCCCAGGAATACCGCCAAGGCCGCGATCACAATCGGACTGCTCGAGGTGTAGCGGACCCACAGGGCGGAGGTCCGTCGGGCCCAGACGGGTCCCTCGTCGACGGGCTCGTTCGACCCTTGAGGAATCTCCGCCGGGGCGATCTCAGACACCGGCCACCTCGGTGGTGTGCCCGGCCATCAGGAGGCCGATGTCCTCTCGACTCGTCGTCGGGTCCACGATGCCGCTGATGCGGCCTTCGAACATCACCGCGATACGGTCGCCCAGCGCGAGCACCTCGTCGAGTTCGGAGGAGACGATCAGTGAACCGTTGCCCCGATTTCGGTGCTCGATGAACTGACGGTGGACGTACTCGATGGAGCCGACGTCGAGTCCGCGTGTGGGTTGGGACGCCACGAGGAACTCAATGTTTCGCGAGAGCTCGCGTGCGACGATGACCTTTTGCTGGTTGCCGCCCGAGAGGGAGCTCGCGGGCGCCTCGATGGACGTGGTGCGGATATCGAACTCGCGCACCAGGCGTTGCGCGTTCTCCTTCACCGCGGCTAAGTTGCGCGTCCCGCGGCGCGCGAACGGTGCCCGGCGCGGCGTATTGAGAACGAGGTTGTCGGCGACCGACATCGACAGCACCAGACCGTCGCGTTGGCGGTCCTCGGGGATGTGACCGAGACCCGCGTCGAGGGCGTCGCGGGGGGAGAGGTGCGTGATATCACGGCCCTTGAGCGTGATCGACCCGGACACGACCGGCCGCATGCCGACCAGCGCCTCCACGAGCTCGGTCTGGCCGTTGCCCTGCACCCCGGCGAGGGCCAACACCTCGCCGGCCCGCACGTCGAACGAGACGCCGTTCACGGCCACGAGGCCTCGGTCGTCGAGGACAACCAGATCGCGCACTTCGAGGACTTCGTCGCCGGGATCGTAGGTCGACTTCGTCACCGTCAACTGAACGTCGCGCCCGACCATCAGGGAAGCGAGTTCGGACTCCGAGGCACTCGGTTCGGCGGTGCCGACGACCTGGCCGTGACGGATCACGGTGATGACGTCGGCGATTGCCTTCACCTCTTTGAGCTTGTGGGTGATGAACAGAATCGACTTACCCGCGGCGGCGAGCGAACGCATGATGTCCATCAAGGCGTCGATCTCTTGCGGGGTCAAGACGGCGGTCGGTTCATCGAGAATGAGCAACTCGGCGTCGTGACTGAGGGCCTTTAAAATCTCGACGCGCTGTTGGAGCCCGACCGGGAGGTTCTCGATGACCGCGTCGGGATCGACCTCGAGGTGGAACTCTTGGGAGAGGCGTCGGATGTCCTCGGTCGCGGCGCGGTAGTCGATCCGGTCGAAGGACTTCTTGGGCTCGAAACCGAGCACGACGTTCTCGGCGACCGTGAAGACGGGCACCAACATGAAGTGCTGGTGCACCATGCCGATGCCCCGACGCACGGCCTCGCCGGAGTCGTTGATTGGCGTGACGACGCCATCGATGAGGATCTCGCCCTCGTCGGGTCGCAAGAGACCGAACAGCACGTTCATCAGTGTCGACTTTCCGGCGCCGTTCTCGCCGAGCAGCGAGTGGATCTGACCCGGTTCCACCTTGAGACTGATCTGGTCGTTCGCGGTGAACGAGCCGAAGCGCTTGGTTATACCGCGCAGTTCAAGTTGCATGGAGGTTCATCGTAGGCCACGACAAAGGCCCGGGGTCTCCCCCGGGCCTTTGTCGAAATCGCCGTTGCGACGAGGTCGTTACTTGACCGCGGGGTAACTGTTCGGGTTGACCGAAATCGTCCCGGCGATGATGCCCGCCTTGGCGGTGGCGATCTTCGCTTTGAGGGACGCCGGAATCATCACGCCGCCGTATTCGAGCGCCGTGCCGTCGTTCTTCAAGGTGCCGATGTACGAACCGGCCTTGAACGTGCCCTTCGCGGCCGAAAGCACCGAGGCCTCGACGGAGGGCTCGACGCCCTTGGCGACGGTGCCGACGAAGTACTTGCAGTCCGCGGCGTCCGACTCACAGCCGTTGGAGTCGACCCACATGACGTAGTGACCCGCGCCGGCCAACTTCGCGGCGGCGACCGAACCGAGTCCCACCGATCCGGCGACCGGGAAGACAATGTCCGCGCCTTCGGAGAAGAAGGTCGTGGTGTCGGTCTTGCCGGCGGTCTGGTCGGTGAAGTTACCGATGAAGGTGCCCGATCCCGCGCACGCGGCGAGCGAGCAGGTTCCCTTGCCCGGCGTCCAGCCGAGGACCTTGACGGACTTGGAGTAGGTCTTGTCGAAGTAACGTACTCCCGCGACGAAACCGTTCATGTAGAGCGTCACCGCGGAGAAGTTCTCGCCGCCGTAGGTCGCCACCGTGCCGGTCTTGGTCATGCCGGCGGCCAGGATGCCGCCAAGGAAGCCCGCCTGGTCCGTCTCGTACTGCAGCGCGAGGACGTGCGTGCCGGCCTTGACGGTAGGCGCGTCGTCAACGATCGCGAACTTCTGGCTCGGGTGGGCGTTGGCCGCAGCGGCGGTCGCCGCGTCCATCAAGAAGCCCACGGTGACGATGATCCCGCAGCCCTTGGAGATGAAGCTGTTGATGTTCGGCGCGTAGTCAGCCGATGAAGTGGACGAGAGATACTGCACCGAAATGTTGCTGTCCTGCTTGGCGGCGGCCTTGAGACCGTCCCAGGCCGACTCGTTAAAGGACTTGTCGTTGATACCACCGGTGTCAGTGACGACACAGGCCTTGAACTTTGAAGCGGCAGACGCCGTTACCGACGTCGCAGCCACGCTGATCGTCAAAGTGCCCACCATCAGCGCGCTAGCGCCGAGCACCGTAACGAATCGACGAAAACTCCCCATGAATCTCTCCCTTATTCGTTTGTCAACCCTTTATGAGGGTTGTCCTCAGATTCGATGAAGTCCCGACATGGCGCCATCACTCTTGCGGATCTTTGTCACTGTGACACTAGCCCCCGCGACGTCGCGGTTTTAGGGCGCGAGGCGGCAACCGGGGGGTTTAACGCTCAGGAAATAATGGCCCTAGCGGGCGGCCGCCTGGCCCGACAGTCGAGGTAGCGCGAAGGTGATTCCGAGGGCCACCAGGGTGATCACGGCGGAGATCTGGAAGGCGCGGTCATACCCCGCGGTCTGTGCGACGTTGAGGGCATTACCGACAACGCGATGGTGAAAGTAGGAGTTCGTTCGGTCTGTCGCAACGGTGGCGAGAATCGCCAAGGCGAGCGATCCGCCGACCTGGCGAGAGGTGTTCAAGATGCCCGACGCGAGACCGGCGTCGGCGCGGTCCACGCTCGAGGTCGCCGACGTGGCGAGCGGCGCGAAGAGCACGCCCATCGCGAAGGCGGTGAGAAAGGCCGGTACGAAGACGTTCCCCCAGTAGGAACTCGTGGGTTGGATCAGCGACAACCAGAAGAAGCCAATTGTCGCGAGCGCGGCCCCGACTTGGAGGAGGGGTCGCACCCCGGTCTTGGTGATCAGACGAGACGAGATTTGGGCGCCCGCGATGATGCCAATCGCCATCGGCACGAAGGCGAAGCCCGCCCGCAGCGCGCCGTAGCCCAGCACGAGTTGGAAGTAGTAGGTCAAGAAGTACCACATGGCGAAAAAGACGCCGCCGACGAGCACCATGACGCCGTTGGCCACCGAGAGCGCCCGTGACTTGAAGATGCGGAAGGGCACCAGGGGGTGTGACGCAATCCGCCGCTCCCAGAAGAGGAAGAGGACGATGAGCACGAGCCCCGCGAGCAACCAACTCAGCGTGAAACTCGAGGCCCAGGCGTGCGTCGTCGTGTTCACGACCGCGTAGATCACCGAGGCGAGCCCGCCGGTGACGAGCACCGCACCGGTCACGTCCAACTTTGACGTGGCGTCGCTGCTGCGCAGTTCGCGCAGGTACAAGAACGCCGCGCCGCCCGCGACGAGCCCGAAGGGGACGTTGATGAAGAAGATCCATCGCCACGAGGCGAGACCCGTCAAGATGCCGCCGAGCAGCGCACCGGCCGCGCCACCCGCGCCCGCAACCGCGCTCCAGGTGCCGATCGCCTTGGGCAGCCGAGGTCCATGAAACGTCGTCACGATAATGGTCAAGGTCGCGGGCGAAAGGATCGCGCCGCCAATTCCTTGGACTGCGCGGACGGTCACCATCTCGGCGCCGGTCTGGGCGAGGCCCGCCCCGATGCTCGCCAAGGTGAACACCACGATCCCCGCGAGGTAGACGTGACGGCGACCAAAGTAGTCGGCGGCGCGACCACCGAGGAGCAAGAAGCCCGCGAAGGTCAAGACGTAGGCGTTGATGACCCACTGCGCACTCGAATAGGAAAAGTGAAGGTCGCGGCCCATACTGGGCAGGGCGACGTTGACGATTGAGACGTCGAGCACGACCATGAACTGGGCGATGCACGCAATGGACAGGATCATCCAGTCCGGTGCGTGCCGATTTGTTCCCTCGAGCGTCAACTCCTGTTCGGACATTCGGAGAATTGTAGTGGGACCCCTGTGACGCGCGACACGCTGGCGCGAGCGACGCCGTCGCGTATTTGAGCCACACTGGAGGGCATGGTTGCTCAGTACATCTTCACCATGCGGGACCTTCGCCGCTTCTATCCACCGGACCGGGAAGTCCTGCGCGGGATCAATCTCTCCTTTTATCCCGGCGCGAAGATCGGCGTGATTGGGGCCAATGGATCTGGCAAGTCCTCGCTGCTACGGATCATGGCCGGACTCGACGACGGTTTCACGGGCGAAGCTCGTCTGACCCCGGGGTTCAGCGTGGGCTACCTCTCCCAAGAGCCCCAACTCGACGAGACCAAGGACGTCGTGGGCAACGTCGCCGACGGCGTCGCCGAGCAGCGCGACTTGCTCCTTCGCTTCAACGCCGTCTGCGCCGCGATGGGCGATCCCGACGCCGACTTCGACGCGCTCCTCAGTGAGCAGGCCGACCTGCAGACCAAGATCGACGCCGCCAACGCGTGGGACCTGGAGCGAACCCTCGACATCGCGATGGACGCGTTACGGCTCCCTCCGCCCGACGCCCAGGTCTCGACGTTGTCGGGAGGCGAACGACGCAGAGTGGCGCTGTGTCGCCTCCTGCTCTCCAAACCCGACCTGCTCTTGTTGGATGAACCGACGAACCACCTCGACGCCGAGTCCGTCGCGTGGCTCGAGCGTACGCTGCAGGACTACGCGGGTACCGTAGTGGCGATCACCCACGACCGGTACTTCCTCGATAACGCCGCGCAGTGGATCTTGGAACTCGACCGCGGTCACGGCATCCCCTGGGAGGGTAACTACTCCTCATGGCTCGAACAGAAGCAGGCGCGCCTCGCCGCGGAGGAGAAGGCCGACAAGGTTCGCCAAGCCTCCCTCGAGCGCGAGTTGGAGTGGATTCGGCTCTCGCCCCGCGCGCGCCAGAGCAAGGGCAAGGCCCGTCTCAACTCGTACAACGAACTCGTCGCCGCGTCGGAGTCCGCTGAGCGCCGCGCCGATCGACTCGAGATCGCGATTCCGCCCGGCCCACGCCTGGGCGACGTCGTAGTGAACGCGACGTCGCTCACGAAGGGGTTCGAGGATCGACTCCTCATCGAGGACCTCACCTTCTTGTTGCCGCCGGGCGGCATCGTTGGCGTCATCGGCCCGAACGGCGCAGGCAAGACCACGCTCTTTCGCATGATCGTTGGACAGGAGAAGCCCGACGCGGGCGACATCGTCGTCGGCTCGACCGTGGAGTTGGCTTACGTCGATCAGTCGCGTGATTCACTCGACCCCGAGAACACCGTCTTCGACGAGATCAGTGGAGGCCAGGAGCACATGGTCGTGGGCTCAAAGGAGATCCACGCACGCGCCTACGTAGCGAGTTTCGGTTTTAAGGGGAGTGATCAGCAGAAGAAGGTTGGCGAGATCTCCGGTGGGGAGCGCAACCGAGTCCAATTGGCCAAAGTGTTGCGCCGAGCCGGCAACGTGCTGCTGCTCGACGAGCCGACCAACGACCTCGACGTCGACACCTTGCGCGCCCTCGAGGACGGGCTCCTCTCCTTTCCGGGCTGTGCCGTCGTGATCAGTCACGATCGTTGGTTCCTCGACCGTATCGCCACGCACGTCTTGGCCTTCGAGGACGACGCCGTCGTGAGGTGGTTCGAGGGAAACTTCTCGGACTACGAGGCGGATCGCCATAAGCGCCTGGGCACCGACGCCGACCAGCCACACCGCCTGCGCTACAAGCCCATCACTCGCGCCTAGGCCCATCGAGCGGGCGACCTAGAGTTCACGCTGTGGCCAAAGGGACTGACTACTCAACGTATTTGCGTATCAACGACCTCTTGAAGCTTCAGATTCCCTTGACCGAGGACGCGCCCGACGAGTTGCTTTTCATCGTCGTCCACCAGGCCTACGAGCTGTGGTTTAAGTTGATGATCGACGAGCTGCGCCGAAGCTCGACGGTGCTCCATCGCAACGAGCCCTGGCTGGCGATCTCGCACCTGCGCCGGATGGTCGAGGTCGAAGAGCTGTTGCTCGGTCACCTACGCATACTCGACACCATGTCGCCCGAAGGCTTCTTAGAGTTCCGCGACCCGCTCGACCCGGCCTCAGGTTTTCAGTCCTTTCAATTCCGCGCAATTGAATTCTTGAGCGGCGGAGGGCGAAAGGCGGTGCTCGAGTTCGACTTCTTCGACGACGAGCAGCGTGAGTGGTTGCGGGCAGTCAGCGTGGCGCCCGACGTGTGGTCGGGTTTCGAGCACTCCCTGCGAACGACGACCGGGGCGTCAGCGCAGGACGACCTCCTCGACCTCTTGCGTGCGCTCTACCGCGGTCACGACACCGGCGCGCTCTCGGCGCTGCACGCGGTGGCGGAGCTCCTCGTCGACCACGACGAAAATCTCGCCCTCTGGCGTTACCAGCACCTCCTCATGGCGGGGCGTCAGATCGGCCGTCGCCCGGGCACCGGGGGCAGTGAAGGCATGGCCTTTTTGGACACCACGTTGAGTCAGCGGCTCTACCCCGCGCTGTGGGAAGTGCGCTCGGTCCTGTGACCACTCGAGCGGCGTGCGTGGCCCTTGACGCGGCCGACTCGCTCGCACCACTGCGCGACGAGTTCTTCTTGAACGACGGCGAGATCTACCTCGACGGCAACTCGCTCGGGCCGCTCTCGCGCGCCGCGTCCACGCGGGTGAATGACGTCCTCAACCGCCAATGGGCGAAGGACCTCGTCCGAGGTTGGAACGTCGACGAGTGGATGGCGCTCCCGACCCAGCTCGGCAACCGCGTCGCGCCGCTGATCGGGGCGAAGCCCGGCGAGGTCGTGGTCGCCGACACCCTCACGATTCTCCTCGCCAAGTTGATCGGCGGCGCGCTCGAGCTGCGCCCCGATCGACACGTCATCTTGACCGACGTCGCGAACTTCCACTCCGACCTCTACGTCGTGGAGGCGGTGGCGTCGCGGGCCGCGCGCCCGGTCACCGTGCGAGCCATTGATCGCGGCGCGCTCGAAGAGGAGATCAGCGACGACGTGGCGCTCGTGATGTTGACCCACGTCGACTTTCGCAGCGGTGAGATGCTCAACCTCTCGGGCATCACCGCCGCGGTGCACGACGCGGGGGCCCTCATGCTCTGGGACTTCGCACACTCGACGGGTGCGGTACCGCTCGACGTCGAAGGCGCCAACGTCGACTTCGCTGCCGGGTGCGGGTACAAGTACTTGAACGGCGGTCCGGGAGCTCCCGCGTTCGCCTACGTGCGCACGACCTGGCAGGGCGTGGTGGAAAACCCCCTGCCGGGGTGGCTCGGTCACGCCCGGCCCTTCGACTTCGAGTTGACCTACGAACCAGCGACGGGTATGCAGGCCTTCGTGACGTCCTCGCCCTCCATCATCGCCCTCGCCGCCCTCTCTGGCGCGTTGGAGGTCTTCGAGCGCACCAACATGGACGAACTCCGCGCCAAGAGCCTCGCGTTGACCGACCTCTTCATTGATCTCGTCGAGACTCGCCTCCCGGGCGTCTTCGACGTCGTGACGCCGCGCGCGCACGAACGCCGTGGCAGTCAAGTAGCCCTTCGACACGACGAGGCCTACGGCGTGGTCCAGGCCCTGATCGAGCGCCGCGTGATAGGTGACTTCCGCGCGCCCGACATCTGCCGCTTCGGCTTCACGCCGCTCTACCTTCGTTTCGTGGACGTCTTTGACGCGGTCGAGAAACTGGTCGAGGTCATGGACGGCGACGCGTTTCTCGATGAGCGCTTCAAGATCCGTAACGCCGTCACCTAAAACCTTCGCCACGAACCTTCACCACGAACCTTCGCCACGAACCTTCGCCACATCTTCGCACCGTCGTCTCGTTCAGCGGCTCCCTCAGCCCGCGCATCGGCTCGCGGAAGACAAACCCAGTGGGAAATCTGGTGATCGGCGATTGATAGATACCCTTTGATCAGGTAGTTCGGAAATTCCGCACCGTACCCCTTGACAAACGACTTGTAACGATATATCGTTACATATCCAAAACTATCGAAAGGATACGTTTATGCGAAACAATGAGTTCGATCGCTCGTCAAATGGACGAGGTAGAAACCCAGAAAATGAAGGGACCCCCTTCGACACCCGTGCGAGCGGCCGACGCCGCCACGGACCGCACCATCGCGGCTTCCGAGGCGAAGAAGACCGCGAGCGCGGAGCCGGTGAGCGAGGTCGCGGCCCACGCCGCGGACGACGAGGCGACGTTCGTCTCGCCATCCTCTCCCTCTTGGAGGAGCGCCCGATGCACGGCTACGAGATGATGCAGGAGCTCGCCGAACGGACCCACGGTCTGTGGCGCCCGAGCCCCGGGTCGTTGTACCCGGCTCTGCAGTTGCTCGAGGACCAAGGCCTCGTGCGCTCAGAAAGCGCGGACGGACGTCGTCAGTTCACCCTGACCGACGAAGGACGCGCCGAACTGAAGGCCCGACCGCGCCCCAGCGCCCCGTGGGAAACCATGGTGCACCAGGCCGATCAGGGTGACATGGCGCTGCGCGCCGCGTTGCATCACGTCGCGGTCGCGGTGCACCAAGTCGCCGAAGCCGGCACCGACGAGCAGAAGGCTCGAGCCGACGCGTTGCTCAAGGAGCTTCGCCGTCAGATGTACCTGCTGTTGGCCGAGACCCTCGCCCCTCAGGCGGAGAGTCCTGCCGATGGCGCGCCGTCGGCCTAAGGCCCCCGCGTCGCTTTGACGCCGTGTCACCACGATGCCCGGATCACTCGTGATCCGGGCATCGTGGTGAGTAACGCCGCGCGGATCTAGAGCCGGCGGCGAACGAAGGACCGGCGCGCGAGTCTGGCGAGTGCGTAGAGCGCGCCGAGCAGGATCGCGGCGAACAACAACGGTCCGGCGAGTCGCAACAGCCACTCGAATCCGTCGATGAAACCGGCCACGCTGTCGTGCCAGGCCTTCGCGAAGCCGGTGCGCCGGTGATGCGTCGACGAATGGTGTCCCTTCGCAGAGAGGTTCACGGTCAGCGCGGCGTAGGTCGTCTCGTTGTTGAGGACCTTCAACTCACCCTGGTACTGCTCGATCTGGCTCTGAAGTTGGTTGACCTGGTTCTGCACCGCGAGGATGGCGCTGATGGTCGTGGCGCGCGTCATGATGACGAGGTACTCAGCGCGACTCACTTCGAGCGCGTGGATGCGGGCCTGGAGGTCAACGTATTGAGCCGTGACGTTGTTCGAGTTGGTCGTGACCGACGTGGCGTGACCCACGCGTTGGACCTGCGCGACTAACCGCGCAAAGCTCGACTGAGGAACTTGCAACACGA
>Ga0302319_10024420_pt1 | contig 10749 bp, 10 predicted proteins | sample Bog_T0_2_FD_203319 | JGI IMG/M metagenome (GOLD analysis project Ga0302319, IMG submission 203319) | Peat permafrost microbial communities from Stordalen Mire near Abisko, Sweden - Bog_T0_2 | ecosystem: Environmental > Terrestrial > Soil > Wetlands > Peat | place: Sweden: Abisko, Stordalen Mire... | reverse complement strand
ACGAACCGACGCCAGGATCGTTCGGAATCGACTGAGGTTCTTTTCACCATCCTTAAGCTGACGGATGAGGAGAATTTTGTCGAGTGGCACCAGGATTCCCTGGGAGTGAAATGCAGGTTTAGGCGGCAGCTTGTCCATGATCAGGATTCCTGTTTATCCGGTCGGCCAGATATTCCGGCATTGTGCCGAGATTTTCTGCCCGCAGGAGGTTGATGAAGTTTTCGTTTGAAAGCAGCTTTTGCAAAGCGGTGACGATGAAAAGGAGGCGATTTTCAGCGATGGTCGTTTTTTGAATGATGCATTTCTGCCGATCGGCTTCTTTCCGGTAGGCGAGCACGAGAGCATCCGCACTCGGATGTTTTTGGGTTTTATCACGTTGCCCAATCCCCCGGGATTTTCCAAAAATACGCCGCGATTCCATCAGCCGCTTAACAATGCGGATCGAGGCAAAATTCAGTTGCTTGCTTTCATACGCTTTCAACAGTTCGCGCTGAGCGTCAACGCCTTCTGTTTTCGCAATGTCGATTGCCACACTGATCGAAAGCTTGCCGTGGAGTGCGGCTTCCAGCAATCGCTCCTCCCCTGCTTTGCCAAGGGCAAGCAGTCCGCCCACAAAAACATCAGAAATACCGATTTTCTTTCCTATGGCGATATTGGTATGTCCCAACTTTTTCAGCCGCTGAATTTCGCGCAATAGCGCTGCCGGGCCGGGATGCTTTCGTGCCATGTTTTCGACCAGGCTCAGCAGCAAGCGCTCCTCCTTATCAATATCGACCACGATGGCTGGAATTTCCGTTGCGCCAAGTGCCATAAAAGCTTCGAGCCGGCCTTGGCCAAAGACGAGATCATACCCATCTTCATCGCTTTCGCGTCGTCGGCTTACTTTGATCGGCTTTTTCAAACCGACCAACGCTATGCTTTCAATGATCTGTTCGTATTTTTTGCGATCTCGTGCGCGCGGGTTGATGACCCGAATCTTGTCGACCGGGATCATTTGCACTTCTTGTTCATTCGGTGTTTTCATAAATCCTCCACACGGCAACGACGCCCCATGCCGTAGAAATAGTCGAGCGACTCAAATCGGTACGCGTCGAGCCAGACGCCGTTGTATTCAGCAAGACGCAGGTTGTCCCATGTCATGTCCAGGGCTGGTAAAAGGTAAAAATCCCTGATTGCCGAATTTCCGCAGTCCATACGCACGGCAATGGTGATGTCCGGTTTTAATCCCTCATCGAAACGGATAAGCCAACGGGATGAGCCGGCTTCGGTTTGACGATGCCGGGCGATTACGATGGAGACACTCAATTCACCATCGAGTGTAAGAAGCCCGGTATTTTCATCCTTCGAGACAAATGCACCCAGCTCACGTAGCTTTGCAACGACCTCAGTAATGACGTCGACATGGCGTTTACGCAAATCCCGGTTGATCTCAATGAAACTGTAATCGATCTCCGGGGTGTAGCCGATCAACCGATATGCGCTGACCAGGCTGCCGAACCGGTGTCGGAACGCCGCGGACGACGGCATTTCCTCTTCCTCGTCGATCAGAATACCGGATATATGCCCGTGCTTTGCAAAAACGCCTCGAAGCTTCTCGAGCATCTCGTCGTCTGTGAACCGTTTGCTTCGGGCAATAATGATTCCTTGCACTGTGTAGAACAGGGTTGGATCAATGATCGATTTGAACGCGCCTTCAGCTCGAATCCACTTTTCCGGCGCATTTACGACGTGCTTCCGCTTCAGCTTAAACGAGGTCCGGTGATAGATGTTGTTGCCGATATATTTTTCGTTTGTGAGGACTTCATGAACCGTCCCGCGTGTCCATAACCGCCCGAAATCGGTGCGGATGCCTCGGATATTGAGGGTATCGGCGATTTCCTGCTCGTATTTGCCTTCGCTGGTGAATGCTTTGTACATCCAGCGCACCGTCGCGATTTCCTCCTTTGGTCCCAGAACCAGCACAACCCGGTCGGTCTGGATGCTTTTCTTCTCACCGATTTTAAGGATGCCTTTTTCCTGGCCGCTCTGGTCGATCAGCATCCGGCGGAGACCGAAACCTGCAGCCCTCCTTGTCTAAATCCGAGCTGGATGAGCCGGCAAGCCCCTTGAAAAACCTTTGACGACAGTTCGCGCGAGTATTCACCCGCCATGGCCCGTTTCACGCTCTTGAAGACTGTGGCCGAGATGGTGCCGTCATTCTCGAATTGTTCCGCGCAGAAATGAACGGCGATGCCAGCGCGTCGGCAAATGTATTCGTAATAGGCGCTTTCGTCCGCATCCTGAAATCGGCCCCAGCGGCTTATATCGTAAACGAGAATGCACGAATACCCAGCCGCACCGTTCTGGACATCGGCGATCATTTGCGCGAGCTGATCACGCCCCTCAATATTCAGACCGCTTTTCCCCTCGTCAGAGTAAACCTTGATGATTTCCATGCCTCGCCGCGTCGCAAACTCCCGGATGACATCGAACTGGTTTTGCGTTGAATACTGCTGGTGTTCTGTGGACATGCGCACATAAGCAGCCGCTTTATTCGTGGTCTGGGTCGGATTTGTGTCGGCGGGGTTCATAATAAAAAATTGGAAAATTACGCAGAACTCTCGGGGCAAAGGTGGAGCTTCGTCATGCCCACTGACGGCCCTCCACCCCGAGAGTCTGCGTTCCGCCGGCGGCCGGATCCACGCCTGCGTGGCGCGGCTCGGAAAGAACAACGACCTTTGCCAGGCAACGCAGATCGCAACACCAGCCAATCTCTGCGTTCTCGCACCCGCTGGATTTCACGGCGGATGATTTGGTGTTTCGGGCACACCTCCCACGAAGCCCTTAATACTCCAAAGCGATTTGTAGTTAGAAAAGGCGCATTCGGTTTGATTTGACGCCAGGGAAACTGGGCATTGGCAGCAGTGGCGTCATGAATATGGATTTTGTAGCCGTGCATTGGTCACGCTGCATACGGTTTCACGGATTTATCTCGTTCGGAATCAATAAGGTGTGTGGAGGCCCTCGGATTTGGACTGTGGCAGCGGTAACGTCCGAATGCCGTGACACGCCTCTCCGTGACAAGTCGTTGCGTGCCCCCGGCAAAGTCTCCCGTAATGCCAACTACGAAAGTTGCCCAACGACGGTGATCATGAGTCGGCGGTGCGCGACCGAATGCCGCGCCGACGGCTTCACGCAATTCTGGAAGCCAGCGCGTGAAGCGACGCCAGTAACAACCAAGCGGATCACTCCAACGCTGAACGTCTTCACGATCGGAGATTCCAAAAAAGTATGCCTCAATCGTCTTGTTGCGTACGACCCGATACGGTTGAGCAAACCATGGCAGCAGACTCACGGTCAGGCGGCACAACTTGCACTTGAAGCGGCGCACGGAGATTCTCAGAGGCTCCTGAGTCAGTCCGGACAGCCAGCGTTTGTAATACCCCAGAGCACGTAGAGCTCTCTGTTGGCAATGAGGACAAAAATCCGGACGCTTCATTCTGTGCTGGCATTGCTCAGCGACGTATTGTTCCGGTGTCCATTTCACCCGTAAAATAATTTGCACGGGCTAATTTACCGGTTTCGGCAATGCCGCACGGTGTTTTACTCCCCGACCATCGGAAAAGCGGCGTGAAGCAGCGGTAAGAGCTGTCGTATGCTGATAAAACCTTCGCGCTCCATCGCTTCGTTGGCTGCAACGCGAGATAGCACACCAGGATCGGCACAATGATCGCAGTAGAGCAACTGGCTGAGCGGTGGGAGTGCTCGCGCGCGGTCCGGGCGGAGGCAAATCTCTGTGAAGCTGGCGTACCGTCGAACCTGTGCTGAACCTCTGGCTAAAGCTGGTCGCAAGGAGTGATGCATTATGAATTCGTATATATGGGTTGCGTTCATACCTCTATTACGTTGGGAAGGGCGGTTTTTTCTGGAGCCCCGTAAAAGTGTCGAAAATGACGTGTTTTGCACCTCCCTTTTCGCACCCCCGAAACAATTTGAGCAGCCTGATGGATTCAGCGAAACTGACGCCATGCAAGAGCAGTCATCAAAAAGACCGATCCCCCTTGATCGGGATCTCGACATCATGACCGAGCATGAGGCCGCGGATTATCTGCGCATCAAAACCCGGCAGCTTTACAACTGGCGCATGGCCGGGCTGATCCCGTTCATGCGAATCGGGCGTGCCATCCGGTTCTGCAAATCGACCATTGATAACGCGCTGGCGAGAATGACACGCGGCCAATGAAAACACCGTTAAAAGGCATGAAAAACCATGAACTTGGCGGTTCCCCAACTGACTTCCCTTTGCACTTCAGTCAAAAACAACAAACAACATAAGCCAATGAATAATAAGTACTTACAACAATCGCAATCGGTTGATGAAAGTGCAAATTCGTCGGTTCGAATCCCGTTAGGGTCGCCATTTTATCTCTCTGATAGATAGCGACTTACGCAATATTTTGTCTTTCCTTCTTGCAGTATTCACGAAATTACACGCATGAAAGCGAAGACTGAAAAGTTTCCAATCAGCATCAAAAGCGGCTCTTCCGTGGTGAAAATCTACCGGGACAAGGCAAAGGCCAGCGCTGTTTACTACCGAGTGGGCTAGTACAAGAGAGGGAAGCGCGAATTTGAGCATTTTTCCGACCTCGATAAAGCAAAGGCGGAAGCGGAAGCCAAGGCCAACCAACTCTCCCGGGGCGATCTCGACGCTCTGCAAATCACTGGTAGCAACCGGCTAGATTATCGGCGCGCACTGGAAGCGATCCGTCCCCTCGACGTAAAGCTGGACACGGCAACCTAGGAATATGCTGACTCAAAGAAAATCCTAGCCGGTTTCCACCTCCCTGACGCCGCAGCGAAAATGATCGCTGCAAAATCTGAGAATGGAATCCGCACGTCTTGGAAAAGCACCCCTGACAGTCGAAATGAGGACATCCTTCGTGTGCGACATAAATATTCACCACCCGAGGCCATGGGAAGGTTCGATGTATTCACCCTTCGTACGCGCCATGAGAGGTCGAATCGATTTTAGCATCGGCGACACTCTTCGACTCAGCAGAATCAAGCGGGTCGCAATAAGATTCGTCATAAATTGAATACCGATGCAATTCATTGAAACCTGCTCTCATTACGGCAAAGGTGCATGGACACCAACGCCTCTACATATAAAAATGATACTTAAACGTTACCTCCCCTATTGCGCTTTCACCTTTCTTGCGATTTTTAACTTAGCCGGCCATTGTTCCGCCCAAGACGCCACCGGCCCGACTCCTTTTCCAGCGAAGGATTCCCCCCTGTGGCAGGGCAAGGGAGTCATCCGGGTGTTTCCTTGGATGGTCGATAACCGCAATTATTTCTGGACGAAACGCGCGGAAGCTCAGAACTCCATCGTGTTCGTCGGCGATTCGCTGACCGGCAACTGGGGCAACGTAGCCCAGGCCTTTCCAAAGCTTCACATCGCGAACCGCGGCATCGGCGGGGACGTCACCCGCGGTGTGCTGTTCCGATTCAAAGAGGACGTGCTTGATCTTCATCCGAAAGCCATCGTGATCCTCATCGGCTCAAACGATCTCAGCGCCAAGGAGTCGCCAGCCGATGCCCTCTCCAATATCAGCGACATCCTTGCTATGGCTCAAGCTGGTGCGCCCTCCGCCCCGATCATCCTTTGCACGGTTTGCCCGCGTGACAGCAAGGAAGCGCCCATCGACATCTCGCAGTTGAAAGAACTCAACGAAGGCATAGTCAAGCTCGCCCAGGGAAAACCGAATGTGACACTTCTTGATCTCTTCCCTCTTTTCGTCCTGCCCGATGGATCAGGCGCGCCTGATCCGCAATATTTCCGTCCGGATAAACTCCATTTTGGGCCTGCCGGATACGCCAAATGGCATGATGCACTGGAGCCGATCTTCGTAAATCTGAAACTGGAATAAACCCCGATGCCCCGGCAAATGAAAGCTGATTCAGCAAATTCCCTGAATCACCATATCTCCGGCCCGTCGCTCGATGATCCGCCCAAGGGGGAAGGCATTAGAGCTGTTTCCACGGATCGAAAGCTTCTGAAAAAAGCAGCGCTCTTTGGATGGCCAGACTGGATCGAGCGCATTTACGGCAGCAAGTATCTTCACAAGCTTGCCGCGCACACGCGCCTGCACGCGCAGATCCTCGAGGACAAAAATTTCAGCGAACACGCACCGTTCCTGGGTGACCTGGAAGTCATCTTCTCCACGTGGGGGATGCCGTGCCTGACACCGGAGCAACTCGACTGCATGCCATCACTGCGCGCGCTCTTTTTTGCCGGCGGTTCGGTCCGGAGTTTTGCGCACACGTTGCTGGAACGCGGCATCATTGTTGTCAGCGCATGGCAGGCAAATGCCGTGCCCGTGGCGGAATTTACGCTGGCTCAGATTCTTCTGGCGGCAAAAGGCTATTTTCGCAACACGCACAGTTACAAATCTCCGCAGGACAGGGAGACGGCTTTTCGCGGCCGTGGAAATTTCGGCGAGACCATTGCGATTCTTGGCGCCGGCGCCATTGGCGGCAAGGTCATCGAATTGCTCCGGCCTTTTAATTTACGCGTGATCGTCTTCGATCCATTTCTCTGCGAGGAAAGAGCTTTGTTGCTGGGCGTGGAAAAGGTGTCGCTGCAGGCTGCGTTCGAGCGCGGCTATGTAGTCAGCAACCATCTCGCCGGCGTGCCTGAGACCGAGCGGCTGCTCACCGGCGATCTCCTGGCAAGCATGCAGCCCGATGCGACTTTCATTAACACCGGCCGCGGCGAAACCGCCGACGAGGGCGCCATGATACGTGTCCTCCTGGCGCGGCAGGACATTACAGCGCTCCTTGATGTCACGGACCCCGAGCCACCGTCCGAGGGTTCGCTGCTGTACTCCCTGCCAAACGTGCATCTCACCACACACATCGCCGGCTCCATGGGGAATGAACTTGTCCGCATGGCCGACTATTGTTTCGAGGAATTCATGGCATGGGACAGGGGCGACCCTTTGAGATATGCCGTATCCCTTCCTATGCTGAAAACGATGGCTTAGCCGGAGTGCACAGCTAACTATGACACCGGAGAGCTAACGTCCCGGTTACCGTCTGTCTCATAAGCTTCCACCGGCGGTTCCACCACGATACCCGATCCACTCGGTGAAGGAATGGGCGGGGCATAGGATTCGTCGCCCCCGTGCTGTTTCCAGCTGCGATAGAGTCTGATCATGCAGAAAAGCACCGCTGCATAAGACGCCAGACTCCACAGCGGAAGGCAGCAGTAAGCTGTCCTCGGCCCGAAAAGCGCCGTGAGCACATCCAGATAACCTCCGACTAATACACCAGCGACGATGGTGGCCACGGACCGGATCATGGAATTTGCGGAGCAGAACTGCCCATAGCGCCCGCGCGGAAAGATGCGCATGAACAGCGGCGGATCCATCATGGAGATCATCGCCGCTATCGGGGCACCCAGACAGATTCCTGACGCCAGCAGCACATGGAAAACGACATTCGGGGAAGGTTGCCAGAACAGCCATTCCAGATAAATGGGCGACGTCAGGATCTGCAATGCCACGCCTGCTATCACGATGCGTATCGGATGAATGCGATCCGCAAGCGTTCCAAAAATCGGAATGGAAATGGCCCCCGAGACGCTCCCGGCAAAGGCCAGCTTTCCCACCATCCCCAAAGTCAGCCCGATGGATTGCAGAAAAAATATCGAGAAGATGGAGCCGGAGACGGCAACAGCCACACCGGCGCTCGCCAAAAATGCAAACCAGTAGTGGGAGAGCCCCAGGCATTCCCGGCAATAGGTCTTGATCGCCGCGACGATTCCCACCTCCCCGTCCGCATACTCCGGGGCCGGCGGATATTCCCCCTCCCGCACGTTCAGGCACATCAGCCCGAACCCGAAAAAATAAAGAATGCCGACTCCGGCGAGGATCTCCGTGGAATGCGTGCCCGCGTGCTTGAACAGCACCAGGTTGTAAAGGCCGCCGGCCCCCATGCTCACCATCCGGAACCAGGACATGAACCGCGCCAGCAGATGCTCCGGCACCACATCATTGAACAAATACCAGAAGACTGAATTGACAAACGTGTTGAAGAAACTGAACAACGCCATCACCGTGCCCACGATGGCAATCGCCACGGCATTGGGGGAAAATCGGCCAAGCAACCCGGCAAATTGCCCGTGGAGCCGGAAGCCGATCCGGTCGCCAAAGGCCAGCCCCACAAGGCAAAGCACCAGGAATGGCAGCGTGACAACTATGAACGGAATCCGGCGTCCCCAGCGGCTGCGATAGCGGTCACTCCTGAAACTGATCACCGGGTTTAAGACGGCATTGATAACGCCGGGAATCGTGGTGATCACCAGGGCTATGATGGTATTTGGCGCTCCCAGCGACTTGAACTTCAGCGGCATGAGACTCGGCACCACGGTCTCCATCAGGATGAAACAGAAGTCACCCCACAGCAGCCAGCCAAACAGGATTACCAACGCCCCCTTGGTATAGGTCAAAGTGCCTGCACGGTAAGTCCTGGGGACAATGTTGCTCATGGAAGTTTTCTATTTTCGGAACCCGCGACAACGTCACTCACTCATCGCGGGCATGGCATTCTGTTATGAGCGTGCCGGGGGCGGCTCTCCGCGGAAGCCATCCAGCACCAACCCCTCGACGCCATCGACACGCAGCGCATCCTTGAAGTAATCAGGCGCCGTACCGCTCCACGAGACACTGCAATTCCGCAGGGTTACATCCGTGGCCTTCTGCAGCAGGAATCCATGGGTCGGGTGATCCACCACCCCGGAGCCATAGCCATCCTGCGCTCCCGGGCATGGCCGCAGGTCAAGCTTGCCTCCCGGCCACTTGGACCACTTCACCATCTCGATATGCACGTTCTCAAACTCGATGTTCCGGATGTTGTCGCTGCTCGCGCCATGCACCAGCACGCCGTTTTCGCTGCGCGCCCTTATGTTTTGGAATCTCACATTCCTGGTCTGCCCCACGCTGTCCTTCTCGGTCCATGGCAGCACCTTTACATAGATCGGTTCACCGCGTCCCCACCAGCGGTCGTGGAAAAGCCGCGTCTCGATGAAGATGTTCGAGAAGAGGACATTTTCGATATCGGCCTCGTAGCTGTGGTTGATGGAAAGTCCCCGGTGGCTGGAGGAGATGATGCACGAGTCAAATATCACATTCCGCACCGGCGCCGCGATTTCACAGCCGATGCAGATCGCCGAGGAGGTGCTTACCAAGGTGCAGCCGCGCACCACGATATTGTCACTCCCGCCGTACCGCTCAAACCGCCGCATCGTTTTCAACACGATCGCGTCGTCGCCCGCCTCGATATGGCAATCGGTGATATGCACATTCCGGCACCGGTCGATATCGATCCCGTCGCTGTTGGGTAGTTTCAGGTCGTTATACATCCGGATCCCCTGGATGAAGACGTCATCGCATCCCACGAGCCAGAGCGTCCAGTTGGCCCCATCCCGGATGGTAATGCCGGTGATCGTAACGCGCTTGCAGCCACCGATATAAAATGTGATCGGTCGCTTTTCCGGCATCACGTAAATGTGCGGCAGCCGCTCGGCGACATAGGCGCGCCCGTTACCATCGATCACACCCAGCCCGGTGATCGCGATATCCTCCGCATCCTCCGCGCAGATGAACGAGCTCTCGATCCCGTGGCAGTAACCCTTGTCCGGATGGATGTCGTCAATATTGGGGGTGCACAGCAATGTCGCCCCCTGCTCCAGCCGCAGCTCCACCCGCGACCGCAGAAATAGCTTTCCGGAAAGAAATGTACCCGCGGGAATAACAACACGTCCGCCTCCATTCTTTGCGCATTCATCGATCGCCGCCTGGATGCTCCCTGCATTGTTGCTCTCCGCATCAGGCACAGCTCCGAATTCGGTGATAAGATAACTCTCGTTTGTCGTAATCATAAGTGTCAATAGTTGGGTGCTGTCCGTTGTCCCCCCGGCGGTTTTACGGTTGATAGACCCGCACATAGTCGCACTCCATTTTCCACGGCATCCCGGCTTCATCCACCTCCCATGGCTTGGTGGGCGCGCCTTGGTGGGTCTGTTCCTCGGCGTACCACTTGCCGCCCACAGCAAGGTTGATGAGGATATACATCGGTACCTTCATGGAATCGGGAGTATTGCTGCGGGTCCAGATTTTGCCGTCAAAGAGAAAAACGATTTCCTGTTCATTCCACTCCACGGCCCAGGTGTGAAAATCCTGCGAAATGTCGGACTTCACATCATTGAAGCCAAAATGAAAACTCACCTTTTCGCCTTTGCGTTGCAGCACCGCGCTGTCGTATTTTGTTTTCCACGAGCCGAAGTATTCGAAGATATCGATCTCCGGCGGCCACGGATGCGCCTTGGCCCCCTCGCCCTGCGCCGGATCATCGGGCAGCAGCCAGAAAGCCGGCCACGCCCCGCGGTTCGGCGGCAGTTTGAACCGCCCCTCGATGTAGCCATACTTGAAGGTGAACGCCTTGTCCGAGACAAGCAGCCCCGACGCGAAGCAACGCTGGTTGCTCATCCAGTAGTTATGCCACAGCGCCTCCGGCACCTTCGTGGCCGAGATGGTCAGGATACCCGGTTTTTCAAACAAAAACGGATTGATCCTCTGCCCGGGTTCTTCGGGAAATTTAATGGCTGACAGAGGAGAGGGCGGGATGAAAATGTGGGGATGAAAGAACTGCATAACGAACTGCATCGGCATTACGGGCTGCTTCTGGGAGTGAAGAGTCCGTGGGGAG